>Ga0210389_10000151_pt1 | contig 70481 bp, 66 predicted proteins | sample IncBWH28OmetaG_FD_160127 | JGI IMG/M metagenome (GOLD analysis project Ga0210389, IMG submission 160127) | Forest soil microbial communities from Barre Woods Harvard Forest LTER site, Petersham, Massachusetts, United States - Inc-BW-H-28-O ...
ACCCGGCACCCGGCACCCGGCACCCGGCATGATCATGGGTCGGTCCCGCAAAACCGCGGATCCGAACCACTTAGCTCGCCCGCTTTACCGCTAAATATCATGATCAAACACACATCCCGGGATACCCATACAGGGGTATCCGTTTCATGATCATGGGTCGAAAGCGTCGATATACGCCACTTTTGACCCATGATCACTACGGCGAGGTCATCGGGGGCACTCTGAGCCACACGTTCGCCCGATATAAGCTGATTTATATGGTCCCTAGGTCGGCTTTAAAGGGTCGGACGGCCCTTGTGGCGCTAATGACCCATGGAACGAGCCCTGGATGCGAAAGCACTGTCCGGTAGGGACCGCAGAATATCGCTGGCCTGGGTTACGACGCCTTCGATTACCTCAGCGGCCGACGGCAGGCTGTCGATGACCGCCACCACCTGGCCGGAGGCCAGCACCCCGAGGTCGGGGTGGCCGTCTACCATCGCCGCCTTGAGCAGCATCGGCGTGTTGGCCGCCATCAGCACCTGTGACCAGCTCAGGTCCTTGCCGTGCCCGTGCTTCATCGCCAGGCCGTCGCGGATCAGGGCGGGCCACGACATTCCCGAGACCTTCCGGAACCGCGCGGCGTTGCGTACTGAACGGACGAGCCGCGACGCGCCGTTCGACCGCTCCAGGCCGTCGACGAGCGGGGTACGCAGGACGCGGTGCGGCATGCCGTCGACCTGGCGGGTGACCACGGTTTCGGACATGGCGAGGTACTGCCGCTTCACCTCGTCGGGCACTGGGCTGTCCGTCGTCAGCAGGAAACGCGTGCCCATCGCGATCCCGGCCGCCCCGTAGGCCATGGCCGCGACCAGGCCGCGCCCGTCGAAGAAGCCCCCGGCCGCGATAACCGGGACGTCGACGGCGTCCACGACCTGCGGCAGCAGCAGCGTCGTGGCGACCGCGCCGGTGTGGCCGCCGCCCTCGCCGCCCTGGACGAGCACGGCATCGGCGCCCCAGGCGGCGACCTTCTCCGCGTGCCGCCGGGCGCCGACCGAGGGGATCACGACGATCCCGGCGTCCTTCAGCGTGGCGATGAGTTCCCGCTTCGGGGCGAGCGCGAAGGACGCGACCTTCACCTTGTTCTTGATGAGCAGGTCCGCGCGCTCGGCCGCGTCGCCGGCGTCGGTGCGGAGGTTGACGCCGAACGGCGCGCCGGTGCGCTCCCGCACCTCGGTGATCGCGGTCGTGAGCTGGTCCAGGGTCATCGTCGCCGACGCGAGGATGCCCAGGCCGCCAGCGTTCGCGACGGCGGAGACGAGCTTCGGGCCCGCGACCCAGCCCATGCCCGTCTGTACTACCGGGTGGCGCACGCCGACGAGCCGGGTCAACGGCGTGTCCAGCACCTGGTCCTTCATGACGCGACCTCCGTGTCGCGGAGGGACTTGGGGTCCAGTTCCTCGCGGATGAGCCGCAGTTCCTCTGTGCTGGGGGCCGGCGTCGTCGGCACCTCGCCCTCGATGACGAGCTCGAAGCCGGTCGCGTTGACCACCTCATTGACGGTGACACCCGGGTGCACCGAGACGAGGCGCATCCGCCCGTCCGGCGTGGCGAAGTCCAGCACGCCGAGGTTCGTGATCACTCTCCGCAGGCCGTGGAAGCGCGACGTGTCCGGGCCGAGTTCGCGCGCCCGGTCGTAGCCGACACCACTGACCAGGTCGACTTTCCCGACGAAGACGCGCGGCGAGTGCCTGGGTATCCAGTAGCTCACCGGGTTGCAGATCGTGTTGCCGGGCGCGCCGCGCATGCCGAGAAGCTGCGACTTCGGCTTCGCCCAGTCGCCGATGACGGAGATGTTGGTGTTGCCGTAGCCGTCGATCTGGGAGGCGCCCATCATCACGTGCCGCCGCCCGTTCTGGACCAGCCAGAGATGCTCGCGGAAGGGAAGCCAGCCCTCGATTTTGCCGGGACCGGCACCCAGCGGTATCGGCGCGGCGGTGAGTAGCGCCCCACCATCCGTGGTCAGCAAGCCGGGCTCGAACGTCAGCCGCGCCAGCCTGGCGCCCAGCACTGAGCAGGTGCCCATCGCGGCGGCCAGGATCTCGCCGTCGCCGCGCCACGCCTCGGCGCACGCGGCCACGCATACTTCGGCGCGGGTGGCGGGGGTTGAGTGGGTGGCGGGGGTTGAGTGGGTCGCGGCGCTCGGGCCACTCGCGGAGGTGTCGCTCATGCCCGCTCCTCATGCCAGCGACGCACTTCCCGCTGGTAGGCGGCCTCGCCCGCGCCCAGGAAACGGTCCGCGAACGACTTCCACTTGCCTGGATCGGCGGCCGATTCCGCGTAGTGCCGCTGGAACGCCTCGTCCCGCTCGCCCGCGGCACCGTGTCCGGTGAAGTGCGCGCCGCCCGGCGTGTCCGTCACCCCCGCCACGTGCATCCGGCTGATCAGCAGCGCCTGGGGCGGTCCGCCGACCTCACCCGGAGCGGTCAGGCGCTCCGCGGACAGGTACGTGCGGGCGGCCGCCTTGGCGAACAGGTCGTCGAGGTACGGGTCGGCGCCGAGGTACCGGCCGTTGCCCCTGGTGTCCGCGACGTCCATGTGGACCAGCGCCGCGTCCAGCGTCAGCGCGGGCATCGCGACGACCTCCTCTCCGTCGTCGAGCCCGTCTTCCTGCCCGGGTCCCGGATACGGCGAGCGGACGGTGCGCAGGTCCTTGTTTACCGTGAGCACGTCGGAGCCGAGGCCCGCCCGGGTCGGCAGGAACGGCAGTCGGTGCGCCGCCGCCAGCAGGCCGAACATGAACATGCCCTCGTCGTATTCGGTGAACTCGATCACGCCAGCCTGCCGCGCGGCACGGAAGTGCGGTTCCAGTGCGATCGAGTCGAGCGTCACGAACGGGGCGATCAGCCGCCTGACCTTGCCCGCCGCGCACAGGAGACCGACGTCGGGGCCGCCGCAGGAGACGATCGTCAGGTCCTTGAGGCGCGACCGGTAGATCTCGCGGACCAGGGCCATCGGCTTGCGCCGCGAGCCCCAGCCGCCAATCCCGATCGTCATCCCGTCTTCGAGTTCGCCGACGATCTCGGCCGGCGTCATGCGCTCGCCCATCTACCTCGCCTCGTTCCGCGCGTCGCCGCCGACGAAGGCATCGCGATGGCGGTCGCCCGCGCCCATAAGGTTGAGTTCGAACGTGAAGCCCTGCTCGAACCGGTAACTGCGCTTGACGTCGACCGGGTCGATGCCGTTCAGGGATTCCTTCGCCCGCCGGATCACGTACGGGTCCTTGGCGGCGATGCTGGCCGCGACTTTGAGGGCGGCGTCCCGGAGGTTATCCCTCGCGGTGACCTCGAGCACCGAGCCGAAGGCGTGCAGTTCCCCGGCGCTAACGGTGCGTGTCGTGTAGACCATCGCCCGCATCAGGTGCTGGGGCACGAGGCGGGACAGGTGCGTGGCCGCGCCGAGCGCGCCACGCTCGACCTCCGGCAGGCCGAAATACGCGTCGTCCGACGCCACGATGATGTCCGCGTTGCCGGCCAGGCCGATGCCGCCGCCGAGGCAGAACCCGTGCACGGCGGCGATCACGGGCACCTCGCACTCGTAGACCGCGGCGAACGCCGCGTAGCAGCCGCGATTAGCGCCGACCAGCGCGTCGAAGCCCTGGGCGGCCTGCATCTCCTTGATGTCGACGCCGGCGTTGAAGCCTTTGCCATCCGCCCGCAGGACCACGACGCGCGTCGCCGGATCATGCCCGGCCGCGGTTATCGCGGCCGCCAGGTCGAACCAGCCTTGCACGGTGAGCGCGTTCACCGGCGGCGCGTTCAGCACCACTTCGACGACGCCGTCGCCGTTCCCTATCGCCGAGACTCCGCTCGCAGAGACCGTCATGGAACGCCTTTCAAGCTAACATTTGTTAGATAAAGGGTAACAGGAGGCGCCATGAATGTGACCACCGATTTCAGTGGCCGGACGGTGCTCGTGACCGGCGGCACCAAGGGCATCGGCTTCGCCATCGCCGCGCGCTTCCTGGACTGTGGTGCCGACGTCGTGGTGTGCGGCCGACACGAGCCTCCGGTGCTGCCCGACGGCGGCGGACGGACGGCCGCCTTTATCGCATGCGACGTGCGCGATCCGGCCGCCTGCGCCGGCCTGGTCGAGGACACGGTCGCCCGCCTGGGCCGGCTCGACATCCTGGTGAACAACGCGGGCGGGTCGCCGTCCGCCGACGCGGCGACGGTCTCGCCCCGGTTCGTGGAGCGGGTCGTGGCACTGAACCTGCTCGCCCCGTTCTACGTGGCGCAGCCCGCGAACCAGGTCATGCAGGCGCAGGAAACGGGCGGGTCGATCATCAACATCGGCAGCGTGTCGGCCACCGACCCGCAGCCGGGCACGGCGGCGTACTCGGCCGCGAAGGCGGGACTGCGCACGCTGACGAGGGCCCTGGCCCTGGAATGGTCGCCGAAGGTCCGGGTCAACCACCTCACGGTCGGGCTCATCAGGACCGAGGCGGCCGCCGCCGAGTATGGCGAGGACGGTGGCGCTGCCTTGTCGTCGGTCATTCCCATGGGGCGGATGGCGGTCACCGGCGACGTGACGAACGCGTGCCTCTTCCTCGCCAGCGACCTCGCCGCCTACGTCACGGGCGCGGACCTTCAGGTGCACGGCGGCGGCGAGATCCCCGCCCGCTACCTCGTCAGCCGCGGATGACGCGTGCGCGGCGCGGCGATTGGCCCGCTGGCGCCAGTGAGCCAATCTGATTGGCCCGATTGCGCACCCGAGCCAACGGAATCAGCGACGGGGCTGGACGCCAAACCGTGGTTCGGCCTCGCTAGAGCATGTCAAACCGCGGTCTGCCCGAAACGGCCGGCGAGCATGGCCGCGGCCTGGGGACGGATGACCTTGCCGGTGGCGTTGCGCGGGAGCGGGTCCGCGGTGAGCAGCCAGCGGGACGGGACCTTGTAGCGGGCCAGGCGCGCCAGGGCGTGCGCGGCCAGGTCGTCCGCCGTCACCGCGTGCCCGGTCACCGCGTGCCCGGTCACCGCGTCACCCGCGTCGACCACCACGATGGCGGCGACTTCCTGGCCCAGGTCCGCGTGCGGGACCCCGAAGACCGCGCATTCGCTTACCGCCGGGTGCGTGCTCAGGGCGAACTCGACCTCGGCCGGGTAGACGTTCTCGCCGCCGCGCAGGATCAGGTCCGAGCGCCGCGCCGACACGCGCAGCCGGCCGCCGTTCATCGTGCCGATGTCGCCCGTGCGGAACCACCCGTGCGGGGCACTGGAGGCCGCCGTGGCGGCGGGGTCGTCCCAGTAGCCGAGCATCATCTGGGCGCCGCGCAGCCAGATCTCCCCTTCCGTCCCATCAGGCACCAAGTGACCGGCCGCGTCACGGATCTCGACCTGCATGGTCGGTATCGGTCCGCCCACCGTGTCCGGGTCGTCGAGCAGGTCCAGGGGTGCGGCGACCGTCGCCGCGGTCGAGGACTCCGTGAGGCCGTACGTCGTGACCAGGGCTTGCCCGGCCGCGGGCAGCGCCGTGCGCACCTGATCCTTGAGTGCGGGCGAGGACGGGGCGCTGTTCACCGACAGGAACCGCAGCGTACTCAGGTCGTACTTCGCCCGGCCGGGATGCCGGACCAGCCGGGAGACCATCGTCGGCACCGCGCCCCAGTTCGTGACCCGCTCGGCCTCGATCAGCGCGAGCACGCGGTCGATCTCGAACTTGCCCGTGTAGATGACGGCCGTGTCGCCAACCGCCAGCCGGGGGACGGCGAGGTTGTGCAGGCTCGTGATGTGGAACAGCGGCGAGGTGAGCAGGAACCGGCGATCCGGCGGCGACGGCATGCCCATCTGCGCCGCGACGGCGTCGCCGAGCAGGATGTACCACATGGCGGCGAGCACGTTCCGGTGCGAGTGGGTGGCGCCCTTAGCCCGGCCGCTGGTCCCGCTGGTGAACAGGATCACCGCCGGGTCGTCCTCGTCGACGGCGGCTTCCGGCAGCGAGGTCTCGGGCAGTGCGGATCCGGAATGCCGCCCGATTAGCGCCGGCAGGTCCTCCTCGACCGAGAGCACCGGGACGGCCACGTCACCGATGAGCCCGCGGCGGGGCGCGTCCGCGAAGATCACCTTCGGCCGGGTCAGGCCGACGCCGTGCGCGACCTCCGGGGCGGCCCACATCGAGTTCATGCCGACCGCGATGGCGCCGAGCGACACCGTCGCCCAGAAGACGATGATCCACTCCGCGTTGTTCGCCGAGCAGATGGCGACACGGTCCCCCTTGCCCACGCCGTACTCGGACCGCAGGCCGGCGGCGAGACCGGCCACCGCCGCGTGATGCCCGGCGAACGTGAGCCGCTGGTTCGCGTCGACGAGATACTCCGCCGAACCGAACCGGGCCGATGACCGTACGAGCGAGCCCAGCGACCGCTCCCGGTTCGCGTACACCGGCAGGCGCTCGCCGCGCACGATCTCGGTCCTGATCTCGAACCGCGCGCCCGGCGACGTGATGGCTGCGAGCGCCTCTTCCCGGCTGATCACGCGATCACCCGCGGCGCGGGATTCGCCGGCGTGGGCTCCACGAGCACGCAGCGGGCGGCGCTGTAGATCGTGGGCACGCACTTGTTGCAGTGGGCGCACCGTGAGGTCACCGTCGCGTCCTCCCTGATCCGGTTGACCAGGTCCGGTTCCATGAGCAGCGCCCGTCCCATCGCCACGAACTGGAAGCCCTCGGTCATGGCCTGATCCATCACCTTCTTGCTCGTGATCCCGCCGAGCACGATGAGGGGCAGCGACACGGCGTCACGAACCTTCCGGGCGCCCGCCAGCAGGTAGGCGTCCCGGTAGGGGTAGGGCCGGATCAGCCGCTGGCCGAGGATCCGGACCGCCGGGCGGAGCGGCGCGGGCATGGCGGCGGCGAACTCCCGCACCGGCGCGTCGCCCTTGAACAGGTACATCGGGTTGAGCAGGGAACTGCCCGCGGTGAGCTCGAGCGCGTCGACCGAGCCGTCGCGCTCCAGCCACTGCGCGACGGTCACCGCCTCGTTGAGGCTGAAGCCGCCGCGCACGCCGTCGTCCAGGTTGAGCTTGACCGTGATCGCGATCCGGTCCCCGGCCGCGTCCCGTACGGCGCGGGCGACGTTCCGTGCCAGCCGGGCCCGGTTCTCCAGCGGCCCGCCGTAGGAGTCCCGGCGGCGGTTGATCCGCGGGCTGAGGAACGAGCTGACCAGGTAGCCGACACCGTCGGCCGCTGTCCGGACGTGGAAGTCGACGAGCGCGTCGGTGACCAGGCCGTGCCGGCTCAGCCCCTCGTACGTGGCCGACTTGATGATCCGGTTCCGCAGGGTCACCGGGCCGAGCCTCGCCGGGGCGAGTACGTAAGGCACGGGCACGTCAGGCACGGGCACGTCAGTCCGGCTCATCGGCGCACTCCGAAGCCCTGCGTGGCGATGAACAGCCCCGCTGCTGCCACGCAGACGTCTCCGTTCGCCGAGATCGTGCCCGTGGTCAGGATCTTGCGGCCGTCGACGCCCTCCTGCCTCGCCGTCACGGTCAGCGGGGTGAACAGCGGCGTCGGCCGCTTGTACCGCATGGTCAGCTCCGCCGTGGGGCCGACCGCGCCGGCCCAGAAGTTCGCCACGCCGAACACGTGGTCCACCAGCAGCGCCAGGATCCCGCCGTGCACCCGCCCGGGCGGTCCCTCGTACAGCAGGCCCAGCGTCACGTCGCCGGACACCGACCCGTCCGGCCAGCCGCGCATGCGCAGCGGCGGCGCGATCACGTTCTGCCGGCCGTTCCCCGGGTTGCGCAGGGCGGCGTCCTCGCGTGAGCGCGCGGACCAGGTCCGCGCCGCGACGCCGTCTCCGCCGCGTCGCTGGCGGGCGGGACGCGCAGGTCGGTTCCGTCGGCGCCGTCCATCGCGGTCACCCCGCGCTCGCCCCTGCGCTCGTCCCCGTGCTGGCCGCCGCACGACCGGCCCGGCGGCCGAAGAAAGTGCCGTCTCCCAGCGACGTGCCGCTAACGTAGCCGTCGCCATGGATGCCCGAGGTCGCCCGGCCCGCGGCGTATAGCCCCGGGATCGGGCGCCCGGCCTGATCCAGCACCTCGCCGTCGACGCTCGTGCGGAGCCCGCCGAGCGTGAAGCCGCTGGCGCCGGTCGCGCTGCCGACCCCGAAGAATCCGTCTCGCGGGTCGATGGCCGCGAACGGCGAGGTCAGCGGGCGCAGCCACTTCGCGTTCTTGTGGAAGTAAGGGTCTTCGCCGGCCTTCGCGTACCGGTTATAGGCGGCCACCGTGCCCGCCAGCGCGCCGGCGGGCATCCCGAGGTCACCCTCGAGTTCCGGCAGCGTTTCGGCGGCGTACTTCGGGTGGACATTCCACAAGTCACCTTCCGGAATGTCCGCGTAGCCGCGCTCATCGATGATTATCCAGCACGGTCCCGGTTGCCGCATTACCGCCGCGTGACTGAACAGCCCCGGGTAGACGTCCTCGTTGATGAACCGCTGGCCGAGCCTGTTCACGAGCATGCCCCGCACAAGGGCGGCGGGCAGCGCCGTCAGTGCGATCTCCACCGACCCCATGCGGCGGGTGGCGGCGCCGACGGCCATCGCCATCTGGATTCCGCTGCCGTCGTCGAGGCCGTCACTGACCCGTCCGTGCCCGAGCAACGCCGGCGCGTGATGGCCGAGCATCGCCTCGTTATCCGCGAAACCCCCGGACGTGATGATAACGGCCTGTCGCGCGCGATAAGTGACCGGCGCACCGAATGTGCGGGCCGCGGCACCGACGACCCGCCCGTTTCGGGCGAGCGGAGTCTCGTCGGTGAGCAGCCGCTCGGCCCGGGTGTCGGTGTGGCACCGCGCCCCGGCGTCCCGCGCCGCCGCGATCAGCTTCTCCATCAGGATGCCGCCGGCGAACAGCGGCGCGGGCGGACGGTGGCCGCGCGGCACCGGGCGCGCGATCGTGTCGTACGGCCAGGCGTTCTCCCCCAGCCACATCAGCCCGTCCGCGGTCGGCGGCATCCAGCCCGGCGCATCGTACAGGGACCCGGCGAACGGCACGCCGCGGGCGCGGAACCACTCGAAGTGCTCGACGCTGCCATCGCAGTACAGGCGCAGCTTCTCCGCGTCGGCGTGCGGGCCGAGGGCCGCCTGGAGGTACGCGAACATGTTGTCCGCGTCGTCGGTGAACCCGCAGGCCCGCTGGACCGCGGTGCCGCCCCCGAGGTAGAGCTCACCCCCGGACTGCGCGGACGAGCCGCCGGGACCGCTCGCGCGCTCGAGGACGATGACGTCCGCGCCGGCGCTCGCGGCCTCGTACGCGGCGGCGGCCCCGGCGGCGCCGAAGCCGATGACGAGCACGTCGCAATCAGCCGCGTCTGTCATGCCTTCGCGTCCCGTACCAGTTCGACGGCCCGGCCCAGGTGACGCAGGTCGGTGCTCACGGTGAAGGTGGTGAGCACAGTAGAAGTCCAGCGCTGGAGGTCGTCCCTGATCTTGGCCCACGGGCCGATCAGCGCGACGTCTTCGACCAGCTTCGTCGGCACCGCCGCGATGGCGGCCATCTTGTCGCCGCGCAGGTAGTGCTCCTGGATCCGCTGGGCCGTGGCCTCGTGGCCCATGCGGACGAAGACCTCGTTGTGGTAGTTGACGCCGCGCGCGCCCATGCCGCCGATGTAGAGGGCCAGCGACGGGCGCAACTGGTCGGCGGCGCGTTCCACGTCGTCGTCGGGGATGATGCGCAGCGGACCGCCCACCACGTCGAACGTGCTCTTGTCGTGTTTCGCCCCTGGTTTGCGGAAGCCCTCGGCGAGCGCGTTGCCGTAGAAGTCGTCCATGCTCGGCGAGAAGAACATCGCGTTCCAGCCATCGGCGATCTCGGCGGCCAGGGCGACGTTCTTCGGGCCCTCCGCGCCGAGGTAGACCGGGATCTCCGCCCGGTACGGGTGCAGGATCGGCTTCAGGGGCTTGCCGAGCCCGGTGCTCTGGGGTCCGTCGTACGGCAGCCGGTAGTGCTTGCCCTGGTAGGTGACCGGCTCCTGGCGCGCGATGACCTTGCGCAGGATCTCGACGTACTCCCGCGTGCGCTCCAGCGGGCGCGAATAGGGCTGGCCGTACCAGCCTTCGACCACCTGCGGGTTGGACGTGCCGAGCCCGATGATGACCCGGCCGCCGGTGAGGTGATCCATGGTCATCGCGGTCATCGCGAGCGTGGCCGGCGGGCGGGCGCTGAGCTGGGAGACGGCGGTGCCGAGCTTGACATGCTGCGTCCGTGACCCGTACCAGGCGAGCGGGGTCCAGGCGTCGCTCCCCCACGCCTCCGCGGTCCAGATCTGGTCAAGTTCCAGCTCGTCGGCTCGCGCGAAGAGGCCGGCGGCGTCCGGCGGCGGGCCCGCGCTCCAGTAACCGGCGACGGTGGCGATCCGCATGGGCCGCGTCCTGGTTCGCGTCATGGCTTGCGGAGGCCTTCCAGCCGCACCAGGGTCTCGTCGGTCTCGCGTAGCAGGCTCGCTATCAGGTCGGCGACCGGGCGGGCCTCGGTGAACCGGCCCACGATCTGGCCCGTCGGCATCGGCACCACGTCCGGGTTGCCGGAATTCATCAGCCGCTGGTGTGCTTCGGCGACGAGGACGTTCTGCAGCGGCATGGGGAGCGGTTCGGGCGCGCCTTCCTCTTCCCAGGCCCTGGTCCAGCTGTTCTTCAGGAGCCGGGCCGGCTTACCGGTGTAGATCCGGGCCCGCGTCGTGTCGCTGGAGGTCGCCTTGAGGAGCGCTTCGTGCATGGCGGGCTGGCGGACGGTGATCTGGTACTCCTCGGTGGTCAGCCAGGCGGTCCCCAGCCACGCCCCGGCGGCGCCGAGCGCCAGGGCCGCGGCGATCTGCCGTCCCGACCCGATGCCGCCGGCCGCCAGGACGGGCGTGGTGTCCCCGACCGCGTCCACGATCTCGGGGACGAGGACCATGGTCGCGATTTCCCCGGTGTGGCCGCCGGCCTCATATCCCTGGGCCACGACGATGTCGACGCCCTTGGCCACGTGGCGACGGGCGTGCTCGGCCTTGCCCGCAAGGGCGGCGACCTTCATGCGGTGGGCGTGGGCTTGCTCGATGACGTCCTCGGGCGGCGAGCCGAGCGCGTTGGCGATGAGGACGGGCCGGTGGCTGAGCGCGACCTCCACGTGCTGGCGGGCGACCGAGTGCAGCCAGCCGAGCACGGCGCTGCCCTGCTTATCGTCCGCGTTTGCGGGAAGGGGCGGGACGCCGAGCTTCCGGAGCGTCTCCGCTACCCAGTCCTTGTGGCCCTGCGGGACGAGCTTCGCGAGGTCGATCTGAGCGCCCTCGGCGGGCACTTTGGCCGGCATGACCACGTCGACACCGTACGGCTTGCCGTCGGTGTTCTCGTCCATGAACGTCAGGGCCTTATCGACGTCCGCCGGGTCGTTGAACCGGACGCAGCCGAGCACGCCCAGGCCGCCCGACCTGCTGATCGCCGCGGCGACGTGCTCGGACGGGGTGAACCCGACGATCGGGTGCTCGATGCCGAGCACTTCGCACAGGCTGGTGCGCACTGTTCTCCTTGGGTTCGGGGCTAGCTGGGCTCGCGGGCCGGCGGGTTGCCGCGCGTGTACTCGTGCGCCCAGGCGTAGTCGGCCTTCCCGGACACGGTCCGGCTGATCTCCGCCACGATCCAGACGCTGCGGGGGATCTTGTAGCCCGCGATCTCCCCGCGCAAGGTCACCTCCAGGTCATCGAGGTCGAGTTCCGCGCCGGGCTTCGGCTGCACGAGGGCGGCGACGCTCTGCCCCAGCCGTTGATCGGGCACGCCGATGACCAGGGCGTCGAACACGTGCGGGTGGGTCTTGAGCGCGCCCTCGACCTCCTCGGGGAACACCTTCTCACCGCCGGTATTGACGCAGGTGTTGCCGCGGCCGAGCAGGGTGATGCTGCCGTCCTCCTCGATCCGGGCCCAGTCGCCGGGGACCGCGTACCGCTTCCCGCCGACCTCGACGAGCATCCGCGCGGTCTTCGCCGGGTCCTTGTAATAGCCGATCGGGACATTCCCGCCCCGGGCGAGCCGCCCGGTCTCGCCGGGCCCGACCGGCCGGTCAAGATCATCGATCACCAGCACATCACGTCCGGGGGTAACCGTCGGACCGCCCCTGTTCTCGGCCCCCTTCGCCACCAGGGCGATGCCCGCGAAGCCAGTCTCGGTCGAGCCGATCGCCTCGGTGATCACGGCGTTCGGGAGCGCGGCTACGGAGGCTTCCTTGACCGCCGGGGAGAAGAGCGCCGCGCTGGAGGAGAACGCGAGCAGGCTCGATACGTCGTAGTCCCGTTCCCGCAGGGCGTCGATCAGCGGCCGGGCCATCGCGTCCCCGATGATCACCAGGACGTTCACCTTGTGCCGCTCGACGGCGCGCCAGATCTCGTGGGCGTCGAACTTGGGGAGCAGGACGACGCTCTCGCCGCCGAACAGCCCAGCCAGGGCCGCGACCTGCGCGTTCCCGTGGATCAGGGGCGCGGCGCACAGCCGCACGAGGGCGCCGTTCTTGCCGCGCTTGCTCTGTTCCCATTCGTCCGGCAGCGGTTCGCGGGTCATGAAGTCGATGCCGCCGCCGAGGGTGCGCCAGATGTCCTCGTGCCGCCACATGACGCCCTTGGGCTGCCCGGTGGTCCCGCCGGTGTAGATGATGTACACGTCATCGGCGCTGCGCGGCGCGAAGTCGCGGCCCGGCGACCCGGCGGCCAGCGCCGCCTCGTAATCGACCCTCCCGGCCGGTCCGTTGGCCTCGCCCGGCGCGCCGTCCCCGTCCCGCACGCTCTGCCGCCCGCTGTCCCCGTCCCGCCCGCTTACCCGGTCCCGCCCGCTCTGCCGCCCACTGTCCCGTTTCTTGCTGTTATCATCGGAGTCGTCAATGACCAGGAGGCCGCCGTCGCGGAGGCCGGGGGCCGCGTCGAGCGCCGCCGCGACCTGCGGGCTCAGCCGGCTCTGGAAGATCAGCGCCACGGGGTCGGAGTCGGCGAGCATGTACCGCAGTTCCTTCTCGCCGTACCGGTAGTTGATGTTGATGGCCGCCGCGCGCAGCTTGCAGCACGCGAGCAGGGCCTCGAGGGCCTCGATCGAGTTACCCGAGTACAGGCCCACGTGGTCGCCCGCGGTCACCCCGATGCCGGCCAGGTAGTGGGCCAGCCGGTTAGCGCGTTCCTCAAGCTCGCTGTAGCTCAGCGCCCGGTCGCCGCACGCGACGGCGAGACGCTCGGGGAATGCGTCAACCGCATGCTCGTAGAGGTCGGCAAAGTTCAGCGCCATGGATAAGAAACTAGAACGTGTTACTGTTTTGGGCAAGACCCGGCCGGGGTTTATCCGAGGAGGAACCGCACCCGATGACGACCGAGACCGAGCAGCCGCATGCCTTGATCACCAAGCGCGGTCACGTGCTGATCGTGACCATGAACCGGCCCAAGGTGCGCAACGCGCTCAGTTCCGAGATGCTGGCCCTGATGCGCGAGGCGTGGGATCAGGTCGACAGTGATCCGGACATCAGGGTGTGCGTGCTGACCGGGGCGGGCGACGCGTTCTGCTCGGGCATGGACCTGAAGACGATGAACGCCTCGCATCCAGGTGACCTGAGCCAGGGCGATTTCGATCCCTCGGTCCTCGAGCCCCTGCTGAAGGGCCGCCGGCTCACGAAACCGCTGATCGCCGCCGTCGAGGGCCCGGCGATCGCCGGGGGCACCGAGATCTTGCAGGCCACGGACATCCGGGTAGCTGGCGAGAGCGCGCGGTTCGGCGTCTCCGAGGCCCGCTGGGGACTGTTCCCGCTGGGCGGCTCGGCGGTGCGGCTGGTCCGGCAGATCCCCTACACCGTCGCGGCGGACTTGCTGCTGACCGGACGGCACATCAAGGCGCCGGAAGCGCTCCGCATCGGGCTGATCGGCTACGTCGTGCCCGACGGCGAAGCCCTGGCCAAGGCGCTGGAGATCGCTGACGCGATCGCCGCGAACGGGCCGGTCGCGGTGCGGGCGATCCTGCGGACGATCAGGGAGACCGAGGGCCTGCCCGAGAACGAGGCGTTCGGCCTCGAGGCCAAGATCGGCCTGGAGGTCTTCCGCAGCGAGGACGCGAAGGAAGGGCCCCGGGCGTTCGCCGAGAAGCGCAAGCCGGAGTTCCGCGACCGCTAGCCCGCCCTCTGCCGAAGGCGACTGAGGCGACTGAGGCGTGAATCCAGCCAGCCGGATTTTGGCTCGCTGGCGCATCCGCACCAATCCTATTGGTGCGGATGCGCCAGCGAGCTAGTACGACGGAGCGGGGGCGGGGCGGTACGGCCGGGCATGGGCCCGGGGCCGGGCCTCACGCGGGAACGCCCAGCCTGCCGGCCAGGCGCCGGATGTAATCCACGACCTCGGCTTCCGTCCTGTCCGGGAGGCCGAACACGACTTCCGTGACCCCCAGTTCCGCCCACCGGTCGAGCTTTTCCGTATCGCGCTTGCTGGCCAGGACGATGATCCGCGGGCTGCCGTCCCGCCCGTTATCGCGCCACCGCTGCCGCAACTGGGCCGCCTTGGACTCGATGTCCGACTCCAGTGGCGTCGTCATCCACCCGTCCGCCGACCGCACGACCCAGGCGAAGGTCTTGTCCGTGCCGCCGGCGCCGACGACAACCGGAACCCGTTCGCCCTGCGCCGGCTTCGGCCACGCCCACGACGGCCCGAACTTCACGAACTCGCCCGCGTAGCTCGCCTCTTCGTCCGACCACAGGGAGCGCATCGCCTCCAGGTACTCGCGCAGCATCGTCCGGCGCCGACCGGCGGGCACGCCGTGGTCCGCGAGTTCGTCGGTGTTCCACCCGAAGCCGACACCGAGGGTCACCCGTCCGCCCGACAGGTAGTCGAGCGAGGCGATCGTCTTCGCCAGCGTGATCGGGTCATGCTCAACCGGCACCGCCACCGCGGTCGACAGCGCGATCCGCTCCGTCACCGATGCGACGGTGGCCAGCGCGACCCACGGATCGAGCGTGCGCATGTAGCGGTCGTCCGGGAGAGCGGCGTCCCCGGTACCCGGATGCGCGGCCTCGCGCCGGACCGGGATGTGCGTGTGCTCGGGGACCCAGAAGGAATCGAACCCGGTTTCCTCGGCGGCCCGCCCGGCGGCGGCCGGGGTAATCCCCCGGTCACTGGTGAACAGCACGATCCCGTACTTCATGGCACTCCTTCACCGCGCCGGGCAACTGACGGGATACTAGAACATGTTCTAATCTGTGTCCATTGACAGCGGCCGCGGACGGCGGCCAACCTGCACGCGGGCCAGCCGCCGGTCCATGGCCGCCAGAACCGTCAGTTACTCTGCGGCACGTAACAGCCGCGGGGGGGCAGCCCTTCGAGAGAAGGCTGGTAGCTACTACGTGAGCTTTGTTGTAGTAGCCGAAGAACACCTCCATGCCCGCGGGTATCGCCGCCGGGTCGATGATCATCACGTTGCCATCCGACTCGAGCTTCACCGCGCTCCCCCGGGCCGCCTGGGCCGGGGGACACTGGGTGTGGGCGGGGCAGACGACCTTTTCCCCGGGGTTGAAAAATACCCACCAGCGCGGGGATGCCGTGCTCCACGAGTGCCTGCTGGAGCGCCGCGGGGTTGAATACCTGGTCCTTGTTCAGGGTTAGCGTGTCGGTGCCGTTGGAGTTGGCGGTGAGGGTGAAAGCCGTCTCGCGCACCGTAATTCCTGCTCCGGGGGTGGTGACGCCTCCGCCGAGACCGCCGATCAGGCCGAGCGTGAGCGCGCTGCCCGCGACGATGCTGGCGACGCCAACGCCGGTGGTGCGCACGATGCTATGGCGACGATGCGCCCGGCCCCGGCTCGTGATCTCGTCGAGCGCGGGCTGCCGGGGACGCGGATGCCAGACAGGGAGTCCCGCAACTGCCTGGTCATTTCGCCATCTGCGTGGTCTTCGAGCTGATTCATTATCCGATCTCCCTTGCCTTAGCGGGACTGAATTCGTTGCGCAGGGCGGCCATGGCCCGTGTCTGGTGCGCCCGGACCGTGCCCGGCGCGAGGCCGAGTTCCCGCGCGGTGGAGTCGACGCCCAGATCGAGGAAGACCCGCAGCACGATCACTTCGCGCTGCCGGGCGGGGAGCCGCCGGAGCGCGGCCGGCAGGCCGGCATCCAGCCCGACGCCGGACGCCTGTTCGAGCCGGACGTCCGCGATCTCGTCTTCCCGCATGGTCAGCGGCATTTCGACGCCGCGGCGCCGCCACCATGTGGCGCCCGTGTTCAGCGCGGTGCGGACGATCCAGGCCTTGGGCGCTGGATGCCTGCTGACCTTGCGCCAGGCCGCCCAGGCGCGGGCGAACGCCTCGGCGGTCTGTTCCTCGGCCAGTGACATGCTTCCGGTGCTGGCAGCCACCGCCCGCAGGCAGGGATCCCAGCTTGCCTGGTGCCGGTCTCGCGTAGCCCGCCCCGGGCGGACCGTGTTTCCGTGCGCACTGTCGGGCTAATAGAACATGTTCTAATCTGTGTTCATGAAGATCCTGGTCGATTACGACGCGTGCGAGGCGAACGGCTTCTGCGAAAACATCGCGCCCGAGGTGTTCCGCGTGGACGAGGACGACAACCTCCAGATCATCGGCGATCCCGGGCCCGCGCTGATCGGGAAGGTCCGGGAGGCCGTTCGGTCCTGCCCACGAGCGGCCCTTTCCCTGGAAGAAGGGGACGACGCGTGAGCGACGTGGTCGCATGGGAGGCTCCGGATGGCGACCACCCCGCGCGCCGGGCCAGCCGCCTGTCCATGGCCGCCGTGGCCGAAGGCCGCAAGGACGACTGGCTCGCCCTGTTCGCGCCCGACGCACTGGTGGAGGACCCCGTCGGGCCGTCGATGCTGGACCCTGAGGGCAAGGGCCACCGCGGCACCGACGGGATCAGGCGATTCTGGGATCAGAACTTCGGCGCGATCAGGCGGTTCCACTTCCTGGTGAAGGATTCCTTCGCCAACGGGCCATGCTGCGCGAACGTCCTGACGATCACGATGTGGCTCGGCGGCGGTGCTTCAGAAGGCGATGCCGCGACCATGACGGTCGACTGCGTCACCATCTACACCATCAACGACGAGGGGCAGATTACCTCAATAAGAGCCCATTGGGAGCCCGATCGCGCGCTGGCGACGATCACGAGCCCGAAGTAGCTTCGCCTACCGGAATCCCTTGGGGATTGGCACCGTCAGCTTGGCGAGGTTCGCGGCCGTTGGCGCGAGGTACTCGTAGTCGCTCACGAAGGTGGCCTGCCCGGAGCCAAGGGGGATCTTCTTCCCGTTTATCATTTCATAACCCCCGGAGCTGCCGTAATACCCGGAAATGCCACCGAAAGTGCTGGTTTCGCGGAGAGGTTGGTAGGTGTGGGCGTTGACCCACAGGTACGAGCCCTTGAACTTGAGCTTTATGGCGGACTGCCCGTCGAGTTCGGTCCGGCCGGCGATGGACCAGGGCTCGTTGTGGATAAGCTCCCAGAGGCTCAGCGGCGACCCGGTGTCTCCGTCAGTGATTATCCCCGAGCTGTGCTGCTCGGAATGCGTGTGGTGCGCGTAATTGACCTGGGTGAGCTCGCCGGAAGCGACCTCCTGAACCTCTGTGGGTTCCGGATAGTTGAAACCGACGTCCCACGCCGGAGAACCATCGGGATGCAGGGTCAGCTCGCGGCCGCGCACCTGCTGTCCGGCCTGCGCCCGCCAGGGGTAATACCAGATTTCGCTGGCCGTGCCCGTGGCGAGACTCGGCAGGTAAGGATCGGGCGTGCCAGTTAGGCCGGAAATGGTGCTGGCGGTGATCTTGGTGTGCACGTAGACGATCTCGCTCGTGGCGGAACTGAGTGCGTCGAGCACCTTCGCGCGCAGCACTTCGTGTGCGGGCAGCGCCTGCGGGTGGCTCCCGGTGCCGGAGCCTGGCTGCGTGACGACGGCACCCGGCGACTGCGTGGCGATGACGGCCGCGGCCGTGCCGATCGCGATGGCGGCGGCGAGTCCCGCGGCCAGACCGGCCATGCGGATGGGGGAGAGTGGACGCGGCGTGATTCCGCGCGATCCGTTCCGGGGAATGCGGGCGAGCACCCTGGTGACCAGCGGCGCCTGGTCTTCGAGCGATGCCAGGGCGGCTCGCAGGTCGTCTTCTGTTCTCACTGGTTTGTCTCCTCGGTGAGCACGCGCGGCGACATCTCGACGCGCAGCGCGGCGAGGGCACGGGACATGTAGCCCCGTACCGTGCCGGGCTTGCAGTCGAGCAGTTCCGCGATCTCGGTTTCCGTGAGGCCCTGGTAGTAGCGGAGAACGAGCACGGCGCGCTGCCTGCGCGGCAGCTTGGCGAGCTCTGCGAGGAGGGCATCGCGCTCGGCGTGCGCAGTCGCGTAGTCCGGGATCTGACGGTCGTCGACCTCACGCGTGTCGCCGCGTGGGATCAGCCGCCAGGACCGGCGCCGCCAGGACAGGTACTCGTTGAGCACCATCTTCCGCACGTACTGCTCCGGATGGTCCAGCCCGTCGATGCGCTCCCACTGGCGGTGGGCTCTGATCAGGACTTCCTGCACCACATCCTCGGCGAGCGCGCGGTCGCCGGTCAGCACGCCCGCGAAGTTCAGCACCGCCGGGAGCCTCGCGGCGGCAAACTCCTCGAATGTCATCGTGTTCCCATCGTCGGGGCCTTACGACTAGAACACGCGGCTACGTCCAGGAAACGCTGTGCGAATCGGCAATAATTCAGCGAAACGCGTCTGCGTTACGCCCGGCCCACTCGGCGTAGGGCCGGCCGGGGCGCCCGAGCACCTTTTTGACGTCGGGATTCACCTGGCGCTCACCGGGCGTCGGGTGACCGAGAATCGCAAGGGTGCCGTCGGCGACCGGCGGCGGCATGAAGCGCAGCATCCGCTCCCGGGCCTGGTGAGCCGAGAGCTCAGTGAATGTGATCGGAAACCCCAGGACGCCGCTCAGTATCTCCGTGCGTTGCCGGGGACTAACCGGTACGGGGCCGGTGAGCACGTATGTCCGCCCCGCATGCCCGTCGCTGGTGAGTACGGTCGCGGCAACGTCCGCGATGTCGGCGGGGTCGACGAGCGGCAGGGCCACGTCGCCGAAGGGCGCGAAGACCACGCGCTCGGCCTTGATCGCTCCCGCCCAGGAGAGGTCGTTGCTCGCGAAGCCGCCCGGGCGCAGGATCGTCCAGTCCAGCCCGGATCCCCGCACGGCGTCCTCGATCGCCGCCAAGGGCGCGTGCGAGATCGAGCCGGGCCGGGTACCGGCAGCCTGCGACGACAGGAGGACCACACGGCGCGCCCCGGCCGCGGCCGCCGCGGCCAGCAATGCGGACCCGTCCACTTCAGCGCCCGCGCCGGGCACGAGCAGGAACAGCGACTGAGCACCGACCAGTGCGGGCGCCAGCGTCGCGGGCTTGGTGAGGTCGGCGGTAACGGGGAACACCTGGCTGTTCGCGGGCAGGGACCCGGACGAGCCCCTGGCCACCGCGGTGACGGCGTGGTCAGCGTGGGTGAGCGTCTGAACGAGCAGGCGGCCGACATTTCCGGTGGCGCCGGTGACGACGATCATGAGGACTCCTTGGCTGAGGCGATGCGGCAGTTGGCAACGCCGCCACATTAGAATCCTCAGTAGAGTAGGTTCCCCCAGGAAAGTGACTTCCCATGGAGAATCGGCTGTGAGCACACGAACCAGGAAGCCACAAGCCGCCGACCCGGTCCAGGCGTGTCCGATCGGGCCCGTGGTAGATCTCGTCTTCAGCCGCTGGACCACGCCGATCCTCTGGGCGCTCAACGAGTTCGGCGTCCAGCGCTTCGTCGAGCTCGAACGCCGACTCGGGACGATCACGTCCAAGGTCCTCACCCAGCGGCTACGCCAGCTGGAATGCGACGGGCTCGTCCGCCGGCATTACTACGCCGAGATCCCGCCCCGCGTCGAGTACGAGATCACGGACCTCGGCAAGAGCCTGTCCCCGGTCTTCGCCGCGCTAGGTGACTGGTCGGCCGCTAATCTGCCCGCGGTCGAGGCGGCCAGGGCCGCGTACAACGGCCCGCTCCCCCGGTAAGCCCCGACTGATCTACTCGAGGGACCCAGTGGTGAGCCCTGTCCGGTGGGTCATTACCGCCATGCGGGCCGCCCGGGCCTCCGAAGCGGGCGTTCCCGCCCTGATAAATCCGGTTATATCGAGCCTTCGGGAGCCCTCGGGCACCCTCGGATGACGGCACCCCGGTGATCATGGGTCAAACATGCCGCATATCGGCACGTTCGACCCGCGATCATGAAACCGATACCCCACAGTAGTATCCCGAAATGAGTTTTTTGCGATGATAAATCGTGGTAAATCGGGTGGGCGGGACGGCCTGGATCGGGGGTTTTGCCCGAATGACCCGTGATCATGCCGGAGGCGAGCACGGGAGGCCAGACGCCGGAGGCGAGCGCCGGACGCCGGCTAGATGGCGCGCTCGCGGCCTGACCAGTAAGGGTCACGGAGCTTGCGCTTGTACAGCTTCCCGTTGTCCTGGCGGGGCAGCTGGCCGACGTAGTCGATGGTCCTCGGGAGCTTGAACTTGGCCAGGCGGCCGCCGAGGAACTCGAGCAGTTCCGCCGTCAGGGCCGGGCCCGGCTCGAAGCCCGGCGCGGGCTCGACCACCGCCTTGACCTCTTCACCCCAGTCGTCGTGCGGGATGCCGAAGACCGCCGCGTCGCTCACGGCCGGGTGGACGGACAGCTCGGACTCGATTTCCGCCGGGTAGATGTTCACGCCGCCGGAGATGATCATGTCGCTCTTGCGGTCGCACAGGTACAGGTACCCGTCCTCGTCGAGATAGCCGATGTCGCCGACGGTGAACAGGTTCCCGGCGCGGGCTTCCTCGGTCTTCGCCTCATCGTTGTAGTACGAGAACTGGGAGTTGCCCATCCGCATGTACACCAGGCCGGGCTCGCCCGCCGGGACTTCCCGTTTGTCGTCTCCCAGGACCTTGATCTCGGAGTACGGCCAGGCCTTCCCGACCGAGCCCGGCTTGCGGAGCCACTCCTCCGCCGTGATCACCGCGCCCCCGCCCTCGGACGCCGCGTAGTACTCGATCACGACCGGTCCCCACCAGTCCAGCATCTTGCGCTTGACCTCGTGCGGGCAGGGCGCCGCGCCATGGATCATCGCCCGCAGCGACGAGACGTCATATTTCCCCTTCACGTCGCCGGGCAGCCCCAATAGCCGCTTGAACTGGGTCGGGACCATATGGCTATGCGTGCACCTGTACCGGGAAATCAGCCGGAGCATTTCCTCGGCGTCGAACCTGTCCATCAGCACCACCGGATGGCCCAGCTGCAGCGAGATGGTGGAGAAGTTCAGCACCGCCGTGTGATACAGCGGCGAGCAGCAGATATGCACGTGCCCGTCGAACGGCTTGATTCCGAAGACGCCGAAGAAACCGGTCGACGCCAGCGGCACGGCGTAGGGGTCCTCGCCGGTGAGCGCGCGGCGCACCCCCTTCGGCCGGCCGGAGGTGCCGGACGTGTACACCATCGGCCCGCCCGCCGTCCGGTCCTCCGGCGGACCCTCCGGTTCCGCCGCGCCCAGTTCCGCCAGCGGCGCGAAGCCCGGCACGTCACCCACGCCGAAGCGCGCGTCGGCGGGAATGCCCGCCAGGTCGGCGGCGTCGGCGGCGGTCCGCGCGAACCGCTCGTGCGCGACGAAGGCCTCCGCCCCGCTGTTGCCGAGGATGTAGCCGACCTCCGCGGCGGCGAGGTGCCAGTTGACCGGCACGATGTACAGGCCCGTCTCGAAAGCGGCGAAGAACAGCGCGAGCGCGTCCGCGCTGTTGGGCAACATCATGGCCACGCACGAGCCCGTGCGCAGGCCCACTGCCCGCAGGCCCCGAGCGTAGCGGTCGGCGTCGGCCGCGAACTGCCCGTAGCTGAGCTCCGTGCCATCCGGATCGACCACGGCCAGCGTGTCCGGTGAGTTCTTCGCGATAGTCCACAGTCCGATGGCGTCCACGGGACTAAATCTAGAACACGTTCTATAGATCGACAAGCGTTCCGGTTGTCACAGGTGAAGGAGTTGCAACCCCAAACAAGAACGTGTTTCACTTGTCAGCATGGAGCACCCGGCAACGGAGGCACTGGTCGCCCCCCTGAACATCAGCTTCGACTACACCCGCTCGCTGGGGCCGACGCTCAGCCAGTTCATGACCGCCCTGAAGGGCCAGCGCATCCTCGGCGCCCGCGGGGCCGACGGCCGGGTGCACGCGCCGCCGTTCGAGTACGACCCGGTCACGTTCGAGCCGCCCGCCGAGCTCGTCGAGGTCGGCCCGGAGGGCACCGTCGTCAGCTGGACCTGGACGGACCGGCCCCTGGACGGGCAGCCGCTGGACCACCCGTTCGCGTGGGCGCTGATCCAGCTGGACGGCGCGGACACGTCACTGCTGCACGCGGTGGACGCCGCCTCCGCCGCGACCATGCGGACCGGCCTGCGGGTGCGTCCGCGCTGGTCAGCCGACCCCGTCGGCCACATCCGCGACATCGTCTGTTTCGAGCTGGCGACGGCGGAACCGGCACCAGCGGAAGTCGTTCCGGTGGAGTCGGCGGCTGACGACGATCCGGTCTCGATGATCACCACGCCGGTGTGGCTGAGTTACACCCACAGCGCCTCCCCTACCGAGACCTCGCACCTGCGCGGGCTGGCGGAAGGACGCGTGATCGGGCAGCGCTGCCCGTCCTGCCGCAAGGTCTACCTGCCGCCGCGCGGTGCCTGCCCCACCTGCGGGGTCCCCACCAACGAGGACGTGGAACTGGCCGATACGGGAATCGTCACGACGTTTTGCGTGGTGAATGTGCCCTTTGCCGGACAGCGAGTGACGCCGCCGTACGTCGCGGCCTCGGTGCTGATCGACGGCGCCGACATCGCCTTCCAGCATCTGATTCTCGGCTGCGAACCCGGGGATGTGCGTATGGGCATGCGGGTGCGAGCGGTGTGGAAGCCGCGCGAAGCCTGGGACGTGACGATGGAAAATATCCGCCATTTCGCGCCGACCGGCGAACCGGACGCGCCGTACGAGTCGTACGCCCATCACCTGTGAGAAGGGTCGTGAACCGATGAGTGACGTCGCCGTCGTGGCCTTCGCGCAGGCGCCCTGCGTGCGCGGCAACAACAGCACCACCACTAACGGCGTGGAGATGCTCGTCCCGATCTTCCGGCAGGTCATGGCGGACACCGGCATGTCCAAGGACGACATCGGCTTCTGGTGCTCGGGCTCCTCGGACTACCTGGCCGGGCGCGCGTTCTCCTTCGTCGCGGCGGTGGACGCGATCGGCGCGTTCCCGCCGGTCATGGAATCGCACGTGGAGATGGACGCGGCGTGGGCGCTGTACGAGGCCTGGGTCAAGATCCTCACCGGGCAGGCCGACACCGCGCTCGTCTACGGGTTCGGCAAGTCGTCGGCGGGCAACCTGCGGCGGATCCTCGCCCTGCAACTCGACCCGTACACCGTCGCCCCGCTGTGGCCCGACTCGATCAGCGTCGCGGCCCTGCAGGCGCGGCTCGGCATCGAGGGCGGGGCCTGGAGCGAGAAGGAGATGGCCGAGGTCGCCGTGCGCAGCCGCGCCGACGCCAAGGGCAACCCGGAAGCGCAGGTATCCGGCGACGCGGACGCCGGCGAACTGCTCAAAGCCCCCTACATCGCCGACCCGCTCCGCGCGCACGACTGCGCCCCCGTCGGCGATGGCGCCGCCGTCGCGATCCTGGCCAGCGCGGACCGGGCGCGGGAACTGTGCGAGCGTCCCGCCTGGATCACCGGGTTCGAGCACCGCGTCGAGTCGGGGAATCTGGGGGCCCGCGACCTGACCAGCGTGCCGTCGGCGGCCACGGCGGGGGTTGCCGCCGGAGTCGGCGGTCCGGCTGCCCGTACTGACGGTGCTGGTGCCGGCCGGGTCGACGTGGCCGAGTTGCACGCGCCGTTCACGCACCAGGAGATCCTGCTGCGCGCGGCGCTGGGCCTGAATGGCGAGACCCGGATCAACCCGTCGGGCGGGGCCCTGTGCGGCAATCCGATGTTCGCCGCGGGGCTGGCCAGGATCGGCATGGCGGCCCGTGAGATCTTCGCCGGCCGCGCCGGTCGCGTGCTCGGCCACGCCACCAGCGGTCCCGCGCTGCAACAGAACCTGATCTGCGTGATGGAGGGGCGCGACAAATGAAGCAGCAGGCAGCGGTCATCGGGGTCGGGCAGACACGCCACCGCTCGAAGCGGGCCGACGTGTCCATCGCCGGGCTGTGCCGGGAAGCGGTGGACCGCGCCCTGGCGGACGCGAACCTCGAAATGAGCGACATCGACGCGGTCGTGGTCGGCAAGGCCCCCGACCTGTTCGAGGGTGTGATGATGCCCGAGCTGTACCTGGCCGACGCCCTCGGCGCCGTCGGCAAGCCGCTGCTGCGGGTGCACACCGCCGGATCGGTCGGCGGCTCCACCGGCATCGTCGCGGCCAGCCTGGTCGAGGCGGGCCGGCACAAGCGGGTGCTCGCGGTCGCGTTCGAGAAGCAGTCGGAGTCGAACGCGATGTGGGCGCTGTCGATCGGCCCGCCCTTCACGATGCCGGTGCTGGCCGGCGCGGGCGGCTACTTCGCGCCGCACGTCCGCTCGTATATCCGGCGCAGCGGCGCGCCGTCGCACATCGGCGCGATGGTCGCGGCCAAGGACCGGCGCAACGGCGGCCGCAACCCGTACGCGCACCTGCAGCAGAAGGACGCCACCATGGAGAAGGTGCTCGCCTCCCCCATGCTGTGGGACCCGGTGCGGTTCGACGAGACGTGCCCGTCGTCGGATGGCGCCTGCGCCGTGATCATCGCCGACGCGGAGACCACGGTGTCGGCCGGCCGGCCGGCGGCCTGGATCCGGGCGACCGAGATGCGCACCGAGCCCACCATGTTCTCCGGGAAGGACCACGTGAACTCGGCGGCCGGAGCGGCATGCGCCGCGGCCCTGTGGCACCGCGCGGGTATTACGCGGCCTATCGATGAGATCGACATGGCCGAGATCTACGTCCCGTTCTCGTGGTTCGAGCCGATGTGGCTGGAGAACCTCGGCTTCGCCGCGGCGGGCGAAGGCTGGCGGCTGACCGAGGACGGGGAGACGGAGATCGGCGGGAAGATCCCCGTCAACGCCTCCGGCGGAGTGCTCAGCTCCAACCCGATCGGAGCGTCGGGCCTGCTGCGGTTCGCCGAATCCGCCCTGCAGGTGATGGGCAAGGCCGGCGAGCACCAGGTCGGCGGCGCCCGCACCGCGCTGGGCCACGCCTACGGCGGCGGCTCACAGTACTTCTCGATGTGGGTCGTCGCGAGCGAACGATAACGCGCCATTAAGTTCGATTAAGTTCGATGAGCGCGTCGCACGGCGACACTCGGGCGCGAGCTGCCCCGGTCAGGCGCGCCGGAGGGCTCGGTCGGATAGCCCGCGGCGGCGTCCGGGTAGGCGGCCGCGTGACCGTTCGGCTGATAGCCGCCTTGCCGCTGGGCGGTCAGGCGCTCCTCAGGGGTAAGGCTCTCGTAGATGGCGCGCTGCGCGTTCGGCGGCAGGGTGTGCAGGATGCTCATCACCCGCTCCTTGCGGCGGGCGGCGGCGGCGCGCGGCGGGAGGCCGGGGCTCGGCTGGAGTTGCGGGACGAACGCCAGGGGCGTGTTCCCGTCCCAGCCGCTGCCGTGCTGGCCGGGCACCAACTCCCCGGCCAGTGCCTTGTCCTTCTCCTCGGACATGCCGATCGGGCCCTCTTTGCTCCCGTTCACGAACTGCGTGATGACCGGGTCATCGCTGGTCAGCAGCACTTCGCGCGGCCCGAACATGACGAGCTCGCCCCGGAACAGCATGCCGATGTTGTCCGGCAGGGTGCGGAGGATGTCGATGTTGTGCGTGACGGTCACGATCGTGGCGTCCAGCTGTGCGTTGATGTCGACCAGGGTCTGCGTGAGCAGCGCGGTGCGGACCGGGTCCAGGCCCGAGTCCGGCTCGTCGATGAGGATGATCTCGGGGTCCAGGACGAGTGAGCGGGCCAGCCCCGCCCGCTTCTTCATGCCGCCGGAGATCTCGCCGGGGAACTTCTTCTCGTCGCCGATCAGGCCGACCATGCCCATCTTGTCGAGCACGATCCGCCGGATCTCGGCCTCGCTCTTGCGTGTGTGCTCGCGGAGCGGGAAGGCGATGTTGTCATACAGGTTCATCGAGCCGAACAGCGCGCCGTCCTGGAACATGACACCGAACAGCTTGCGCACCCGGTACAGCTGGCGCTCCGAGCAGCTCGCCACGTCCACGCCGTCCACGACGATGCGGCCGTGGCTCGGTTTCACCAGGCCGATGAGTGACTTCAGGAACACGGTCTTGCCGGTGCCCGACGGGCCGATGATGACAGACAGTTCGCCCGCGGGCAGCGTCAGCGTGACGTCCCGCCATACCGTGGCACGGCCGAACGACTTGGTCAGTCCCTGAACGACAACCTCGGCGCCCAATATCGCTCCCTTGCGAACGTATATTTACTGGAGGGTAACCCAAAAGGCTCCCTCGAGTCACGCACACCGGCTATTGGCCGGTTATCGGTAGGTGACGGGCAGTCGCTTGATCCCGTTCAGCCATCCCGAGCGCAGCCGCCGCGCCTGCCCGGCGAGCGAGATGCCTGGCATGGCGTCGGCGATGGCGTTGAAGATGAGGTCGATCTCCAGCCGCGCCAGGTTAGCGCCGATGCAGTAGTGCGTGCCGGTGCCGCCGAAGCCCAGGTGCGGGTTCGGGCTGCGCAGGACGTTGAACTCTTCCGGGCTCTCGAACACTTCCTCGTCGAAGTTCGCGCTCCGGTAGAACAGGCCGACTCGCTGGCCCGCCTTGATCTCCTGGCCGCCCAGGACCGTGTCCTCCTTGGCCGTGCGCTGGAAGACGGTGACCGGGGTTCCCCAGCGGACGATCTCGTCGGGGGCCGTCTTCGGCCGCTGCTCCTTGTAGAGATCCCATTGGTCCGGGTTGTCGAGGAAGGCGAGCATGCCGTGGCTGATCGCGTTGCGGGTTGTCTCGTTCCCGGCCACGGCGAGCAGGATCACGAAAAACCCGAACTCGTCTTCACCCAGCGCCTCACCGTCGATCTCGGCGGTGACGAGCTTGGTGACGATGTCGTCCATGGGGCATTTCTTGCGCTCATCGGCCATCGCCATGCTGTAGCCGACGAGTTCGGCGGCCGCGATCGTGGGGTCGCCCTCATAGTCGGGGTCGTCGTAGCCGATCATCTGGTTCGACCAGTCGAAGATCTTGCGGCGGTCCACTTGCGGCACGCCCAAGAGTTCCGCGATGGCCTGGAGCGGGAGCTCGCAGGCGACGTCGTTGACGAAGTCACCCGTGCCCTCCTCGAGGGCGGTCGCGACGATCTTGTGCGCCCGCTCGGTGAGGGTGTCCTTGAGGCTGTTGATGGCCTTCGGCGTGAAGCCGCGGGAAACGATGCGGCGCAGCTTGGTGTGCTGCGGCGGGTCGATATTGAGCAGGATCAGCCGGTGGGCGGACAGGGTCTCTTCGGTCACCTGCTCGCCATGCTGGATGATGGCCGTGTTTTCATAGCTGGAAAAGATCTCGTTCCGGGACGCCTCCATGACGTCGGCATGCCGGGTCAGGACCCAGTAGCCTTCGTCGTCGAACCCGGACGCGCCGTGTGCCTGCTTGTTCCACCAGACCGGCGCCACCCGGCGCAGCTCGGCGAGTTCCGCGGCGGGAACCCGCTCGGCGCAGAGGTCTGGATCGGTGAAGTCGAAGCCCGGCGGGATATTCGGCTCCGGGGTGCTCGGCTCAGCCATGAGGCCTCCTCGAATTGTAACGCGTTCTAGTAGATTCAAGCATGACTGACCCTATTTGTGAACAGCGCCTCGTGCAAGAATAGGAACACGTTCTACTGCGAGGAGACGCGATGGGAACTGCGGTGATCGCCGAGGCCGTGCGGACGCCGATCGGCAAGCGGGGCGGCGGGCTCTCCGGCCTGCACCCGGCGGAAATCCTCGGGGCGGCGCAGACCGCGCTGCTGGAACGCGCGGGAATCTCCCCCGATGTCGTCGAGCAGATCGCCGGCGGCTGCGTCACCCAGGCCGGCTCGCAATCGGGCAACGTCACCCGGACGGCCTGGCTGCACGCCGGGCTGCCGTACCAGACAGGCGCGCTCACGCTGGACGCGCAGTGCGGCTCGGCCCAGCAGGCGGTGCACCTCATCGCGGGGCTCATCGCGGCCGACGCGATCTCCGTCGGCGTGGCCTGCGGGGTCGAGGCGATGTCGCGGGTGCCGCTCGGGTCCAACCTCGGGGTGGACGCGGGCCGCCCCAAGCCGGATTCCTGGGACATCGACATGCCGAACCAGTTCGTCGCCGCGGAGCGGATCGCCGCGCGGCGTGGACTGACCAGGGCGGCTATCGACGAGTTCGGGCTGCGGTCGCAGGAGAAGGCCGCCGCGGCGTGGAACGACGGACGGTTCGATCGCGAGGTCGTGCCGGTGAAGGCGCCCGCGGTCGACCGGTCCACGGGCGCGCCCACCGGGGAGACGCGGGTCGTCGGCCGCGACGAGGGACTGCGGGCGACCAGCCTGGAGAAGCTGGCGGGGCTGAACCCCGTGATTCCGGACGGGCTGCACACGGCCGGAACGTCGTCGCAGATTTCCGACGGCGCCGCCGCGGTCCTGGTCGTGGACGAGGGACGGGCCCGCGAACTGGGCCTGCGTCCGCGCGCGCGGATCGTGGCCCAGGCACTGGTCGGGGCCGAGCCGTATTACCACCTCGACGGGCCCATCGACTCGACGCGGCGCGTGCTCGACCGTGCGGGGATGTCCATGGGCGACATCGACATCTTCGAGGTGAACGAGGCGTTCGCCTCGGTGGTGATGTCCTGGACGCAGGTGCTATCGCCGGATCCGGAGAAGGTGAACGTCAACGGCGGCGCCATCGCCCTCGGACACCCGGTCGGCAGCACGGGCGCGCGGCTGATCACCACGGCCCTGCACGAACTGGAGCGCCGCGACGCGTCGGTGGCCCTGATCAGCATGTGCGCCGGCGGCGCCATGTCCACCGCCACGATCATCGAGCGCGTGTAGCCCGACGGCGGCCCTGCCACAGGCGCCCGACGAGCCGCGAGAGGTCCCATCCCGGCCGCTTACGCGGGCAGTCGGGGCTCTGTTTGATGGGTCATTTCCGCCACAGGGGCCGCCCTGGCCCACAGGGCACGCTTTCGTGCCCGGATAAATTGGCTTATATCGGGCGAGTGCGCGGTCCCGACGCCTCCGGATGGCGTCGCCGCGCTGATCATGGGTCGAAAATGCCATATATCGGCACGTTCGACCCGTGATCATGAAACTGATACCTATCTGAGGTATCCCGGAATGCGAATTTGATGATGCTATTTCATAGCAATCCGGGCGAGGTGAATGGTCCGGATGGGGGGCTTTGCGGGAACGACCCATGAAATCATGCGAGGACCGGGAGACTCGGGCGCGGGACCGGGAGACTCGGGCGCGGGACCGGGAGACTCGGGCGCGGGACCGGGAGACTCGGGCAGGGAAGGCCGTCAGATCCAGTCGGCGTGACGGGGCCAGGCGAGGAGGGTGTCAATGAGCTCAGGCGTGCCGGACTCGGGCTCGGTGATCGTGAAGCGGCCGCGGTAAAACAGCAGCGGCTGCTGCCCCAGTGCGGTGGAGGAACCGAGGTCAAGCACCCGGCCGATGACCACCCAGTGGTCACCGCCGTCGTGGACCGTCTCCACTTCGGCGTCCACCCAGGCGAGGGCGCCGTCCAGCAGCGGCGGCCCCGGCGGAAGGGATGCCCTCGGCGAGGAAGGCGAATCCGGCGAGGAAGGCGCGAACGCCGAATCCGGCCGGGATGGCAGCGGTGACCAGGCCACGCCATCGAACTTGTCGACGGCCCGGCTGGCGAACTGCCGCGCTATCTCCTGCTGCCCGTCCGCGAGGACGTTGGCACAGAACCGGCCCGCGCCCTCGATGCGCCGCCAGGTGCTGGAGGACTTGCCCGGGCAGAACAGGACCAGCGGCGGATCCAGCGACAGCGCCGTGAACGACTGGCAGGTGAACCCCGCCGGACCAGCGGAATCGGCCGCCGTGATGACGGTGACGCCGGTGCAGAAGTGGCCGAGCACATGACGGAACCGGTCGGGAGTTGTCACGGGGCCAACAGTACTCACCGGGGATGGAGGGACTGGCATCAGTGTGCCGCGCCCGGGGCCGTCCACTGGTGGCCCCACAGGCTGATGACGGTCGTCTCGCGGCTGATCCACGTCGCGTCGTCGACCAGCAGGCCGTCGGTGCCGTACTCGATATCGAACCCGCCCGGCGTGCGCACGTAGAACGACACCATGAAGTCGTTCGCGTGCCGGCCGAGGCTCGCGCTGACCGGGGCGCCGCGCCGCGCCGCCCGGTCGATGCACCGCCCGACCTCGTCCAGCGACGACACCTCGATCATCAGGTGCACGATGCCCGGGTCCGCCGGGAAGGGCGCCAAGGCCAGCGAGTGATGCCGCGCGTTGACCCCCAGGAAGCGCATGAACAGGGGTTCCCCGGCGGGGCGCCCGAACAGTTCCGGCGCCAGCCGCATCGAGTCCCGCAGCCGGAACCCGAGCACCTCCGTGTAGAACCGCAGTGCCGCATCGTCGTCGGTCCCGGGCAGCACCGCGTGCCCCAGCCCCATGTTCCCGGTCATGAAGTGAACCCCGGCGGCGCTCACGAACGGCCGGGAATCCAGCGATGCCCGGCAGAAGATCTCCAGCGCGTTCCCGGCGGGATCCGTGGCGTGCAGCAGCCGCGCCACGCGCCGCTGCTCGCATTCCGCCGCCGTGCCCGCCTTCACTGGCACGCCGGCCTCCTCGAGTGCGCGTTCGACGGCGGAGAGCGCGGCGTCGTCGGCCACCTCCCAGCCGCAGGCCAGGAGCTTCTCCGACGCGCCAGGCACGACCACCAGCCGAGCGGGGAAGTCGTCCATCCGCAGGTACAGTGCGCCCTCTTCCGGCCCGCGTCCCTCGACCATGCCGAGCACTCGCACGCCGAACTCGCGCCACGCGCCGATGTCCGCGGACGACAGCCGCAGGTAGCCCAGCGAGCGAATGCCACTCATGGCTTTTCCTCCAAAAAGTCCATCGCCAGCCGGTTGAACTCGTCGAACTTCTCCAGCTGGGCCCAGTGCCCGCAGCCGCCGAACACGTGCAGTTGCGCGCGCCGGATTACCTTCAGCGCGACCAGGGCCCCGTCGAGCGGGTTGACCCGGTCTTCCCGGCCCCAGATCAGCAGCGTCCGCTGTTTCAGGCGCGACGCCTCCCGCCACAGCGCCGACTCCTCGGCGTGCGTGAAGAACGACAGCCCCATCGACGCCGCCGCCGCCAGCGCCTCGGGATCGCGCGCGGATTCCCACCGCTCGTCGATGAGCTCGTCAGTCACCAGCCGCTGGTCGAACACCAGCGTCCGCAGGAACGCCGCCAGCTTTTCCCGGCTAGGTCCCGGCGGCGCGGCGAACTCCATGAGCCGCCGCACGCCTTCCGTGGGGTCGGGCGCGAACAGGTTGAGGCTCAGCCCGCCCGGCCCCATCAGCACCAGCCGCCCGGCCCGGTCCGGGTAGTTGAGCGCGAACCGGACCGCGGTGCCGCCGCCGAGCGAGTTCCCGATCAGGTGCGCCTTCTCGATCCCGAGGGAGGTGAGCAGCGCCGCGAGCGCGTCGGCCGCGAACGTCGAATAGCTGCCGCTGACCGGCGGCTTGTCGGACTTGCCGAACCCGGGCTGGTCAACCGCCAGCGTCCGGAACCGCTCCGCGAAGACCGGGATATTACCGCCGAAATTGCTCCACGCCGACGATCCGGGACCTCCGCCATGCAGCATCACGACGCAGGTGTCGGTGTCTTTCCCCGCCTCGTGGTAATGCAGGCGAAGGTCCCCCGCTTTCCCGAAGTGGCTTGTCCCGTCGGCCGTCAGTGCCATCGTCCGCCTCACACCATCGCGTCCGCGCCGGCGTCCAGGCCGAACTCGCCGCGCCCGAACATCGTCAGCGCCCGCTCCGTGTCATTGATCGCGTGCACCCGGCCAGCGTGGGCGTCCCGCCAGAACCGCTGCAGCGGCGTTCCCATCTTCAGCGCCTGCCCGCCCGAGTTCTCGAAGAGCAGGTCGATCGCGGAGATCGAGCGCTCGGTGCCGAGCACCTGGTCGCGCCGGGCCCGCAGCCGCATCTCCATCGGGAACCGCTCCCCCGCCTGGGCGAGCTCGTACAGGTCAGTGATGTCGCGTTCGAGCGCCAGCCAGGCGGCGTCGATCTCGGCGGCGGCCCGCGCGACCCGGACCTGCGAGAACGGGTCCTCGCCGGCCCTCTGCCCGGAGTAGGAGGCGCGCACCCGGGTGCGCTGGTAGTCCACGTGCGCCTCGTAGGCGCCGGTCGCCATCCCGATGATCGGCGTGGTGATGCTGAAGGAGAACACCGCCCCGTAGGGGAGCCGGTACAGCGGCCCGGGGTTGGCCTCCTGACCGGGCACCTTGCACTTGTTCACGTCGATGAAGCTGAGGGTCCGGTACTCGGGCACGAACACGTCCCGCACGATGACGTCGTTGCTGCCCGTGCCACGCAGGCCCACCGTGTCCCACACGTCCTCGATCGCGTAATCGCGGATCGGCAGCAGGAAGGTCCGGAAGTCCACCGGCTTGCCCTCGGGGCTGAAGACGAACCCGCCCAGCAGGACCCAGGTCGCGTGGTTGCACCCGGACGAGAAACTCCACCGTCCGGACAGGCGGACCCCGCCGTCGGTGATCGTCGCCTTCCCCATCGGGGCGTAGGACGAGGAGATCCGGGTCTCGGGGTCGGCCCCCCACACTTCCTCCTGCGCCCGGCGGGGGAACAGGCCCACGTGCCAGGGATGCACGCCGAGAACGGACGCCACCCAGCCGGTCGACCCGCAGGCGCTGGCGATCAGCCGGACGCACTTATAGAAGGTGACCGGGTCCCCCTCCAGCCCGCCGAACTGGGCCGGCTGGAGCGCGCGAAAGTAACCTGTTTCCGCGAGCGACTTGATCGACTCCGCCGGAATGACCCGGGCGTCCTCGGCCTCCTGCGCACGATCGCGCAGGGTGGGGAGCAGGTCACGCACTCTGCTGACGAGGTCGTTATCCATGCGGGTGCCCTTCTCCTGCGAATTGCCTGTCGCCAATAGACTAGAACGTGTTCTAGTCTATTGGTAAGACGGACAGAGCGACAACAGGTGGAGGGTCCTGCATGAGCGAGGCTGATGGGGGATCGGCCGGGATGAGTCGATTGGCCGAACCCGGCGTCCGGATCATCGACAGCGGCGCGCCGCCGGCACGGTTCGCGCGCGGCTGGCACTGCCTCGGGCTCGCCAGCACATTCCGTACCCCAGAGCCGCACGCGGTGCACGCGTTCGGCACGAAGCTCGTCGTGTTCGCCGACTCGTCCGGGCAGCTCCACGTGCTGGACGCGTACTGCCGGCACATGGGCGGCGACCTGAGCCGCGGCACCGTCAAGGGCGACAACGTCGCCTGCCCCTTCCACGACTGGCGGTGGGGCGGGAACGGCAAGTGCGCCCAGATCCCCTACGCCCGCCGGATACCGCCGGCCGCCCGAACCCGGTCCTGGACGACGCTGGAGCGCAACGGGCACCTGTTCGTGTGGCACGACCCGCGGGGAAACCCGCCGCCGCCCGAGCTGGACATCCCGCTCATCGAGGCCGCGGGCACGCCGGCGTGGAGCGGGTGGACCTGGGACTCCCTCCTGGTCGAGGGGGCTAACTGCCGCGAGATCATCGACAACGTCGTCGACATGGCCCACTTCTTCTATATCCACTTCGCGTTCCCGACGTACTTCAAGAACGTCTTCGAGGGGCACATCGCCACGCAGTACCTGCGGACCAAGGCACGCCCGGACATCGGCGGCGGCGCGAATTACTCCGCGGGCGGCGCGGAGAGCATCCTGCACTCGGAGGCCTCCTATTACGGCCCCGCCTACATGATCAACACCCTGCGGCACGAGCTGCACGGGATGACGATCGAGAGCGTCCTGATCAACTGCCATTACCCGGTGACGCCGACGTCCTTCATGCTCCAGTGGGGCGTGATCGTCAGGAAGCCCGCAGGCATGTCGGGCGAGCACGCCGAGAAGTTCGCGGCCAAGTTCGCCAAGTTCGTCGGGCTCGGCTTCCAGCAGGACGTGGATATCTGGACGCATAAGACCCGGATCGACAACCCGCTCCTGTGCGCCGAGGACGGGCCGGTGTACCAGCTCCGCCGCTGGTACGAGCAGTTCTACACCGACGTGGAAGAGGTCACGCCGGAGATGACCGACCGGTACGAGTTCGAGATCGACACAGCGCGCTCCGTGGCCGCGTGGGAGGACGAGGTCGCCGGCAACCTCGCCCGGAGGCGGGCCGAGTAGGTCATGCGGCACACAGACGAGCGACACGCCACGCTGCGGGAGGTCGCCTGCGACCGCTGCGGCGCCGCGGTCGACGTGGCGAAGTTCAGCCCGCAGCACACGAGCGTGCAGTGGAACGCGGACTCGGTGCGCGCGTGCACCGAGTGGAGCGCCGTCTCCCGCGGCTGCGCCAGCCTGCGGGAGAGCATCGACCGCGCGGTGCGGGACGGCCGGCTGGAGGTTAGATCGCCGTGAGCCCTCAGCCTGGTACTTCCGGCGGGGGGGACAATCCCCCGGAGCGCCCTCGCAGGACAGGCAGGTTTCGCCGGCTCCGCGTGGCGGAGGTGATCCGCGAGGCGGGCGACGCGTGCTCGCTGGTCTTCGACGTGCCGCCCGAGTTCGCGGCCGAGTTCGGCTACCGTCCCGGGCAGTTCCTCACCCTGCGGATCCCGGGCGGGGAAGGATCCGTGGCGCGCTGCTACTCGCTGTGCAGTTCCCCACACACCGGGGACCGGCACACGATCACCGTCAAGCGGGCCGGATACGCGTCGGCGTGGCTCGCCGACAACGTCACCGTCGGCACGATGCTGGACGTCCTGCCGCCGGCCGGCACGTTCACCCCGAAGACCCTCGATACCGACCTGCTGCTGTTCGCCGGCGGCAGCGGGATCACCCCGGTCATGTCGATCGTCAAGTCGGCGCTGGCCACCGGCCGCGGACGCGTCATGCTGATCTACGCCAACCGGGACGAGCGGTCGGTCATCTTCGGCGCGGAACTTCGCCGGCTGGCGCGGGAGAATCCCCGGCTGCTCGTCCTGCACTGGCTCGACTCCCTGTCCGGGCCGCCGACCGCGGCGGCGCTGGCCGCCCTGGCCCGGCCGCAGGCGAGCCGCGAGACCTTCGTATGCGGCCCCGACCCCTACATGGCCATCGTCCGGCAGGCGCTCGGCCAGCTTGGCGTCCCCGCCCAGCGGATTCACGTGGAGCGGTTCCGGTCGCTGGCGGACAACCCGTTCGAGGAACGGGCCGCCGGCGGCGAGGCAGACGGCACGCCCGCCACGCTGCAGGTCACTCTCGACGGCGAGCGGCGGGACCTTTCCTGGCCAGCCGGGGCCCGCATGCTGGACGTCCTCATCGACGAGGGCCTCGACGCGCCGTACTCCTGCCGGGAGGGCATCTGCGGCGCCTGCGCCTGCCAGCTCACCGGCGGCGAGGTGAAGATGGCGCACAACGACGTGCTGGAAGAGGAGGACATCGCCGACGGCTACGTCCTCGCCTGTCAGGCCCTGCCGGTCACCGACCGCGTGAGCATCGAGTACTGAGCCGATCGGGAGATTCCATGGCAGCCCCCCGGGTCTTCGATGTGGTGGTGGTCGGCAGCGGCGCGGCCGGCCTGACGACCGCGCTCACGGCCGCCTGCCACGGACTTCACGTCGTGGTCGTCGAGAAGGCGGACACGTACGGTGGGTCCACCGCTCGTTCCGGCGGCGGGGTGTGGGTTCCGGAGAACGAGGCACTGCGGAAGGCGGGCGTCGCGGACACCCCGGAGGAGGCACGGCAGTACCTGGCCCACGTCGCCGGTCCCGCCGTGAGCGCGGAGCGGCAGCGAGCGTTCCTATCCCGGGGGCCGGAGATGCTGTCGTTCGTCACCGCGCACGCGCCGCTGAAGTTCGCCTGGGTGCCTGGCTACGCCGACTACTACCCGGAGGCCCCGGGCGGGAAGGCGTGCGGGCGGAGCGTGGAACCCGTGCCGATGGACGCGCACGTGCTCGGGGCGGAGGAAGCCAGCCTGAACCCGCCGTACCTGCCGGCGCCGGCGGGGGTCGCCATCACCCAGGGCGACTACCGCTGGCTCAGCCTCGGCCCCCGTCATCCCCGGGCGATCCTGGCGGGAATGAAGTTCACCGGGCGGCTCGTGCGGGGGCGTCTGCGGCGGCAGCGGACGGTCAGCCTCGGGCAGGCCCTCGTCGCGGGCCTGCGCGCGGGGCTGGCCCAGGCCGGGGTGCCGGTCCGGCTGAACACGCCCATGACCGGGCTCGAGATCGCCGACGACGGACGGGTGACCGGGATCACGGTTACCGGCCCGGGCGGAGCGACGGAGGTACTGCGAGCGACCCGCGGCGTGATGCTGGCGGCTGGCGGTTTCGAGCGCAACGCGCAGATGCGGCGCCAGTATCAGCGCCAGCCGGTCGGCGCCGACTGGACGACCGGCGGGACCGGGAACACGGGCGACGCCATCGTGGCCGGCGCGGCCGCCGGCGCGGCGCTCGACCTGATGGACGACGCGTGGTGGGGCCCCTCCATCCCGCTGCCGCGCGGGCCGTACTTCTGCCTGGCCGAGCGGAGCCTGCCCGGATGCATCCTGGTCAACGCCGCCGGGCAACGGTTCGTCAACGAGTGCGCCCCGTACGTGGACGCCGTGCACGCCATGTACGACGGGCACGCGACCGGGGTCTCGCACATCCCCGCGTGGCTGATCTTCGACCAGCGGTACCAGGGCACGTACGTCTTCGCGGGACGCCAGCCGGGCCGGAAATTCTCCCGCCGCTGGTACGAGGCCGGGGTGGTCCACTGCGCGCCGACAGTGACGGAACTGGCCGCCGCGATCGGGGTAGACGCGCAGGCACTGGAGAAGACGGTCGCGCGCTTCGGCGAGTTCGCGGCGGCCGGCCGCGACGAGGACTTCCACCGGGGCGACTCCGCGTACGACCGCTACTACGGCGACCCGCGCGTGCGCCCGAACCCGAACCTGGCGCCGCTGCGCAAGCCGCCGTTCTACGCGGTGCAGATGGTCCCCGGAGACCTCGGCACCAAGGGCGGGCTGGTGACTGACGAACGGGCCCGCGTGCTGCGCGGTGACGGGTCCGTGATTCCCGGTCTCTACGCGGCCGGGAACACCAGCGCCGCGGTGATGGGTCATTCGTACGCGGGCGCGGGGGCGACGATCGGGCCGGCGATGACGTTCGGCTACATCGCGGCCCTCGACCTGGCCGGCCGCCGCTACGGTCAGCCGGGCGCGTTTGACGGGTCATTACCACCCGTATATATCGGTGCATCCTAAAAACGGGCGAGCGGGATCAGCTGCCGATCTTGCTCAGCTGCGCCAGGGCCCGCTGGTCGATGCTGGTTGGCAGCGGCGCGTAGCCGAGCTGGGGAAGCAGTTCCTGGCCCGCGCCCAGCAGGTACCCGAGGTATGCCCGGAGCAGCTTGGCGTCCTTCGCACTCGGCTGCCGGGCGTACACCAGGTCCCATGACTGGTAGGTGATGGGGTAGGAATTCGTTCCGCCCGCCCAGACCGCGCTGAACGTTTCGTCGGGCTCGAGGGTGACCCGGCCTGCTGCCAGGGCAGCGGACGCCGGCGAGGGCGCCACGTAGTTGCCGTCCTTGTTCAGCACCGAGGCGAAAGCCAGCCCGGAAGCCTTGGCGGTCGCGTAGTCCACGTACCCGATCGCCCCGGGGGTGGACTTGACGGCCTGCGCGACACTGGGGTTGCCGCTGACGGCCCGGGAGCCGGCTGGCCAGGTGATGGTGGAGCCGGTACCGAGCGGCCACTGTCCGTCGGCGGCCTCCACCAGGAACTTGGTGAAGTTGGCGGTCGTACCGGACGAATCAGAGCGGACAACCAGGGTGATCGGGGTGGGGGGCAGGCTGGTTCCGGGGTTGACGGCCTCGATCGCCGGGTCGTCCCAGGTGTTGATCTGGCCGTCGAAGATGCCCGCGATGACCGGTGCCGTCAGATCCAGCCGGCCCACTCCGGACAGGTTGTACGACAGCGTGACCGGGCCCGTCACGACAGGAAAGTACAGCACCCGCCTGCCCTTGAAACTGGCCTCTTCGGCGGACGGGATCGGCGAGTCCGAGCCGGCGAAGTTGGCCGTGTTCGCGGCCAGGCTGGCGCGGCCCGCGCCCGAGCCGACACCGTCGTAGTTGACCGTGATGCCGGGCTGGACCGACTTGAAGCCGGAGATGGCCACGTCCTGGAAGGTCAGCTGGAACGTCGAACCGCTGCCGTTGAGCGTGCCGCTGAGCGCAGCACCGCCCGAAGCGGCTAGGCCGCCGCCCGCCACGGAGCCGCCGCCGGAGGCCGACGTTGAGCATCCGGCGAGAACCAGGGCCGTCACCGCGGTGGCGGCTCCCGCCATCGCGACGCGGCGTCGGAGCCGAAGCCGCCTGCCGGGGACTCCGGTCACCGGTCGCGGCCCGGGGCCCCGACGCCCTCCATGTGCCGGGTGGCCGGAGTGATCATCCGCCCGGCCCGCTCGACCAGGAGGGACATCTCATAGGCGATAACGCCCATCTTGCCGTCGGGTGCGGCGAGCACGGCGACGCTCGCGCCGTGGCTGATGGTCATGACCACCAGTACGCCGGCGTCCATCTCCACCACCGTCTGGATCGCGATGCCCGCCTCGAACACGCGCGCGACTCCTTGCACCAGGCTCGAGAGGCCGGCGGTCACCGTCGCCAGCCGGTCGGCTCGGTCCGGCGGGAAACCCGCGCTGACCGCCAGCGGAATCCCGTCGGCGGAGACGATCGCCGCATGGCCCACGTCGCGGACCCGTTCCACGAAGTTCGTGACTAGCCAGTTCAGGTCCTGCATCGCATGCCCTCCGGGGTGCTCACCGGCACTCCTTCGCTTGTTCCGCGGCCGCCCGTTCCGCGGAAGTCCTCACTTCTCGGCCCCGAAGTTCCACGGTGCGTCCGAGCGGCCCTGACTCGCCCCGCGCTGGAATTCCGCCAGCCGGTTGCGTATCTCCTCCGGCGACCGGCGGCGAGCGTTGGCGCCGCTGGGCTGGTCCTGGTTCCGGAACCAGGTCGACTGGGCCGGGCGCGCCTCCGCCGCGGGTACCGGGGCCCCCATGACGCGAGGGGATGGCGGGGCGGCGGCCCGGGCGGATGAGGCCGGGAGGGCCGCCCGGTACGCCTCGGTGTCGAAGCGTCGTCGCAGCGGCTCGGACGGCGTTGTATCCCGCTCCATCAGCGTTTCCGGGAGCCAGATCAGGGCCGATACGCCGCGGGGCCGCGCGTGCCGCAGCCGCACCCGGATTTCGTGCCGGGCCGCGAGGCGGCCGACCACGAACAAGCCCATCCGCCGTGACGCCGTGACGTCAGTCACCGGCGGGTTCTCCAGCCGCCAGTTCTCGTACTCCAGCTGCTGGTCCTGGATTCCCAGTCCTTGGTCGACGATCTCGATCAGCACCCCGCCGCTGGTGATCTCCTGGCCGTTGACCACCACCGGGGTCTCTGGCGACGAGAACGTCGCCGCGTTTTCCAGCAGCTCGGCGGTGAGACGCACGACGTCGCTCGCGGCACGCCCGTTAATGAGGAACCCCGGCTGGATGTTCACGGCAACCCGCTCATACTCTTCGATCTCGGAGATAGCGGCGCGAACGACGTCAAGGAGCGGGACCGGCGGGCTCCACATGCGCGCGTCTTCGTGGCCGGCCAGGACTAGCAGGTTCTCGGAGTTACGGCGCATCCGGGTGGCCAGGTGATCCAGCCGGAACACGGCGCCCAGCCGGTCAGGATCCTCCTCGGACTGCTCGAGGGAGTCGATGATGCCGAGCTGCCGCTCCACCAGTGTCTGGCTGCGGCGAGACAAGTTGACGAACATGGCATTCAGGTGACCGCGGAGCATGGCCTCGTGCGCGGCCAGGCGGACCGCCTCGCGGTGCACCTGGTCGAAGGCCCGCGCTACTTCGCCGATCTCGTCGGTCGAGGTGACCCCGATCGGCTCGATCTCGGCGCCCTCGCTAGCGGCGCCCTCGCTGTCGCTGAGCTGGCGCACCATGTCCGGCAGCCGATGGCTGGCGATGTCGAGCGCGTCCAGGCGCAGCTTGCGCAGCGGGCGGATGAGGGACCGGGCCACGACCGTGGAGACCAGCACCATCAGGGCCAGCAGGAGCACCGTCAGGACGCTGCCGACCAGCAGGTCCGAGGTAGCCTGCGACCGGAGCGTGCTGGCCTGCGCGGCAATGCCGGCGGCCAGTTCCCCGGCCACCTGCTGCGTGCCGTTGATGGTGGCCGTCATGGCGCTGTACCAGCCCGGAGCGGTCAGTTTCGGGTTGCTGACGCTGTTCAGCGTGGTCAGCGGCAGGTCGCTGACCGCGTTGGTCACCGCCAGCGACTCCTCCGTCCGCGACGGGCTCGCCGTGTCGCCTCCGGTCACCGCGTCGAACCTCGCCAGCTCCGCCTGGGTGGCGGACGCGGTGAACTCGGACTGATCAGCGGCCTGCTGCTGCTGGGCCTGCAGCAGGGTGGTCAGCGCGGCGGGGGTGAGCGCGGGAGGCGAGGAGCTCAGCGCGACGAACAGGACGCCGCGCTGCAGTGACATCTGGTTTTCCACCCGCAGCAGCGCGCCGAGCGCGGTGGTGTCGCCGTTGAGGTCCGCGTCGCTCGTCCCATTGCCGACCGAGGCGCTGAACGTGTCGGCCGCCTGAATGGCCTGGTCGGTGTACAACTGAACGCTCTTCGACGCCGGCACTGGCGATGACGACAGCCGCGCGCTGGCACGCTGGAGCCCCGTGAGGTCGTTAACCAGTCCCGCGAGGTCCTGCCCAATGGCCGCCTGGTACCCGGCCGAGGTCCCGACCCCGGCCGCTCCGTCCCGGACCGCCTGCCCGTCACTCGCCGCCGCCGCCTGCGCGAGTCTCAGCTGCCCGGCCAGGCCAGGGATGGCCGCGTGGTTCGCCGCATACCCGGCGGACAGGTCACGCTCGTCTTCCAGTGCCTGGGCCAGCCGCACCACCGACACGTTCAGCTGCGCCAGGTTCTGCACCCGGCCATTCGCGAGCCATCCGCTGGCGTCACGGTAGATGGTGAATCCGCCGAGGTACGCCGCGGCCAGGGCGGGCACCACTACCAGGGCCACCAGCCGCCAGCGGACCCGCCAGCTCGCCAGCGCGAACCTGGACCAGCCCGGGCGCGCCTTGAAGGCGTGCCTCGTCACCGACCGCTCATGCACCACGCTGCCCCCCAAGGAATCCGCCATCACGGACGCGCAGACGCGACGAAAGTTACGACTTTTCCCTAGATAACCGTCGAAGCACCTCACAGGCCTTCGAAGTACCCCACAATTCTCCGATTGTTGGCCCTCACGACATGTAGCGTCCTTAGGCGGCGCCGAGGACCAGGCCGCTCGTGGGGACGCCGGTGCCGGCGGTCACCAGGACCGGGCCGTCGCCCGGGACCTGGTTCACCGACGTGCCGCGGACCTGGCGGACCGCCTCGGCGATGCCGTTCATGCCGTGGATGTAGGCCTCGCCGAGCTGCCCGCCGTGCGTGTTGAGCGGCAGCCGCCCGCCGAGCTCGATCGCCCCGCCGGCGATGAAGTCCTTCGCCTCGCCGCGCCCGCAGAACCCCAGTTCCTCCAGCTGCATCAGGACGTACGGCGTGAAGTGGTCGTAGAGCACCGCGGTCCTGATGTCATCCGGGGCCGCCCCCGCCTGACGCCACAGTTCCCGCGCGACCACGCCCATCTCGGGCAGGCCGGCCAGGTCGCCGGTGTAGTAGCTGGTCATGGTGAACTGGCCGGGCCCGCTGCCCTGCGCGCTCCCCCGCACGACCGCGGGCGCCCGCCGCAGGTCCCGCGCTCGTTCCAGGCTGGTGACGACGATCGCGACCGCGCCGTCGCTTTCCTGGCAGCAGTCCAGCAGCCGCAGCGGGTCCACGATCGGCCGGGACTCCTGGTGGTCTTCCAGTGTGATGGGTTTCTGAAAGAACCACGCGTTGGGGTTGACCGCCGCGTGCTTGCGATCGGCGACCGCTACCGTCCCGAAGTCCGCGCTGGTCGCGCCGAATACGTGCATGTACCTGCGCGCGGCCATCGCGACGGTGGCGGCGGGCGTGGACAGCCCCATCGGATAGTGCCAGCCGTTGTCGATTCCCGACGTCGTGGGCACCTCGGTCGCGCCGCTGGCGACCTGACCGAAACGACGGCCGGAGCGCTCGTTCAGCGCCCGGTAGCAGACCACCACGTCGGCGGCGCCCGCCGCGATGGCCAGCGCGGCGTGATGCACCGTGCCGCAGGCGGCCCCGCCGCCGTAGCCCACCTGGCTGAAGAACCGCAGCTCACCGACCCCGAGCTCGCGGGCGACGGCGATCTCCGCGTTACTGTCCATGGTGAACGTGACCAGGCCGTCCACGTCGGCCGGCGCCAGTCCCGCGTCCGCGAGGGCGCTCGCGACCGCCTCCGCCGCCAGCCGCAGCTCGCTGCGGCCGGAGTTCTTGGAGAACTCGGTCGCCCCGATACCCGCTATCGCAGCGGACTTCGTGGGAGTGGTCATCGGGGGCTCCCCTGCGGCGTGATGCGTACTGTGCCCGTGACGTGGTCGCCGAGCGCGCACCGGCCCGTGACCGTCACCACCCACTCCCCGCTGCCGTCGCCCGCCGCGGCCGCGGCGCCGGTGAAGACCAGGGTGTCGCCCGCGTAGCACGGCGCGCCGAGCCGGATGGCGATCGACGCCAGCACGGCGCCCGGCCCCGCCCAGCCGGCCACGAACCGCTGGACGAGGCCGGTCGTGGTGAGAATGTTGACGAAGATGTCCTTGCTTCCCCGCGCGACGGCCAGGTCACGGTCGTGGTGCACGTCCTGGAAGTCGCGGGTCGCGAGCGCGGCGGAGATGACGAACGTGGGCGTGGCCCTGATGACCAGCTCGGGCAGCGGCTCGCCCGGCGGGGCCGGCCGCCACGCGGGCAGCGTCAGGTCGTCGTCGATCCGGTCGAAGTCCGCCCGGACCGGCATCCCGATCGTCACCCGCTCCGGCTCGACGCCGTGCAGTTCGCCGAGGACGCGGACGCCCTCGGGGAGCTCGACCAGGGCGATGACCATGGGCAGTCTCTTGCCGGGCACCGGCGGATGACGGTGCACCACATAGCTGAAGACCGTGCCCGCCCCGGACGCCACGGCAAACCCGCCGTCGGCCGGCGTGCCGCATTTCGGGCACATCGGGCCGGGCGGGTGCCGGAGCGCGCCGCACTTGGCGCACCGCTGGATGCGCAGTTCCCGGTTCACGGTCCCGGCCCAGAAGAACGCCGTGTCCTGTGTCACCTGCGGACGCATGACCTGGCCCGCCGGGGCGCCGCCCGCCGGTACACCGTCACCGGCCGGGTCACCGTCCCCGGCCGGCGCGGGGGGTGGCGGCGCCGGCCGGGGACGGAACTTGAGGATGCGGAAGTCCATCGTCGCCACCGGCTCGTCCCCGGAATACCAGGTGGACCGCGTGGTCACGAACCAGCCCTCGCCCAGGCCAGTGCGCTTGGGGCCGACGACGTCGACCAGACTGGTCCGCACGGTCAGCCGCTCGCCGTGCCGCAGGTAGCGGAAGTACGACTGGTCGCAGTTGGTCGCGACAACCGAGGTGTAGCCGACCTCATCGAGCGCCTCGCTCAGCAGGCCGAGGGGATCGTCATCGGTCCGCGCCCCGTGCAGGCCCGGCATCGTCCACACCTGGATCATCGCGGGCGGCGCCAGGCCCTCGCCCGTGTAGGCCGGGTTGTCGTCGCCGATCGCCTCGATCCAGTTCCGGATCATCGGCAGGTTGACGGGGTCTCGCCCGGCCCGCGGGGTGCTCTCCCCCGCGGCGGCGACACGCGCGGCCGTGGCCCGGATCGCGCTGGCCACTTCAGTCTCTTCGGCCTCTTTGGTCACGGCTGCCTCGACTGACTCGCTGCTCATGCGTCCCTTCCAGTTTGACGCCGGGAGGATTGGGTCGTTGGCGCATCCGGTCCAATAGGTTTGGCCCGATGGCGCATCCGACTCATACGCGGCCACCCGCGGGTGCTCCTCATCGAGGGACCCTCGGGAGGCCGAGGCCGGCGGTGGCGATCAGTTCCCGCTGAATCTCGTTGACCCCGCCGCCGAAGGTCAGCACCGTGTTGCGCTTCGCCTGCACGTCGAGCCAGCGCAATAGGTCCGCGGTGCCGGCGTCGGCCGGGTCGCCATGCCGCCCGACGACCTCCTCGAGTTCCTGGCCGAGCACCTGCACCTCCTCCGAGCCGTAGATCTTGGTCGCGGAGGCGTCGGCGATGTCGAGTCCCTCGGTCGAGGCGACCTGCCAGTTCAGCAGCTCGTTGACCCGCAGGCTCGCGTATGTCCGGGCCAGTGCACGGGCCACGTCCGGTTCCGCCAGCAGCGAGTGGCCGAACGCCCACGACCGCACCGCGTCGTAGAGCGCGGCGATCCGCCCGGCGGGCCCCAGCATCACCCGCTCGTGGTTGAGCTGCTCGGTCACCAGCCGCCAGCCCCGGTTCTCCTCTCCCACCAGCATCGATACCGGAACCCGTACCCCGTCGTAGTACGTCGCGTTCACGTGGTGCGCCCCGTCGTGGGTGATGATCGGCGTCCATGAGAACCCGGGGTCGCTGGTGTCCACGATCAGAATGGAGATGCCGTGGTGCTTCGGCGCGGACGGGTCGGTGCGCACGGCCAGCCAGATGTAATCGGCGTCGTGGGCGCCGGTGGTGAAGATCTTCTGCCCGTCGACCACGTACTCGTCACCGTGGCGCACCGCCCGGGTCTTGAGGGACGCGAGGTCGGTGCCGGCTTCCGGTTCGGTGTAGCCGATCGCGAAATGGACCTCCCCGCCGAGGATTTTCGGCAGGAAGAAGCCCTTCTGCCCCGGGGTGCCGTGGGCCTGGAGAGTCGGGCCGACCGTCTGCAGCGTGACCGACGGGAGCGGGATGTCGGCGCGCGCGGCCTCGTTAACGAAGATCTGCTGCTCGATCTCGCCGAAGCCGCGGCCGCCGTACTCCTTCGGCCAGCCCACGCCGAGCCAGCCGTCCCGTCCCATCCGGCGGATGAGCCCCCGGTAGGCGGGGCCGTGGCGCGCGGTCAGCATGATCTCCCGCTCGGCCGGGGTCAGGAGACCGCCGAAGTACGCGCGCAGTTCGTCGCGCAGCGCGCGCTGCGTGTCAGTGAGCTCGATGAACATTCACGCTCCTCCGGTCAGGCGGCGGGGTGAGGGCGGCGTGGCGCCGGGGGTCGGGGCGAGAGCGGCGGGGCGCCGGGGGTCGGGGCGAGAGCGGCGGGTGCGGACGGCGGGGTGGGGTGCGGGGCGGCCTGGCGGCCCGCCAGGCGGCTGAGGCGGTATTCCGCGCCGCCCGTGAACCGCACGAGGTCCTTGACCAGCGCCGACAGGCGCGGCAGCGGGTAGGTGGCGTCCATCCCCGTGCCGCCGTGCAGGTGGTGGCAGGTCCGCAGCGCCGCGGGCGCCCGGGTCGCGAGCCAGTACGCCGCCACGTCCAGGTCCGCGCTCGCGTCCAGCCTTTCCGCCAGCCGCCAGGTCGCCGACGTCGCCGCCAGATGCAGCGTCCGTGCCGCGATGTACACGTCCGCGACGTGCTGCGCGGCCGCCTGGAACGTCGCGATCGGCCGCCCGAACTGCTCACGGGTGCGAACGTGCTCCCGGGTCAGCTCCAGCGCGCCGGCCACGGCCCCGTCGGCCACGCAGCACGCGCCCGCGAGCGCGGACTGGTACAGCCCATCGAGCGCGCCGCCGCCGAGCAGGCCGAGCACCGGGGCCTGATCGAGCCGCAGCGTGTACTCGGGCTGGCCACACGACGAATATGTCCCCTGCACGTCGCAGGACCCTGGGTCAACAACCGCCACCTCCGCCCGGCCGCCGTCTACGCCGTCCTCGATGACGGGCACGAGGACGTGGCTCGCCTCCGCGCAGTACGGTACGCCGACCTTCACCCCGGTCACGGTGCCGTCACGCAAGAGCGTCGTCGGCTGCGCGGGGAACGGATCCGACGGTTCGTGAAGGGCGGCGGTGAGTACCCGGTCTCCCGTGCCGATCCCGGCCAGCACGTCCTCTTGCAGGTCACGGCTTCCCCACCGCACGACGGGCAGCACGCCGAGCGCGAGCGTGGCCAGCGCGGGCACCGAGGCACCACGCCTGCCGACCTCGGCCAGCAGCGTTCCGGTCTCGGCCGCGCCGAGCCCGTCGCCGTCGAGCCAGTCCGGCAACGCGAGCGCCAGCAGGCCCGCGTGGGCGAGTTCCTTCCACGGGTCGGCGGCGGGCAGCGCGCGGGAGGCGAGGCCGGCGATCTCCCGCTGGGTGTCGCTTGGCGTGAAGTCCACTTAGTAGCTCGCTCCGTAGCTCGTCGGGTTCAGGGGTCAGAGACGGCAGTGGCGCGCCGGGCCGGGTCACCGGTGCCACGTTTCATGGGTCGTACGTGCAACGGGGGCGGCCGGACCCCTTCCTCCCCACGGCGATATCCGTATATAGCGGTTATATCCGGGTGCTCGCCCGATCTTTCAAATACCCTGTAGGGGGTATATCCGAGATGATCATGGGTCGTACGTGCCAAATACTGGCGCCTTCGACCCGTGATCATGGAACGGATACCCCCGTAGGGGTATCCGTGCATGCGCTGTTCATGCGGATATTGCGGGATAAGTCGCCCCGACGGATCGCTGGAAATGGCGCTCTTGGCACGAACGACCCATGAAACGTGCCCGTGAGGCAAGTGGAGGTGACGCGGGACGGGCATCTAGCGCGCTTCCTCTCGGGGCAGGCCGAGAACGCGTTCGGCCACGACGGACAGCAGGATCTGGGTCGTGCCGCCGGCGATGCTCAGGCACCGGGTGAGCAGGAATTTCTGGACCGCGTCGGCGGCGGCGCCGTCGGCCGCCGCCCCCTCGGGGCCGCTGAGTTCGAGGGCGGTTTCGGCGACCGCCTGACGGTGGGCGACGCCGAGCAGTTTCCTGATCGCCGCCAGGTGGCCGGCGTCCGTCCCCTTCTCCTGGGCCAGGGCCGCGCGCACGTCGAGCAGCGAGCCGGCCAGGCCGTCGGCGACCAGTCCGCCGACTCGCTCGAGCACGCGCGGGTCGAGGGTGGGGGTCGGGGTGGCGGTGGGGGTCGGAGTGGGGGCCGGGACGGGACCGGCGGCGTGAGGTGGGACGCGGGCGACACCGGCCCAGGCGAGCAGGTTTTCCACTTCGGCGCCGAACGACGAGCCCTTGCCCATCGCCACCCGTTCGGCCGCGAGGGTGCTACGGGCGATCCGCCAGCCGTCGCCGGGTTCGCCGAGGACGTTCTCGCCGGGCACGAAGACGTCGTCCAGGAAGACCTCGTTGAACATCGCCCGCCCGGTGATCTCCCGCAGCGGCCTGATGTCGATGCCGTCGGCGCGCATGTCCACCATGAAGAAGGCGAGGCCGCGGTGCTTGGGCACGTCCGGATCGGTCCGCGCGAGGCAGATCGCCCAGTCCGCCTCGTGCGCGAGCGACGTCCACACCTTCTGTCCCGTCAGCCGCCACCCGCCCGCCGCCTGGACCGCGCGGGTCCGCAGGCTGGCCAGATCCGAGCCCGCCTCGGGCTCGCTGAACAGCTGGCACCAGGTGATCTCGCCGCGCGAGGTGGCGCCGACGAAACGCTCCCGCTGCGCCGCGGTGCCGTAACGGACGACCGCGTCCCGCGCCCAGATGCCGACCAGCTGATTGGGGCGAAGCTCTTGCTCCGGTTCGGTCCCGGGGGATTCAGGCGCAGGCGTGGCGAGGTGACGGCGGACGCCGCTTAGGGCGAGCATGGCGGTGCGCTCGCGCCAGGCCGCCCCGCCGCCGAGCAGCTGTCGCGCGGCCAGGGCCCGGCGCAGGTACAGGTGCGCGTCGTGCTCCCACGTGAAGCCGATGCCGCCGAGCACCTGGACACAGTCCTTGGCGCAGTCCACCGCGTCGTCGAGCGCGAGCGCGGCCGCCGCGGCGGCCGCCAGCGGGAACTCAGCCGGCGCCTCGTCGGCGGCCCGGACCGCGTCCCACGCGAGGGCGGCCGCCCGCTCGGCCCGGACCAGTTGCCCGGCGCACAAATGCTTGACCGCCTGGAACGACCCGATCGGCCGCCCGAACTGCCGCCGCGTCTGCGCGTACGCGGCGGCGGTCCGCGTGCACCAGGCGGCCACGGCGGCCGCTTCCACCGAGAACAGCGCCGCGGCCAGCGCCCGCACCCGCTCCGTGTCCAGGTCAGGCAGCAGTTGCCCCGCCGGGATAACGACGCCGTCGAAGCGGAAACTGGCCAGGGGCCGGGAGAAGTCGACGGGCGCGCGGCTGGTGACGGTGATCCCGGGATGATCGTCCCCGACGCGGAACCAGGCGGTCGGGGCGGCCGTCGTCGGGGCGGCCGTCGTCGGGGCGGCCGTCGTCGCGGCGACGATCAGGTGCGCGCCGGCCAGCACTGGCCCCGTCGCCCCGTGGACCAGGAGGCTGCCGTCGGGCTGCCACTGTCCAGTGAGCGTGCTGCCGGGCAGGATCACCGTCGCCGTCGTGGTGCCGTCCGCGAGGGCGGTCAGGAGTTCGCGCGCCACCGCCCCGTCGGCGTGCGGGGCGAGTGCCAGGCCGGCCAGCACGGTGGGCAGCACCGGGCCGGGTGCCAGCGCCGAGGCGAGTTCTTCCAGCGCGGCGCCCGCGTCCGCGACGGTGCCGCCCGCGCCGCCCGCGGATTCGGGCAGCCCGATCGCCAGCACGCCGAGCGCGGCCAGCTCGGCCCACTGCCGTCGGCTGTCCGCACCTGCTACCCCGTCCGCCGGCGCGTCCGGCCCGGGCGGTTCGAGACCGCGCACGCTGGCGAGGGTCCCGGCCCGTTTGGCCCAGTCCCGGATGGCGGCTTGCAGGGCGAGTTGCTCCTCGGTGACGGCGATGGGCACCGGCAGATCCCTCCTTCGCGACAGCTACCAGAATTAGAACACGTTCCACCCGGTGCGAGCCAGGGGAAGCTGAAACTGTCACCAGCGTTCGTGATGTGAAATGCTCTGGATAAAATGAAATACTGCTGTCAGTTTCATGGGCGGCAGCCGGCAGAGGAGGGGGATCGGATGGCGTCACCGAGAACAGGTACTATCGCCAGTTCCGGGCGGAACGGCGATGGCCCGCTGACGTCGGCCGCACAGCGCGACCGCCGGGCGCGCATCCTGGACGCCAGCCTGACGCTGGCCTCCAAGGGCGGTTACGACGCCGTCCAGATGCGGGTCGTGGCGGAGCAGGCCGGCGTCGCGCTCGGCACGCTGTACCGGTATTTCCCGTCCAAGATCCACCTGCTGGTGTCCGCGCTGGCCAGGGAGTTCGAGCGGGCGCAGGAACGGCTGGACCGCGGTCCGCTGCCCGGCGAGACGCCGAGCGAGCGCATGCTGTTCGTGCTGAACCGGATGACGCAGTCCATGCAGCGCAATCCCATGCTGGCCGAGGCGATGACCAGGGCGTTCATGTTCGCCGACCCGAGCGCCGCCACCGAGGTCAACTCCGTGGCGGGCCTGATGGAACGCATCCTCACCCGGGCGATCCACGAGGGTCAGCCCACCGCCGACGAGGCCGCCATCGCCCGGATCATCGGCGACGTCTGGCTGTCGAACCTGGTCGCCTGGGTGACCCGCCGCGCGTCGGCCAACGACGTCAGCGAGCACCTCGAACTCGCGGTCCGGCTGCTGCTGCGCTGAGGCCCGCGGGCTCAGGAACTCGGGGTCAGGTTCCCGACCAGCCAGGTGCCGTTCACGTTCTGCATGGTGACGCGGACGGCGGTGTCGTTCAGCACCGCTTGTGCCTTGGCGTTCGTCTTCGTCTGCTGGTTCAGGAACATGAGCAGGGTGACGCTGCCGGAGCCGCCGCTCTCCACGGCCGTGCCGGACACGGTCGCCTGGGTCACGACCTGGTCCTTCGTGGCCTGGGACTCGACCTGGCCGGACATCAGCTTCGCGTAGGTCACGCCGAACTGCGGCGTGGTGTCCGCCTTCGCCTTCGACAGGGCCGCGCCGAACGACTGGTAGGAGTACGACAGCAGAGCCGGCACCTTCTGATTGGCCGCGGTCACCGCCGCCGCCCGCCCGCCCGCGGCCGCCTTCCCCGACTGCCACCGCAGGAACAGGATGACCGCGGCGACGGCCAGCACCAGGACCACGGGCACGAGCGCGATCACGGCGAGCGAGACGGGGCGGCGGTCGCGGTGCGCGCGCGCACCGCCGCGCCACCGGGCGACGAGCGCGGTCACACGAACTCCAGGTTAGTCACGAGCCACCGGCCGCCGCTGTCGACGAGCGCGGCCTTCCAGTGATAGAGCCGCGTCTCCGGCTTGCTGGACTGCTTGTTGGTCACGCTCGACGAGACGTTGAGCAGCACGGTCGCGTTCGCGCCGTTCATGGTCACGATGCCGGCGTCGAGGACCTGGCCGACCGAGGTGACGGCGTCGGAGCTCAGGGCCTTGAGGAAATCGCTGCGCCCGTCGGACAGTTCCTGCTTCAGGTTGCCGGCCGCCCCCGACAGGACGGCCTGGAAGTCGCTGGCCCCCGTCGTCTTGCTGAGCGTGGTCAGGTCGAGAGCCTCCTGCCGCGCCGCGGTGAGCACGGCGGTGCGCTGCGACGCGGCGGCCGACTGGCCGTGGACCTGCCAGGTGAGCAGGCCGACGGCCACGGCGAGCAGGACCGCGACCACCGACAGGACGACGGTGGGCCACGCGAAGCGGGGTCGCGGAAGGCGGAGCCGGGCGTGGCGGGCGGGCTTGTCCCGGGCCTTCTGCAGACGCGAGGCGTCCGGCGGCGCGGCGTCGGCCGAAACCTCATCCATCCCCAAGCGCTCCCCGCTCAAGAGTCACTGTTTCACGAGTCACTGTGCGCAGCACCGTTCGCAATGCCGCTAATTCACCCAAACCTCTGTGGCTATATGCCAGCAGGTTCGAACCGTAAACCTTAGACTAGTCACGTCCGGCCTACCGCACCTGTTTGAGGTGATTAGGTAGAACTTGTTACAGTTTCCGGACTATGCCATAGGCCAGAGCCTAGGTCAACCTGCGGCAACAATGCTACTGGTGAGTATAGAACCCGTTGCATCCCAGCGAGTCTATGGCTTATGCTCCGCCCAAGGTCAATCAGAATCACTAACGTCACGTCCCAGTGTCCGGAGCGGGCCGGATAGGTCAGCGGAGCAGCTGGCATGGAGGTCGAGGGAGCCCAATGACGACCTGGTCGCCAGTCGCGGCGCTGCGTCCCATCGGCGGGTTCATCGCCATGTCGCTGGACACCTTCCGCGCCATCTTCAAGCGCCCGTTCCAGCTGCGCGAGTTCCTTGAGCAGACGTGGTTCATCTCCCGGGTCTCCATCGGCCCGGCGATCATGCTCACCATCCCGTTCCTCGGCGTGGTGATCTTCCTGATCAACCAGCTGCTCGCGCAGATCGGCGGCATCGACCTGTCCGGCGCGGGCGTGGGCCTCGCGGTCATCCGCGAGATTGGGCCGGTGGCCAGCGTGCTCATCATCGCGGGGGCCGGCGGCACCGCGATCAGCGCCGACCTCGGCGCCCGCAAGATCCGCGACGAGATCGACGCCATCCGCGTCATGGGCATCGACCCGATCCAGCGACTGGTGGTACCGCGCGTGCTGGCCTCGACCCTGGTCGCGCTCATGCTGAACTGCCTGGTCTCCGTCGTCGCCATCGCCACCGGATACGTGCTGTCGGTGACGCTCCAGGGGGCCAGCCCCGGGCAGTTCATCGCCAACCTGACCCTCCTTACCCACTTCAGCGACTTGGTGCTGAGCGAGATCAAGGCGGGGGTTTTCGGCCTGAGCACCGGCCTGGTGGCCTGTTATCGCGGGCTCACCACCGGCGGCGGCCCCAAGGGCGTGGGCGACTCGGTCAACCAGACGGTCGTCCTGTCCGTGGTTCTGCTGTCGGTGCTGGACGTCCTGATGACCGCTATCTACCTGCAGCTCGGAAACCAGGTCTGAGGGGATGTAAGCCAATGGCGGACGAGAACTCCCCCCTGCGCCGCGTCGTCTCGGCGCCGGGCGACTTGCTGGAGGGCATCGGGGACCAGATCGAGCTGTACGGGAAGGCCTACGGCTGGATCTACCGGGCGATACTGCATTACAAGCGCGAGATCTTCCGGCAGGTGTCCGCGGTCAGCTTCGGCCGCGGGGCGCTGGCCATGGTCGGCGGCACCGCCGTGATCGTCGCCGTGCTGACCGGGCTGGCGGGCGTCGAGGTCTCCCTCGACGGCTACTCGCAGCTGGCCAACATCGGGGTCGAGGCCCTCACGGGCTTCGTGTCCGCCTATATCAACACCCGCATCGCGGCCCCGCTGATCGCCGCGATCGCGCTCATCTCGACCGTCGGCTCGGGCTTCACCGCCGAGCTCGGCGCGATGCGGATCAGCGAGGAGGTCGACGCCCTGGAGGCGATGGCCATCCCCTCGATCCCCTTCCTGATCACGACCCGCATCATCGCCGGCTTCATCGCCGTCACGCCGCTGTACGCGATCGCGCTGATCAGCTCCTACACCCTCAGCCGGATCGCGATCACCTTCGTTTTCCACCAGTCCGTAGGCGCCTACGACCACTACTTCAGCACGTTCCTGGTCCCCACCGACATCCTCTACTCGTTCATCGAGGTGCTGCTGATGTCGGTCGTGATCATGTCGGTGCACTGTTACTACGGGTACCGGGCCAAGGGCGGCCCCGCGGGCGTGGGCGAGGCCGTCGGCCGCGCCGTCCGCTTCTCCCTGATCGCCGTCATGTTCGTCGCCCTGGCCTCGAGCCTCGTGCTCTACGGCCACTCCAACACGCTGCACCTGGCGAGGTAGCCGACGATGTCAGTGATCTTCGAACTCGACAAGCGGGGCGGGCTGCCGCCGGAGAACGTCCCGGCGCCGCGGCGGGCGCGGCTGAGCCCGCGCAGGCGACGGCAGCTGCTCGGCGCGATCGCCCTGGTCGTGTTCGCCGCGATCGTCGCGGGGGTCATCATGGCCTATAACCAGGTGTTCTCCCCTGGCGTGCCGGCCACGGTGGTGTCCGCCGAGGCAGGGCTGCTGATGCAGGACGGTGCCGACGTGACGCTCGACGGCGTGACCATCGGCCGGGTCACCTCCATCACGCCGGTGGACAACCAGGCCAGGATAGGCATCAGCATCGACCCCAGCCAGATCGGCTACATCCCGGCCAACGTGCAGGCGCAGATTCTCGCGCCCACGGTCTTCGGCCCCAAATACCTCAACCTGGTGGTGCCCGCCCATCCGGCCGCCGAGCGGATGCGGGCGGGACAGGTCATCGAGCCGACCGCCTCGGCCACCGAGATCGACACGGTGTTCGCGAACCTCGCCAAAGTGCTGGACAGCGTGGACCCGGCGAAGCTGTCGGCCACGCTCGGGGCGATCTCCACGGCGCTGCAGGGACGCGGGCAGGAGATCGGGAGCTTCATCGTGCAGCTGAACTCCTATCTCAAGGACTTCAACCCCGCCCTGCCCGCCGTCAGCAAGGACCTCAGCACCATCCCGCCGGTGGCGAACACGTACACCGCCGCCGCGCCGGACCTGATCAAGACGCTGGACAACCTGCGCGTCACCAGCGGGACGATCGTCAGCCAGCAGGCCCAGTTCGACGCGCTCCTCGTCGACCTGTCGGGCTTCTCGTCCAACGCGCGGAGCTTCCTGTCCAGCAACGGCAAGAGCCTGGTGGGCACGCTGGCGACGCTGCTGCCGACCGACAACCTAGTGTCGTATTACTCGCCGGAGTTCCCGTGCTTGTTCGCCAGCATCAACCAGATCAACAAGATCTCGATCACGGACAACATCAACCTGAACACCGCGATTATCCCCGGGTCGAACCCGTACACGTATCCGTCGTCCCTGCCGGTGGTCAAGGCCTCCGGCGCCCCGAGCTGCTACGGCGGGCCGCTCACGCCCGCCACGGCCGCCACCTGGCCGCGGCTGAGCTTCGATGACGGCACCGCCAGCATCTCCGGCAACAGCCTGAGCTACGGCAAGCTGGCCATCAACCTGTTCGGTTCCTCCGGCGCCAGCGCCGCCAAGAGCGCGGCGAAGAACAGCGCCGCCAAGAGCGCATCGAAGGGGAAGTGATGCGCGGCCTCCTCATCAAGGTTCTCGCGCTGGTCGTCGTCACGGCGCTGATGGGCGGCGTGCTGGTCGTGGTCTTCGACAACCTCCAGTTCCAGTCCCAGCACACCTACCGCGCGTACTTCGCCGACGTGTCCGGCCTGGTCAGCGGGGACGACGTCCGCGCGGCGGGCGTCAACGTCGGCCGCGTGCAGGGCCTGCAGCTGCAGTCCGACAACCAGGTCCTGGTGACCTTCACCGCGTCCGACTCGGTCCCGGTGACGCGGAACACGACCCTCACCGTGCGCTACCAGGACGTGCTCGGCAACCGGTACCTGGAGGTCAACCAGCCGGCCTCCCCCGCGCCCGCGCTGACCGCCGACGAGATCCTCCCGGCGTCACAGACCCAGCCCGCGCTCAGCCTGGACGCGCTCTTCAACGGGTTCCAGCCGCTGTTTCAGGGCCTGCAGCCCGCGCAGATCAACGAGCTGTCGGCGGAGCTGATCGATGTCCTGCAGGGCGAGGGCGGCACGATCGACGGCCTGCTGGCCACGGTCGGCTCCCTGACCTCGACCCTCGCCGACCGCGACAAGCTCATCGACGAGGTCATCGACAACCTCAACGCGGTGCTCGGCTCGGTCGCGGCGCACGACACGCAGCTGTCCGACCTCGTCACCCAGCTGCAGCAGCTGGTCAGCGGACTGGCCGCGGACCGCAACACGATCGGGAACTCCTTCGGCCAGATCGCCAGCGTGAGCAATAACCTCGCGGGGCTGCTGGAAAGCGCGCGGCCAAACATCTCCGGGACCGTCAACCAGGTCGACCGGCTGGCGACGACGCTGAACGCGAACTCGGCGACGATCAACGACGACCTGGGCACGATCCCGCAGGTCTACCAGCTGATGGGCCGGCAGGGGCTCTACGGGTCGTTCTTCAACTTCTACCTCTGCGGCATCGAGATCCGCCTCTCGGGCGCGACGGTCCCGATGATCACGAGCGAGGCGCAGCGATGCCAATCCTGAAGCGCAGATTCTCCGAGATGAGCCCCGTGAAGATCGGCATCGCGGGAATCGCGGGCATTGTCGCGATCGCCTTGCTGGCCCTCAACTCGGGCACGATCATCCGCGACTTCACCACGTCCAACTACCAGGCGGACTTCAGCGAGGCGGGCGGGCTGGCCCCCGGGGACAACGTCGACATCGCCGGCCTGACCATGGGCACCGTGGACTCGGTCGCCCTCCAGGGCAGCCACGTGCTGGTCACCTTCTCCGTGCGGCACGGTGGCCACCTGGGCGCGGACACCAGCGCGACGATCAGCAGCGCCACCGTGCTCGGCACCAAGGAACTCGACCTGCAGCCCAGCGGCACCGGCTCGCTCGCCCCGGGCTCGACCATCCCGCTGTCGCGCACCACGTCGCCGTACGACCTGGAGCAGGTCCTGTCCACGCTGACCACCCAGGCCGGGCAGATCAACGCCAAACAGGTCGCCAAGGCGTTCAACACAATCGCGGACACGCTGCAGAACACGCCGGCCTCGCTGCGGTCGGCCCTGAGCGGAGTGGAGCGGCTGTCGGAGACCATCGCCTCCCGCGACAGCGCGCTGACCCAGCTGCTGTCCAACGCCAGCTCGGTTACGGGCCTGCTGGCGCAGCGCAGCCAGCAGATCGGGATCCTGATCACCGACGGCAACCAGCTGCTGAACACCCTGTACGACCGCCGCGCCGAGATCCATGACCTGCTGGTCGATGTCACCGCCGTCGTCGACCAGGTGAAGGGCCTGGCCCTGGACAACCAGAACCAGCTCGGTCCCGCGCTGCACCAGCTCCAGGGCGTGCTCAACCTGCTGAACGCCAACGCCGCCAACATCACCGCGACGATCAACGGCCTCCAGCGCTACTCCAACGGCCTCGGCGAGATCATCGGGAGCGGTCCATGGTTCTACGCCTACGTCGAGAACATCGTGCCCACCAACCTCGCGCCGCTGCTCCCCAGCCTGCTCGGGAAGTGACCAGATGAAGCTGCCGAGCCCCGCCACCCGCAAGGGATTCCTGACCCTGGCCGCTTCGGTGGTCGCCGTCATCGTGGCCGTGTCCGCGGCCTTCCTCCTGTGGCCGCGCGGTCATTCGAACCAGGTCACCGCCTACTTCACCGAGACCACCGGCCTGTACACCGGCGACCAGGTGCTCGTGCTCGGCGTGCCGGTCGGGACGGTCGAGGCCATCACGCCGCAGGCCGGCCGGGTCAAGGTGGTGATGAGTTACGACTCCAACGTGAAGCTCCCCGCCAACGCGGAAGCCGCGATCATCTCCCCCACGCTGGTGACGACCCGGTCGGTGCAGTTCACCCCGGTGTACACCTCCGGCCCGGTCCTGGCCAGCGGCGGTTCCATACCCGAGTCGCGCACCGCCGTCCCGGTGGAATGGGACCAGATCGAGCAGGAGCTGAATACCCTCGCGACCTCGCTCGGCCCCAACGGCACATCGTCGGGCGCGCTCAACAAAGTGCTCAACACCGCCGCCGCGAACCTGAACGGGCAGGGCACCAACCTGCACAACACGCTCAGCGCGCTGTCCCAGGCGACAACCACCATCGCCAACGACCGCGGGAACCTGTTCGAGACTGTCGACAACCTGCAGACCTTCACGAAGGTTCTCGCCGACGCCAACTCGCAGGTCAGCTCGTTCCAGCAGCAGCTGTCGTCCGTGTCCGGAGTGCTCGCGCAGAACAAGACGGAACTCGCCACCACGCTCTCAACGCTCAACTCGTCGCTGGGCGTCATCCAGAACTTCGTCAAGAACAACCGCGGACAGCTCACCACCAGCCTGTCCTCGCTGGACGCGGTGACCGCCAACCTCGCCAAGTCCGACCAGACACTGGCCAACATCCTCCAGGTCGCGCCCACCGAGATCGCGAACTTCAACAACATCTACGATCCGCTCACCCACAGCATCACCGGTTCCCTCGCCGTGAACAACTTCCAGGACCCGGCCGAGTTCATCTGCTCGACGATCTTCGACGTCGGCGGCACCCCGTCGCAGTGCCAGTCGGCGCTGGGACCGCTGGTCGACCTGCTGCAGACGAGCTCGCTGCCGGTGACGGTCGACCCGATCAACCGCAACCAGGTCAAGGGAACCGGGGCGAGCGGTTCCGGCTCTTCCAGTTCCAGTTCCGGCAATCCCGTGTCGGGTGTCGTCAACGGCGTCTCGAACACCGCGGGCGGCCTGCTCAACCTGCTGCTCGGCGGGAGCGGCTCATGACGGGGCGCGGTTTCTTCCGGCGGGCGGGCACGGCGCGTACGGGCACGGTGCGCGCGGGCACCCTGCTGGCGGCCGCCGCCGCGGTCGCCGTGGCCGTCAGCGGCTGCCAGTTCACGGGCTTCGGCTCTTCGCCGCTGCCGTTCACCCCCGGAACCGGCTCCGGGACCTACACGGTGACCGCGGATCTGAGCGACGTCGACAACCTGCCGCCGAACGCCGAGGTGATGGTCAACGATGTCACTGTCGGCACGGTCACCGCGATCCGCTTCCAGGACTGGCACGCCGTCCTCACGATCTCGCTGCCGGACAAGGTGAAGCTGCCGGCGAACGCCACCGCCACGATCGGCCAGAAGAGCCTCCTCGGCGCCGAGTACGTGGCCCTCGCGCCCCCCTCGGGGAAGACCGCGACCGGGCAGCTGACCAACGGCGACGTGATCCCGCTATCGCGCACCACCGCCTATCCCAGCACCGAGGACGTGCTCACCGCGCTGTCCACGGTCCTGAACGGCGGCGGGCTGAACCAGCTGTCCACGATCACGCGGGAGATGAACGCGACCCTCAACGGGCACACGCAGCAGATCCGCGAGCTGCTGTCGAACCTGAACACCTTCGTGGACACGCTGAACCAGCAGCGCGGCTCGATCGTCGCGACCCTGAGCTCGGTCAACGCCCTCAGCGCGCAGATCAGGTCACAGGACTCCACGCTCACCAACGCGATCGACGGCATTCCCAGCGGGCTCCAGGTGCTGAACAAGAACGAGGGCAACCTGACGCAGGCGCTGAGTGCCCTGACGAACCTGAGCACCGTCGCCAACAACGTCATCAACCAGTCCAGCGCGAACCTGCTCGCCAACCTGCGTGACCTGCAGCCGGCGATTACCAAGCTCGCCGACGCCGGGAGCAACCTCGTCGGATCGCTCACCGTCCTGCCGACGTTCCCGTTCCCGGTGCCCGCCGCGCTGCACAGCACCAGGGGTGACTACGACAACGTCTATATCATCCTCGACCTCACCCTGCCCACGCTGGAGAAGGACTGGCTCACCGGCCTGAGCCTGCCCGCGGCGGCGAACGACAAGCCCTCGACCAAGACGAACAACCCGATCACTACGCCGCTGAAGTCGGGCTCGGGCGGCTCCTCGTCGTCGAAGTCGGGCAGCGGGTCGTCGGGCCCTTCGGGCTCGGGCTCCGGTTCCTCGGGATCAGGCTCCGGCTCCTCGGGTTCGGGTTCCGGCTCCTCTGGTTCGGGCGGTTCCTCAGGCTCGTCGGGCGGCGGGTCGTCCGGCAGTGGCGGCGGCGGTGTCGGCTGTATCCTCGGCAGTCTGCTCGGAGGAGGTTGCTGATGGGCGGGAGCAAGCTCGTCCGGTACCAGCTCATCGCGTTCGTCCTGGTCACCGTGCTGGGCGTGACGTACGCGATGGTGCAGTACGTCGGGCTCGGGCGGATCCTGGGCATCGGGCAGTTCCCCGTGTCCGTGCACATGACGCAGGCCGGCGGCCTCTACCAGGGCGCCGTCGTCACGGAGCGCGGCGTGACCGTCGGCAAGGTGAACGGCATCCAGCTGAGCCCGCAGGGCGGCGTGGTCGCCAGCATCAACCTCGACGACGGCACGCAGATCCCCGCCTCCGGCCTGAAGGCGGCCGTCGCCAACACGTCCGCCATCGGGGAGCAGTACCTCGAGCTGACGCCGCAGCATTCCGGACCGCCGTACCTGGGGTCGGGCTCAGTGATTCCGTCCAGCGAGGTCACGCTTCCGCCCGACCCGAGCACGCTGCTCACCAACCTGAACGCGCTGCTGAACTCGGTCCCGCGCAAGCAGCTGAATGTGACGATCAACGAGCTGTACAACGCGTTCAACGGCAGCGGGCCGGAACTGCAGCAGCTGCTCGACTCGGCCAGCCAGCTGCTGACCGCCGCGCAGCAGAACCTGGCGCCCACCAAGGCACTGGCGACGGAGGCGGAGCCGGTGCTGGCGACGCAGGCCGCGAGTAGCACGGCCATCAAGTCATTCAGCCGTAACCTGGCGTCGTTCACCGATCAGCTCCGGGCGAGCAACTCCGACCTGGCGGGCGCGGTGGACCAGGGACCGGGGACGATCGGCGAGCTGAACGACCTCATCAACCAGCTCCAGCCGACATTGCCGCTGCTGCTGGCGAACCTGACGTCGATCGGCCAGGTGACGGACATGTACATCCCGAACCTGCGCCAGCTCCTCGTCATCACGCCGGCGGGCATCAACGACCTCACGGCCGCCATCATGGAGTCGCCGGTGGCCGGCGCGTCCAACGTGGACTTCAACCTCGACGTCAACAACCCGGCGCCGTGCACGCAGGGCTACAACACGCCCATGCGCGCCCCCAGCGAGACCAGCAGCGCGTCGCTGCCCGCCCAGGCGCCGTACTGCACGGCGGCCCACAGCTCGCAGCAGGACGTCCGCGGCGCCCGCAATGACCCGTGCCCGAACAACCCCAGCGTCGAATCCGCGACGGCCGCGGGCTGCGGGCTGTACTTCGGGGGCGCCACCAGCGCGGACAACGGCGACGACATCACGAGCTCAGATGGCGCCAGCAGCTTGTTCGTCGGCCCGAACGGTCTCCTGTACTCGATCGGCTCCGAGAGCCTCGCGGGCAACGGCCCGACGACCCTCTCCGGCCTCCTGCAGCAAACCCTCGGCAACTAACCAGGAGGACGCGATCGGCCCCGGCCCGGCCATGCTCCCCCCTCACGCCCACAGCGCCACCAGCCACGCGCCGCCCGCCGCCCGCCGCCCGGCCAGCCCATTACGCGGGTAGTTCGGGGTTTCATGGGTCGTTATTGCCAAGGGGCACGCTGAGGCGCTCGAAGCCGGGCTCCCTGCCCAGATATATCGGGCTATATCCGATGGCAGCCGGTCCCGGACGCGGCACGCCTGGCACCGTTTCCTTGATCTTGGGTCATCAATGCCAGATACCGGCACGTTCGACCCGCGATCATGAAACCAATACCCCGATAGGGGTATCCCGAAATGCTCCATTGCCAATGATATTTCATGATAAATCGAGCACGCTCGGCGAGTCCAAAACAGGCTTTGGCACGAATGACCCATGAATGAAGAAGCCGGACCGCCCGGTTACAGTGCCTGGAACTGCTCGACCAGCCAGCGGCCGCCGACGTTCTGCATCGTCACCTTGACCTGGCTGACGTTCTTCTGGGCCTTCGGCTGCGACTTGTCCGTCGTGCTCTGATCGACGAACGCGAGGACCACGACCTGGTTCCCCGTCGCGCTGACCACCGAGACGTCGGGCACCGTCGCCTTGGTGATCGTGTGCTGCTGGGTCGCGGCCGGGCTAATCAACTCCGTGGCGAGCACCGCGAACTGACTGTTGAATTCGCCCGTGGTATCGCGGCTCGCCTGTGCCAGGTCGGCGGTGAGATGCTGGTAGTCGTAGGACAGGATCTGCCCGACATCGGTCGTCGCGGCCGCCATCGCGGCGTTCTCCGCGTTCTGGGTCTGCTGCGTCTGGCTCTGCTGGCTCGCCAGCGACGCGTCCCAGAAGCCGGCACCGGCGACCAGGAGCACGAGAACGGCCAGCGACACGATCCGCCACCGCGGCCGGATGCGTCCGGCGCCCTGGGCGGCGCGCGCGGGCAGTCCCCGGACACCACGATCCCGGGCCCCCGACGGTCCCGAAACCGGACCCTCATCCATCACGTCGGTGGCGCCTGCCCCCGCGTCCGCCGGCGCGGGCCCCTCGTCCGATGTGTCGGGTGCGGTCAGCTCGTCGCCGGCCTGGGCTTCGTCATCGGGCATCATGCGACGGACTCCACGTTGGACACCAGCCACTGTGAGCCGGACTGGATCATCGAGACGGTCATCCGGTAGGCGCGCTGGCTGCCCTTCGGGGTCTGCGAGTTCTTCACCGTTTCGTATACGAGGACCGTGAGCTGCGCGGTTCCGTTGCCCATCCGCTGCACGCCCACGTCGACGACACGCCCGGTCGTCTGTACCTTCCCCTGGGTCAGCAGGTCCTGGAACCCGGAGGCCGAGTTCGTGAACTGGCTCAGGAAGGTGCCCACCGCCAGCGGCTTGAGCCGTTGCACGTACTGCTGCGGATCCCGGTAGTTGGCCGTGGTCAGGTCCGTGACCGCCGTTCGCGCGACCGAGATCGCGGCGGCCCGGCTGCTCGCCTGCGCGTCGTCGCCGCGAACGCCGGACAGGTTGATGGCGATGGTCACGGCGCCGACGATCAGCAGTGCGACGAGCACCGTCATCGTCGCCAGCCAGATCGGCGCCGCGGCCCGGCGGACGGGCTTCGCCTCGTCATCGGGATCACCGCCGTCCGGGTCCCCGCCATCGTCCGCGGATTCCGTGTCGTTAGCTACAGCGTCCTCGGATACCACGTCAGCGGCGTCGTCCTCGGGCACGCCGACGTCGGCGGGCACGGCCTCCCCGGCGGGCGCCTCGGCCTCTTCGCCGGCTTTCATCCAATCACCTCGCTGACGTCTTCCCGCTGGTCATTGAGCGAAAATTATAGTGACGCCCTGATGCCTCTTGTCGGTTTCCGGGAAGTCGATGCGACATCGAGCCTGCGGAGTTCAGCTCCGGACCTTCGAGATGACCGTATCGGCGTACTGCCGCAGGGCGCCGATCTTCTTTTCCAGGGGCTCGGTGTCCGGGCCGACCTGGTACGGCCAGCGGAAGCCGACGATCACGTCGGTCACGCCCTGTTCCGCCAGCCGCCGCACGCCGTCGACGCTGTAGGCGTCCAGGGAGATGACGTGGATCTCGAACGGCCGGTCAAGAGTCCCGGCCTCTGCCCGCAGCACAGCGAGCCGCGCCAGCAGCCCCGGCAGGTCCGCCGGGTCTCCCCCGCCGTGCAGCCACCCGTCACCGGTCCGCGCCGCCCGCCGCAGGGCCGCGTCGGCGTGTCCGCCGATGAGGATTGGCACTGGCGCGGCCGGCACCGGGGCCATCTTGATCGGCGGGACGTCGAAGATCTCGCCGTGATGCTCGAAGTAGCCGCCCGCCGACAGGCCGCGGATGATCGCGATCTGCTCATCCAGCCGCTGCCCGCGGCGCGACCACGGCACGCCGGTGATCTCGTAGTCCTCCCGCCACGGGCTGGTGCCCACCCCGAGCGAGAGACGGCCGCCCGTCAGCCAGGCCGTCGACGTGGCCTGCTTAGCCGTCAGGACCGGGTTCCTGATCGGCAGCTTGAGCACGAACGTGACGAACCGCAGCCGGCTGGTCGCCGCCCCCAGGAACGGGATCAGCGAGAACGGTTCCAGGAAGGGCTTGTCCTCGAGGAACTCGCGGGTGCCGTCCGGGTTGTACGGATACGTGCTCGTCGACTCCAGCGGGTAGCAGATGCTGTCGGGGATGACCATCGAGTCATAGCCCGCCTCCTCGACGGCACGCGCCAGCGGGGCGTAGTACGACGGGTCGGTCATCGACTCCGCGTAGGTAAATCGCACGGGAAAAAACTAGAACAAGTTCTTGTGTCACGTCAATCGGCGCGGGAAGCTTCGGGAATGGACCTTGACACCCTTGGCGCCCTCGAGGAGATACGAAAGGTGAAGCACCGCTACCTCCGGTGCGTCGACCTCAAGCTATGGGACGAGATCGCCGGCGTGTTCACCGCCGACGCCACCGCCAGCTACGGCACGCCCGCCATGGGCGGGAAGAAGATCGCCCTGGCCGGCCGGGACGCGATCGTGGAGTTCCTCACGACCAACATGGGCCCGGGGATCATCTCCGTCCACCACGCGAGCCAGCCCGAGATCACCGTCCACGGGGACACCGCCGAGGGAACCTGGTGCTTCCAGGACACGATCATCGCCACCGAGTTCCGGATCGCGATCCACGGCGCGGCCTTCTACGAGGACCGTTACGCGCGCGGCGACGGCCAGTGGCGCATCGCGCACACTGGCTACCAGCGCACCTACGAGGCCACGATGTCGCTGGATGACCTGAAGAGCTTCAAGCTCACCGCGAATCGCTGGGACTTGAACCAATAGTAGAACGCGTTCTAGTCTTTCCTTATGCTGACCGAGCCCTTCGCGAAGGCGCTAGCCGAAGCCGAGGAGATCATCAAGAACGCCCCGCATATCAGCACGTCGCAGGATCTCGCCGAGGGCTATGACTACCTCGCGGGCTGCGTGCAGGGCGTGCTCCGCATCGCCTGGACCTATGATCTCGACTTCCCCGCCTTCGTGGCCTCCACCGGCCCGTATACGAAGATGGGCCTGGACAACCCGGACACGCTGTACTTCCACGCCAGCCTGCGCGACGACGCCGAGTACGTGGTCACCGGGCGGCGCGGCACCACGACCGACCTGAGCTTCCAGGTCCTCAAGGGCGACTACTCCCCCGCCAACGTCCCCGGCAGCCTCAGTGCCTTCGACGACCGGGAGATCGACATCGCCGCCGACGGGTCGTTCGAGGTCCGCTTCGGCCCGCGCGAGAACGCCGGCCGGAACTACTTCACGCTCGGCCCCGGCTCGTCGATGCTCGCGGTCCGCGAGGTGTACAGCGACTGGGCCGCCGAGCATCGCGGTACCATCGCCATCCGGCGGGCGGACAAGGCCGGCCGGGCCCCCAAGCCGCCGGACGAGGCGGGGATCGCCAAGCGGTACGCCGTCGCCGGCAAGATGCTCAGGGCCCGGCTCAACACCTTCCTCGCGTTCCCCGGGTGGTTCTACCTGAACTTGCCGGTCAACACGCTGACCGAGCCCCGGCCCACGCCGGGCGGCCTGTCCAGCCAGTTCTCCGCCGTCGGCCACTACGATCTCGGCGACGACCAGGCCATGATCATCACCGTCCCGGTCGCGGGGCGGGATGTCGCCCCCTACCAGGGCCTGCAACTCGGCAGCATGTGGTACATCTCGCTCGACTACGCGAACCACCAGACCAGCCTCACGGCCGGCCAGGCGAGCACCGACCCGGACGGCAGGCAGCGGTTCGTGATCAGCGCGCGCGACCCCGGCGTGGCCAACTGGCTGGAGACCACCGGACACCGGCGCGGGTATATCCAGCACCGCTGGCAGCGGCTGACGCGGGATCTGGAGCCCGCCGACGGGCCGACGGCCGAGGTGGTCGCGTTCGACGATGTCCCCAGCGTGCTGCCCTACTACGAGCTCGCCAAGGTGACGCCGGACGAGTACACCGCCCGCATCGCGGCCCGCCAGGCCGCCGTCGCCGCCCGGATGCTCGGCTGATGGGGTCGCCCGCCGGAGCCGCGCCCTTGCCCGGGGAACAGTCGCCCGGGGAACCTTCCACCGTGCGGCCACCGGCGACGGACACGCTGCTGGCGGGCCGCGTCGTGATGGTGACCGGTGTCGGTCCTGATCTCGGCCGGGCCGTCGCCTTGCGCTGCGCCCGCGCCGGCGCGGACCTGGTCCTGGCCGCGCGGACAGCGGCGCGACTGAACGAGGTGGCCGCCGAGGTGAGATGGCGAAGTCGGCGATGCTGTCGCTGGCGCGGAGCCTGGCCACCGGACTCGGCCCGCGCGGCATCCGGGTTGAGATCCCCGACGCGGTCGTGTTCCTCGTCTCGCCCATGGCGCCGGCGATCACCAGCCAGCGCCTCGACGTGAACTGCGGCGAGTTCCATCACTGAACCTCTTTAGGGAGCGCATGAGCGGCGGCGATGACGCAGGCAGCGCGGCCGAGCTGCACGAGACAGCGGCCAGGTTCACCGGGCTGAGCGACTTCGGCGACGACGACTACCGCGACGGGCTCGACGTCCTGCTGACGTCCTACGCGGCCGACGCGGGCCTGACGGCCAAGGGCGCGAAGGCCGCCCGTGCCATGCTCCGCGGCGCGCTGATGGCCCGGCTGCTGTCGCAGGCGGGGTGGGCGCGGTACCCGGAGCACGCCGGGGTCGCGATCGAGCGGCCGATATTCGTCACGGGCCTGCCCCGGACCGGGACCACCGCGCTGCACCGGCTGCTGGTGGCCGATCCCGCGCACCAGGGGCTGGAACTGTGGCTGGCCAGCGTGCCCCAGCCCCGGCCGCCGCGGTCCACGTGGGACGCCGACCCCGCCTATCAGGCGGTCCAGGCGGGCGTGCGGCGGCATGGCGTCTCGCGGCCGGAATTCCTCGGCGTGCACGCGCTGGGCGCCGGCCAGGTCGAGGAATGCTGGCAGCTGCTGGTGCAGTCGATGCGCAGCGTGTCCTTCGAGTGCCTCGCGCACCTGCCGGCGTACTCGGCCTGGCTCGCCGGGCAGGACTGGACTCCCGCGTACCGGCGGCACCGGCGGAACCTGGAGCTGATCGGCCTGCCGGACCGGCGGCGGCGGTGGGTGCTGAAGAATCCCAGTCACCTGTTCGCGCTCGACGCGCTCCTGCGCGTCTATCCCGACGCGCTGGTCATCCAGACGCACCGCTCGCCCCGTAGCGCGATCGCGTCGGCCTGCAGCCTGGCGGAACAGGCGACGCGTGGGTGGTCGGAAACGTTCACCAGCGACGTGATCGGGCGGGATCAGCTGGAGCTGTGGGCGCGAGGGCTGCGGGAGTTCACGCGTTCGCGGGCCAGACAGGACAGCGGGCGGTTCTTCGACGTGGATTACCAGGACTTCGTCACCGATCCCCTGGGCACGGTCGCGGCGGTGTACGCGCACTTCGGGCTTGAGCTGACGGGGGCGGCCGCGGACGCGATGCGGGCGCTGATCGCCGCCGACGCCGCGGCGCGCGACGGGGCGGGGGCGGCGCCGGCCCACCGTTACACGCTCGCCGACTTCGGCCTCGCCGGCGAGCAGGTCGACGAGCGGTTCAGCCTTTAGCCGGGACCGCCCAGGCGATCACGTTGTCCAGGTAGTGGCCCGTGGCCGCGTCGAAGGGGCCGCCGCAGGAGACCACGGCCAGCCGCGCCGGGCCGGAGTCGACGAACAGATCACTCGGGAGGTCGCTCTTCAGGACGACCTGGAGCCTGGTCACCGTCCATTTGGTGACACTGTTCCCCTGGCCGGTGACGGTGATGCTCGCGCCCGGCTTGACCTGCTGGAGCCGGTAGAGCGCGCCGTCGCCCTGCACCGCCGAGTCGATGTGGCCGGCGATCAGCGCGACGCCCGGCTGACCGGGCTGGGCGACCTTCTCGTGGACCGCGCCGTTCGGGGACTGCCAGACGCCGTCCCACCAGCCCACGTCGTGGATGTCGTCCGGGATCGTGAGCGCGCCCCCGTCCGGGCCCGTCGCGCCCTCGGGGAACACGGGCGCGTCGGTTCCGATGCTGGGGATGCTCAGCCTGCCCGAGTTCCACATGCTGGACCACGACGCCAGCCGGGTCGTCGCGCCCGAACCGCCGCCCGGCTGGCCCGATCCGGCGCCGGCCGCGCTGGTGCCGTTCCCGCCGCCCGTGCCGTGCCGGACGACGGCGAAGATGCCGCCCGCCACGGCCAGGCTGATCACCGCGGCGACCACGAACGTGATCCACTCCGACTTCGCCCAGCGCAGCTTCATCGTGATCGGCCTGTCCCGGCTCTTCCGCCTGTTTTTCCTACGAGTGGCGCAGCAGACGCCTGCGCAGCATTACGCCCCCGGCACCGCCGACCAGCGCCACGCCGGCCGCGCCCAGGCCGGCCCACAGGCCGGTGTCGCTGCTGCGCGGCGGGGCCACGTACAGGCCCTCGTCCGTCTGGATGCCGCTCAGCGCCGTCTCGGGCGCGGTGGCGGTGACGGTCGTCGGCTTAGGCGACGGGGCGGTCGCGACCGTCGCGGCCTGCTGGTTAGCGCCGCAGGTGACCTTGGCGCCGGCGATGTCGAGAACCGGGGTTCCGGCGGCGGTCAGGTCGAGTTCGCCGGCCGTGGCCGTCGTCTCGGGCCCCTTCCCGGCTCCGCTGGTGCTGCCCGGGTCGATCGTGACGCCGAGCGGGCTCGCGGCGAGCGCGCTCGGGAACTCACTGAGCACGCTGGACAGCGGATTGGCCGGGAGCTTGCTGACGACCTGGCTGAGGACGCTGCCCGGGCTGAGCTGAACCGGGCCGTCGGGGAGAACGGACTTCCCGTTGTTCTCGATGTCAACCGAGGCCGTGGCGAGAGTCTGGGATGCGGTGAAGTTCCCCGCGGCGCTGCCAGGGGCGCCGGCGGTGCAGGCGGCCTCGGGGCCGGACAGCGTCAGCACGAGCGCGAAGCCGGTGAGCGGGATGGAGCTCGCACTCTTACCCGAGCCCGAACCCGCCTTCGACGTCGGGGAGGCCTTCGAAGTGGCGGACTTCCCGCCGAGAATCGGCAGCGAGACCGGAAGGGACGGCAGTGACACCGGCAGCGAGGGCAGGGACACCGGCAGGCCCGACGAGGATGACGCGGCGGAGCCGGACGAGGATGACGCGGCCGAGCCGGACGAGGATGACGCGGCCGAGCCGGACGACGAGGAACTACCGGATGACGAAGTCCCCGGGAGGGACAGCGGCAGCTTGACCTCGGTCAGCGCGGAGAGGTCGGACAGGCCCAGCTTGATGGTGATAGGCACCGGCTGGCCGTCCGTGGTGCAGGCGCCGGCCAGGAATCCCGCGCACGCCGTCGACGTGCCGCTTCGGTCGGCGGTGGCCGCCACGGTCACCAGGCTGGCGCCGTTGGGGGCGGACGCCTTCAGCGCGGAGATGAGCGCCGAGCCCAGCGTCGGGACGCCGCTCAGCTTGCTCTCGACGGTGCCGAGTCCGAGGGACTGGTTCTGCGGGCTGGCATTGTCCGTCGCGGTGACGATGTTGTCGGGGACCACCTCGTTGCCGCCGACGGAGACGTAGCCCGCCTCGGCGGTCGCCGTCGAGTTATAGGCGGGGCTGCCCGTCACGGGAGCCGCGCTGGCGCCTGCGGCCGGGATCGCCACGGCAGCGCCTACGGCTACGCCGACGCCGACGAGTCCGAGTCCCTTTCTTGTCCGCACTTGCCCATCACCTCTTCCGCCCAAGACGGCACCACGATCGTGCCAGCGTGTCAGACGCTATACCTGCGGGTAACTTATTTTCAACACCACTGCCGAATTACTATCGAACTGCGCCACGAATCTATGCTTTTGCGTGCTAATTGATGTTCTCGAATGTCCATTTCATCGCTGGGATTTCAACCTGCGTTCAGGATGATCTCGGCCGCGCGCTCGCCGATCATCATCGCCGGGGCATTGGTGTTCCCGCCCACGATGCTCGGCATGATCGAGGCATCCGCCACGCGCAGCCCCTCAATCCCGCGCACGCGCAGGCGTGGGTCGACGACTGAGCGCGCGTCGGAATCCGCCCCCATCCGGCACGTCCCCACACCGTGATAGACCGAGTTCACCCAGTTCGGCAGCTCTCGCCGCAGCTCGTCCCGGGAGGGCCACCCCGTGCCGGGGTTCAGCTCCAGGCTCACGCCCGGCGCGATCAGCGAGCTGGCCATGGTCTGCCTGATCAGCTCCATTCCGTCGAGCAGGACCTCGCCGTCGTCCGGCTCGGACAGGTAACCCATGTCGATCACCGGCTTGGCCAGCGGGTCGGCGGAGGCGAGGCGGAGGGTGCCACGGCTCTTGGGGTAGATCAGCGTGGAAAAGACCGTCAGTGACGACCGCGGGTCGACCTTCCACCGCTTGGGCGAGTCCTGGTTCGGGAACGGGTACGACCACGGCAGCGCATGCAGCTGGATGTCGGGGATTTCCCCGGCCATCGAGCTGCGGACGAAGCCGAAGGCCTCGAACACCGTCCGCCCCATCCACGTGTCGCCGCGCAGGGACTCGCCGACGATGCCCTTGACGAAATACGGCGCCGAGCCGTGATGCACGGCCGACTTCATGACGTAGGTCATCGGCACGAACAGGTGATCGTGCAGGTTGCCGCCCACCGGGAGGTCGGCGATGACGTCGATCCCGAGCTCGCGGAGGTGCGCGGCCGGCCCGATGCCCGACAGCATGAGCAGCTGGGGCGAGTTGAAGACCCCCGCCGACAGGATGACCTCCCGCGACGCCCGGATGCTCCGCGTGGTGCCGTCGGACACAACCTCGACCCCGGTCGCGCGGCCGCCCGCGATCAGCACCCTGGCGATCCGGGCCCGGGTGATGATCGTCAGGTTGGGCAGGCCGTGATCGCCCAGGTAGGCGACGGAGGAGCTGTAGCGCAGGCCGGTGGCGACGTTCTGCTGGATGACGCTCGCGCCTTCCTGGGACTCGCCGTTGTAGTCGTCGATCTTCTTGACGCCGGCCGTGTCCGCGACGGCCTCGAGGAACGCCTGGGAGGCGGGCGTGAGGTCCTTCTGCCGTGTCACCTTCACCGGGCCGCCCGTGCCCCGCAGGTCGCTGGCGCCGCCTTCCCAGTCCTCCATCTTCCGGAAGCTGGGCAGGACGTCGTCCCAGCCCCAGCCGGCGCAGCCGTCCGCGGCCCAGTCGTCGTAGTTCTTGTGGTTGCCGCGGACGAACAGCATGCCATTGATCGACCCGGACCCGCCGCGTACCCGGCCGCGCGGCTGCGGGACCCGGCGGTGGCGCGCGTGCTCCTGCGGCACGGTGTAGTAGCCCCAGTCCAGGCGCCGCTTGAGCTGGGGCACGTTGTGGAAGATGGCGATCATGCCCGGTTTGCGCACCAGCCGGGTCTTATCCGGGCCGCCCGCCTCCAGCAGGATGACGCTGGCGCCGGATTCGGCCAGCCGACGGGCGAGCACGCAGCCCGCGCTGCCGGCGCCGGCGATGACATAGTCGGCGGTTTGCTCCATGGACTCCTCACTCGTTCGGCGCCTGGGGTCAAACCGGACTCTATTCCGTCCGCCGCCTCAAAACAAGAACAGGTTCTAGTCTCTTGGGGCTCACCTGGCTCCCGTGCCGCTGGCAGGGGCATTGTGGATCGTCGTATGGAGAGAACACGTTCTCCCCACACGATGGTCCGACCAGCGCGTCGGCGGCCGGGCGGACCCGGGCGGCGGCAGCGGAGGCAGCGGCGGCCGGGCGGACCCGGGCGGCGGCAGCGGCGGCCGGGCGGACCCGGGCGGCGGCAGCGGCGGCCGGGCGGACCCGGGCGGCGGCAGCGGCGGCCGGGCGGACCCGGGCGGCGGCAGCGGCGGCCGGGCGGACCCGGGCGGCGGCAGCGGCGGCCGGGCGGACCCGGGCGGC
>Ga0210389_10000152_pt1 | contig 70268 bp, 114 predicted proteins | sample IncBWH28OmetaG_FD_160127 | JGI IMG/M metagenome (GOLD analysis project Ga0210389, IMG submission 160127) | Forest soil microbial communities from Barre Woods Harvard Forest LTER site, Petersham, Massachusetts, United States - Inc-BW-H-28-O ...
CGAAAGCTGGCCGTAGAACTGCGCGGAGCCAGCAAACGTGCCGAGAATGGTGCTGCCTTGTACCGAGAACACGAGGGCATTAGAGGCACGCGAGATGCCAGTGCCGTCCGCCGCGCCGAGTTGCAAGCCCGGTGATGCCGTCGTGCCATTCGGCACCACAAGCGGTCCGGTCAACGCCCCGCCCGTGATCGGCAGCACTGGCTGCCACGTGTTTGTGCTGCCGCGCCGGCCATACACCTGACCGTCTTCCGGCGCGTCGGTCGCGTTCTGCGCGTCATACAGCAGCTTGATGCCGGACGGATCGAGCGAGGCCGGCACGCCGACCCACAGCATCATCGGATCGGCGAGCCCGACGGCGATCTCGCCGACATAGAGCGAGTTGGCCGCCGGCCACTGATTGCCGACCGTCCAGCGATGCCGCGCGACGCCCTCGCGGCCGACCGGGATCACATCGGACATGGCGTCAGGCCCACCCGACCATCACGCCCATCGCCCAGGTCCAGACCGTGCCGACCATGCCCTGATCGACGCCGAGCGCCAGCGTCTCATAACCGCCGGTGCCGACCAGTTGCGCCCACCACAAATATTGCTGGCCGTAGATCGTGTAATTCCACGGCCCGCCGCCCTCGATCGCGGTGGTGCTCTGGTCATAGCTCGCGCTGACCTTGCTGACCGATTTGCTCGACAGCAGCCCGGTTCCCGTCCCCGGCGCCGCCCCGCCTTGCGCGCGTTGCATCGCGGATTGCTGGAGCGACAGGAAATGCGCGGTGACAAGCTCCATGCCCATCACCGCCATCTGCTGCCAGCGGTTCGGGTTGACCATCACGCCCGCGAGGTCGAGGAACATTTGCACGGTCGGGTCGGGATAGGTCGCCGGATCGGAGAACGCCGGAAGGTCGGTGCGAAACTGCGCCACGGTCACATAGGGATTGGTCGGCGGCGAGAACGGCATCGGCGGCACCGCGCCGGGCGATGGCACGGTAGGCTGCGGATTGACTTCGACAGTACCGCTCATGGCGCTTGCTCCCGCTCCTCTGGGTAGACCTCACAGACCACGCCCGGGTGCGCCTGCTCGGTCTCCGATTCCATCTGGTCGGCGGCGTCCTGCGTGAACCATTCGGTCGTTTCGACGCGGCCGTCAGGCCAGGTGCATCGGCAGACCCAGCAGACTGTCACTTACGCCTTGCGCCCGCGGCCGCGGCGAGATCGCGCAGCGTGCCGACCTGGCCTGTGGTCGGTCCGGGCGCCTGCGTCATCGGGCGGTTGATCCCCGACGACATCCCGCTCGGGTCGGTCCCCGTCACCGTCGGGATCACCGGCGGCGGTGACTGATCCACTCCGCTGATCGTCCCCGCGTTCTTCGATGCGTAGAAAACTTCCTTGCCCTTCGCCGTCCCGTACTCCTCCTGCATCGCCTCCCTGATCTTCGTGCCCTTGGCGGTCTCCGGCATCGCTCCCTCCATCGTCAGGCGAGAAAGGAGACCCGGTTCGGGTCTTTGTCCTCCACCGGCTTCCCAGCGAAGCGCGTGGCCGGTGTGGCGACGGTGGCGTTCGACAGGGCCGGGGCCGGCGTCTGCGCCGCATCGGCCTGCGCCTCGCCCAGGCGCGTCGCCTGCTCGGCCATCAGGGCGCGTTGCGCATACTGGTCGCTGCCGATCGGCGGCGGCGGCGGCTGGTAGCCCTCGAGATGCGCCTTGAAGTACCAATGCTCGGCGGTCTCTTGCGTCACGTCATACTCGCCCGGCTCGTAGACCGTCTGCGCCGGCATCGTCTCAAAGATCGGCAGCACCTTGCCGTCGGCATCCTTGGTCTCGCCGATCTGCCTCGGCTCGTGCGTGATCATCACCCGCTTGACCACGCGCACGCGCACCAGCGCTTGCTGTTCATCCGACATCGGCAGTCTCCCTTGCTTGTCAGCCCCGGTAGAGTTTGGCGCGCACCGCGCAGTCCTTCGCCTCGAGCAGCTTGCGCAGCGCGGAGGTCCGCTCCGGGTTGCGCGGCAGGTCGTGCACGATGCTCTCCGCCAGCGCCGCGAACTGACTGCTGACCACCTGCAGGTCGGGCCGCAGATGCTCGAATTCGAAGAATTGCAGCAGCGGCTCGGTCTCGCCGCGGATCACGGTCATGGCTGTTCTCCCTCGGTTGGCGGAGACGCCGGCAGCGTCACCCCGGCGGTCGTTTCCGTAGACCACGTCGTCATGCACGTCGCGCAGGTGAAGGTGACGACCAGCGTGTTGGGATCGGCATTCGTCATCACGCCGTTGCCGTCGTAGACCGGCGACCATTCGATCATCGGCTGCTTGATGGCTCTGGTCGTGGAGATGCGGCAGTCGCCCGCATCGCGCGTGCAGCCTTCACGGCTCATGATCATGGGCAGTCTCCCGCTATGGGCGGGAGCGCCGCCCGGTTTCAATCGCAGGCTGGATGCGTGCGTAGCTCTGCTGGCGATGCGGTCTGGCACCAGTCGGGCCGCGGCGGCTTGGCAGGGATCACCGCAGCGTCTTGCTGACGACGGACAACGGCGGGATCGACCTGCTGGCTGACGGTGGCAGCAACGGCAGGACGATCGGCTGCACACGGATGCCCGCTGCGCAGCATCGCCTCGCGCACGTTCTGGTCGTCGCACATGAGTTCGATGGCGACGGCTTTTTCACCAATGTTGGAGAGCAGCGCCGCGCTGTTCCTGCGTTCGCAGCCCTTGTCGCTGTAGCCGATCCCGAGCGTTATGCCGATGCCCGGTCCCGCGCCGCCGCCGGAAATTCCAACGAGACACGGATTCCCGCCGCTGATATTTGGGGCGATGATCTCGGGTGTATTCCGCAGCGTCTGCGTGCCGCCGATGTTTTCGGTGAGCGGGTTGCCGGCCGAGCCGAGCGCCGGCGGATCGGTCGCATTGGTGCCGTTCGTGCCAGGAGGGCCAGCCGGATCGACCGCATTTGCGCCGTTCGCGCCATTGGTTCCGCCGCCGCTGCCGCCGCTATAGCCGGTGACATTGACCACTCGCACGGAATTCGACGACCGCACCTGCGAGGTGCCGGACTGCGCATTGGAGGTCGAGTTCGAGCCCGATGTGGAGTTAGATCGCGCGCCCGATCGCGAGGTGATCGGCGCATTCACCTGAGTGCCCGCTATCGCGCCGGTCGCGCTCTGGTTGCCGACATTGCTGAATCGGTTGGTGTTCTGGCTGTTCGACGCTGCGCCGGCGGTCGAACCGCTGGTGCTGTTGCTGCCGGAGGTGTCGGTGACTTGCGCAAATGCGGGAGCAGCGATCAGCAGCAACACAGCGATCGCCGGACCGTAAAGCGGCCCATACGGGCGGGAGACGTGACGCATGGTGAACCTCGAAGGAAACGGGCGGGAGATGCCCCTGTCCCTCTCCCGCCCAGGCTTGATCGGCTACTTGTGGAAGGTGAAGGCGGTGCCGTGGTCGGTGCCGACGCTGGTGCCGGTCTGCTTCGAATTGCCGAAGTCGAAGCCCGTGCCGTTCGAGAAGCTGGACCCAGTGATCGAGCCCTGATCGCCGCCGCTCGTGTTGGTCGTGTCTTTCGCCCCAACGATGTTCGCCAAGCTGTGGTCGAACGCCAGGTTGGTCGCCGTCACGTTGGCGCCGGCCTGGTTGGAGCCGAAGCCGAAGGAGCCGGAGTTGCTGCTTTCGGTCGCGGACGTCGTGCTGGTTTCATTCGAGGTCGTGCCATCGACGCTCGCGGCCAGAGTGACCGCCGGCGCGGCCAGGATGGACACCGCCAGGGCGGCGCTGGTGAACAAAGCGGATTTCATTTGTGACTCCTGAGAACGCCACGATGAGGCCCGTCGTGGCGACGGGAAGCCTGCGGCTCGGTGCTCCTATGCCACAAGCCATGTCGGCTTGGATATCAAATTTGAGTCGCGCCGCCAGCGTTCATCAGAGAGTCGCGGTTTTCCTCATTCGAGGTCGGCAAAGGGGGCGGTCGGCGTGCGCGCGTGAACGCGGGGTAATCTGCCGCCCGCAAAGGCTAAGAAGATATCGATGAAAAGTAGGATTAGGTGTGACGGCTAAATGCCGTCGCGATAGCCGATGGTCTCCGGATACACGACCTCGATCACACCCAGCCGGCCCCAATAGGTCGTCAGGTTGTAGAGCGAGCGCCATTCCAGCGGCGTGCGCTGTAGGGCGGTCATCGGATATCTGACTTTGTCGTAGTCCTTGGTGTAGGCGATCATGCGCTGCGTCGAAGCGGCGCCGCGTCCGTTCAGCCACTTCAACGGCTGGATGTTCAGCGGCCGCCCGTTCTGCGTGTTGCATAGCGAGTTTTCCTGCAAGAAGCGCAGCACCGAAATATTGCCGGCGGTCGCTACCTTCGCGCTGACCAGGATGCCGAACTGCACCGGAGGCACGCGAAGCTCGGTCGGCATCACCGCCCACGCGCTCGCCGCCCACACCGAGGCAAGGAGTTCGTTGACCTGGGCGAGGATGGTATCGGGCGTGGTGGCGGTCCAGTTGCCGCCGGTGACGTTGCTCACGTTCGTCACTGCGGGATGGTTGGTCAGTCCCGCCGTGCCGATCGTGCCATCGCCGGCATACACCAGTTGGTCCGTGTCCATCTGGTGCTTGAGTTGGATGACCTTGAATTTTTGGTCATCGATGGGCCGACCAAGCTGCATCGCCGACGCCAGTTCGGGCATCGTGTACTGCAACTCCATGCCCCAGAGGTACAACGGCTGGGGCGTCTTACCGATGTCGAGTTGCGCGCCGGTGATGGCGTTGACGTTCTTGCCGATCCACGAGATGCCGGTCGGGTTGATTCCGCCCGCCGCCGCGAAGCTCGAGTTGGTGAACGATGAGAACTCGTCGCCAACGGTGACGTCTTCACGCAGGTCGATGTCGCGTCCCCACGTCACCGAGACCAGCGGCTCGTGGATGGTGTAGTCGAGGCGTTCGAGTTCACCGAGCAGGAATGCGCCCGCGCTGTCGCGGGTGATCCCGTCATAGGTGAACATGGCCGGGCCGCCGTTATGGCCGAGGCCGGCGAACATGCCGTCAGGCATGGCCGTGCTCCTTTCAGATTGTCGGTGGGTTGCCGCGCTTCGGACGGACGGTGGCGGCGAGACCGGATCGGCTAGATGTTGACGGCGACCTCGGTGATGCCGTTCGGATCGGCCGGCCCCATGAAGTAGCCCGGCAGCAGCATCACGTTGCCAGGAGTCGTGCCGTCGGCGGTGATGCTGCCCGGAACCTGACCGCCAGCAGCGGCTGCTTTCCAGACGTAGACCGGCGCGCCCTTCACCGCCGGCACAGCGCCGGTCAGCAGCACCGTCATGTAGCCGCGCTTCAGCACCCCGTGCGTGATGCCCGAGGTCGGCGGCGTGGCCTGTCCGCGCGGGTCAGAGAGCGGATTGCCGGCCGAGCCGAAGCCCTGCGTCGGGTAGGGGCGCACATAGAGCCCATACGCGATGCCGGCTGGTGCGGCAGGATCGGCCGCCGTCGGCACGCGGATGCCGCCGGTGGTGGCGTCGATCACCACGCCCATGCCGTACGCGGTCGGCGCTTGGCCCGGCGTCGGGCTGATCAGTTGCGCCTCAACCGTGGCATCGTGCACACGGCCGACGGCGCCCGGATAACCGGAATCCATCCGGAACTGGATGGCGTTTCCAGGCATGCTCGCTGTCTCCTTTTCGCTGATGAATGCGGGGAGCCTCCGGACGGGAGGCGGTATCGACCGCGCTGGCGCGGCTCGATCTCGTTAGACGTTCGGCGGGCTGCTCAGCGCGTTCGCCGGGTTATTCTCCGCCCACTGCCGCCACGCGGACGCCAAGTCGGAGTTGATGAAGTTGGCGTAGAGCTTGCGATTGGCGCCGTTGTTGAACGCGATGGCGTTGAACATCGCCGTCGCATTGCCGCGCGCCACGTCCGGTATGTAGAGCGTGCCGCCCACGTACTGGCCCCAGGGTGGCGATTTGATCGGCGACGTGTCGGGCGCCGGTAGCGGCATCGAGCCGATGATGATCGGCGCGATCGGCTCGGTCAGGCTCCAGGCGATGATGGGGTTATCGTGGATGATGACCCACACCAGGGCTGGATCGCCGGCGACGGTGTCGTTGTAATCGAACGTGACGAGCAGTGAGCCGTCGATCGAGGCGACGGCGGGTGCTCCGCTGGTGCCTGACATCGGCTAAGCCCTCCCGTTCTGCTTGGCCCAGAAGTCCTTGTTGGCCTTGTTGATGCCAGCGAGGCGCTGGGCCTGCGCGGCGCGATAGGCGCCCGGACCGGGCTGGCCGGCCGTGCCGAAATTCGGCGATGGCACGTTCGTCGCGTTGTTGATCTCGCGCATCCTGTCCGACGCATCGAGGAACAGCATCCGCACCGCATCGCACGACATCGCTTTGACGTGGTCCGCCGTGTAGCGGCCCATCGCCTGCTTGCCCTTCTCGCTGGCGGCGGCCTTGGTCAGCGCGTTGCGCCGCAGCGAGCAGATGCGCGTGCCGGCGACGGTCATGCGGTTCTGCTCGCCCGGAGCGCCGTCGAGCACGCCGATGCCGATGCCGGGCGCCAGCACCTCGGCGCGGGCCTTGGTGTCACGCACCAGCGCCAGCATCGCCTGGTTGACGCGCGCGCCGAACGCCGCATCGCCCATCTGCGATTTGCCGGTCTTCAACGCCGGGTCGGCTTCCATCAGGTCGGGCTCGGCGCTGGGCGGTGCGCTCGCTGTCTGCGCGCCCGTTTCGCCTTCGGCGTCGGTGGTCTCGTCGCCCTTCTTGTCGTCGTCGTCGCCCTTGTCGTCGCCCTTGTCGTCGTCGTCGCCCTCGGCGTCCCCGGTGCGGGCCTTCATCACCGCATCGAGCACCTTGGTGATCTTGGCATCGAGCGCCTTGACGGTGTCCTCGATCTTCTTGAACCGCTCCTCGTCCTTGTCGCCGTCGGCGTCGCCGGTGCCGTTCTCGCCGCTCTTGTGCTCGATATGCACATGGACATTGCTGGCGTGCTTGCCCTCGTCGCCGTCGGGCTCGCCGTCGGCGGGCGGGTCTTCCTCGGCGGCGTCGGCGATCGCGGCGACCGATGCCTTATCCCGCGCGAAGAACCCCTGGTAGATGTAGTCGCGCAGCGTACGCTTGCTCATGGTGAACCTCCTATCCCTGCAGAGTTGGCAACCGCACGTCACCTGGGCTTGCGCCGCGTGCGGGCGGCGTCCTCCGTCGTCTCCGGATAATCGATGTCCTTGAGATCCTCGGGCTCCGGGTAAAAGGTGAACGGCTCGGTGCCGAGGTATTCGGCCTCACCGTCCCAGATCACCTCGTCGCCGATGCAATAGATGCCGGGACAGTCCCACCTGTTGGGCTCCTGCTCGGCAGCCGGATCGGTCTTGCTGCTTTCGCTCATCGCACCATCGCCTTGATGTGGGTTTTGCCGCCGGCCTCCCAGATTTCGTAAATCTCGGTCTGCTGGCCATGATCCAGCATCACCTCGTTCTCACCGTGACCGGCGAGGCCGGCGATGCCGAGCATCCTCGTTCCTTTCGGAACGGTGAAGTGGATCCAGGTGTTCTTGTTGGCGCCGATCGCTGCCGGCCGATTTGCCATGCTGGCCGAGGTGTAGCCCTGGCGCGGCAGCAGGCACGGCGGCGGCCCCTTGGCGAGTTGCGCACGCAATTTGGCGATGACGGCGGCGGAGACCTGCTCACCGCGGCGAACAATCACGTCCTCGGTGGTCACCGACGCATCGCGCAGGAACTGCTCGTCCATCAGGTCGAGCTTCTTCTGAATGTGCTTCGGCGTGCCCACAGTCCCGGTCTCGCGCAGCGCACCGTTCATCGACTGGTAGCCGCTGCCGGCGTAGTCGTGAAACGCCTGCTTGGTCTCCGATGTCACCGAGGAATGGCTCCAGAAGTCCGGCGTCAGCGATGGCGCGATCTTCATGGCCTCCGCGGTGTGGGAGCCGTTCGGTTGCTTGGCGCGATTCTCCACGGTGATGGCGTGCTTGACGCGCGTGGTCTGCTGCGCCCTGACGATGTTGGTGGCGGGCATCCCCGCCTCATGGTGGACATTGGGGATCGTCGTTGCTGCCGGCTTGGGGGCGGGCTTCGGTGGCGCCGGCGTCGGCTCGGTCGGCTTGGTGGCCGGGTTCTCTTCGATGCCGTACGCCTCGGCGATCTTGCTGGTCCACTGCTTGGCGAATTTGGCGGTGAAGCCCTCGGGGAAGTTCTGGACCGTCTCGTTCGCCTTGATGGCGGCGATCTTCTGCGCCGGTGTCGTCGCCGGGTCGGTCGCGAGCTTGTAGATCGCCATCTGCGGTTTTGATTCGGGATGCGGGATCGGCCCGTCGACCTTGACCGGCTTCGCCTCGGCGCCGTGCTGCGCACCCAGCGCCGCCACCAGCGAGTTGCCGTATGTCTCGGATGCGCTGCTGATCTCGCCGCCCGATTTGAGGTGCTCGATGTAATTCGCCAGCGCCTCGGCTTTCACCAGCGGCGGCGAGTTGCCCGACGCCACCTTGAGCATGTTCTGCTGGTAGCCGTTCTCCGGGTTCGTCGGCTGCGGCAGTCCTTCGCCGGTTGCCGGGGCTGTGGCGGGCGCTGGCGCCGGTGTCGGCGTGGCGGCGGGCGTTGGCGCCTTGGCCGGCTTCTTCGCCGACAGCGAGCCCACGGCGCCCGGGTGCATAAGGCTCGCCGCGGCCAGGTGCTTCAGCACCTTGTTGGCGTAGGAGATGTTGTTCGGGTTATGCGCCGCGCCCGAGGCGATCTCCTTGATCTTCGGCACGAGCTCGTGCGGCTCGCCGAGATGCGACGCGACCGCGGCCTTGATCTTCTCGCCGAAGGATTTGACGTAGGTCGGCGGCTCCGGCAGCGAGGTTTTCCAGCCATGATGGCCGCCGGTTGAAAACCCGCCCGACGGCAGGCCGCTGCTGATCGATGTGCCCCCGCCTGGGCTTGTCGCGAACTGCCCGGCGTTGCCCGGCTGGCCGCGCGGGTGGTCGCCCTCGACCCATGCGTCGCGGTAGTCGATGTCCTCGTCCGCCGGGTAGTCGATGTCGGCGAACCAGTCGGCGTCATGCGTCGATGCTGCCGCGCCGCCGCGTTTGATGACGTCCTGCTTGCGCGCGATCAGCTTCTCGGCCAGCGCGGTCTTCTGCTCCGCCGTCCCGGGCCCGTGCTCGTCGACCAGCTTGCGGATCGTCGCGTCGGATACCTTCGCCACCCGCGAGGCGGATGACCGCAGTTGCTCCGGCGACATCTCGCCGAACACGGTGTGCGCCTGGTGGTTCGACGGATGGCGCAGCGTGTCCCACTCGCCGACCTTGTTGCCGAACGCCTCGCCCTTCGGTCCGCCCTGCGCGCGGTAGAGCAGCGAGCCGCCGACATCGAGCGTGTGCATCTCGCCGCCGATGCGGCCCTGGTTGTCGTATTCGAGGCCGACCGCATCCCAGTTCGACAGCCACGCATGCGTCGCGAAATGCTGCTGCGCGGCGCGCCGGTCGTCCGGCTTCTTGCGGTCGATCGGCGTCACGCCCTTCCAGCGTGTCGCGGTGCCGAGCTTGCCGCCGCCGAGGTCGGCCGGGTGAACATGCAGCACCGGCGAGCCCGCCGCGCTGTAGAGCCGCGATGCGAGGATTTCGTTCTTCGCGTGGCTCTCGGATTTCGACTGCTTGACGTAGAACTGCGCGCCGGTGCTGTCCTCGTAGCGGCCGCCGGGATTGCTCCCAAGCTGGCCGCCAACCTTCTTCATCGAGGCGACCTGCACCGCCGCTCCGCCGCCAGCCGTCTCGGAAAACTTCCCCTCGTCGTCGCGCGGGTGCTCTGACTCGACGAACTCTCCGACATCGGCGAAGGCCGCGATGGCGCCCTCGTAGTCGTAGACCGGCGCACCATCGAGGATGGTGCAGCGCCGGCCGCATCGGCCCTCGTCCACCAAGGCAACGTGGTTGCAGAAGATGTTCTTCTGGATCCCGAGGCCGGGCGCGGTCTGATCGTACGCGGCGTTGTAGCCGACGCTGATGGCCCGCTTGCCTCGCTTGCGCACCGCATCGATGCCGCGTCGCGTGGTGAAGATCAGATCGGCGAGCAGCAGATCGTTGTTCGGCGCCTCGCCGCGGCGCGGATTCGACACGTAGCCGATGGAGAGATCAGACCAGTTGTCCGGCCCGACGCCCTCCGCCGGGTGGTCATCGACCACTGGCTTGCCGATGAAGCTGCGCACGCTCTCGTCGGCGAACACCTCATGCTCGGGGCGCTCGACATGCACGCGCCCGCCGGCGTCGCCTTGCAGCGGTGGAACCTCGCCTTCCCAGTAGATCTGCGTGCCGGTGCGGGCGATCGGCACGTCACGGCAAATCAGATAGCCTTCGGCGGTCTCGTCCATGTGGGGCGAGAGCTTGCTGACGGTGTGCCACTCCATCGGGCAGGCTCAGTGCACCGTCGGGCCCGGCTGGCGCCACGTCACACCGGCCGCGATGTTGGCGACCTCCTCGGCCTCGTCGGGATCGAGCCAGTCGTGCTCGAATTCCGCGATCTCGCGATCCAGCGCGATGATGAGGTTCGGATTGCACATCCCCGGCAGTTGCTGCCGCCAGCCCGCAACGCGCTTGGCGAACGCCTCCAACTCGCGCTCTTCGCGTTGCTGCTTGGCTGCCGCGCGCCGTTCCCGTTCCCCCGACGCCGCGCGCTCTTCCTGCGCAATCCTGGCGTTGAGTTGCTTTTCAAACTTCGCCCAGGCGTCCCAGCGGCTTTGATGCTCCCACTGCTCGCTCACCGCATTCAGGAATCGCTGCCCGACCGACGCCGGCACGGGAGGCGGCCGGGAGGTCGGCCCGGTGTAGACGCCGAACAGGTGCGCCTGGGTGTACCAGTGCTGCGCGACCTCATCGCTGACCTGATGGCGCCCAACGCCGATGCTCAGCTTCTCGCCGCTGTCGAGCGAGAGGATGAATGCCTTGGCGACGTGGATGGTCGGCATGGCTACCGGACCAACCGCCCGATTGATTCCCAGAACGTGCGCGATGCATCGTCCAGCGACAGGTCGGGCGGAATCTGCACCTCGCCGGTCAGCAGGTTGATGCGCAGGCCGCACGCGAACTGCAACCACTGCGGCGGCGGCGGATTGTTGAAGCCGATCGAACCGGAGGTTCGCATTGTGAGATCGGCGACCGTCAGCTTACCCTCGGTTTCCATGAGCACCCCCATGCCCGCCAGCTTGCAGGCTTGTCTGGCTGTCGTCGGCCGCTACGCCGAGACCAATCGCCCTGTGGCGGAACTGGCGCACGACCTGGGCGATGTGAGCCTCGCCGACGTCTACGTGCTGGCGGGGCTATTCCACGCGTACGGCCTGAAAGAGCACGGCTGGATATGTGAGAAGTACGCCCGGCTCTGGATGGCAACGTGCGAGGCGACCGGGCGAATGGTTGATCGTCCAGACCCCTTCCGGTTTCTTTGGGAACTCATCTGAACCCGCCGAACAGCAGCACCAGCACGATGATCACCAGGATGAGCCCGATTCCGCCGAGCCCGCCGTGCCCGTAATAGCCGCTGGAGTAGCCGTAGTAGCCGCCGAAGCCGCCGAACAGCACGAGCACGATGATGATGATCAGCAGTAGGTTCATGGTGTCCTCACGGCAGGATCGGCAACGCGATGCACCTGCAATTGAATATCTGCCCCGGATGGCTGTGGTGGTCGGGCGGATCGGATAGCGGCGGCGCGTCCCATCGCTGCACCGAGCCCTCGAGCTTGCGGTGCGACGGTCGCACCTTCCAATCGCCGGCGGTTTTCCATTGGTAGCTCTCGGCGCCGACATGCTGCGCGCGTGCCTGCATCAGCACCGATGCGGTGCGCGCGGTCTCCGTCCTGGCAATCAGCGTCGCACGGGTCTTTAGCCACGCCTCGGTCTGCCGCGGGTGCATTTCCGCCAGCGCCGCTTCGATCTCGGCGGTGCGCTCCGGATAGCGCGCCGAGGTCATCAAGGCCTCGACCGAGCGTTCATGCACGCGCTGCGCCGCATCGATCGGCAGCGAGGTGATCAGGCCCACCTGTTCCTCGAGCAGCCCTCGCATCACCTCGCCGGTCGGCGCGGTGCGCAACTCGAACCGCAGCGCCGCCGACATGCCCTGCGTGTACTTCTCCCAGGCGGTGCGGTCGCGGCGGTTGACCTCGGCGATCATCCGCCCGGCCGTCGCCCGCGCCCACGGCGTGATCGCCGTCGAGTAATGCGCGAGGGCTTCGCGGATGCGCGCGATCGCCGCCGCCGAGAACGGCGTTTGCGGATCGCTGGGCGTAAACGCCTCGATGATGCGCGCCACATGGCTCGCAACCTGACGCAGTTTTGCGCCGTACGAGGTCTGGGCATTGCGTGCCCGCGCGAAGGCGGCTTCGGCTTTCTCTTCCTCGCGCTTCGCCCGCTCGTAGGCGCGCCGCTGGGCGCCGCTGCCGGTCCACGGCGCGTCATGCGTCGTCGGAGCCACCGCCGTCGCCTTCGCCTCCCTCGGCCTTCGGTGGCGCCGGTACGCCCGCACCAGGCGCGCTCTCGCTACCAGGCTTCGCCATCCCAGGCATCCCCGGCATGCCCGGCGCCATCTCCGGCTGCTCCCACGGCGGCGGCGCTTCCTCGCTGTCCTTGATGTCCTGGTCCGTGATGTTGGTGAACCGGCCGGTGATGGTGCTGCTCTGCTTCAGTTCCTTCAGCGCGATCGTCGTGGTGATGATGCCGGCGTCGTGCACCAGCTTCACGGTATCGGCGTCGCGCTGGGCAATCTCCGCCTTTTCCGCCTCGTCCAACTGACGCAGGCTGGTGAAGGTGAAGCCGAAGGTGTCGGGCGGCCGGCGACCGAGCGTGGACATGAACAGCATGTCGAACAGCCGGGTCAGCGGTCGCCGCAGCCGCGCCTCCTGCGCCGAGCGCACCATGTCGTAGTAATTGCGAAGGTCGCTTTCCCCGGTCGCGTTCATCCCGCTCGGCGCCTGACCGAACAGCCGCACCAGGGGGATGCCGAGCGCGCCGCTGATCTGCTGGCCGAGCACCAGCAGCGTTTCGGGAATGCCGGCGAATGTGTAGCTGTGGGTTTCGAACTCGTCCTCGGCGTCGATGATCGTGAGGCCCTCGTTGCCCTGCATCGCGCGCATCAGTTCCATGTTGCGCGCAAAGCCCTCCTGCAGCGCGCCGCCGGTCGCGACCAGGGCGCGATAGCCCTTCACCTTGTAGGTCCGCAGGTAGGCTCGATAGAGCAGTTGCGCCGCGCCCATCGTGCCGGAATCAAACGCCATCAGCCGGTCGTAGAGACGCTCGATCACCGACATGCCCCAGCCGTTCTCGGCGAGCCGCTGGCGATAGGGCAGCGTCACCCCGTCCATGCGCAGGCAGCGCGTGTGGTGGATCCGCATGTTCGGCATATACGGCGCGTTGGCGACCACGGCGTAGTACGTCGGCAGGCCCCATTCGGGCCCGGGGTCTTTAATCAGGTCATTGTACGACGGCTGCACCATCCAACGGTCCAGCACGATGAAACCGCGCACCTGGCCGCGCCCGACACGCTCCGGATCGAGCGGCGTCGCCATGTCCTGGCCGTCGACCTGCAGCACCATCAGCGCGCCGCCGAACAGCCGCGCCCATTTGATGGTCTCGTTCAGGCTCTGCCACAGGCAGAGGTCGTTCCAGGCGTTGGTAAGCTGTTCGATGTCCTCGGGCGGCGTGTCGCTGTTCAACTGCACGCCCGCGCGCGTCATGTCGTCGGCGACGGTATCGACCGCGGCGCCGATGATCCACGAGCCGCGATACGCCCACTCCATCAGCGTCTGCATGCGGCTGATCGGCATGTATGTCTGCGTGGTCGCCGATAGCTGGTTGCCGGCGCCGAGGCCGATGCGCGCCACGAAGTTGGCGACGGAATCGGTGGTCAGGTTGCCCAGCGTCTCTCGGCTGCTGCCGGCCGGCACCCGCACCACGGCGCGTGTTGATGGGGTCAGGTTGTCAGACATCGGCTACAGCTTCGCCCACAGCGAGAGATCGGACGCGGCGACCAGATGGAACGCGCGCGAGGTCGCATCCACGTCGTCATCGTGCGGCAGTTCGGGGAAGCCCTCGAGCATCTGGAACCACCTCTCATTCCATGGCCCGCGCAACACCAGCACGTTGCCCGCCTCGGCCTGCGCGCTGAACGGCGAGAATCGGGTGATCTTGTCGCCGGTCTCGGGCGACCACTCGACGGGATATCCGGCGAGCATGCGGACGAACGATGCGATCTGGCTCTTGCCAGCCTGCCCGGGATCCTGCGGCAGCCCGACCGTCACGCCGTAGCCGTCATGGCTCGAGATATTGCGCACATGGCGCTCGACGTCGTTCGGCGAGCCGCGCAGCGATGTGGCGTCCATCACCAGGTAGCGGCCATCGGTCAGGCGGCCGACCTTCACCGAGGCGGTCCAGTCCGGATCGTTCTCGGTGGTCTCCGGCGTCGCCGCCAAATCCCAGCCGCGCGCCTCTTGGATCACCGCCGGCGCGATATCGACCACCTGCACCCATGCGCGGTTGAAGTAGAGGCCGGCGCTCGGCCTGATCTTCCAGTTGCCGTTCAGCAGCCGCTCGCGCTCGACCGCCGGCAGCATCATCAGGTTGCCGAGGTAGGACGGGTCGGAGCGCATCAGCGCCGGGTTGTCGTTCAGCTTGGCGGAAATGAAGGTGAGCGATTTGATGGTCTCCGCCGGCTGCCCGGTCGCGCGCATCGCCTCGCCGCGGGTGGCGAACCAGACCAGCCCATCGTCGGCGCCGCGCACGAAAAACCGCACCACGCCGGAGCGTTCGGGGATCGGATAGCCGGTGCGCTGGTTGATCCACCACGCGATCAACTCGGCGACCCACGAGCCCGCATCGGCGTTGCAGCTTGCGCGGACGTACGGCTTGATGCCGATGGTGCTGCGGTTGCGGCTCAGCAGGTAAAAGAACTGGTAGCGGGTGAACGTGGTCAGTTCATCGAAGCCGATCATCGGCACCTGGCTGCCATGCCAGTCCAGCACGGTGTTCTCGTATTCGAGGTGCGCGAGCTTCACCGAGCCGCCACCAGGCCAGCGCCACTCGAGGCGGTGATTGATCGGAATGCCGCCGGTGTCGGGAAACACCTTCAGGCTCTCCGCCCACAGCCCGCCGGGGCGGCGGATGTCGGTGGTGTTGCGACGGAACAGCACGCAGTCGAAGCCCGGCACATCGGGCGGATGGCGCAGCGTCTCCAGCAGCAGCGCCCAGCTTTTGCCCGAGCCGGCCGCCCCGCCAAAGATCGCGATGTCGGCGGCGGAGCGCAGGAACATCTCCTGCGGTCCCGGCTGCGGGAAGATATCGCCCTCCCGCGGCTGCTCGAGCGGATCGTAGTCGAACGGCATTCAGGCCGCCGCCTTCGCGACCTCGCCCTCGATGATCGGCCCCACGTCGTCCTCGGGCTCGGGATCGCGCGCCGGGATGTAGATGCGCCGGCGGTGCCGCTCGCCCGCCAGGGCCCCCGTCTGATCGTCGCCGCGGCCGTCGTCCTTCGGCACCCGCCACTGCTCGCCGCCGACCACCGAGAGCAGGTACTTCAGCGCCGACAGCGCCGAGGGCGAGTTGCCCATGGCGATGGTGTGCAGCTTGACGCCGTAGCCGGCGACCCGGCGCTCTCGCCCGTGCGCCAGTTCCTCGTGGAAGATGCGACGCAACGTCTCGGTCGTGCGGCAGGGCAGATTGCGCGATGCGAACTCCCGGCAGATCGCCTCCTGCGAGTGACCGAGCGTCAGCATGATCTCGACAAGCTGCCGGTGCGCCGGCTCGGGCTCCCAGGCCAGCCGTCCGTCGTCACGCGGCTGCGGCACCGGCGTGCCATCCCCGGCGACGTGTTGGAGCGCGCCGATCGTCAACACAATGGCCCCTCGATGTCCGAACCGTCCGTCATAGGCATCATCGGTAAGTCCCTGATCTTATGGCTGCGGATTTTATTCTGCGGCCAGCACATTCTGCTGGATGTGCTGCGGCAGTGGAGCTATGTGCGGTGTCGGCAGGGCGCTGATGCCCGCTGTATCAAACGGGAAAAACCGACATGACGACGATTACTGACCTGACCACCGAGCAGCTTCTGGCGACATTCAATCGCTGGACGACGAAGCCGGTGAAGAAGTTCGAAACGCGCAAAATCGGCGAGGCTCGGCTGACCAAGCTGCTGGCCGAACTGGATGGCCTGCCGCTCGAGACCGCGATGGGCGATCAGGCGACGGCGAAGGCCTGGTTCGCGGCGCAGCCACAGGTCGCCGCGGCGGTTGCCGCGCAGCCCTTCACCGACCCGCAGACTGTCGCGCCAAGCGGGCCTTCCCCGGTCTCGGCCTGGGCCTCGGGCTTCGGGTCCGCTGCGGCGACGCTGGGCAAGCCCGCCAAGTCGGGCCCCTCTCCGGCGACCCTGGGCGCCCAGGCGGCCAAGGCGGATGACGTCGCGCGCGAGGCCCTGAAGGCGGCCGGCAAGCCGATACCGAGCGAACTGACCGGCCTTCGGGCCGAACTGCTGAACGATCCGAAGGTCTCCATCGGATCGGCGGTGCTCGCCGAATTCATGGCGGAGACACAGGAGGACGAGATGGCGAAGAAGGCGACGAAGAAGGGTGGGCGCATCCGCGATCGGTTCGCGCCGCCGAAGCCGGCCAAGCAGCCGAAGGCGCCGAAGATGGCGGCGTCGGTTCGCGCCGAGGCGCCGGGCGAGGCGGATGCACCGAAGGCGGGCTCGAAGGGCGCCGAGGTGGTGCGGATGCTCTCGCGCAAGAACGGCGCGACGATCTCCCAGTTGATGGAGGAAACCGGCTGGCTGGCGCACACCACGCGGGCGTATTTCGTGGCGCTGCGCAAGAAGGGCTATCCGGTCGCCCTGATCGCCAAGGGCACCTATCGGATCGCGCGGGAGGCGGTGTGATGGCCGTCCGCGGCGCCATCCTGAGCGTTATCCTGCTGGGGTGCGGCTGCGCTGCGCCCCAGCAGAGCGCCGTCGCCACGCCGCCGCCGGAGCCGTCCCGTGTGTCCTGTACGTTCCTGTTGTCGCACACGGATGACTTCGCCAACGTCGGCGCCCGCATGGCCTACCTGAACATGATGACAGAGAGGTTCGGGTGGCCCCGCTACCCGTTTGACGTCGCCCTGGCGCAGTGCCGGCCGTTCTTTCCAGACCTCACCGCCAGAGCCGAGCGTGAGGTGGCGAAGAACCCTGCCAACTGCCACACCACCAGCGTGATCAGCTACTCCTGTGATCGATAGCTCGGGAGTGGTGACGTGCCCAACTATACCGAGCAGGATGAACGCGACGCGAGGGTGGAGATGATGCTCGCTGACACGCAACTGAAGCTCCGGCAGGCATGGTGGGAGGCCCCGAAGGCTATCGCCACCATGCTTGCCGCCGTCGCCGTGATCGTCGGGCTGGTGGCCGGCCTTGCCGGCTACAAGCTCGGCTCACAGCAGCCGCAGTCCCCGACGGTCATCGTGGTCCCGAGCGGCACCACGACCGGCAACCGGCAATGAGCCCCGACCTTCCACTGTGGATCGGCAGCGCCATCGGCGCGGTGCTCATCGTCGTGCTTTGGATCCGACAGTCGCGGCGACGGAAGCACCCAGCCGAATGATCGAGTTGACTTGGCAGGGCGCTGCCATCCTCGGTGTCATCGCGGCCGTCGCCTGGATCGCGATCTTATGGACCGAGCGCAAGCCGCCGACCCTACGCGGACCGTAGCAGCGGTTCCCGTTCGGCGAGGATGGCGGCGTAGGGCTTCGGCTCTGCGCCGCTTTCGCTTTGCAGCATCGCTGCCTCGCCGGTGAAGTTCTGCCAGCGTTGGATGGCCACATCGACGTAGGCCGGGTTGACCTCCAGCGCGATACAGCAGCGCCCGGTCATCTCGGCGGCGATGATCGTCGTGCCGGAGCCGACGAAGGGATCGTAAACCGCCTGCCCGACGCTGCTGTTGTTCTCGATCGGGCGCTTCATGCATTCGACCGGCTTCTGCGTCGAGTGCGCCGTGTGCCCGCCGTCCTCCCGCTTGTAGTAGCCGACCTGGGTGTTGATGTCCCAGACCGTGTCCTGCGAGCGGTCGCCGGCCCAATGTCCGGTCTTGCCCTTGCGGACCGCGTACCAACACGGCTCGTGCCGCCAGTGGTAGTCGCCGCGCGAGATCATGAAATGCTGCTTCGCCCAGATGATCTGCGAGCGGAGCAGGAGCCCGGCGGCCTCGAGGCTCGCCGCGACCACGCTGGCCTTGAGACCGCTGTGCCAGACGTAGGCAACATCGCCGGGGAATAGCATCCAGGCTTCCCGCCAGTCGGCGCGGGTATCGTTATCCACGCGGCCCGGCGCGACGTAGGCGCCGGTCGTCCAGAGGCCGGGCGTGCGGGTCCGCCATTCCGGATCGTAGTCGACGCCGTAGGGCGGATCGGTGACCAGCAGATGCGGCACGACGCCGCCCAGGGCGCGCGTGACGGTCGCCGGGTCGGTGCAGTCGCCACACGCCAGGACGTGGCGCCCGAGCCGCCACAGGTCGCCCAGGCGGGCGGCGGGAGCGGCGGGAGCGTCGGGCGTCTCGTCGGGATCGGTCTGCCCGGCGTTGGGCGCGAGCAGCTTGTCGATCTCGTCGGTGCCGAAGCCGGTGAGCAGCAGATCGAAATCCGCCGCGGCCAGTTCCTCCAACTCGGCGCGCAGCATGCCGTCGTCCCATCCGGCGGAGAGCGCCATGCGGTTGTCGGTCAGCACGTAAGCGCGCCGCTGGATCGGCGTGAGATGCGCAAGCTCGATGGTCGGCACCTCGGTCATGCCGAGCTTGCGGGCGGCGAGCAGCCGGCCGTGCCCGGCGATCATGCCGCGGGCGCTGTCGATCAGGAGCGGATTGGTGAAGCCGAATTCGCGGATGGAGGCGGCGAGGTCGGCTATCTGGGCGTCGGAGTGGGTGCGCGCATTGCGCGCGTAGGGGATTAGCTCAGCGACCGGCCGGTAGACGATCTCCAGCCGTGGTTGCATGGGCAGGCTCCCGGTCACGGTTGGGTGGCGGGTTTTCCACGAGGGTCACGATGCCGCGGAGCCAGTGCGCCACATCGGCGGTGATCGGCGCGGTGCCCTGCGCCATCTTGCGCACGCCGCGCTCGTTGCGGCCGAGCCGACGGGCGAGTTCGCCCTGCGACCAGCCGAGCCGATCGAGGATCGACCGAAGTTCATCGGTATCCATGTCCATGCCCGCCGGTATAGCAGGCCGGCGGGAAACCGGCGCAACCGATTCCCCGCCCCCCTGCTGGGGATCAGGCCACCAGTTCGAGTAGCTGGTCGCGGAACCGGGTCTTGAGCCGATCGCCGGTGCCCATCAGGGCGTTGGCGAGGCGGTGCGAGTCGGATTTCGCGCGGCCGCCGTGATCGACCACTTCGGTCAGCCCGTTCAGCAGGCCCCAGGCGGTGCCGGCGAAGCCGGGCGCATCGGCGCCGGTAGCGAGGCCGCGGAAGAGGTCCATCACCCGCACGAAGGTCTTGCTGTCCTTCTCGGCCGCTTCCTCACCCAGCACCTTCTTGACCTGCTCGCGCGCCCGATCATCGGTCAGCCGATGGTCGGCGAGCTTACGCATGCTGGTCATGAAGGCTTCGAAGGTGACGGGCGCGACGCCGAGCCGGCGCTTGACCTCGTCGGCATCCCACTCAGAGCGATGGGCGATCTTGATCTGCCCGGCGCTATCCTTGCTGTCGGAAAGGCTCAATGTGTTTTGACACACAACGCGGACCGACGTGAAGCGCGCCTCGGTCGCCCGCAGGCCATCGGCGCTGCTGGTCAGCAGCAGATACGCCTTGATGCGGTCGCGATTGTCGATGATGCAGCTTTCGCCGATCTTGGCGAGCGCCCAGAAGCGACGGCCGCCGAACAGCGTGCCGGCGGTATCGAGCGTCAGGCCGACGGTCTGCACCAGGTCGGCGAAGAACTCGATGACCTCGGCCGGCTGCAGGATGCAGTAGTCGCCGGAGACGACGCCGAGCGGGGCGATCGTATCGGAGCGGTGCAGCACGTAGCGATCGTCGAAGGTGTGCAGCGCGCCGTTCGCCTCGAACTGCACCGGCGAGGGTTCCACCGTCCACTCCATGCCGGCGGCCTGAACCCATTCCTCGATGGAGGCGTTGGCGGCGACCTGCTGCGGCTGGGTCTCGGCGAAGTGCCAAGGGAAATCGGTGCCGGCGCGGAACGCCATCTCGACCTTTCCATCAGCGCGGATTGTAAGCTCGTGAGCCATGTTGCGGGTAACTCCCTGCTAGGTATTGCCGGGTAAATGCACCTCGGCGGCAGACGGATACATAGGGCATGACTGGGGCTGCAGCCAGCATTATTTCCGCCAGCGAGCCCAATATTATGCTGGACTGTCAGGCACTTGTGGACCATGTGAGGGGGGCGGCAAGGACATACCGTCCGGCCGGTAACTCAGGAGCGTATCCGATGATCCGCTGCACTCACGTCACTTCCGGGCTCTCAATCACGCTGCCGCGGCACGCGTTCGTCGGCCGCTTCTTTCCGGCCGCTCCGTTCAGCGCAACGCGGACCGCTCGCCGTATCCGCGACGCGGCATTCACCCTGGCGCATCTGGATCTCGAAGGCGCCGCGCCATTCGTCTCGCCGGGCGGCTCAGAGTGGGTCGCCGAGATGGTGGAGGGCTGAACGATGGTCCGCATCGAATTCAAAACCCGGCAGTATCAGTTCGCGCATGGCAAGCAGCCGCGCGGCTTCGGCTACTGGGCGTTCACCTACGGCGGCGACGAGGGCGAGGCGCTGTTCGCGCCGCACGCGATGTCGCTGACCGATGCGAAGAAGTGGGTGGCTGCGGTCGCCCGCGAACAGGCCGCGGCCTCCGGCTTCTCCGGCACCCTGGTGATCGAGGTGGGGCCATGATGCGCGCAGCCATCCTGGCGGCCCTGGCGCTCGCTATCGTCCTTTGGATTGCCTCGGGCCACGCCGCGAGTGCGGCTCACCACCATGCATGGTTCGGCTTCTGGTTCCTCTTTGACTCGATGCGGGTCGCATGGCGGGGGCCGATCCGATGACCGAGGACATGATCGAACGGATTGTGGAATCGCGGACGGACGCGATCGACCGGCGCTACATGGCGCGGTCGATAACCGAAGCGGAGTATCGCGCCGAATTGGCGGCGCTGGACAAGTGGGCTGAGTGGGAATCCCGCTTCGCTCGGGAGGGCTGAGCGATGTGGGTCATGCTCAACGACTCGTTCCTCTCGATCGTCGCGCATCGGTCGCGGAAAAACCTGCTGCTGGTGCGCGCACGCCAGCGCGCCGACATCGAAGTGGTGTTCCCCCACGCGAAGATCACACGCACGCCGAAGGCCGATTACGAGTTCCGCGCCTCCATCACGCGGCGGATGGTCGAGCGCGCGATGGTCGCCGAGGTCCGGCGCATCGATTACTTCAACTTCAAGAGCAGCGTCGCCGATCAGCGCCGGCACAACGCGTACCTCGACGTGTGGGTGACGATGATGAACTGGGCGAAGCCGCCGACAACCAGGACACCGCTGATGATGCTGCCGTACGAGGATCCGCGTCCGGATGACGAGGATCTGCAAGCGTGGTTGCCGCCCGGCAGTCAGGGGCTCGGCTGATGGCCGTCCTCACACTGAGCGACCCGATCGCCAAGGCGCTCGAGGAAATGGCGGTCGGGCGGTTCCGATCGACCGGAGAGCGGCATGCCGACGGCATGTGGCGCGTTCCGGTTGACGACGCGGTCAAGGCCCGGCTCGAGACGCTGCGCCAGACGCCGGAGGAAACCGACGACGATCTCGTCCGGCGACTGCTCACCCATCGGGCCGCCGCTGCATCGGCCGACGGGCAGCACCGGCGCGCCGCCCTGGTGCACAAGAAGCTGCTGAACTAGGAGAACGTGTGATGCGACGTGTCATTCTCGAATCGCCGTACGGCTCGGCCGATCCGGCGGAGATCGCCCGGAATGTCGACTACGCGCGGCGCTGCGTCCGCGACTGCGTGATGCGCGGCGAGAGCCCGATCGCATCCCACCTGCTGTTCACCCAGCCCGGCATCCTGCGCGACGAGGTGCCGGAGGAGCGCACGCTCGGCATCGAGGCCGGGCTCGCGTGGTGCGCGGTCGCCGACGCCAGCGTGGTCTACACCGACCGCGGCATCTCGGGCGGTATGCGCCGCGGCATCGATGCGGCCGTCGCGGCCGGTCTGCCGATCGAGTATCGCGGGATCGAGCCGCTGTAATTCTGCAGTCCAGCCGCGGATTAAGCTGGTAAATCAGCTAGTTGCTGGCTATGTGTGCTTCTGCCAAGGCAATATCGCCGGGCGCATTACTCTCTCAGGGGAATACCCGATGAATACCGAGATCACCGCCCTTCAGGCTGCCCTTCCCGCCCTCTCCGCCCGCGATGCCGATTTCGCCAAGTCGCTGCTCTCGCAGCACGCGCGTAAGGGGCTCTCCGAAAAGCAGATGCACTGGGTGCGCAAGCTCGCCGAGCGCGCGAGCCAGCCGGCGCCCGAGCCGATCGAGGTCGGCGATCTCTCCGGCATCCTCGCGCTGATGAGCACGGTCACCCTGAAGCGCCCGGCGATGCTGCTCAACGTCGCCGGCGAGACGGTCCGCATCTCCATCGCGGGCCCGGCCAGCCAGTATGTCGGCCAGGTCATGATCACCGGCGCGGAGTACAACGCGAACGGCCGGCGCCCCTGGCTCGGTCGCATCACGCTCGCGGGCAAGTTCCTGCCGGCGCCACGGCTCGAGGCGCGGAACGCCATCATGCTCGCCGCGGTGCTGCGCGATTTCGCAGCCGACCCGGCGGGCGTCGCCGCGGCGTACGGTCGCGCCACCGGCGCCTGCTGCTTCTGCTCGCTCACGCTCACCGACGAGCGCAGCACCGCGGTCGGCTACGGCCCAATTTGCGCGAAGAACTGGCATCTCCCCTGGGGGAAGCCGCTGACCTGCGAGGCGGTGTGATGAACCCGCTGTCAGAACTGGTGGACCTGATCTTCCACCCTCTCTCGTACCTCTACGGCACGGCCCTGATGTGGCTTTGCATCGGCGGCGTCTGGGCGGTCATCGGCATGGTCCGGCTGATTGCCAGCATCTTCAAGGACGACAGCCGCGTCGAGCAGCGGCGCGTCACGGAAAGCCTGCAGGAACAACTAGCCCGCAACCGCAGCCGGGGAGGCAAGTGACATGCCCGTTGTGATTCATCCCGAGAGCCGCAACCCCGCCTGGGGTTTCTACGGCACCATCACGCAGAGCCGCGGCGACGCGATCGCCGAGCACGCCTGGATGATGGCGATGCAGCAGATCGTGCGCGCGACACGCTGCGATCCCGATGAGGTCCGCGATTTCCTCGACAGCCGCTACGGCCGGCACTTCGCCGACGACGTGGTGGGCGGCCTGATAAACGGCCAGATGGTCGACGTCGCGGTCGCCGCGGCGGTCGCCAAGTGGATGGCCTGGCGGATCAATCGGGTGGCCAGTCGCCAGCACGGCATCCCGCTCGGGCTGCCCTATCTCACCGGCTACGTGGTCGCCGCCTCGTCGGAGGATTTCGGCGGCCTCGAGGACCGCGATGCAACCCCGGTCGGAACGCTCCAATGAGACGGATTGAGATGCAGCGGCTGATCGAGGCCGAGATCACCAAGGAGCGGAGGCACATCGGCGTGCATCGGGGCCGGCTGCGCGGGCTGCGCTTCGCCCTCGCGGTGCTGATGCAGAAGCAGCAGCCGGGCCGGCAAGCGCCGAAGCTAAGGGTCGTCCGATGATGCGGGAATGCCCCTGCGGCAGCGGCCTCACGCCGTCAGCCGCGCACGATGCACGAGGCATCTTCCTCACCTTCGTTTGCAACCGATGCGAGGAGCGAAAGATGCGGGCGTTCCGCCCGGAGGTTCTAACCGACCCCTGCTACGACGCAGAGGAGCCGATCGACTAACCGACGGGTTTTGCCCGCTCCCGTCGGCGATTGACGACCAGGGCTTGCACGTTCACTCACTAAGGAGACTTGACTATGCGTAGAGCACTTCTGGCGGCCGTCGCCGCCATCTCTCTGGCCGGCACTGCCTCGGCCGAAACCTACTCGACCGCCAACTGGTATGACGACGGCGGCTTCTCCGTGAAGCGCGTCACCGCCGACAGCACCGGCTATCGCTTCTGCGCGATGCAGCGCGGCAACTTCGGCGACAAGATGTTCGTCATCAGCGCCGATGGCACCGCCAAGATCATGATGACGCTGGTGGACGCGAGGCGCACCTGGACGCCCGGGCAGGTCCGGCTCTGGGTCGATGGCCGCTCATGGACCGCGGTGGCGACGACCTCCGCGCAATACCCGAACCAGCTTGTCATCACGGCAACGCCGGGCGTTGGCAGCGAGGCGTTCTTCTCGGCGATGAGCTACGGCCAGATGCTGACCATCCAGGGCCAAGGCGCTCCGGTCCCGTTCAGCTACGACGTGGCGCTCACCGGCTCCCAGGCCGCGATGACGTCCCTGGTGCAGTGCGTCGGAACGCTCCGCCGGACGCCGCAGGTCCACCACGAGGTCATCTCGTGAACAGCAACACTGCCGATGCGGCCTCACTCGAGGCCGCATTGCGCAGGGCGCTCTGGCAACAGACCGAGAGCCGCAAGCTCCCGCTCAGCATCGACAAGGGCGTGCCGGCACCCGTTCTGCGGTTTCCGGTGATCTCGCACGAAGAGGTGCTGCGCATCCTCGCCGACAAGCCGACAACGAAGGACCAGTCATGATCAAGGCACTGATCGTCATCATCCTAACGCCGCTCGCTCTGTGCATCGGCGTCTACGGCTGCACCATGGCGCACGTCGCCGCCTTAACCCACTGAGGGAACCATGTTGAAAACCCAGACGCCGCCGCGCGGTGCGTTCGATTACCTGCTGCGCGCGCCGAACCAGGACGAGGGGCCGCAAGCCCCTCCTCCGCCTCCGCCCGAGCGGGGCCCGCCGCCGCGCGTGCATATCGTGATCGATATCGTTGAGCAGCGCGCGCAAGCGAAGCGCGGCTATCGCATCGGCACGATCAGCATGGCGCTGATCGGGGCCGCCATCCTGGCGTCGCTGGTCGGCGGCTGTACCTCGGCGCCAGGTACGCCCGGACTGATCACCACCGCGAAGTTCGATTACAACACGATCGTCAAATCGGAATATTCGTGGGTGCCCGGCGCGTGCAAGACGTCCGAGCATATGGACAGCGACGGGCGGACGTGGGGCGAGCCGATCATCCATCTGCCGGACGGCACGCAGTATCCCAGGCCGTCATTTCAGTGGACCAATGGTGATCCGACCGCGAAGCTGCCGGTATGTGCGGAAGAGACCGCCGAAGCCGCGCGCCGGAATCATCTGGCCGAGGTCGCGTTTCGGCAGGACACTGCCAGGTTCACGCACTTCTACAACTCGCAATCACCGGCTATGCAGGCCGAGATGCGACGCCTTGATGCCCTGCCGATCGAGCCCGGCTACACGACGTTTGATACCGGCGACGGCGTTCTCCGGACATGGTCGAAGGACCAGCGGGCCGGCCACTTCCACGGCTGCGACAGCTACCAACTGTCGGGCGTCGTCCAGACCGACTGCTACTGAGACAACCGATGAAACCCAACGATAAACGCCAGCCGACCCTGGCGGACCGCTTCGTGGCCAAACGCTGGCCGGCGCATGAACGCGTCTTGCTGCCGAAGGCGGCCGAGCAGATCCAACGCGGCGTGCGCAACGCGCGCAAGTTCGTCCTCGATGAAGAGGCGGCGGAGCGGATCGGCAAGGTGGTCGCGGAGATACCCGAGTTGATTGTGCGCGAGCACCAGTTCGCCCGGGCGCCGTTCGACCTGACCTGGATCGAGTGGCCGAGCTTTCATTACTGGAAGGCGCTGAAGGACCGCGAGCCCGCGCTTTATGAGTGGGCTGGTCTCTACGGCAACGAGGACACCGCCGACTACATGACCGGCTACCTGATCGATCATGGGCGGATCAACGTCGTTGCCGGCGGCACAATGGCAGACAAGGAGGTGCCGCCGGAGCTAACGCCGATGCAATACCGGCTGCACACCGAGTGGCCGATGGACGATCAACTGGAATTCTGCCGCCGCGTCGGCATGAGCCGACGGACCATCGACCAATACCTGTGGGGCTCGTCCTACGGTCAGCTATCGGAGGATGAGCGGCGTCTGCTGCGCACCTACAACACGGCGGAGTTCGTGCCGTTCAATCCCGCGCATTCCGGCTTCGCGCATTACAACGCCAACAGCACGATGGAAAGCGCCGCGCGTAGCTGCGTCGGGGAATTGCGAACGGTCATCGCGCTGCTGCTGATGCTCAACCGGCCGTCGATCGCGATGTACCGCAACACGCTGCCGAACCAACGCGGCTGGATGAAGGGCAAGGTGGTGCCGTTCATGTCGCACACCACCGTCTCGGTCTCGCTCGATGCGGTGCGGGTGTTGCGGCTGATCGGCACGCCGGCGGGCGAGAGCGTCGCGCGTCGGCGGCACGAGGTGAAGGGGCATTACTGCCACGACCGGACCGCCCGCGAATACATGCGGATCGCCGGGTGCATTCACGAGTGGCAGCCTTGCCATGACGAATGGACGCCGTGGCCCGATGCGCCGATGAGCGACGTCAACCACTGGATGTGCAAGGCGTGCGGCGGGAAGCGCTGGTGGCGCGCCGACCATGAGCGAGGCACGGCGGAGGTCGGGTTTGTCGCGCACGACGGCTACGAGGTGACGGCCTGATGCTACCCGCCGGCGAGGCGTCGGAGGCGATCGGTGCGTTGCATCTCGTCGAGGGCTTCGCGCAGCGCGGCATTGAGGATGACGACGCGATCGCGGGGAGAGAGGGCGGTGAGTTGCAGTTCGACGCCGGCGACGGCGCGGCGTACCTGGTTCCCGTATCGCCGAGCGGCATGGCGGTCTGCTGCGTCTCGGGCGTTTTGCACGGTACGATGCACCCTGCCCGGTCCCCCTGATCGCACCTCTTGGCGACGTTAGCGAAAAGCCTATGCCGTCCAACACGCATCCGTCAATCCAAGTTGCATGAGGCACGCCCATGGAAGATGAAGAATTGCGACGGATCGCCGAGCAGATCAACACCAAGCTCGACGCCATCTTGGACAAGCTCTCATCTGTTCGCGCCGACAACCATGAGCTCTCCCTGGTTTACCGGCGCATGGCAGAGAGGCTGCGCGAACTCGGGGACGTTGCCGGCGCGCGGCTCCTTGAGCAGTGGGCGCGGCAACGGGAGCAGCGGGACGATTGAGCTACCGCCTCGAAACCTGGCGCTATGGCTTCATCGGCAACAACGCCGAGAGCAATCCACGGCGCGCGATCCAGGCGCTGCTCCGCTTTCGCGCGGCGGATTCCTGGGCGATCGAACGATGGCTGATCCTCTGCGACATCCGGGCCGACCTCGCGGCCTACGATGAGGAACGCGGCCAACGCCGGGCCAACTGTTGGGGTGAGGAAAATTGAGACGCCGTGAGACTGGCCGCGCAGGCCGGTTTTCACAGCGGCAGCCGCCAGCCGGCGCGCACCTCGAAGTCGACCTCGGCATCGAAATGCTGGGCCAGCCGGTCGAGCAGGCCGATCAGCCGGATGCGCTCGCCGCGGACCGTGCACCGCGTCCCGGTCCGCTCGCTGGCGGCGCGGGCCCACACCGAGAGGCTGTGGTTGAGCAGCACGATCGCCGCGAGCAGCAGCGTCTCGTCGAGCGTGTAGCCGGCCATCGCGCGGGTCAGGGAGCGGGCTGCGCCGCCGCGTGCCATCTCGGCGTCGGAGAGCCCGGCGCGCGGGGCGGGAGCGACGTGGACCGCCTGCAGGTCGCCGCCGGACGAGTAGCCGTGCTGGGCGAGGTCGTATAGCTCGCGCAGCTTGTCGGCGGCGTGGATATGGGCGGCGGAGATTCCGGCATGCGGATTGGCGAGCATCCGGCGCAGCGGGCAGTAGGTTCGCCAACCCTGGATCCGCCGGGCGGTGCGGGCGGCTGACGGGCGCAGGTCGTCGGGGTCGGGCCAGTCGGTCCGCATGACGGCGGTGGCGCCCTGGCGGGCTCCCTGGCGCACCGCGGCCGGCTCGGCGAGCAGCGGCCGGGAGGGGGCCCGTACAGGCGTCCGGCGGCCCATTACGGGCGATCCACGCGGGCGATCGGCTGGCCGTGCTGTTCGCGGTGTTCCTCGTAGCGCCGCAGCCACTCGATCAGACGGTCACGACGCTGCTGCGCTGCTTGCCGCTGCGCGCGCATCTTGGCGATGTTCCGTCGGAGTTCGCGGCGCCACCAGGCGCGGAAGTGTGTGGCTGATGGGCTGTAAGCGTAAAGCGCCAAGTCCTCGCCCAGCGCGGCGGTCAGTTTCTCGCGTTCCGCCTGGGCCAGTTTTTCCCGCTCTGCCCTGCGGGCGAGCTTGGCGCGCTTGCGCGCGGCTGTCCCCAGCTTACTCACGGCGCGCGGCCCGTACATGCGTTGGCCGGCGGGTCACTACTCCGCCGGCCTTGCACGTACACTCAAGCGGAACTCGGGGCCCCGCAGGAGAGCGGTCGGGAGATAGGCGCCGCCCGTGCGCGTCCGCAAGTGAACAGATAGGGACCGCAGCATCATCCCCGAAGCATGAGAGCATACGTAATGCACGATCAGCGGCCACGCGTACGCGGCACCCAGGGGATGTCGTCGCCCTCCAGCACGGGGGCGGGTTTCGGGTCCGGCGGCTTTTCCGGCGCGGGCTCGTGGGCCGCGTGTGGCGCGGTCCAGCGCGTATAGGTCACCCGGGCGGCCGCCGCCCGCCGCGGCGCCGTGACCGGCTCCGGCGCCTCACGTGGGGCGGTTGCCGGCTCGGCCCTCCCCTCGAGCGTGACCACCGGCGGCGGCAGCGGCGGATCGGTCTCCAGCACCGGCATATCGAGCACCAGGCAGAGCGCCTGGATGCGCGCAGCCCGGTTTGTCGCCGTCGGGCTGCGTCGGAGGGTCAGCAGCAGTGCCACATCGTCGGCCCGGGTCCGGCCGACCGGCGAGGCGATGGATTGCAGGGTGGTGATCTGCGCGTCGGGCGACCGCCTCGGCCAGAGCGGCCCGTCGCCGCGCGCCCGCAGTCGAGCGATCGCCGCCTCGGCCGACTCATGCACCGCGGCGATCTCTTCCTCGGTCGGCTCGCGGTTGTGGGCCGAGGCGTCGGTGAGCCAGCCGCGTTTCATGGCGATGCGCTGCGCCTCGAGGTCGGTGCGGCAGATGTGGTCGAACACCCGCGGCCGATAGCTGCGGCATGAGGACAGCGATCGGGCCATGTCGCCATCGACGTGTGTGAAGCCTTCTTGCCGGTGTTTCAGCCAGACCTTGAGGCCGTGCCGATCCTCGCGGGTGAGCGTCGGATCATCGCCGCCCGGTAGCTCGGCCCCGTCGGCGCTGGCCTTGCTGCCGTGGTCGCGCCACCAGTCGCCGAGCCGGGTCTCGAACACCGCGCCCTCGGGGAACTCGGTCAGCCCCTCGGCCACCGCCTGACGCGAGGCCGCGGTGAACGCATCGATCGGGTATTTGGCGGCCAGATCGCGGGCGGTCATCCGCACGCGCCGGATCAGTTCTTTGTTGGGCATCGACGGGCGCAGCTTGGATGCAAGCTCGGTCAGCCAGTCGGTCGCCACCGTGAGCTTAGTGGGCATGTGCCGCCTCCCCGCCGCCGTTCACCTTGGGCTTCGGGGCGTGCCACGGTCCGGCTCTCAGCCAACTGGCCGGATAGGGCGTCCATTTCGGGTCGCCGAGGAAGCGGCTGTCCTCCTGCTTGGCCTCGAACAACGCATCCAGCAGATCGTCGGGGTCTCCGCCGATCGCCTTCAGGGCGGCGACGTAGGCTTTGTAAGCGTCTCCCTTGTCCAGCTTCTTCGGGTAGTCCTTCCAGAACTCATCAAAGCGATCGTCCTCTCGCACCCGCGCGCGCCGCGCGCCTCCCCCGCTTGCGGGGGGTGGGGGGGGAGACTCTGGGGGATTCTTAAGGGGATTCTTACTAAGGGGATTCTGCGAATCTGATTCGTAGTCTGGAGCCGTTTGCTGCGAATCTGATTCGTAGGCGCTGCGAATCTGATTCGTAGGCTCGGGGTCGCTGCGAATCTGATTCGTAGTCTCCGGGTCGGCGGTGCGAATCTGATTCGTAGGCTCGGGCTCTTGCTGCGAATCTGATTCGTAGATCGGGGATTGTGGACGCAGCAGCTTGAACACGTAATGCGTGCCCGCGCCCGCGGTGATCGATACCAGATCGCTCGGTATGTTCTTCAGCGCAAACTGGATCGTGCGACGGTTCAGCCCGGTGTAATCCGCCAGGATGGCGATGCAGCTTCTTCCGCTGAATTCGAGCGTGTGCCGGTTCACTAGCTCGGCGATGTTGGTGAACACCCACCGAGCGGTCGCCGGCAGCTTGCGCTCGTGGGCCATCTTCATCGCCCAGGCGCAGTTCGGGCAGGCGGGAGGAACGCTCATGCCTGGCCCTCCCCTTCGATATGACCAGGGAACAGCAGAGCGCAGGTGATGCCGCCGTCGGCGCGATCGCGGTGCACCAAGATGCCCTTGGCGCGCAATCCATCCAGCCCCGCCCACGGCATGAACTCGGGGTGCCGCTGATCGGTTTCCCGTTTCAGGGCGTCGTAGAGGATCTCAAGGTCGACCGTCAGCGCGGTCTCGGACGAGAGGCTTGCCATGTGCCGGCTGACCCAGACTAGCGCATCGAACTCAAGCTGGCTGAGATCGGCTGGGTCAGCGCGTTGCAACCTGTCCGACGGCGTTGCCGAATGTTCATCGGCGGCTTCGTGCAACCTGTCTTGATTTCCGTTCGGCGATAGCCTACGTTTCGGCATAACCGATGTCCTTCTCTTGGCCGGGGTGGACTGGGTTTTTGAATTAGCGGTGCGCCGGGTAGGGTCTCGACCCCTTACCCGGCGCAACGCTTTCTGGCTCAATCAGCGCATAATTCGGCTCCGATGCGTGCGGTGCAGTTTGCACGATAGCATTGCGTGGTACGGCGATTCCCGCAAGCCGGTGAATGCCCGGCATAATGTCCAGGGTCATGCGACCGGCTCCGGCCGCCGGACACGCTGCTTGCCCCACGCCTCCAGCGCGTCGCTGTGCTTCAGGTAGGCTCGGCCGGTCCGGCGCAGGCGTTCGACGTTGTAGGCAAGGTCGGCGTCCGGTAGGTGTTCCAGCAGGACGTAGACCCGTTCCTCGCCCTTCTTCGCCCGTAGCGGATACCGCTCCTGCAAGGTCTCCGGAAACAGGTCATCCTCGATCGCCTGACGGATCACCTCGACAGGATCCCAGTGCCCGCGAAACTTCGCGCGCGCGATCTCCCGCAACGCGAGGTGGCAGCCCCAATAGACCGGCCGGTTGTCGGTCGGGTCGAAGGACAGCAGCTTCATGCCCTCGGTCGCGAACCAGGTGGCACTCAACTCCCGCTTGTACCGATGCAGTTCGAACAGCCGGTCGATCGTCTCCCAGAGTTCCCGTGCCTCTGGCATCCGGTCGTGGAATGATCCGCTCATCTGATCCTCCCCAGCCATGCCGCAACCCGCGGCGCCATCTCCCGCGTCGCGTCCTTCATGTGATCCAGCATCGACGCCATCAGCGCCTCGGGATCTTCGTCGAGCAGCCCTTCCCGCTCGAAATCCAGCAGCCGACCCCACAGCCACAGCGCCCGCGCATCGACCTGATCGCGCGGCTTCTCGCGCGGCATGTGCCCGGCGATGATCCCGCCGGTGGTCGGCTTCTCCGGCGCCTTCAGCGCGGCCTCGAACTCCGCCTCCGGCACCTCGGCGAGCTTCTGCCACTGCGATGACTGGTTGTGCGTGATGCCAAGGTCGGCGAGCGTTTTGGTCCCCTCACTTCGCGTGAGCGGTCCAGTGTGTTGGTTGCCCGGCGATCCCTTGGCCTTCTGCATCGTGCGGAGGATCGCGCCCGCCTTGCGCTCGGCGCGCAGCCTGATCTCGCAGGCCAGCCGCTCGGCCTCGGTGTTCTCCGCCAGCCGGAAATAGTGCTCGAGCGCCACAGCGCGGTCGCGGATGTCGGCCACCTCATCCACCTCGTAGGCCGCCTGGATCGCGTGGCACATCGCATCGTAGCGGAGCAGCGGCGCGGTCTCGCGCGTGGCGACAGCGGTGTTCATGCGACCTCCCCCAGCGACATCTGCGCCGGCTGCCCGCCGGTCACCCGACGGCGGTGCCATTCCCACAGCATGCAGGCGTCGCCGGCGTTGTGGCTCGGCACCTTCCAGCCCCGTTTCCGGCAGAAATTCACGACGTGCTTCTTGATCGCGTCCGGCTTGCCCGGCACCCGGCAGAACCCCAGAAGCTCGCCGCGCACGATGTCGGCGGAGACCTCGGTGACCGCGATGCGCCGGCGCCACGCATTGCTGCGCACCAGCGCCCGCAGCCCAAGCTGCTGCCACATCGCCGCCCGGTTGGTCATCGCCGGCATGTTGATCGGCGCCTCGAGCACGATCTTCTCCGGCAGGAACTGCTCGCAGGCGTCGATTAGCTCATTCTCGAAGGCGGCAAACTTGCAGCCCTCGCCGCCATCGAAGGGCAGCACCCAGTCACCGAACCACGGCATCACCCACGACGTCGGCCCGTAGGCCCAGCCGGTGATCCCGGCTGCGTCGATGGTCATGACGCCCCCCTGCGGCGCCTCCATCGCGGATCACGCGGCGGCTGGCGGTTGCGGTCCTGAGCCGTTCGGACTGGTGCGGCGTTGCTGCTTGCGGGCCGGCTGCTTGCGCTGCTTGCGGGGCGGCTTGTCGCCGAGCGGCAGTTGCACCACCGCCGCCGTCTTGCGCGGCTCGCGCTCACGCCGCTGGTTCGCCATCTTGGCGTTCTCGCCAAGCTGCGCCGCATTGGCCGCCTGGCCCTCGTTCCAGAACGTCCGCCAGGTCTGCTCTAACTCGCTGCCGACCGGGTACGGGCAGTCGTCCACCGACTGGCCGTACTTGCCGGCCATGTAGCCGCGCTGCTCGGCATCGAACAGCGTATCGGTGTGGCGCATCTTCTCCGACACGCGGGTATCCATCCGCGCCACCAGTTCGGTGATCGTGGATCCGCTGTCGGGATAGCGCGCGCTCTCCACCTTGATCCGGTCGATGATCTTTTGCCGGCGTACCTCGGGCTCGAGCCGGGCGTCGGCGATGCTCTCGAGGATGGCCACGGTCGGCACGCCATCGGCCTTGGCCCGTTTGACCATCAGGCGATGGGCGCTGCTGGCCTCATCGATCTTGCGTTTGCTGCGGGTCAATTCGTGCGTGTAGTAGAGGATCGTTTCGTTGGGAACGTTCGATTGCTGCGGCTCGCTGGCCATAGTGATTTATCCCCCTGATGCCCCCTGGGCGTGCAAAGTTATTCCCCGGGCCCGTGCGACGGGAGCGGGCTGGTAGTTTTGCCGGTCACACAAGCGTCGGCCGTTCGTCTCTTGAAGCCGACTCGGCGCACCCCTATCATCGTGCGAGATGCACGAAGGTGTCCCGTTCAGAAAGTCGGCTAACAGGTTAGAAACATGAGTCATGGATGGGCTGGATGCTTCACGCTTGGCGGGGACCGTCGCCGGAGCGCCGCGGCCGTTGCCGGTCGCACCCGGGCGGTGCCGGCCTCGCGCGACATGGCGATGCGCAGCGCGCCCATCAGCGCGTCAACCGACAGCCGAATGCCGCGGCGCGAGGCGGCCGCGATGATGATGTCCCAGTGCTCCGGCGGGATGCGGTCGCGGTTGCGCCACGCCCGGCAGGTGGCGTCCGGCGTCCGCGTCTCATCGCAAAAATCCCGCACCGTCGGCCAGAGGCCGATGATCCCAGCGAAGTCCAGGGGGACGGGCCGACGTTGAATGCCCATCGGGCAATCGTGCATCTTGTATAGGAGGGCCGTCAAGCGTGTTTCCGATATGCCCCTCGCGCGGGGCGGTTATCGTTTCACAAAAATTGGCTGTTTAACCAGCGCGAAGGTGTGCCACCATGACAGAAAGGAAAGTTCTTAGGTGTCTGTAACGGTGACGCTACCCGTCAAGCATCGCCCCAAAGTGGGCGAACGGGCACGGAAAACCAAATCCGGTCCGGCGCAGCGGCTGCGAAAGTTGCGCGAGGAAGCAGGCTACGAGACAGCGCAGGCGGCTGCCATCGCGTCCGGCGTCAACGTCGCGACCTATCACCATTATGAAAACGGTATTCGGCCGATCACGCAAAGAGCGGCGATCCTACTAGCGCAATTCTACAAAACGACCCCAGGTGTGATTCTGTTTGGAGAGCGGTTGCAGAGTACTGCTGCGGTTCCTATCCTGGGCGGAGTTGGCCGACAAGGCTGGACCAATCCGATCGGGCTAAACGATCAAGGTTCCGACGGGGGGGAAACGAAAGACGCTGTGTCGCACCACCAGCAGAAGCCGGCTTCAGCGCGTATCAAATGGTTCTCCGACCCGCAAACCCGCCGCAGACGCGACGGTCATGTGGTATTCACGGCAACCACGGAGGCGCCCCCAGGGGTGAGCCACGAACAGGCGCTGCAGATCGTCTCGCTGCGGATCGAATCCAACGACCTGGTGCCAGCCTTCCTCCCGGGCGAAGTGCTGTACTATCGCCCGCGCGCACCGTTCGAACCGATCGACGCGGCATCGGTGCATAACCGGCGCTGCATCGTGCTCACCAGCGACGGCGAGTGCGGCCCGGCTATCATCTCGGCCAACGGCAACGGCAGCTTCACCATGATGGCGATCGGCGCCGTCGAGGCCCGCACCATCGTCGACCCCGCCGGCATCTGGCCGGTTCTCTGGACCAAGCATCCAGACCTTTCCTAAACCCATCCACCATCTGACCTGACCGCCGGGCTCGCGCATTCCGCTTGCCCGGCGCGGTTTTGTTTGCGCTTATCATTCATCTTGCATAGCGTCGTCCATAACCGCTTGCCGGCTCGTCGTGCAAAATGTATGATTTGGGGGTTGCACGTTCACTCACTCAAGGAAGCAAAATACGATGGATCAGCGCACTCCGCCGCGAGAGCTAAAGCGCGCTCGCGCCCCGATCGTCGATCAGCCCGAGCCGGGCTTTTTCAAGCTCCGACTGCACACCGGCGGCTGGCATGAAATCCCCTGCCGCATCCTCTACGACGGCGGCCTCTGGTCGGCCGAGATCGACGGCGAAGTCGCCGGGCTGCCACACGCCGATCCGATCCACGCCGACGGCGTGCTGCGCATCTGGCACAAGAAGAAGACCGAGATCACCGAGGCCGAGTACGCATTCCTCACCACCCGGCTGAAAGCCTGGGCCCGCGAATTCTACCCGGACCACCCGCTGCTGCATCCGGACGAGAAGGTGAACACCAACAAGCTGCGGCCGATCCCGCAGTTCACCGCGCCCACCGCCCCTGCCCCGCTGGATCCCGAGCCGCTGCCGGAAAACCGGCCGCAGGCGCCGAAGCCGATGAGCACGGCGGAGATCAAGGAGTGGCTGGAATTCGAGAACGAGGCGCTGGTCAAGGCGATCGACCTCGACGTCACCGTGCTGACCGCGGACCACGGCCGCGAGGAGATCGCCGAGGAGGCGCAACTCGCCCGCCTCGCCGCCAACGTCGATATCGCCCGCGGCCATTACCGGCAGGCGACCAAGACCAAGCGAGCCCAGAAGGATCCGTTCCTGCAGGGCGGCCGCGACGTCGATGCGTGGTTCGGTCGGCACACCGACCGGCTCGAGAAGGCGGTCGCCCCGGTGCAGCGGCTGATGAACGAGTATGGCGAACGCAAGGATCGCGAGCGCCGGGCGGAGGCCCAACGCATCGCCGACGCCGCCCGGGCCGAGGCCCAGGCCAGGGCGCAGGCGGCCGCCGATGCGCTGGCCCGCGAGCGGGCGACGCAGCAGCAGACCGCGGCCACCACGGTGCTGCTCGACGAAGCGGCCGACGCGGCCGAGCAGGCCGACAAGGCGACGACGCTCGCCGCCGGCAAGAGCGCCGATCTCACCCGCAGCTTCGACAGCTACGGCAGCACCGTCTCCGGCAAGGAGGTCTGGGGCTTCGAGGTCGCCGACATCGCCGTGGTGCCTCTCGCCTACCTGCAGGTCAACGAGACGATGATCCGCAAGGCCATCCTCGAATACGCCCGAGACCACGCCGAGGAGGCACGCGCCGGCGTCTCGCCGATCACCGGCATCCGCATCACGAGGAGCATTGATATGAGGTCGCGCTGATGCCGCGCTGGTCGGAAGTCATCCGCCTGTCGGATGGCACCACGGCCATCGTCTGCGGCAGCGGCCGGAGGCCGCGGGCGCGTCAATGCGCCTGCGGCTGCGGCACGCCCGCCTCCATCCAGTGCGACTACCCAACCGAGGGCGGAGGGACGTGCGATGCGTTCCTCTGCCGCCGCTGTGCGGTGCCGGTCGAACCCGATCGGGACCACTGCCCTCATCACCCCAGGGATTGATCCCCAATGTCCGAAGCCAAGAAGTCCAATCTCCCCGCGCCGGCGCTGCCCCGGGAGAATTTCAAACCCATCCGTGAATGCCGCTCGCTCGAGGATCTGTTCTCGTCGGCGGATTTCCGCGACCGCATCACCGCCTCGGTGCCGCGCCACATGACGAACGATCGCGTCCTGTCGGTCGTGCTGCGGGCGCACATGACCAACCCGCTGCTGCTGAAAGCCACGCCGCAGAGCTTCGCGGGCGCCTGCCTCACCGCGACCAACACCGGGCTCGAGCCGAACTCGGCGCTGGCCGAGGCGCATTTGATCCCGTTCAAGACCACCCTGAAACGCCGCGGCGAGCCGGACCGTCAGGCGGTGCAGATCCAGGTGATCTTCGGCTACAGCGGGCTGCTGAAGCTGGCCAACAACACGGGCCGACTGTTGTCCTTGTCGGCCAACGTGGTGTTCCCCGACGCCGATGTGTTCGACTGGATGGAGGGGTCAGACACCTTCCTGAAGTTCAAGCGGGGCGGCCGGCGGGACCGCAAGCCGGAGGATCAGCCCGGCTATGCCTTCTTCCATGCGCGGCTGATCGGCGGCGGCGAGTCGATGGAGGTCTGGCCGTGGGGCGATGTGCTGCGCATCCGCAATCTCTCCCAGGCCTACCGTCGCGCCAAGAGCGCCTATGACGAGGCAGTGGCGCAGAACCGCCGCCCGCCGCTGACCTGGACCGAGGCCCCGTGGGTCAAGCACCTCGAGCCGATGGGCCGGAAAACCATGATCCGGGCGGGGACCAAATACCTGCCGAAGAGCGTCGAACTCGCCAATGCGGTGCGGCTCGACGAGGTGCAGGAACGCCGCGACATCGACTACAGCCGGGTGATCGACATGGCGGGCAACGCCGAGGATCCCGACTACGCCGGCGCCGCCGTGCATTTGGGCGAGAACCCCGGCGGCGACGAGCCCGAGCAGGAGGATGTCGGCGATGGCGGCCGCGACCCGACCGCAGCGTTCGGCGACCGCACTGTTGACCGGAGCGCTGCGCAACAAAACCCGACGACGCACGCCAAACCGCAACAGTCCGCGGACGACGAGCATCCCGGGTCAACGGATGCGCGTGATCCCGGCTTTGAGCATTACCTGATCGATGAGTTCGGCGAATTCGACGGGCCATACCTCGACCCGGTGAAGTGGGCGCAGGCGTTCATCGACCTCTATGGTCGGACCCGCGACAAGGCGACCTTCCTCGAAAACAATGCCGATGCGCTGTCCGAAGCGCGGCGGGCCCCGATCGCGGACCAACTGTTGGCCGTCACCAGCGAGACGCGTGACCTGCCCTCGGTCACCACCCTCACCCTCGCCAAGCATCGCGACGGCAAGCCCAACTGGCCCGACTACGTGAACGGCTATCGTCACGTCCTGTTCGGCTGGCGGGGCGATCTGCCGGCGTGGTTCGAGGCGCAGCGCGGGGTGATGTCGGGCGCGCCGCTGGCCAACTGGCTGCTGCTGGTCAAGCACTCGCGCGAGCGGTGCGAGCAGCTAGGCGTGAAGCTGCCCGAGTGGATGGACAAGCCGCCGAGCCCGGCGAACGACACGGCCGACCGCGATCGGCGCTGGGTGGACGAGTTCAAGGCCTATATCGGCACCCTGCAGGGCGAGGCCGAGATCACCGGGCACGCCAAGTCGGAGGCGGTACAGACCGTGATGCGCCGGCTGCGGCGCGAAAAGCCGCCGCTGTTCGAGGAGGCCGATCAGGCGGTGGCCGACCGGCTGGCGGCGCTGGGCGAGGGCGGCGACCCGCCCGACGCGGCGTGACCGCGATGACCCGACTGGCAGTGGTTGCCATCATCGAGTCAGACGATCCGCGCCTCACCGGCGAGTCCGGCCCCGAGGCGACGTGGCAGGCGGTCAACGAGGCGGTGCTGTCGCGCGTGGTGCAGGTGGTGGCGGCGATCCCCGAAGAGGATGCGGCGCTGATGATCTACGCGCACAGCCGGGCGATGGCGGCGGTCGGCCGGCCGCTCGGCCGGGCCCGCCCGGTGTCGGTGAGGAGGCATTGATATGGCCGATTTCACCGACGCCGAGGACCGCAAGCTAAAGCGGCTGTGGCGGGCGAAGGACGCCGACGGGAAGGACAAGTACCCGGCCAGCGAGATCGGCCGGCTGATGCACCGCTCGAAGGGCTCCGTGGTCGGCCGCGCCCATCGCCTCAAGCTGCCGGCGCGCGACACGCCGATCATCCGGTTCGGGTCGGGGCCTCGCCCGCCCCAGCCGCCCCGGGTGAGGCGCAGCACATTGCCGCCGCTGGCCAGCGAGCAGGCAACAGTTGGCCCGCCGTTGGCCCCGGTGTTGGCCGCCAGCAAGCCGCCTAAGCCGCCCCCTGCCCCGGCCCCGGCCGCCACGCCCAGGCCGGCGACGGGCGACGAGCCCCCCTGCTGCTGGCCGATCGGGGAGCCGGGGTCGCGCAGCTTCCGGTTCTGCGGCTGCGTCGCCGAGCCCGGCAAGCCGTACTGCACCGAGCATGCGGGGCTGGCCTATGTGAAGGTGCGCCGGCGCGCTGACCATGAGGAGGCGCTGGCATGATGTCGGCCTCGGCACGCGTGGCGCGGCGCGGGGGGATGACCCTCCCCACGTTGCGTGCGGCGCTGCGGGAGTGGGGCTGCATCGAAATCCCGCCGCGCGCAGATGAGTTGATCGCCTTCCGTCACCCGCTGATGGGGCCGCAGCGCTTCGCGGTCAAACTGCGGGGCGACACGATCGCGCGTGCCCATGCCCGCATCCTGGCGGCGTTGCGGGAGGCCATGGCATGACGCTCCGCAACACCGATGCCCTCGCCCCGCTGCGCCTGTTCGCCGACATGCGGCAAGCCCGGCTGAAGCTCATCGGCCTGGACACACCGGACGCCAATGCGCGCGCCAAGCTGATCCGCGATCCCGGCGTCTACAAAGCCCTGGTCGACCTTCTCCACGCCGCGGAAAAGCTGGTGGCCGGGCCCGCCGAGACGGACCTGTTCTGGCACCCGGCCCGTGAGTCGCTCACCGAGGCGGAGCGGCGGTTCGACGCGATCAGGGCGGAGATCGCATGAAGCGGTCAGATCTGATCGTCGCGGCGGTCGTCGCGGCGCTGCTCACCGTGCTGGCGCTGGTGCTTCACGGCTGGGGGGCTTCGTGATCCTCGCCGTTCATCCGCTCGGGCGCCGGCAGCCGGCGCAGGCGCTCCGGGGGCGGCATCCCGGCCGCGGTCATCGCCTCGGCCATCAGCCGATCGGCCGCCTGCATAACCCGCCCGCGTGCCGGCCACACGGCGCCACGCAGGGCGAGGTAGTCGCGATAGGCATGGACGTAGCGCACCACCTCGTCGGGCGTCAGGGCGCGCGCCGTGGGCGGCGGGCGGGGCGATTCCGCAGGCGGCGGCAGGATCGCGTTGTTCCCCTGGCGCTCGGCCAACAAGTCGACCGCCTGGGCCAACCAGGCGGCGACCGAGACCCCGGCGATCTTGGCGGCGTTCACCGCGCGCAGCCGGGTTTCCAGCGGCATGTTCTTGATGGTCCAGTTGTTCGACCGGGCGAGCGCCGCGGAATCGGTCGAGATCGCGTCGTCTCCAGCGTCCATTTTTCTATCACCCCAACAGTTGGCCCCGAGTTGGCCCTGCGTTGCATATTGCACGAGGGTGCCGCAAGCGGTCCCGATCATCGGGCGGACAGGACCAGGAGGAGTCGCCCCTCTAAGTGCCTGGATCAGCAGGCCGGTCCTGTCTCCCCGATGATGCGGCGGGGCCCATGACGGTCGGGGAAGCCTACTGCGCGGGGATGCTGGTGCGCGTGGTCGCGCCCCGCTTCACCGCCGGGCTGATCTTCGACCGCGAGACAGACCGGGTGATCGTCGCCGCGCCCATCCTGCGGCACCTGATCGGCGCGCACCGCGACACGCTGCGCCAGACGTTCACGCGCCTCGGCTGGCGCGCGACCATCGTTCGATAGGGGAGGGGGGCCATGACACTACCCCAGCCGTTCCCCATGGTCGCCTCGGTCGGCGGCAAGCTGCTCTGCCCGTGCGGCCACGCCGATGCGCTGCATCTGCTGGGAGCGGACACGCCGGACCGCGACCGGATCAGCCTCCGGTTCCGGTGCAACGCCTGCGACCGGATACGGGTGCTGGACTTCGCCGAGCGCGGCGATGTTGTGCTGACCGGATGGCGGTCATGAAATTTGCGGCCATGTGGGCAGTCATCGCCATCATCTTCGCCGCGCTGGCGGTCTGGACGGAACTCACGCGATGGGCCGGGTAGTCCGTCTCATGGCGTCTCAGAAAGTACCACCCCAACAGTTGGCCCGCGGTTGGCCGGGAGGAACTCGATGCACAGCGCCCCTGGCTATTGGATGCACGAGCAGTCGGGGAGGCTGCGCCCGGTGATCCAGGCGTACCTGGAGGGCGAGGAATTGGCGCCCGAGCAGATGGCGCTGATGCGCGCCTATCTGCGCCAGTGGATCGAGTTTCCCTGGCGTGGCGAGAGCATCGACCTGCTGCGCGCGACGGTCGGCAGCCTGACCACCCGCCGTGATATCAGCCGCTGGCTCGAGGTCGCCGAGCGCAATGGGATCGACCCGCTGTGACGAATCGGGGGCCCGATTCGCTCCGAATCATCCGTTCGCGCTGCGTTCTGGGGGCTCTCAGGCGTGCGGCGGGAGCCGAAACCCCCGCCGCCAACAGAAAGGATCACCAAGGCTCACCCACGGGAGTTCTCGCCCGATGAACCACGCGAATCATAGCGTGCCGCAAACCGGAAATGCCACCGACCCGGGGTTGCAGTGGCGGCGATGCATCGTGCAGATTGCACGGTGGCGACCGTTTGCACCCGTCGCCAACGACCCGGAAGGAGAGGATCCGCCATGAAGAGGCCCGACGTCCACGTCTACCACTGGGATGGTGCCATGATGGAGGTGCTCGGGAAGCTCCCAAGATGGTGCATCGACGATCGGCGGCGCGAATTGCGGAAGCTGAGCGAGGATGGATCATTGACCCTCTACGAAGACGACGTGGTGCTGTCCCAGCCCCGCAACCGCGAGCCGGCGGTGCTCTCCCTGATTAACGACCGCTTCGCGGAAACCGAAGGCCTGATCGAGCGACTGTTCGACCTGCTGCACGAGGGACAGCGCAAGATCGAAGCCCGGCTGTCGCGCATCGAGGCGCTGCTGAACGGGGAGGAGTGAAATGCACCCGCCGCTGGACGAGGTTGTCGAAGCGATGATTGCCGATGCCCGCGAGGCGGGGATGTCGGACGAGGCGATCATCGCCGTGCTGGCCGAGGCGCTCGAGGCGCTGAAGGAAGGGCTGACCTGACCCGACCGGGCAGGGGCTGCTGGAGCAACAACCGGAGACGTGCCGTGAACACCAAGATCGCCCTGCATTTCGATACCGACGACCTGAAATCGCTCGAGGACACGCTGATGCGGGCCTTGGTCCGTGCAATCCGGATGACTGCGAAGGAAGGTCTATTCGGTGCCCCCCGAGACGAGCCGCCCGAACTGCCCCGGGCCGTGGTTTTCGCCCCGGCGCCGCAGGCGCAGCCGGCGAAGCCGGAGAAGCGCAAGCGGCGCTCCGCCGCCGATGTCTGCAAGACGGTGACCAGCCGGCCGGAAGGGTTCATCACGACGGACGCGGCGGCAAAATTGCTGGGCGGTACGCAGGCCGACAAGACCACGATCGGCCAGTGGGTGCTCGACCGGAAGGTCGCCGGAGTGATCGTCCAAGGCACCGGGGAGACGCCGACCAAATTCCTCGACGGGCGATTGTATGTCGACAAACAGGGGGTCATCGCGCGCAACCGGCAGAACCGCGTGGAGCCCGACAAGCTGGTGGTTCTGCGCGCGCAGGACGATCACCGCCGAGCGCAGGCGTAGTGGCGCGCTTAGCGATAGGGGAGGGGGCCATGATTAAAGCCGTCGCCGAGTTGCCGGGGGGCCGCAAGCTGCTGGTGCTCGGATTGAGCTACGCCAACCTCGACGAATTCCGCAAACATCCGCGCGACACATTCATTCGCGTAGACGGCAAGGACGTCGGCGGCCTGCCGGTCGACATCATGCTGTTCTCCGGCGAGACCGAGGCGCAGTGCACCGAGGTGATCGCCGAGTTCATCAGCCCCGCCACCAAAGTCCACGTTTCGCCGCGGTTGAAGTCGTGACCCCCGAGCAGATCGAAGAGGTCGCCCGCCTGGTGATCGGGCAGTGGATGAAGAACAGCCGCTTCGACCTGTTCGGCCCGCAGGCGCGCGCCGCGGCGTTGTTCACGTTCGCCCGCATCTGCGAGGAAGTGGCCGAGGAGGAGATCGCCAAGCTGCCGGACTGGACGGCATGAGCAGGGCGGTCATTTGGGGCCTTGTCGGCCTCGCGCTCGTGGCCTTGTGGGTCGGATGACCGGCTTCATTGTCGGCTTTGCGCTCGCGATGTCATTCACTCAGTTCGTCATGCTCGCGATCAGCGAAGCGCGCGAACAGAGGGGTGTGGTCGTCTTGGCTGGCGAGGCAGCGGTCTGCGCCGTGGCCTTCGGCGTGCTGGTGGCGCATGTGTAACGAGCGCAAATACATCTTATCGGACGGAACCAATGCTTGACTCAGGACGGCAAAACGGCCCGGTCGCTTGCCTCTCGCCGGACCACATAGAGTGACGAATCGAAACCCCCTGGATTCGACGCGAACCGCCCGTGCCGCCCGTGCATCGTCAAAGGCTTAGCGATGACCGCCGAGAGCTTCACCTGCCCCGACTGCGGCCGCACCAGCCACCACCCGATGGATGTGCTCAACCGCTATTGCGGCGCGTGCCATGTGTTCCATCCCCGCTGCTGCCGGACCTGCGAATGGTGGGACGGCGGCGGCGAGAAGCTGAAACCCACGGCGCTGACCGGCGACTGCCTGAACCGGGCCTCCGATCGCTTTACGCCGGAGTGGGACCACCACTGTCCGCAATGGATGCAGGAGAGCACAACCGATGACGGATGACCCGAAGGAATTCTGCGTCATGCTGCAACTGCGGACCAACGATCCACGGCTGACGGCGGAGGCGATCAATGAGGCACTGGGCAGCGGCAACGCCTCCGCCTTCGCCATGATGCGCCGCGCCGTGCTGCAGCATTTGCCGAAAGACGTGACGAGGATGATCGCGGTGTTTCCGGTGGAGCACGCGCGGATGCTGATGATGCTGCACGAAATCCACGGCGAGCAGATCGCGGCGCACCTGCGCGAGGGCGGCATCGCGGCGAACGCCGATGGCATCTTTGTCCGCCCGCCGCCCGACTACGTGCCGCCGACCCAGGAGTGACGATGATCCAGAGTGAAATCGAGGCGATTGTTGCCGAGACAGCCGCCAACGACGAAGACCCGCGCAAGGCGCTGCACGGGCGGCTGCAAATCGCTGTGCTGCTGCTCGCCGCCAGCCGTCCCTACCTGGTGCCGATTTCGACCGACACGGCCGTGGCGCTCGGCGAGGCGATGGGCGCGCTCGGCAAGGCAAAGGCACTGGTCGGCCGTGACATCGACGATGCCGCCGCAAGGCAGGCCGGCCCGCATGCAGTCTGACGATGCCGAGTTCCCGCATTGGCATGGCTGTGCGCGCGCCGACGGGCTGCGCATCTCGCCCGATCCGGCACGCGCGCCGACCTCGGCCCCAACCTGGCGCATCGTCATGCCCTCGGGTTGGACGCTCTACTCGTGCCCGTGCTGCGAGGAAGCGCTCGAGACCGCGCAGACCGCCAAGCGCGTTGCCGATGCGGTGTATCCCGTCGGCGGCCCTGTCGGCGGCTGGTTCGTCTGATGAGCGGCTATTACGAATTCGCCGGCGAGAGGATGGTGCTCGAGCACCGCGACGGCGAGGACGTGCTGACGTTCGGCACCAAGGGCACCGGCCGCGTCTGCGGTTCGTGCAGCTTGTGCTGCAAGCTGCTGCCGATCCCGGGCCCGCCGCTGCACAAGCCGGCGAACACCCGCTGCAAGCACCAGAAGCACAGCAAGGGGTGCGGCATCTACGCCACCCGTCCGCTGCCCTGCCGTGCGTTCGCCTGCCGCTGGTTGGCCGACCGCGACACCGCCGGCCTGTCGCGGCCCGATCGCAGCCACTGCGTGATCGACATCGAGGCCGACTATATCGAGATGCTCGACGAGGACGGAAGCGGCGAGCCGCGCAAGCTCGGCGTCGTCCAAATCTGGTGCGACCCCGCATTTCCCGACGCGCACCGCGCGCCCGATCTGCGCGCCTACATGGTGCGTGTCGCCGAGCAGTACGGCTACGCGACCATTATCCGCTACGACGAATCCGATGCGTTCGTGGTGTTCCCGCCGCCGCTCTCCAGCGATCGGCAATGGCACGAGAGGGGCGGCACGATCAAAGCCCGCACGCGCGACGAAGCGGAAATTCTCCGACGCTACAAGGTAGGGGTGACCGATGGCTGATCGTTTGGTTTCCAGCGAGCCGACGCCAGGGCAGTTCATCACCGAGCTTCACTGCTGGATCGGCACCTATGGCGACGGCACGGAAGGCATCATTGCCGGGGGCCTCGCAGGTCTTGGCATGACCATGCTGGTCAGTTCGCGCCGTCACATCGCCCTCGAACTGGAAGAGGCTGCGCGCCGCGCGATGCGCATGACCATGCATCTGCCGCAGGCCAAGCGCGTCGTCAGCGTGCGGCTCGTCACGTTCACCTCGACCGAGGGGACGCGGCAATGATCGACCCCACCCGGCATGATCTCGGCCGCAAGGTCATCTATCGCGATCTGAATACGCCGAACGGGAGCAAGCTCGAGGAAGGCACCATCACGTCCTTCAACGACGCCTATGTATTCGTCCGCTATCACAGCGGCAGCACGTCAGCGGCGACGCGACGGTACGACCTCGAATGGTCAACCCGCGAGCCGGGCGAGACAGCGATCAGCATGACGGTCGCGGGCGGCAAGGTGACGGAGATGGATTTCTGCTATCCGCCTGAGCCGCCTTGGCTCCGGACATAAAGAGGGCCGCCGTGTTAGGACCGCGGCGGCCCGAGTTTTCGATGGAGTGTGGTCAAGTCTCTGCCGCGCAAGTATTCCCACGCCCGAGGGGGACGCGGCAATAAAAAAGCCCCCCGGGGGAGAAACCCGGAGGGCTAAGGAAATGGGTCTGTTCGGTAACTACGCTGATATATCCGATCGCCCTCTCCGCTTCCAGATCCAAAAGCCGTCAAACGGCCATCCGACGCTCAATGTCACATCCTGCCGGTCGATGGCGAAGAACCACCAGCGCGACAGTCTGATCCTCATGGCGAGGCGTGGTGATCCTCGCCGTTCTTCAACTGCGGCGGACCACCCTGGGGCCGCTCGGCGAGGTTCGGCTGCTGCAATTTCTGGATTTGCTCCTGCGCCTGGTTCCGCATATCGACGATGATATCGGCGACCTCATTGAAGGGATGCGAGCCGAGCAGCATCAGCGTCTTGTTGAGCGCTTCGATCGGCAGGGTCACGGTGATCTCGATAGGCTGTTGCTTCATGGCTTTTTTCCTGGCTGTGGGTCGGGAATGGGCGGAATCAACGGCAACTCCGCGGGCGGCAGCACGGTAGGCGGCGGTCGCCAATTATCGTGGATGATCGGCGGCGGCACCGACGGATGTTCAAAGGGATTGTCGAGATCGGTCGGCGGTGTTGGCACAGGCATTGATTACGCTCCTACCGCGGAAAGCCTCGCGTCAAGCTGGGCGATCGCGCGAAAAACATGGGCGAACATCGCCATCGGGTCGAGATGATCGACCGGCTCCTGCCCCTCTTCTGACGCGGCTGCCATCACCGCATCCGGCAATGACTGACGGATATCGGTGCTGATGAACCCGTAGGGCACCGGCGGCATGTTGTAGTCCTCACGCCACTCGAACGCGCGCGTCGGCGTGGCGACGATCGCGGCCAAGCTGTCGAAGTCGCCGGCCGGCTGGATGTTGCGCCTGTAGCGCGGATCGGACCGATAGGTGTTGGCGAACCAGCCCGAGCCGTCAGCGTCGATCCAGTGCATCGTCACGCCCGACATGCCAAGCTGGCGGACCCGCTGGCTGTTGTCGCCCTGGATGACTTCGCGCTGATCGCCGTTGGCGAAACGCCAGAACGTCGTGCCGTCGTACATGAAGGCGATGTTGTAGCCCGGCCCTCGGCCTTGATAGAGGACGCCGTCGCTGGTCAGGATCGCGCCGCTGCCGGCCCCGGCATAGACATTGTTGGCTGACCACAGGTTGGCGCTGGCATAGACCGACTGCGCGCAGGAGATGTTGCTGTCCACGAACAGCGTGGCGTGGACCGACAGATTGCCCCATATCTGCGAGTTGCCGTTGTTGTCGATCAGCATGTGCGCGGCGTTCGGATTGCCACCGCCATCCATGTTGCCGAGCCACAGGCCCGAGGCATCGGCCCAGATGCCCACCGCGACGCCAGCCGTCGAGTAGGCGCAGATCGACGGTTGCCCACCCTCGCAAATGATGCGCGAGCCGTAGGCGATGAACTGTCCGCTGATGGTCAGATTGGCGCTGCCGTCAAGCGACATGCCAGCGCTTGGCGTTGCCCAGCCGCGCGTGCCGTTCTGGCCGTTCCAATAGTCGTACCAGCTTCCCGCCCATTGCCGGTAGCGGTAGATGCCGGAACTGAAGTTGATGAAGTCGCTCTGGTTGTTGAACCACACGCTCGACCGGAAGCCAGCGCCGCCATCGACGACCAGGGATTGCTGTATCTCCACCGATCCCGAGACGACACCGCCAGCAAGCGGCAGGTAGGCCCCGGCGATCCCGGTGACGTAGGCGCGCGAGGCGATCTCCCCCTGGTACGTGTTGTCGACCCACATGCCGATCGCCGCGCCGTCCCAGCCATAGCCGATGTAATGGCCGCCGTAATAGCTGGAGTAATTGATGCCGTAGCCGCCGACCGTCAGCGCGCCCGAGAGCGCACCGCCGGCAAGCGGCAGATAGGGCATCGCAGCGCCCGCGACGGTTGGCGCGCGGGCGAAATTGACGACGCCGGTGCTGCGCAGGATGGACAGCGGCGCGTCGAGACCCACGCCGGCATCGCTATAGCGGACAATGCTGAAGTTGGAGCCGAAGTTATTGCCAGTCTCAGCCTCCGTGCTCGCCAGAACCACATTCCACCGCACCGTGGCCCCCGTATAGGCGACAACCTGCGCGCCCTGACCGGCGCCGCGCGACAGGTTCATCTGAGCGTACTGCCCGGCTGGCGCATTGACGGTGATCGCACCACCCGCGTCGATCACCAATGGTCCAGTCAGTGTCCCGCCTGTCAGCGGGAGATAGCCGGCGCCGACCGCGCCGCGCGCCACCGTTGTGATCGCCGCGGTGAAACGGCTCTGCAATGCCGACATGCCAGCCGGCGATCCGTCGTCCAGCATGTCCTGGCCGGTCACATCGGCGGTGAATTGCCCGACCATCGCCGAGATCAGCGACGCCTGCCGCCACACCTTGTTAAGCTGGATCGACAAAGCGGTGCCGGTGGAGAAGCCGAGAATGCGCGCGGTGAACCCGCTCGCGATGTAATCGGCCTGCGCCATGACATCGGCCGCAGGATCGCCCGCGAAGGTCTGGAAGTCATTCGTTGCCATGAACCCGGCCCCCTAAAGCGTTTGGATGATCTTGCCCCAGGCCCCCTCGTTGAATCCCCCGAAGGGACCGCCGGGTGAGGATGGAATGTTGAAGGCGAACAACGGCTCGGTCGAAACCGTCGTCTCGATGAAGTTGTACTTCACCCCGCTCGCCTTGATCGGAAAGTCCTGCTCGAGCACGGCCAGCATCAGCGAGGACAATTCGACGCCGGGAATCAGCACGTCGCATTCCATCAGCCCGGCCGGCGTGTCGCCCTTGTCCTGCACAATCACGCCGGGGAACACCGCGTTGAATGCCTCGTAGATCTGCGACAGCGTGCCGTCCCAGCTATTGGCGATTGCCTGCAATTTAAGCAGCGTGCGATAGGTCTCATCGTCGAGCGCGGTGATCGCGTCGGTCGGCTCGTATTTGCCCAGCCAGACGCCCTGATTGAATCCGGTGCGCGCCCCGGCACCATCGTTGAACGAAAAGAACACGCCGCTGATCGGCACCTGGACATAACGCGTGCGGCCGATCCATTGGCCGAGGACGTCCAGTTGCACGCCGACCGCGCTGTCCAGATCGAAATCCGCGGTGAGCTGCGCCAGCATCGCCTGCGCGTCGATCATCGGCTGCAGCAGCACGGCGAGGGTGTTCATGAAGCGGGGCTTGGTCGAATGCCATGAGGTCACCAGGCCGAGGTAGTCGGAGAGATTCATGGCCTGCCTCGCTGCAACGTCACGCTCGGATATTCGCCGAACTCATCGCGATAGTACCGCGAGAAATGCGACAACTGCCAGAAGCCGAACTCGACCGCGGCGCGCGTCACGCACTCGCCGGCGATGATGCGCTCGCGCGCGCGGATCAGTCTCTGCCGCCGCAGGAACCTGGACGGTGATATGCCGAGGTGGCGGCCGACGTAGTTTCTCAATGAGCGGACATTCGTTCCCAGCAGCCGCGCGATCTCCGGCAGCGGAATACGCGCCTCGCACGTCTCTGCCAGAGCGATGAACCGCTTCACTAGCTCGGCGTGATCACGACATTCGCCGGGTCGCAATGGGCGATCTGGAAGATGGATACCGGGATGTTCGCCGTTCCATAGGTGCCGCCGCTCGGGCTCGCGACGGTCATGGCCGTGATGTCGTACGTGTTGGTCGCGCCGAAGGGCAGTCCCGTCGTCGCATCGCAGAGGTTTGCCGGGAGCCATAGCTTTGAATAAACCACGCCGACGCCGGAGCCGAGACTATTGATGTAATTCGCGACCGCCTGACTGATCGCCGCGCCGATGATCGTGGAATAGCCCGCCTTCGGTGTCAGCGTGATCCGCACCCCGACATCGATCTGCGACGGCACGAAGAAGCCGATATCGTGCGGCAAATTATAAACGTCGTTGACCGTCTCCCGCGTGGTCCCGTACGTGTAGCAGCCCGGCGTCTTTTTCAGCAGGATGGTCTGGCAAATCTGCGTCGCATCGCCGCCCTGTACCACCATGCTGATGCTATGCGGCGGCAAGGGGCCGACGCCGGCCGGCGGCGGCGTCGCGGTGTAATCGGTCGAGGTATCGTTTTCATAGGGGACGCACGCCGTCACGCCGGGAAGCTGCAACACCGCGCCGGTGACGCCCATCAGCACGGAGAGCGCCGGCAGCGCGGTTGACTGGCTCTGCCGCACGCGCAGCCCCGCGTCCATCTCCACCGGCGCTCCCGGCTCGGCGGGGCCGGGGTTCGTCACCGTCTGCCAGCCCAGCGTGATGGTATCGATCTGCGTGATCGTACCAGGCGCGGCGCCGAGCGCGCCCGCCGTTTCCGCTGTCGCCGTCACCGTTATCTCGCCGGAGACCGGGATCAAGACGGATACCGGAAGCAGCCAGCGGTTCGACGACTGATCGCGCGCCGCGCCATTGGTAATCAGGGTGCCGGCCTGGCCGACGATCAGCACATCGACCGACGAGTTCGACGGCAACTGCCGTGTCATGCCGTTAATTTTGACATTCGAACTCAGGCCGACGCCCTGCGCGGTCGAGGGGCTGAAGCTGTTGTAGACCGCGAAGCACGCGGCATTCGCGTCGGAGGCAGCGAGCGCGAACACGGCGATCATCTGCCCGTCCTGGGAGTCGTTGCTCACCACGATGTCGCTGCCGTAGATCGCCTGGAACTGGCCGATCAGGAAGGCCTGGATCTGCGCGAAGGTGGGCGCATGGATGCCAGTGGCATCGACATAGGCGGCGGTCGGGGAGCGGACGATGCTGCCGGACATTTACCAAGACCCCGCGTCGAGGGCGATGATGCGGAAGTCGGTGATGTCGGCGCGAGGCCCGGCAAGCAGATTGGCCGGCACCGCGGTGAGGCTCGTGCCGCCGCCGGCGACCACGCCCACCACCACCGCGGGCGTCGCCCCCGCCGCGGGCGCTGCCTGCTGCGTCAGTGCCGGCGGCACGGGCGCACGGACCGCGTAGCGCGGCACCGGCGCCGGGACCGCGGCAGGAGAGCGGAGAACCGGCGGGACGGGCTCACGGACGCGCGGTGGCCGCCGCGCGGGTATCCGGAGGGCCCGCCCCGGCAGCGTCACGACGCCAGAGTCACGAACGACGACGAGCGGCATCAGAATGTCCCTGCGTCCAGTGCGGTGATGCGGAAGTCGGAGATATGCGCGACAGACTGTGACAGGTCGGCCGGCTGCATCTCGAGCGGCGTGCGCAAGCTGCCCTGGATGCCCAGCAGCATCGACCTGCCGCCAAGCGAGACGCCAAGCGGCGGCACGGCGCCCGGCAGCTTCGCCGCCTGCAGGACGGCCACGCCGTAGGCCGTGTTGATCGTCATCGCCGCCGACCAGGTGCGCGTGTTGGGATCGACCACCGAGTTGTAGGCGGAGATCGTCGTGACGTTCGGCGTCGTCTGCACGCGGTCGACCACGACGATGTCCCGCGTCGCCGCGGTGCGCTCGCCGAGCACCTGCGTGTTCCAGGGCGTGCCATCGGTCTGATCAGCAAAATATTCCCCGAGATTGAGCCGCAGCCGCGTCATCACCGATTGCGCGACGCCCTCGGGCTGGTCGATCCAGAAATTGCTCTGGCCGTGGCCGAACGTCATATCCCCGTTCGCATCGAGGCGGCGATACCGCATCAGGTGCTCCCATCGATGATATCGCCGCGCGACTGCAAGAATTGCAGCAGGTTCTTCAGTGCGACGTTGCCGTTATAGCTGCCGGTGATGGTCCCCTTTGCGACCGGCGCCGTGCCGAGCACGCCGAGCTTGTTGCCGGTATCGCCCACCATGACGTTCTCGGCCTTCAGCGTGACCGCCTGATTGGCGCCATCGACAAACACCACGGCCTCGCCCGCGCCGTTCGCGTAGAGCGTGATCGCCTGGTTCTTGCCATCGACCTGCACGACGGTTTTCTTGTCGTCGCTGCGAAGCTGCACGGTATCCGGATCGACGCCGCCGGCCGGCAGGTTCGGCTGGCTCCGCACCCCGACATGGGCGACCGCATCGGTGATGTCGTGCATCCGCCAGTCGGACGGCTGCAGCGTGCCGCCATGCTGGAACCAGTTGTCGATGCTCCGCTCGCTGAAACTCAGCCAGCACTCGTCGCCCGGCTTGACCGGGAAGGTGAGCGTATGGCCACCGCCGCCCGGGAAATGCACCGGCACGTCGTGGATCGGCGAGATGGACACCGGCTTGAGCGTGCCGTCCGTCATGCGCTGGATCGCCTGGATCGCCGGCTGCACGACCGCGGTGACCGCCACCGCGTTGAAGCTGACGATGATGCCCGGCATGCCCGTGTGGATTTGCGCCTGTCGCCCGTCGAGTACGGTTTGCAGCGCCTCCAGATCATCGGCAGTGGTCTGCCGCAGGTCGAGCGTGGTGTTGGTATCGCCGCTCATGACATGACCCAGTAGAGATGCGAGCCCGTGCCGAGATCAGCGAAGGTCGGCACGTCGTCGGGGACGCCATCGGATTTCACCCATAGCTGTCCGCCGAAGTTGAGGTAGCCGAACTGCGCGAGCAGATCGGCGCCGGTGACCAGAGGAATGCCGCAGGCGATGGGGTTGCCCTGGTAGTCGTTGATGTCCATCACCCAGCCGCCGCCGCCGGCGCACGTCGAAGGCGCGTCGCGATAGGTGAACACCAACTGGTAGGTCGCGCCCGCGAGCGCGATGGTGAAAAACTGCGGCGTGCCCGACAGCGGGATTTCCGAGACCGTCCCGCTCATGGCGTGGCCTTCTGTTGCTGCGAGCCCGTGATGTTGCTCAGCGTCGAGCGCAGCACCGGCGCCGGCTGCTGGTTGCCGGCATCGGTCGGCGGCTGGGTCGTTTGCGGGATCGCCTGCGCGTCCTGCGGCGGCGAGTCGGCCTCACCGAGATCGACAATCAAGACTTCTTGCATGTGGCATTCGAGGATCAGCGCATATTCGGTGTGATGGTCGTTGGCGACCGAGAGTTCGGTGATCACCACCTGCTGGGCGTTGGTGCCCTGGCCGTCATAGGTGCGCTTGCCGGTGATCAGCGTGAACGGCTGGCGAGCGGCCTGCAGCGCGAGCAGCTTCTGGTAGATGCCGTTGACCCGCTGCTCGGTGAACAGGCCGAGGACACTCGATCCGGTCGCGGCCAGGGAGGCTCCGCCGGAGATCAGGCCCGTGGCCGCCTGCACCACCCCCCCTACGATGTTGGAATTGCTCCACCCGCACCGCATCGTCACCGTGCGCGGCAGCATGAACATATGATCCGAGGCCGGCGAGCCCTTCGCCAGCGGATGTAGCGTCACCGTCGCCCGGTCGGAGAAGTGCTCCTCGATCGTCACGTCGGGAATGATCGCGCCGCCCGGTGTGCTGGCGTCGCCGATACTGCGCGGCAGGCGGATCCACGCCGGGATCAGCCCGGTCGCCGCCAGGGCTTGCTGGCCGACGCCGGCGGCGACCGATGCGCCAAGCAGGGCGCCGCTCATCGAAGCACGCTCGCGGTGTTGCGCACCAGCGTCTCGTTGACGCGGTTCTGTGCCAGCACCACGCGATGCGCGGTATCGGCACCATCCGTGCCCGGCGGCACCTGGATCGTGGTCTGCTGATGGATCGTCACACCGCCACCCCCGCCGTCGCCATCGCCGGCGGACGCGACGGAAGTGGCTGGCATCGTGGGTCGGCCGCCCAGCGCCATCTGCACGCCGCGATCGACCACACCAGGCGGCAAGCCGTGCCCGAGTTCGACGCGCGACATCGCCGTGACGATCTTCGCCATCAGCGCCGGATTGCCGGTGTCGATCGGCGCGTCCTTGTCGATGCCGACCTCGCGGGCAACGCGGGTGGCGTAGGCGGACGGATCATTGGCATCCTCGACCGGCGCCCAGCCATGCTCGCGTTTCCCGGTCGCCGGATTGACCCTTCCCGCGATCAGTTCCATCAGCGTGTTCTGACCGTGCCGCGTCTGATCGATCTGGATTTGATTGACCATCGCGGCGACGCCCGATTCCCAGCTTTCAAAATGCCGGAACCCGCCGCCGCCCACGGGGCGCAAATTGCCAGGGTTGAGGTTGCGATCGCCGACGGTGTTGCCGGTGGTCGTCGTGGTGCCGCCACCGCCGCTGGTCGCACCGTCGGAAGAACCAAACCCCAGCCAACCCCAGAACTGCTTGGCGCCCTGCTCGTGCAGCTTCTTGACCTGATCGGAATGGCCTTTGCCGAACGCCCAATCTTCGATCGAGTCTGACGCCTTATTCAGTTCGTCTTGCAGCCACGTCGTGATCAGTGCCGCCACGCCGACGGCGAGCGTCGAAGCGATCACGCCCGCGCCCGCGCCCGCGCCAGCGGCACCAGCGGCGGCTGGGGCGGCGAGGCCGAGCAGACGGCCCAGGCGTCCCACCACGCCCCCCGCGGCGAGCGCGACGCCGATCGCTCCCAAGGCCGCGACGATCGACCACATATTGACCTTGATGCCGGCGACCTCGACGCACCAATCCTTGAACTTGTCAACGAATGACCAGTTGATTGCCGAGATGCCGCCGCTCTCCCAGACGGCATAGTCCTCGAGTATCAGCATCAGTGCCGACAGCGCCGTGATCCACGCCCCGATCGGCGAGCGCATCAGCGCGACACCGAACGCAATCAGCGCGCCCTCGACGATATCCAGCGCCGGTGCGACCTGGGTGAGCAGTTGGAAGATTTGCTGGAACCCGTCGATCACATGGCCGACGATATCGACCAGCCCGGTCATCGCGCCGAGCAAGAACGCCACCGCCGCGGCCGCCGCCCGCAGCAACGCGGTGATCTGCGGCAGGTGCGCCTTGATGACCTCATACAGGTGCTGGAGGATCGGCCCGAGCCGTTCCATCAACGCCGCGCTGAACGCCTCGCGCATGGCGCGGAATTCGAGGCCGATCGCGCGGAACTGGTTGCTGACCTCGTAAGAGTTCTTCTTCCACCGTTCCATCGCCGCGGCGTTCAGGCCGACCGCCTCGTAAACCTCCTTCTGGATTTTGAGGAAGCGTTCCCAGTCGCCGCTGCTTGCGGCCAGCATCTCGCGCATGCTGAAGCCAAACGATTCTGCCCAGGCCAGCGTCTGCGCGAACTGATTCCGCTGTGCGTCGGTGCCGTGCATGAACTCATAGGTGCCGCCGTGCGCGCGGAACCACTCGCCAAGCTGCCGGTAGCGGTCCGTCGTATCGGTCGCCGTGATGCCCAGCGAGCGCAGTTGCGCCGTCGCCGCGCCGCCGAACCTGGCGGACCATTCGGAGAACCGCTCGAGGCCCTGCGTCGCTTCCTCGCCCGAGATGCCGAGGTTGGACAGCGCGAAGGTGGTCGCCTTGATGTCTTGGACGGACGAGCCCATCCGCAGCGACATCCAGTAGAACTTCTCGCCGACCTCGGCGAGCGAGCGCGACAGCGCGATCATCGCCGTCGTCAGCCCGACCAGTTCGGTCGCCAGCCCCTTGGTGCTGGTCGCGGCCTTGGTCAGCCCTTGCAGGAAACTCTGCTGCGAGGCGCCATCGACGACATAGCGGACCGAGACCAGGAATTCTTGCAGGGTATCGGCCATCAGCCGACCCCCGGCTTCTGGCTGGCGGGATTGGCGGCGCGGGTGATGATCTCGGAATACCAGGGATTGCCGCGGGTATCGCCGTGGTGCTTCACCGACCAGACCCGAAAGACGCCGTCAGAGTTGGCGATCATCATCTGCTGCTGGATCACCGGCACCGTGTCCGTGGCCTGCCCCTTGCCTGATTGCGACAGCATTTTCCGGGTGAGGTCGCTCTCGTTGATGTGGATCGCGGAGCCCGGCTGGATCGACGGATTGAGCAAGGTCATCACCGATATGCCGCCGTCCATATTCTGGTGCGGGATGCCGATCATGCCGGTCTGCGAGTTGACCACGGTGATCGTCTGGGGCGGCGGGTCGTTCAGCGTTTGAAGGTTCAGCTTGCCGCTGCCATCGATGTAGCAGTAGCCGCCCGCGGTCTGCGTCACGTCGCGCACCACGTCACGCGGCGAGCCAAGGAGCGTGCGCGCCCGCGGCGATTTCGCGTCGCCCAGGTCGGTGATCTGGCCGAGCGTCACCTTGCCGGACGACACGCTGCCCTGCGCCGCCGACATCGCGTCGGCGCAGGCTTTGAGCACGTCGTTCTGGGTATGCCCGGCGGGCAGCGTGGTATTGATGACCGCCTGATTGAGTGCCGGGTCGAAGTTGTTGGCATACATGCGCAGGTACGTATCGGTGGCGCTCTCCCGGCCGCGCTCGAACCAGATGATATCGCCGCTGAACAGCATGCTGCCGCCCGGGTGATATCCGCTGGGGGCGCTCCCCTTGTAGTTCGGCAGCGCATAGCCGGCGAGCAGCGCGACGTTGGTGTATTGCTGGGCGATCCGCTTCATCAGGTTGTCGGAGAGGTTGTAGACCGTCGCCGTCATCCGCCATGGCATCAGCGACGGGTTCATCTCCACCTCGAAGGTGAAGCGAAAATCCGACAGCGACAGCGCCTTGCCCTGCTGGGTCTTGCTCGCCGTGCTATGCCCGACGTCGATCGGGCCGCTATCGGCCCCGCTTCCGATCACCAAGTCCCAGGCGCGGAGCCACAGCTTATTGTGTGGGGCGCTGCTTGATGGGTCGCTCATCGGTTCCGCCTTTGCGCCTCTTGCCAGCGCCGCTCGTTCTCCGCCTCGACGTCGAGCGCGTGATGCGCGAGGGCGACGTGTTCGAGGTCGATGGTTCCGTCGAGCAGGCTCTCCATGCGGTAGACGCCGCGCAGCACCGGGCGCATGAGATACCAGTCGTCGTAGGTCAGATAGTCGGTGCCAGTGTCGGCGGCCGGGGTCCATCCCCGGTTTGCCTGATAGACAAAAAACCCCCGAGGTTGTCCTGCAGCACTTTGCCGGTGATTTCCAGAACCGTCGGCAGGTTGTCGAGATCCTCGAACATGAACGCCTTGGCGCGGGCGCTGAATATATCCGACCACACCGGACCGCTCCCGTTCCCCGCCTGCTGACGCTGCACGGCGCCAGCGCAGGTCGCGATGACGAAATCCATGTCCTCGTCCTTCAGGCCGCTCAACGCTTCCAGAAAGCGCGAGACCTGCACGACGGGGTCGCTGCCATCGGCGCCCGTTTGCAGGGCGAGCATCGGACCGATGATCGGTCCGATCCGCTTGAGCACATGCATCTGCTGGAACGTGGTCAGCTTGCGCGCGCGGTAGAGGCGATCGTCGAGCGAGAACTCCAGCATCAGGGGCTCCCGCTCGTGCCGTCGCCGAGGATGCCGTCGATCATGCCGGCGTGGAACGCCCACTCTTGCACCCCGCCATCTTTGGCATAGTTCACGTTGGGCCACCTCTGAAACGCGCACTGCCGGCAACTGATCTGGTCGCCGCGCGCCGGGTCGGAGATGACGATCGTGTTGTTCCCCCACAGCGCCGAGGAAACCCGCTGCGCGTCGAGCATGACGGACAGCATCTGGTTGGTCGGCGAGGTTTTCAGGAAGCGCAACGTGACCGTGCCAGAGTTGCCGGCGTGCAGCGAGTGCATCACCGAGCCGTCGGCGCCGACGGTCATCGTGTTCTTCTCTTCCGTCATGGCGATGGAAATGCCCTCTTCGGCATTGCCGCTGCCATAGCCGAGACTGAAGCTGCCGCCAGGTCCGACGATGGTGGCAGCCACATCGATGAAGGAATATGTACTCAAGGCACGTCTCCTTTCGTGCTGTCAGTTCAAACCTGATCGACCATGGGGACGCCGGGCGCCTGGCTCTCCGCCCACGCTGTCGCGCCGCCGCGCAGCAGATTGGGATAACGCACGCCGCCGCTGTGCCGGATCACCGCGCCGCCGCCCTGTTTCAATCGGGTGAGGCCGCCGGTCACCATCATCGCCAACTCCGCCGCGGTGCCGCCGTTGAGCCGAACGAAAGCATCGAAGGGCGCGTTCTCGTGGTCGTTGTGGTCGGGAGCGCCGCCCATCAGCCGCCCGCCGATATGCTGGCAGTCGATCGCGTGCAGCAGCCCGGGATGTTTGGTGGTGACGCTCTTGTATTTGCCGCCCGCCGGCAGCCCTTCCATGTCATACGGCGCGCCACCATGCCCGGCGCCGAACAGCCAACAGGAGTCGAACATCACCGCGCCCTGATCGACCGCGAGCACGCACGGCGTCATCGACTCCTTCGCCTCCCATTTGCATTGGCTGAACCACTGGTCCACGCCATTGTTGCCTTCCATCAGCAACATCACCGCGTTGTTCGGCGACGACTCCCATCTGCAGCCTCTGAAATAAAGATTGTTGCTGGTGTCGCTGCCGTTGGTGTTCGGGCTGTGCAGATGCATCATCGGCACGCCGAGCGGATAGCCGACGCGCTTCTCGAGTTCGCTCGCCAGCACGGCGGTCGGATTGCAGAACCCCCCGCCGACCCAACTGCAGTCCTCGATGCGGCCGTCCCAGGTATTATCCGTGTAGAGGTGGCAGACGTACCAGCCCTGCCAATGCACGTTGAGCAGGCGCGGTTCATAGACCGAGACCATGCTGACGATGGGCTTGCTGAAGCCCCTGCCATCGAATTGCAGGTTCTCCAACTGCGGGCGTTCGATCATGTCGTGCGGATATTCGGTGTTCGGCACGCCGCGCAGCGGTAGGATGATGATGTCGCGGCTGCGGGTGATGGTGGTCCCGCCACCGGCGCCCGGATAACCTTGGCCTAGCAAACGGATCGGCTCGCGCGGCCACCTGATCTCGGTCTCGCAGATCCATTCACCGGCACCCAGCACAAGCTCGCGCGAGCCATCGTTCAGCGCGGTCTGGATGTGCTGACTGATCAGCGCGCCGGCGTCGCCTTGCCCTTTGGGGGATTCGTAGAATTTGGTTTGCGGCATGTGGACTCTCCTGGGATCAGGGGGGCGGCCGCGAGCGGCCGGACATGATGATCGCGACCAAAACGGGGATGGTTTCAGCCAGCCACTCGCGGAACAGCGACGGCCACGGCCGGTCCCAGCATTCGGGTTGCAGAAAGATCGCGCAGCGCGCGGTGATAAGCACCACCAGGATCGACGGTGTGATGATCAGCACGGCGAGCAGCAGCATCGCCCACCTGGCCGGGTCGAACGGCGGCTTAGGCGATGGTGGCGGCGGCGTCGGTGACGACGACATGGTAGCGATCAGCGTCGTCGCAGGCCGGGCCCGCGCCGCCCTTGGGCCGGATCGTACGCTGATGCACAGGCTGGCCCCGCCATTGGTCCATGACCACCAGCCCGGCATCGGTCGCCGAGATCAATATCGCCGCGTGGCTCGATCCGTCGGTGGCATTCGCGTAGCGGCCATTGGCATCGAACGTCGCGATCGCCGTGCCGCTTGGATGCGCGCCGCCGCGCACCTTCGCCCCGCGCCGCCATTGCGAGGTGTGCGGGGCGCCGGTGACCTCGCGCACGTACGCGACGCAGTGGCCGTTGCCGACCACTGCGCCCGTGTACTTGTCGTGCGTTGTAGAGACGAACGTCACTTCGGCTCGGGGTGCGGCGGAATCGGAAGCCCGACAACCAATGACGGATCGACCGCGACGTAGCGCCAGCCGACGCCAGGAATGCCGGCGACGAGCCAATAGGTTTGCGGCTTCGGCAAACCCTGATCGGGCCGCACGGGACGCCCGCCAGCAGGCGGCAGGCCTTGATCGGGCGCAGGTGGCGCACCGCCAGTAGGCGGCAGACCCTGGTCTGGATGACCGCCGCCATAGATGGGCGGCCAGATGGTGCCGGGAGGTGTGCCAGGAGGCGCAGGCTGGATCGGATGGCTCGGCGTCAAAGGTGGAAACACGCCGGGCGGCGGACGCGGCAAACCGTGACCGGGACGCTCACCGCCAATCGGCGGCAGGCCCAGACCCGGCAATCCCTGATCGGGATGCGTGTCATCGATGCCATAGTCGGGATCGACGGCGCCCTCTTCATCGGGAAGCCCCTGATCGGGATGACCACCGCCGCGACGACCGCGGATTTTCAGAAAGCCTGTTACGAACGGCATGTTTCGCTCCTTGGTTGGTGGTGTAGACACGTCGGCCCATACGCTCTTTCACGCCTCTCGCGTGTGACCGTTTGGGATCGTTCCTATCGATTCACATTCACCACGACATTCGCCTTATGGATCGCGCCGGCGAGCTTGATCGCGGCCTGAATGGTGGGCGCGGTGCGCGTCTCGCGGATCGACTGCGGCTGGGTTTCCACCAAGGGCGCATAGACGTAGTAGCCCTTCGGCAGCATCTGCCCGGTGACGATCTGACCGAACCCGGGCGCGTTCCATTGCCCCGGCGCGATCAGCCCGTTCGTCACGCCTTGCGCGATCGCGTTCTCCACCGTCGTCACCAAGATATGCACGCCGGGATTGGTTTGCGGAATTTTCGTGGGCGCGGTGTAGAGCGCATTGAACACGTCGGTCTGGATGCGATTGGCCTGCCAATCGGTGCCGTGCACCTCATCGAAGAAGAAGCCGTTGCTCATCACCCCCTCTTGGATGATCGCCACGTCGTTGTTGTAGTAGACGAACTGGTTGATGTTTTTTGCTTTCAGCGTCGCCGCCTGGTTCTCGGTCAAAAGCTCTCCGGTCACCCCAGGCTCCTGCTTGAACTTCAGGGTGATGACGGTGTTGCTGCCCTCGAAATCCACGGTGAACGCGCGGCCAAAGATCGCCGCGTCGGCGTAGGCACTGCTGGACGAATACTGACCGAAGGTGCGCTCGAAGTTGTTGCCCTTCATCGCGCTCGCGAGGTCCGTCGTCACCGTCGGGTCGAGCGCGGCGGTGTCTTGGGTGGTGTAGCCGAAGATCGAGATGGGAGAGGCGGCTTCAATGAAGGCCGCGACGGCGAGGTAGTCGCTGTCGGCGAGCGGCGTCGAGACAGCGAACTTGAACCCGTACCACTCGGGGTGTGCCCGGAGCGCGACAGCGCATTGCAGCGCGGTCTCCGCGGCGATGCCGTTGACCGGCACGCTCGCGCCCGAGGCTTTGGTTAGCCCGAGAAGGGTAGAAACGTCCTGACCGGTGCCGGCCGGTCCCCCATAGCCAATCGTCGAGGTCGGGCCCGACGAGAGCGACGTGACATTGAACCGCGTGCCATCCCACACAACGACCGCACCGGACAGCGACTGAGAGACGATAGAGGCTGCACCGTTGAGGTTGGTGATGTTGGTGAAGTTCATGCCGGACGCGCCGTTGACTGGCGGCAGCGCGCCGGTCGCCAGCGTCAGTTTCAGCGTGCCCGAGATATCGGTGCCGGTCGTCGGCGCGCTGGCATAGGTGATGGTGGAGGCGGCGCCGGTCGTCGCCGAATGCATCTGGAAGATGCCGAGGATCGCATTCCAGATAAACGTGCCTTTGGTGCCAAGCCCGGTTTCGATCAGCGCCGCCGCGGCGGTCAGGTCGGCGACGCCGGTAAAGTCGATCGGCGCGAGGTCAACAACCGTTCCGTCAATTGTCACCGAGAACGCGCCCGATGCGGTCCCCTGCAACGTCGAGAGCAGCGTCGCCTGGTCCGCTGTGGCAAACGCGCCGGAGGACAATTGCGCAGCGGACGCGGCGGCGGTGCGGGGAGTGCCATCAACCATGATGACCATTGTGCCGTTGCTCACCGCGGTCAGGGCGGCGAGCGTTTGCGCTTGCTGGGCGGTGGACATGATCGCGCCATGCAGCACGGCCGAGGTCGGGGTCTGTGCGAAGCGCCCGAGATAGACCATCGACGGCTGCGGATGCTGCGCAAAGAAGAGGTCGGCGGCGAGGTATTCGGGCGACGTGGTGCCGAAGTCCATGCCGATATCGTCGATGCCGGTGTATTCGCGCAGCCTCTCACTGACATCGATCACCGCCGAAGGGCCGGCGATGCAGAGCGAGCCGAAGTTGCGCAGCGGCACCGCGAGCGGGCTCATGTTCACATCGACATTGACGACATCGGACACGCTTAAGCCGGGCATTGGCTTCGCTCCTGTTGCACGCTCATGGATGGGGAAGCCGCGCGACCCGGCGCGGCGGCGGGGTTTAGCCGGCAGACATCTTCAGCACGTTGCCGGCAGTGGGGTCGCACCACAGCATGTAAGGGACGTGAGGATCCGCGGTGGGCAATGCGATATAGGTTGGTCCGTTCAGGAAAACCCGGCCTTGCGTGGCACCGCCCGACACGGCTCCAGGCTGCAAGATGATGTCGCCGCTCGCGTTGCCCGCACCGCTCGCGTCGGCGGTGACCAGCGTGCCTTTCAGGCTGATCACCGGCGCGTCGAGGGTGATCGTGCCGCGCGTTGCGCCGTTTGCCACGGTGCCCGTCTGCAAGATCATGCCGCCGCTTGTGTTGCCCGCACCGGAGGCGTTGCCGGTGGCGATGGTCATGCCGCCACTGGTGCCCACAGCAGAATTGCCGGAATAGAGATAGATCGAGCCGGTGTTGCCCGCCGCGGCGTCGCCAGAACCCAGGCCGGCCTGTCCGGTGTCGCCCGCGGGCTGATTGATCGTGTACAGATACGCCCAGCCGTCGGCGCCAACGCCGGTCGCCGCGATGTCCAGGACGGTGCCGACGATCTGCGGATCGGCCGTGGTTTCGATCTCCAATGCACCAGTCAGGTTGATCGTCGGCGCATCGAGCGTGATGCTGCCGCGTATCGCGATGCCGTCAACGCTCGCGCCGGTCTGAAGGACAATATCGCCGGACTGATTGCCGGCACCGTTTGCTCTGCCTGTGATGAGCGAGATCAGGCCGGAGGTATTCGCGTTCGCGCCGCCGGTATAGATGTTGATGGGTCCGGATTGGCCGGAAGTGGAAACCCCGGTCCAGACCTCGGCGCCGCCGCTGTCGCCGCTATTCGTGTTGCCGGACCCTAAGCCGGCCCAGCCGGTCGGCCCCGCGCCGCTATTGTCGCCCGACCACATATACGTTTGGCCGGAGGCGTTCGTGGCGTCGCTGATGTTCGGCGTCCCCATCAGGAAATCGCCATTGTCGGCTGTGCAAAGCGCGCGACCGGTGATTTTGACATTCGCCGCATCGAGGATGATGCGGCCTCGCGCTGCTATGCCGTCATTGGAGTTGCCGGTCTTGAATTGGATGTCGCCGGATTGATTGCCGACTCCCTGCGCGGTGCCAGTAGACAGCGCGAACTGGCCGGAATTGCCGGAATCGGAATTACCCGTCCAGATTTCGACGAAGCCGCTTGTCGCGCCGTCCAGGCTGACATCGCCAGTGCCTATGCCGGCTGGACCGGAGTTGCCGTAGTTGCTGCCACCCGTCCAGAGATACGTTTCGGCCGAGGTGGTGGCGTCTGTCGAATCCGGCGTGTTCAGATCGATGTTGCCAGTGGCGTCGGTCGCAAGTCTGCCGATCGTCAACAAACCGCTGATCTCTGCATCGCCGAAGAACAGCGCCCTGCCGCTCACATTGAAATCGGTCATGACCGATATCTGGTTTTGCCCGACGGCGAACAGGTCGATCTCGGCGACGGTGCCGCTGGTATCACCGGGAAGTGGCATGAGGCTGATGTAGAAATTGTCGGTGTATCGCAGCAGAGCCAAAGCCACATCAGGAGTGCTGCTGGTCCCTGGCCCAAGGATCAGCGCGGGTCCGAATTGGGAAGCGTCGCTTCTCAGCATCAGCGCCGGAGCCATGCCGGTCCAGGGTGCGTCTTGGTTTTGCGGCGCGTTGATCGTGGTGATCAATCCATCGAGGGTGATGGCACCGGTCGCGCGAGAGATGTCGATTGGCGTGCCGAGAAGATTGCCACCGTCATCGTAGCGGAAAAGATGAAGGTCAGAGCCGGCGTTGCCTCCAGTCTCGTCGTCACTGTTAGCGCCGCCAATTTGGAACAGCCACCGTGGCAAGCTGCCAATGCAGAATGCGAGATAGGTGTTGAACTCACCGGGAATTCGACTGATCGAAATTCCAGGCTGGCCGGGGCTTTCGGCACCGCCGCTCGTCAGCCACACATAGCCGGCGCTGTAGTCGGGCTGGCCAACATTGAAGCTGCCCGTCACGAAGAGGTTCGTCGTGTCAGGTCCAGCCTCGATCGTCAGCGGTCCGGTGAGCGTGCCGCCGTAGAGCGGCAGGAATGCACCGATCGCGTCGTGGATCGCCCTGTCGGCGTATTGCTTCGTCGCCGCGCCCATCGCCGTCGTCGGATCGCTGGCAAGCGCCAGCGGTCCGGTCAGAATGCCGCCCGAGATCGGCAGATACGGCCCAGCCAACCCAGCGAGCGCGTTTTGCAGGGTGGTGATCTCGTCGGCGATCGTCGCGAAGTTCTGCCGCACCGGGCCGGTGTAGGCATCGGGGGAGGTCGGAACGGTGATGTCGACGTTGCTCGCCATGCTCATTCTCTCCAGTACGTCGAGCCCTCGTCCCACCGCGTCGCGCCGTCGTCCCAGGTGACCTGCGAGCCCGGCGTCACGGAAACGTCGGTGCTGATTCCGGTGTCGGTTTTCAGCACCACATCGGCGGCCGCGAGGTCGAAGATCGGATAGACACGCTCGAATTGCGCCCTGAACTCCAGCCGCATATCGATGCGATCGACATACTGCTGGTTCATGATCTCGGGGTTGCGTGCCAGGTCGTGCACCGAGAGCAGCTTCGCGCCGATCGCGCTGAACGGCTCCATGTTCTGCTGGATGTAGAGTCCATCCCGCACCGCGCCCGCGGCTTCCTCCGCACCCGGCCCGTAGAAGCTCGCCAGCACCGTCAGCGTCGCGTGGCGCTGCAACTCGTCGTAGCCAGGGGCAGTCTGCCCTGGGAGCGTCACGCCGCCGTGGTGGCGGATATAGGGGTATTCATCCGCCTCGATCTGCGCGACGCCCACGGCGGCCCACGTCGTCGCGGCGGAGGGCTGTGCGGGCGGCATGGGCTGCCAGCGCGGCCGGACCAGAGAGCCCGGCAGCACGGCGAGGTTGACGATCATCTGCTGCATGGCCGCGGTGATCTCTGCGCCGCTCGGCGGTCGCGGCGGCTGGTCGGTGACGAAACCGCCGGTCGCCGAGGTGTTGCCGCTCATTGGCGGGCGGAGCGCAGCCAGAACACCATCTGCTCCAACATGCTCCGCGACATGGAAATCTGGTGCGCGCGACTCTCGCCCAGGCGCAGCGCCAGATTGTCGATGAAGGCCTTGCAGTGATCGCGCAGGTCAGTGATCTCGTCGCCGCCGTCGGCGCGTGGCTCGCGGCGACCTGCCGCCCTCGCCTGCTCGCCCACGCTGATCTCTGTCGGGAGTTTGTCGCTCATGGTGGCCCCGCTGCTGGTGAGATGGTCTTGAGCGTCATCAGGCCCTCGTAGTGTCCGGCGTTGCCCGCGAAGTTGCCGAAGCGCCCGATGCTGATGACGACGTACTCGCACCCCCGCCACAGCACCGTATCCGCCGCCGAGGTGTCGGTTGCGGTCGCGAGCGGGAAGGTGGTGATCACCTCATAGGTGCCCGAGGTGCGGGCGGCGTCCGCGGTCATCTCCAGTTCGTCGCCGGTCGCCGCCTGGAGCGAGGCGAGGATCGGGATGCTCTGGGTCTGATAGGTGGCGATGCCGTCGGCGCCGATCACCTCGACCTGGCGCAAGACGGTGCACGGATCGACGAAATCCGGATCGCTCAGAAGCTCGACGACGCTAAGGTTCGCCATGCGGTGATCCTTTGCATGGTCAGGTGAAGCCGCCAGCAGGCCATGATGTCGGGCGCGGGATGGACGCGCGCGAGGCGAGAGTCGCCGCGGGACACCAGCCCGATATGCTCGCGCTCGTTCCAGTAGGCGACCTGGGTGTTGGTCAGGCCCACTTCGCGGGCGGCGTCGGTCAGGTAGACCCCGCGCGCGGCGAGCGCCCGGAGCTTGGCGATATCCTGGTTTGAGGTGCGCTTGGCTGACGTCATGAGGCACCCCCCTCCCGTTTCGCCACAGAGGGCCGCACGCGGCGTTTCGCGATTCCTGGCCCCGTTCTCCCGCCGAGGCTCCGCCGGGCCGGCCGTGGGGCGGCGCGCCGGCGCCGCGTAGCCCATATCGCCCGAGGCTATGTGGCCAGGAGCCACCCGTGTCGCGCGAGGCCGACCAGGACGATAATCAGGCAGACCAGGACGACCAGCAGCTTCAAGATCGGGTCGATCATCACAGGCCCCCGCGCGACCACGACGATGAGATCGACCAGCCAGCACGCGAGCCACGCGATGACCGCGTAAACGATCGCTTTCTCTTGCATGGGGATAACCTCCGAGTTCAGTCGCGGCGGATCACATAGGTGACCGAAGCTCTCAACTGACCTGAATCTATGAGCGGGCGGATATTCGGGTTGCCCGCCGCATCGGTCTCCGCGGCCCACTGCGTCACGGTGACCCCGCGCTTCTTGATCTGCTTGAGCTTGCGCCGGCCCGCCTGCGTCTTGCGCAGCCGCGCGCGGATCGTCGCCGGCTTCAGCGGCACGAACGGCGGCTCGGGATCGGTGATCTCGTTGACGACCGAGTTGCGCGCGAGGATGCCCACCTTGTTGAGCACCTGATCGACGCTCGACAGATTGCCGGTCAGCGCATCCTTGGCGCCCTGCTTCATCATCGCGATGGCCTGGCTGCGGATCCTCTTCACGCCGGGAAACAGGAATGGGCGCGCCGGGATGTTGTGCATCGGCGAGCCGAACTCGTGGATGTAGGCGAGCGAGGCATTGGTGATCTCGCCCTGCTTGCGTCCGGTCTTCGCGGCCGGCACGCCCACCAGCACATCGCTCCGGGTCAGCGCGCTGACGTTGCCGATGATCTTGCCGACGTTGTCGATCGTCTTGCGCACATCGATCGGCATCAGGCGGCTTCCAGCATCTGGACGCGGGCGGCGAGTTCCTTGATCGCATTGACCATCGCGGCGACAATCGGTGTGGTGCTCACTCCAAGCGTCGGATCGGCGCTGTCGCGCCCGCCGCTGCCATCCGGCAACACAAGCCCCATCACATGCACCGCCTCGGGAAGCACGCCCTGTACTTCCTGGGCGACAAAGCCGAGATCGGGTTTCGGTTCGGGGCCAGCCGACCTGGGGATGCGCGTGAAGGTCACCGGCCGCAGTTGCAGGATTTCCGCAAGCCCATGCTCGGCATCAGCGATGTTCTGTTTGCCGCGCGCATCGGAGTAGTCCTGATAGGCGCCACTGCCGCCGACCGGACCGAGATTGTTGACGAGCAAAGCCGATGAGATGGCGAAGCCGATGAATGCGCCACTGGCCGTCTGCCACCACAGATCACCGTTGCCGCCGTTCCAGTCCCAATACCATTGAGATGCGATGTTGATGACACGACCAGTTCCACCGGGACCGATCCAAAAAGAGCCCGACATGCAGGAGAGGCCGCCCGCCGCGGCAACACTCCCTCTCGTGGAGAGACCGCCGCCGGTATCGAGCGTCATGTTGATCGTGCCGCCCTCGACGAAGCGCCACGCGCCATCGCTGGCATTGCGCGCCAGATAGTAGTTGGTGTTGTTGGCGACATAGAATATGCCGCTCGCGTTCATGATGTAGTTTTGCGTGTTGATATAGCCAGAGACGACCATATTGCCGCTGATGTTCGTATTGGCGGCGACCGACAAACCGCCGGCCAAGGTCAAACCGCCGCCGCTGTCGAAGGTCGCGAAGGTCGTTCCGCCGTTGCCAACCCAGACCAGATTGCCGCTTGAGCGGTTCCAGGCCCAATACCAGCCGTTTTCATATTGGTGATAGAGGTATGCTGAACTGCCATACAGCACGAAATTGGAGGCGGTGGCGCGCGCGGCATAGACGCCAGTGGCGCCGAGAATATCGCTGCCCGCGGTGATCGCGCCCGTAGCGTTGATGCTTGCCGTGTAGAAATTGCCCACTGTGGTGAGACTGCCGTTGACGGTGAGATTGCCCGCAGGGGTGAGCGCCATCACCTGCGTCAGCGACGCCACAGCACCGACAGCACCAGAGGGCGCCGACGACCAGGTCCATCCACCCGGAACGGCCTGAAACACGTTCCCCGCAGCAGCGGTCTGATATCGCCAAGCGGCGCCGTCAAAGTAGAGGTTGCAGACGTAATTCCCCGCCGTGATGCCCCACGCAAAAATCCAGCCGCCGCTGCTTCCAGCAACCGCCTGCCCTGCCGGCGGCGTCATGTTGAGACCAACATTGCCGCGCGCATCAACTTGGAACGCCGGCCCCCACGTCACCAGCGCATCGGCTGCGCCAGCCACCGCCGCCGCGATGCCGGTGAGGCCGCCGAACGACCCGAAAAACAAAGCCGTATTGGCATTGCGATAACGCCATGCGCCTGCGGTATCGACATAGGCGTTGTACGTGAAGCTGCCGGCGACCACCTGGCCGGTCACCACACCGCATTGGGTGGTCGTGTTGATGAGCGCGGGGAACGGTCGACCGACAGCGAGATTGCCGCTCAACTGTCCGCCCGTCAGTGGCAGCACCTGCGCCCATGCCGCATTCAATCGGCCATAGCCGAAGCCATCGACCGGCGCGTCGGTCAGGCCGGCCGCGTGCAGATCGACATACTGCTTGGTAACCGCCTGCATCGCCGACACCGGATCAGCGGCCAGCGTCAACGCGCCCGTCATCGTGCCGCCCGACAGCCGCAGGAACCCATCGACGTACTGCTTGGTTGCCGCCTGCAATGCCGTCGTGGGATCGGCTGGCAGGGTGATCGGATTGCCCGCCGTGATGCCGCCCGCAGCCGACAGCAGCATCGATTGTGAGCCGCCAGCGGCCCGGATGACGAACCGCGTCGGCGCCACCCAGGTCAGATTGACCTGCACGCCCGTTCCGGAAAAGCCCGGCGCCGGGCTCAGCGTGACGGGGTTTGCAGGCACGCCACCGAAGCGCGCCGTCGCTGCATTGAGCGCGATCGCCGTGACCGCCCCGGCGGTGACCGCGGTCGCCGTATAGGTGTTGTTGTAGGCGTCATAGAAGCGGTCGTTGACGTTGCAGCCCGAGCCGCCCGCCACAGGTGTCGCCGAGGGCAGCGTGGCGACGAGGGCGTTGCCGTCAAGCTGGAAGATCTGATCGAAGCCGGATTTGACGATGCTGATGTGCTGGATGGTGCTGTAGGCATTCGGCAGCGCGTTCAAGGCGTACATATCGCCGTAGTTGATCACCGCGCCGCTGCGGGTGTTGATCACCAGCCCATACATCCACTGCGGGATGGGCATGCCGCTGATGTTCGGGCCGAAGCCGATGCCGTTCCAGCTATTCAGCGAGTAGTTGGCAACCGCCATGCTCGCGCCGTCCTGGCCGGCGTTGGCGCGAATCTGATGCGAGGAATTGCCCAGCCAGATTGCCGGTCCGATCGACACGCCGAGCGCGATGCCCGGCAGGAAGATCGGATTGTCGAACTCGAGGATGCTGTTCGTCGCGGCGGCGACGAATGAGATGTTGCCCGATCTCGCACCATCGTTCGGCGTGAGCGTCAGCGTGTTGCCGACATAGCCGAAGGTGACCGTGCCGGTGTTGTTGATCCGGAAAACGTCGTTGCCGTTGTTGACGTAGACCAGAAAGCCGGAGCCGGGCGTCACAAGGTTCAGCCGCGAGGCAGTGACGTTGAACCCATAGCCGGCGGAGTGCAGCGAAATGTGCCGTGTGAGATCGCTGGTGCTCGCCGCGGTCGCCGCGCCGAAGCTCAGCCCGCCGCTCAGCGCCCCGCCTGTGAGCGGCAGGTAGTTCCCCGCCTTGGTGTCCACGTACTGCTTGGTCGCGGCCTGCAGCGCGGTCGTCGGGTCCGCGCCCAGCGTCACCGTATTGCTCCCCGACATGAACAAGCCGCCGGGCGAGAAGGTGCCGATGTCGGAGTTGTTGCCGACGACCATGACGATGTTCGATCCGGCGACAATGTTCAGCCGGTTGCTGGTGATCGAGATGCCGTACTGATTGCCCCACAGGTTGATGTGGTGCGAGAAATCGAGCGGCGTCAGGCCGATGGCGGACCCGAACCCGATCCCGCCGCTCATCGTGCCGCCGGTCAGCGACAGCTTCGCCGTATCGGACGGATGCACATGGTCGCCGGCGGACCAATACCCGCTCGATCCAGGTGAGGCTGCGCCATCCATCAGCGGCGGCTGGGTCGAGGCGAGGGGGATGTTGAGCGGCGTCGCGTAGCGCCCGTCGGCGGTGCGCAGGTTCAACGCATCGGTCGCCGCCGTCGCATCGGCAAGCTGGGTGATCTTGTTGTTGAGCATCGAAAGCTGGCCGTAGAACTGCGCGGAGCCAGCAAACGTGCCGAGAATGGTGCTGCCTTGTACCGAGAACACGAGGGCATTAGAGGCACGCGAGATGCCGGTGCCGTCCGCCGCGCCAAGCTGCAATCCCGGTGATGCCGTCGTGCCATTCGGCACCACAAGCGGTCCGGTCAAGGCGCCGCCCGTAATCGGCAGAACTGCCTGCCACGTGTTTGTGCTGCCGCGCCGGCCATAAACCTGACCGTCCTCCGGCGCGTCGGTCGCGTTCTGCGCGTCATACAGCAGCTTGATGCCGGATGGATCGAGCGAGGTCGGCACGCCGACCCACAGCATCATCGGATCGGCGAGCCCGACGGCGATCTCCCCGACATAGAGCGAGTTGGCAGCGGGCCACTGATTGCCGACCGTCCAGCGATGCCGCGCGACGCCCTCGCGGCCGACCGGAATTACATCGGACATGGCGTCAGGCCCACCCGACCATCACGCCCATCGCCCAGGTCCAGACCGTGCCGACCATGCTCTGATCGACGCCGACCGCCAGCGTCTCATAACCGCCGGTGCCGACCAGTTGCGCCCACCACAAATATTGCTGGCCGTAGATCGTATAATTCCACGGCCCGCCGCCCTCGATCGCGGTGGTGCTCTGGTCATAGCTCGCGCTGACCTTGCTGACCGATTTGCTCGACAGCAGCCCGGTTCCCGTCCCCGGCGCCGCCCCGCCTTG
>Ga0210389_10000154_pt1 | contig 69197 bp, 82 predicted proteins | sample IncBWH28OmetaG_FD_160127 | JGI IMG/M metagenome (GOLD analysis project Ga0210389, IMG submission 160127) | Forest soil microbial communities from Barre Woods Harvard Forest LTER site, Petersham, Massachusetts, United States - Inc-BW-H-28-O ...
CATCCGATGCAGAGCTGTCCATTCTCTCCAGTCCGGTTTGCGTGTGAATAATCGCGAAATGCGGGCAATATTCGCGCATTTCGGCGCAAAGAGAGCGGAATTTCCCTGCAGTGCAGACTGCGTGGCGGAGGAAGTGTGATTCGAACTTGCGTTACCGTTTTGAATCCGGCAACCCCCGACGTTCGCGTAGCTTACAGGCGATGCAGCACTTAACCAGAGAATCAAAGAACAGCGACTGGTTGCTAGGGCGTTAAAAGAACACTCCACCTTTTCGCCCGCTCATTAAGGCGAACGGCATACGATAGTGTGGCTAAAAGTGGTCAGCTTCGTGCGTTGGCGAAGGATCGACATTGCGGTGCGCTATGACTACTTGCTTGCCGCGGAGTCCAAGAGCGAACATCTCTCCGGAGGCAGGGCTTCAAAAAGGTAAATAAATGGAGATTTCCAGAAATTCATGCTCATGCTTTCTGCACAATTTTCACCTCTTAGTTATGAAATCGGAGAGATCCGTCGGTCAGATTCTTGTATTGTCGGAGATCGCCAAGTTCCTCGAAGCCGACTTGTGGCCCGGAATAACTTCCGTTTGCCCGTTATACGGCCAGAGCTTTCGGCAGCAGTTCTTGCTCGTCGTATCCGTCGTACTGAAACAGAATCAAGTTTTGGCCTTGACAGGCATTAGAGTACTAGCGTACTCTTACGTCATGCGGTACTCGCGGGAACACAAAGCGCACAACCACGAGAAGATTCTTTCCGTGGCCGCTCGCTCTTTCCGCGAGCGCGGCGGTGACAGCAGCGGCATCGGGACGGTGATGAAGAAGGTAGGCTTGAAAAAAGGGGGCTTCTACCGACATTTCAAGAGCAAGGACGACCTGTTCGTCGAAGCAGTGGCACGTGCACTCGACGAGACGGGAAGAGATATGGTGGAGGTTGCAAAGTCCGCGCCGGAAGGTCAGGCTTTGCGGGCGATCATCGAGCGCTATCTAAGTGCGGGCCACGCAAATTCGCCGGGGACCGGTTGCGTGCGCGCCGCCCTGGGGCCGGAACTCGCGCGGAAACCGGTAGCGGTACGCAGAAGGATTGAGTCGTTATTGGAAGCGTATCGTGAGCGGTTCCTGCCGTTCATGCCCGGTCAGACACGAGTAGAAAAACAGGCGAAAATCAGGTTGTTGTTCCCGAGTATGGCGGGAGTGTTGATGATGGCCCGCGTCAGTTCGGACCCTCAAAGGCGTGAGCAGATGTTGATGGACGCGAGAAACTTTTTCATCAAGAGCTTCGCGGAACAATAATTTTTTTCATCCAATAGAGTACGAGAGTACTCTTATAAGAAGAAACGGCACCAAGCTCAATCGAGAGGAAAAACCGATGAAATTCATGATCGCTTTGCTTACGGCAGTGCTTCCAGCCCTGTCCTTCGCGCAATCGCAACCCGAGGCTGGCCAAAGCTTGCCCAGCGGGGCTATACCTAACACCACCGCAGTGCTTGTCATTCAGATTCCCAAGCAGGGCGTAACCGTTCAACAAGTCATGGCTGTCATTCCGGACGAGATTCAGGCGACTGTAAAGCTCTATCTCGACGGGAAAATTCGTGAGTGGTATTCGCGCGGCGATGGCAAAGGCGTCATCTTCCTGGTGGATGCGAAGACCGAGGACGAGGTGCGGGTCCTGATGGAAACGCTGCCGCTCGCGAAAGCACATTTGATGGATCACGAGTACATTCCCGTCGGCCCTTGACGCCGCTGATGGCATTGATCGGTCCGGGACCGCAGCAGTGAGTTTCGTCCCGCCTAAGTCTGGCGGCGCGAGCGCGCCACTAACTTGCAAAGTGCAGTCACTACAAAAGGGAGCGACGTCATCATGGAAAACACCGCCGTATCGCGCATCGATCAGCCCAAAGTCCTAGCGTCGGTTTCCGGCGCAGGCGCCTTCATCGCCCTCATCTTTTTGGCTTGGTTGGCGCTCATCTTTGTCCTCGGCGCACGCGGTGTGTTCGTCGCGCCGCAGGGGGCGCCGCCGCTCGCATTATTGATCGGCCTCTTGGCCCCCCTCAGCCTGTTTCTCCTTGGATATCAGACCATCCGGCCACTCCGGGAGTTCGTTCGTTCAGCTGACCTTCGCCTCATTGTGGGGATACAGGCGTGGAGATGGGCTGGCTTTGGGTTTCTAACTCTGTACACCTACGGAGTCTTACCTGGAATCTTCGCTTGGCCCGCGGGGCTGGGCGATATGGCGATCGGCGTGACTGCGCCCTTGGTGTTGGCTGCTCTCCTGCGTCGGCCCGGTTTTGCGGCGAGCAAGCGCTTTGTGGCCTGGAATCTTTCCGGCATTTTGGACCTTACCGTGGCTGTGAGTATAGGGGCGCTCGTCCCCCTGCTCGCTCCCAATCTTTACGGAGCTGTTTCAACGGCTCCTATGACACAGCTGCCACTGGTGCTCGTTCCAACATACCTGGTTCCGACATTCTTGATACTGCACTTGACTGCGTTGTTTCAGGCGCGACAGTCTCGGCAGATAAGCAACGAGGTACCGCGCTGAAGTCACACCAGCGCGTTTGTCAGTACCGATCCGATGGACGAACCATAACTTCCGTTTGCCCGTCGTCCGCGCGCAATCGCGGATTTTTCCCGGCCATTCTAGGGCAAATACAACGGGACATTCAGAACAATCCTGCGCCTCCCGCAATCATATCCGGTCTACAGGGTTGTGTCGCTTCCGACAAAATATGGATCATGGGCTGTCTCACATCGGCAACGTTCGCAGCGCCATCTCGACTACGCGCTGTAATTTACTTCGGCTTGCGCCGCCAGCTGCCTGAACTGCCATTCCGTAGAGGACCGTCGCGATGTAGCGAGCAAGATCAGCAGGGTTCACATTGGCCGGTAGGTCACCTTCTGATTTCGCACGCTCGAAACGCTGGCGCATCGCAGCTTCACCCGCCGCGCGGCAGGCGGTCAGTTCCTGCCGGATAGAATCGGCCGCCTCGCCACACGCAAGCGCACCTTGCACCATCAGGCACCCACCGGGATTGCGCCGGGCTGTGTTCAAGTCGGCCGCACCCAGCAACAATCGTTCCACGACTGCGTGGGCGGTCGGCTCCCTCAATGCTTCTTCGGCGTAGGCCGCCGGCCCCTTCAAGTACCGGTCGAGCACCTTGCGGAACAGCGCTTCTTTGTCACCAAAGGCAGCATAGAGACTCGGGCGATTGACGCCCACAGCTTTGGTCAGGTCCGACACAGACGCGCCCTCATATCCCTTTCGCCAGAACACCACCAGCGCGCGCTCCAACGCTCGGTCGATATCGAAGGAGCGGGGACGTCCCATTCGTTTTGGGGATTTGTTCCGTTCCATACCTATCTATGATGCCTCTTCCATACCGATCGGTACAAATATTGCATCTATTCAATCGCCGTGACATCTGTACCAGGCGGTACGGAAATATGCAATGAGAAATGGGAAATCAAACAGGAGAAACTCATGAGTAAGCTGGAAGGAAAAGTAGCAGTCATCACTGGAGGCAATAGCGGAATCGGTCTTGCTACGGCACAACGCTTCGTTGCAGAGGGCGCGTACGTCTTTATCACGGGCCGCCGTCAGAGCGAACTCGACGCAGCAGTGAAGCAGATCGGTAAGAGTATTACTGCAGTTCAGGGCGACGTCTCAAATCTTGCGGATCTCGATCGCTTGTACGCCACTGTGAAGCAGCAGAAGGGGTACATCGACATTCTATTCGCCAACGCCGGCACCGGACAATTCGCCCCGCTCGCCGCAATCACCGAAGAGCACTTCGACAAAACTTTCAACGCGAACGTCAAGGGTCTACTATTCACCGTGCAAAAGGCGCTTCCGCTCCTTAAGGATGGAAGCTCCGTCATTCTGAATGCGTCGATCGCTGCCAGTACTGGAGCGCCCGCGATGAGTGTCTACAGCGCATCCAAAGCCGCCGTGCGTTCTTTCGCGCGTACCTTCACCACAGATCTTAAAGACCGCAAAATCCGCGTGAACGCTGTTAGTCCTGGCGTAATTCCCTCGCCGGGCTATCGCAATTCGCTGGGGATGACGGAAGAACAAGTCAAGCGGTACGCAGACAGCGTCGTGGGCAATATACCCCTCGGTCGCACCGGAACCTTGGACGAAATTGCCAAGGTGGTGTCGTTTCTCGCTTCTGACGAAAGTAGCTATATCACCGGCATCGAACTGGTCGTTGATGGCGGCATGACTCAGATCTGACGAGCTTGACCCACTGGCGCCTCGACGCAATTTCCGAGGCACACGAGGCTTCATGACCCGTTATTTCCGGGTTCCGTCCGGTTGGTCAGCTACTCGGAAGCTGGCCCGAAACGGCTTGGGCGAGATGAGAACAACCGACGGGACCTCGCTTCCCCGAAGCGGACTTATGGCGCGCCAGCCCTCCTGCCGTTCACTTTCCGAGTTGTGCGTCCTACGCCGCACGAATCCACGCTGGCGGTACCACGATCTCAACGAGTCCTGTCGCCACGTCATAGACGAGGCCTGAAATGAGCCACTCTGGCGGCAATCCGGGAATCGCCCGAAGCAAAGCAACGTCGACGGCAACCGCCGCGCGGGGATCGGTTACGGCTTTCGTCTTGAGCTCCGCGTCCTGTAGTTGAAAATAGCGCGCCAGCATGGCGGGATCGCCGGCGAGGCGAGTGATGCCGCAATCGGTGTGTTGCAGCACGATGATGTGAAACTCTCCGCCGCCCCCCAGGAACCTCTCCGGCAACTTTACCAATTCGCCCGAGTAGACCTAATTGCTCCAGCAACCCTGGGGTGACTCGACCACCGATGTTGCGCATCACGACGGCTTCGCCAGGTTTAATTCCAAGTACGTGAGCCGGATCCACGCGCATATCGGCGCACCCGATGATGATTGCTCTTACATTCGGCAGCGCCGCACCATCAGCGTTATCGGCACGTATTCGTCGGGATCCTTAGTGCATTCCACATCCACGACGCTCAAGGTGCAGTGAAATGGAAATAGAACCACTCACCTGCTCTGGAACTACCGGGCATATGCGAGGACGGCTCGCCCTGGTTTTTCCGGAGAGCGCCGGTAGCCAGCCTCAAGTTCGCAATGCCGATTGAGGACGATGCCGAATCCAATTCGGTCACAGCCTAACACGTCGCTTTCTCGGAAGTCTCGGACAAAACCATCTTCAGTCGGCACACCCCAGAACGTGCACGCAGAGAAGTGGCCGCACTCAGCGTACGACTCGAGCCACCAGGAGCAATTTCCGGATGGTCGGCAAACCTTCCCTAATCCGAGCACGGTAACGCTTTCCTTAACTCGCGAAGTGTTGTAGCCCGGAGGGCCGCCGCTCAGCGGCGGTAAATCAATGAGAGGCTGGGGCCTGCGCATTTACGAGTCCAGAGAGTGCCGTCCTGTGAATAGATGCCCTCCTGAGTCAAGCACAGGGAAGAAACTCGTTTACAATACCGCCATTCCTGGCTCGTGAGGTGCCGTGATGATGACACTGGGAACGATTAGGCCCAAGAGTCTCGGCGGAATATTGGCCGTGGTCTTGATCACATGTGGCTACACCTTGGGCCAAACCAGATCAGCTCCGGTAGACCCAGGCGTGCGGGGTGGGGCGGCGGGTGCGGGCAGTCCGCTGCAGGGCCTTACCGCAGACGAGACCGCATTCTTCCTGGATGGGCAAGCGAGGTTCGCTGAAATCGAGGTTGTAAACAAGGGCACGAACAACGGCCTTGGTCCGCGCTTTAACTCAAATCAGTGTTTCTCCTGCCACTCGCAGCCCAATATCGGCGGAACGAGCCCGGTGAAAAATCCCCTGCCCGAAGTTGCCGCCTTGGATGGGGCCAAGAACGCGGTGCCATGGTTCATCGTGCCAAACGGTCCCATCCGTGAAGCGCGGTTCAAGAAGAGTAATGGCAACGCAGATGGCGAAGTGCATGATCTCTTCGTGATCACGGGGCGAGCGGACGCCCCCGGGTGCAATATCGCCCAATTCGATTTTTTGCCCGCGGGAAATTCGCTTACCGGCCGAGGCGGGAATCAAAACATTATCTTCAGAATCCCCACTCCTGTCTTTGGCGCAGGGCTGATTGAAGGAATTTCCGATTCGGCCATCCTTGCCAACCAACAGGCCAACGCATCGGCGAAGTCGGAGCTGGGTATTCACGGACACGCGAACGCTCACCTCAGCGGAAACGTGAACCTTAGTGGCAACGATGGAACTATCACCCGTTTCGGGTGGAAGGCGCAGAACAAATCCCTTCTCATGTTTGCGGGCGAGGCCTACAACGTCGAGATGGGAATCTCCAACCAGCTATTCCCGCAAGAGCGTGACGAAACGCCCGGCTGTATCTTCAACCCAACTCCCAACGACGCCCTTAACTTCACAACTACTCCCCCGACCACCGGCAATTCGAGCGGCATCTCGAACCCCGCGGTCATCTCCGACATCGAAGCGTTTGCCAACTTCATGCGGATGCTTGCTCCACCGACGCCTGCTCCACCCACACCGTCCAGCGAGAAGGGACGCGATTTGTTTGCGAAGGTTGGGTGTGTGCACTGCCATACCCCGTCGTTTACCACAGGAGCAATGATTGCGAGCGGCTCCGCGACCAGTCCGAGTGCTGCGCTTTCCAAGCAAACTGCGACTCTTTTTTCCGACCTGCTGGTGCACCACATGGGCGAAGGCCTGGCCGACGGCATTACGCAAGGTGGCGCCGGTCCCGACGAGTTCCGAACTGCGCCTCTCTGGGGTGTCGGACAACGCGTCTTCTTCCTACATGATGGACGTACGTCCAATCTGGTTGATACCATCAGGGCTCACCAGAGCCACGGCAGCGAAGCCAACAAGGTCATCGAACACTTCAATAGGCTGACCGTTCAGGAGCAACAAGAAATCATCGATTTTCTGCGGTCACTCTAGCCACGGAGATGGCCGGAGGCTCTGGCCACGAAGTTCGCGGGTTAAGCGACAAACAACTGCACAGTGCGTTTGCAATGTCGGGAAGTCTGTAACCAGCTTCTCCAGAGAGAAAGCCCAGCACCGGGTAAATAGCTCCTGGGTTGCCCGGCACTCGCCCGCAATCAGCGCCCCGCCAAAGTGGGTTTGCATCTGAGGAACCATGAAGTGGACGCATCCGAGCCCCTTGATTGAGATCCAATTCTGCTTGTGAGATGCACTAAACTCAAACATTTGTTCATCTCATAATTTTTGCTCCCACGCGCACGATTAACTCCACTGCGAATCCCAGCCTGTGAAATCAATAGGTGTCACAATGCTCTCGAAGATTCCAATCGCCATTCGGCAAACTGCAGGCTCGCGGCACGGTTCTGAAGGCAGTTCCAATCGCCCGGCCTGATTTGCCCGAAATCTGAAATGCCCGTATGTTCTCAGCTGCAACGCGGAGGTCAAACTCAAGCACGATTCCAACGCGATCGCAGAAGGGGAGCATATGAGATTGTCAGATTGGAGAAACACCCGCCTTCGCCTTGCCCTCGTCTATGTGCTGGCGATTTGTTCATTCCAGTTGTATCCGTTGGTGTCTCATGCCCAGAACCTGGGAACGCAGCCTGCCACAGGGCAGGCTGTTCAGGGTCAAACTGCGGCCCAACCCGAAGGAACAGTTCTCAATCTCGTGAACTGGGTCGGCAATGTGATCTCTCCTGTCGGAGCGGCTCTGGCGGTGGTCATGGCAGTCATCTCTTATTCCCAAGGACGCGGTGTCGCGCGATGGGCGGTAACAGCGGCCGGATTGCTGGTGATCTCAGGCCTCACTCGCCTGATCGAATTTTGGATTCAGAACGGTACGGCGGGCGTGCAGTAGGAAGGCTCACCAGGGAGTACTCAGGCAATGACGCTGCCCCAAATCATTGTCGATCTGTTGACACTGCTATTCAACATGGCAGTTCCCGCTGCCATCTGCACGATGGTGCTGGCTGGAATCGCATTGCGGCAGGAAGGCGGCGTGAACTTCCAGACCGGAGGCAAATTTCAGAGGTGGATGCTGTGGTCGGTGATTCTGTTGACATTGCCCCAGGTTCTGTCATGGTTTGCGGCGCAAGGTATCACAATGCCCGCGCAAGGCGGAGGCATCAGCAGTGCGTGGGTCGCGAGTTTGCAGACGAGCTTCAGCGGGTTTGTTTCGAACGTCGTGGTTGCCAAACTCATTCCTGTGCTAGCCGCTTTCTGCGTGTTGAAGGCAGCGCTAGATTCGGCCGAAGGGCAAAGTCCGCTGGCATCCATCATCGCCGGGCTTTTTCTGTTGTCCGTGTCTGGAACTGTCCAACTTATGCAGAGCTGGAACAGCGGATCGGAGTTTGCAACCACGGACATGCTGACATCGGCGTGGAACTTCCTTGCCGGCATCATCCTGCCAGAAGCCGCAGGCTTAGCGATTGTCGGAGCGATCTTCAATTACGCCCGTCATCGGCCTTTCATGCCGCTGATCGGATCGGGCCTTGCCTTTTTGAGCGTTTCGGCCGTCTGGCAGCTTGTTCAGGCCATGGCCGGCTGATGAGGATTGGAGGTGATCCTGTGAATCTTTCAAATGGGCTGCTCAACCTGACGAACTGGCTGGGCAACGTCATCATGCCGACCATGGCCGGTTTATTCGCTGCCGGCGCGATCTATCGCTTCAGCAGATGTCACCCGTACTCGAACCTCGGGTACGCGGCACTCGCTTCTCTGATTTGTTCTGGGCTTTTGCGTGCCATGGAGTCCTTCAGCAACCAGGCAGCATGGAACAACCCTGACCGCTACTGGATCTCTGTCCTGACACTTGTGAATTGGGTCGGGAATGTTCTCTTACCGCTGTACGGGGCTGGCCAGGTTGTGCTCGCCGTCGCGCACTTTGCCGGCTTGTTGGAGCGGATGACGATTGGCGAGGCGTGGGTCCGCAACCTAATCTCGGCGATGTGCTGTTTTAGCTTGTCGGGGTTGTTGCGACTGGGAGAGTTCTGGGTTCAACACGGAACGGGCGGAGTGCGCTAGGAAGGAGATCACGAATGCCATTACAAGTGACACCCGTGAATCGCAACTTGCAGACGCGAGTGACCTTCATGCTGCTTGAGTTCGAAGATCTTTTCATCGTGCTGGGTGCCGCGGCGGTCATGAACGTCCTCGGCCATTTTGTGGGTGGTGAGATCGCTGGAATGCCCATGAATCTCGTCCTCCAGTACGGCGTGCCGCTACTGATGGTGCCAGTGCTGATGGTCTTCAAGTATGGCAAGCCGCGGGGCTACGTCCGCGATCTTGCCTTCTGGTACATGAAACCGCATGCCTATTGCGCGCTGGCACGCGACCGCGAAATCCGGTCGGCGTACCTGAGGAAGGAGTAGCAGTGCCGCTGACGCTTGAACAGCACGAACGCAAACTGCAGGATCCGGCTCTGTGCGAGCAGCTTCCGGTCCGCGACTACCTGGACAACATTGTCGTTCGCACGAACGGCGCTTTCGTAGCGGGCTACGAGTTGAAGGGTTTGGCTTCGTATTTCGCGAGCGACGAAGGCCGCGACCGGGGGAAGTTGATGCTTGAGGCGCTCCTGCGCTCTCTGCCGGAACAGAGCATGAGGGTACAGTTCCGCTACGAGGTGGTGGAGGATCTCGGAGATCTAGTTGAGCGCTATGCCGAAACCCAGCAATCGGAACGGGCAGAGGTGATTGCACTCGATGCACTGCGCGTCGAGCGATGGCGTATGAAAGAGGCGGACGGCCATTATATGCGGCCTCTCTTGCATGTGTACTTCATCTGGGACCCGGTCGTTCATCGCCGTATTGCCGGTAAGCCGCTGAAGCCGACCGGCAATCCTTTCAGCTTATGGGCACGGAAATGCATTGAGCGCAGCACTCGGGAGCATCAGCAATTACTGGCGGAGTTTGAGAGTTTGCTGCGTGGCCTCGAAACGACACTAGAAGCGGCAGAACTCGGCGCGCGCCGGCTGACCGACGATGATTTGTTTCTTGAGGCGAAACGAGCTCTTAATCCCTTTTCTGCGGATTCTCGGCCGTACAGGCGGGGTGAGGAGCAGTTGGAATACCGGAGCGCCCGTGAGCAGATCGTCGGCACAAGCATCGCGGATGAGACGGACTCCTATCTGAATGTCGACGGAATCCTCTATTCCTTTGTAAGTCTGAAAGAACTCCCGGATGCTACGTTCCCTGGAATCCTGAGAGAGTTGGTTGGTCTTGATTTCCCGCTCATCATCAATGCGCAGATCGCGATTCCTGATCAAGCGAAAGTCCTCAAAGGCTATAAGAGTCGATTGCGGAAGATGCAGGCTGTGCAACGTAACGCGAACGGAGGATTTCGGACCAACGTAGAAGCCCAGGTTGCCGAGTCGCAACTGGTCAGGGTGCAACAGGACATCATTTCGAGTTCGGTCAAGACGGCCAGGCTGAGTCTGGTCATCGGAACGCGCACTTCGCGCCGAGCCATAACGACCGCGGAACTGGAGCAATCCGAGCGAACCATCGACAACCGGCGCCAACAGCTTCTCTACGCGATTTCTCGCATGAACGGCGCCAAAGCCGTTGCTGAATCGCTGGCTAAGAAGCGACTGTTTTTCAGTTTACTTCCGGCAATGGCGGAGCCGGACAAGCGAGACCAGGACTTGCTCACCTCGAATGCGGCGGATCTTATTCCTGTAGAGACACCGTGGCGCGGGACACCCCGGTCACCACTGTTCCTGCTTGAAACTCCGTACCGCCAGCTCATTCCTTTCTCGCCATTCGATCCCGGTTTGAGCGACGCGAACATGCTGGTGATCGCCAAGACAGGCGGCGGAAAGACGGTCATGGTACAGCAGTTGCTTTTGATGGCGGCCCGGAGTAACCCGCTGATCTCGATTGTTGAGCGCGGCGATTCCTATCGTCCACTGGTTGAGTTGATGGGCGGGCGAATGATCACCATGTCGCTCGATAGCGAACAAGCGATCAATCCATGGGATCTGCCTCAAGGAGAAGGGGAGCCGAGCAAGGATCAAGTTGCGTTTCTGAAAAATCTGACCCGCCATATGCTCGGTGAGGGCGAGGCCGAAGACACGCAACTTCTTGACAACCTCGTCACGGAGGCCATTCTTCGGACTTACAAGAGAGCAGCAATCCGGCCCTCGACTCCCATTCCAACATTCTCCGACCTTCGCGACGAACTGTCCCAATGGCGTGACGAGGAAAAGAACCAACGCGTGATGGACGAAGCCCACCTAGCGGCGATCAAGCTGCGCAGCTGGACCGGCGAAAAGGGAGTGTATTCAAAACTGTTCGACCGGCCTGCAACGATCTCACTCGACAACCCTTGGTTGTTCTTCAACGTGGAGCAATTGAGTGATGACCGGCGGCTAGAAACGGCAATGAGCCTTCTCATTGCTCACGCCACTGCGCAACGAGCAGCGGGGAAGGCCGGCAGACGGAGCGTCACGGTTCTTGATGAGTGCTGGTTTCTGCTTGATTCTCCGGTGCTGGCGCCCGAAGTGGTCCAACTGTTTCGTACGGCACGCAAGCGTAATGCCAGCGTCTGGGGAATGAGCCAAACAGCGGAAGATTTTGTGGGGACGGAATCGAACCCCAGGCCACACGGGGCGGGCATCGTAAAGAATTCGACCACCAAAATCATTGGCCAGCAGCCGGGCGATATGACCGCCCTGCGAGAGCACTTGCACCTGAACGAAACCGCTTTGAACCAGATCAAGCATTTCAGCGCTCCCGTGAAGGGCAAGCGGTCCGACGCGCTAATCGTGATCGGCGAAAAAGCCGACACCACCCACACAATCCGGATGTCGCCCACCGCAGTCGACTACTGGATCATGACGACCTACGCGCGGGAGCGTGTGTATCGATCGTGGTGGCTAAATCGGTGGCTGGACCAGCGGAAAGCCGAGCCCTCGATGGAAGCCTATCGTGAACTGGCTGAAAGGTTCCCAGGGGGGCTGGCAGATGTTGATCCACTGCCCGAAGAGATCTCAGGAGAAGTGGCAAGAGGCACACGCATATGAAGACGAAAACTTTGGAACTCTTTCGCAACCTTCAACACAGATGGAGCCGCAGCAGGCGATGGCTGTTCGTGGCTGTGATCACCCTGTGCTTGATTTCCTCGACCACTCGAGCTGACGGAACAGGAGATATTCTTTCCCTCTTTCATACCATTACCAGCACTCTCCAAGGTCCGCTTGGCGGAGCGTTGAGCGAAATGCGGAAGGTCAGCGCCGCGGTCAACAATTTTCGCCAGCAGATCATCTGGCCGCTGGCCTTGATCAACCAGACGAGAGCCTTTATCAGTGCAAACCGGGCACGCTACACCGCCCTGATGTCCCAGATTGAGGGCATCAAGAACAACAGTGCGACGCTCGCTCTCCCCATGCAGTTGGAGTCATTATTCCGAAACGCCCAGTCGGGGTCCATGCGCCAGATTCCCTCGATTTACACGCAGGTCTACCAGCCGGTGGCGTTATCTGGAAGTGCCCAGCCGATGCAGCGGAACCTCATGGACATTGACGACGCGATGTCGATGGATTCGCTGAAGACCGCCATGGTCTCCGACCAAACTACCCAAAGCATGTTGACCTTGGCTGATTTTCTCGAACAGCAAGCGATGACCGCGGCACCCGGGTCGGCCTCGATGATCACGGCCCAGGCTCGCATTGCCGATCTCGAAACTCAGGCGCAATTGGCGAAAATGCTGGCCGCTCAACTGCGTCAGGAAGCGACGAAGCTGGCGCACCAGAATGCTCTGCTCAAGCAGAGATCCGTGGCGACACAAAATCTGCAGAACCAGATTCATCAAGTTCTTGCTCATCCCTAAGGAGTTCGGAAAATGAAATTGCCCACACTCTCTCGTCTTTGGAAAGTCCTTCGGAGCGCAGTGGCCGCGGTAAGCGGTCTAGTTATCGTAATTGCGCTGCTGCCCAGCAAGGCCCGCAGCCAGTTCGGGCTTGATCCGTGCTGCGCCATGATGCAGGTCGGGCTCAACACAATCTCGGGCCTGCTCAGAAACTCTGTAGCGACGCCGCTGGGTTCTGTCCAGCAAAGTCAACAGCAATCCGCAGATTTTGAGCGGCAGGTGGTGTTTCCAATGGCCGCGATCAATCAGGCCAGAAACATGGCTCTCCAATTCGAGGGCCAATTTGTCCAGATGCGCCAACTCTTCCAGCTCCCAGTAGCCAGCGCAACTCTGCCCATGCCGCGAATGCTCGAACAGAGCCTGCTGTCAGGCAATCCAGGCGCAATGCCTCAAATCACAAGCACCTACTACTCCTTGTACGGCACCGTTATGCCGCCGGCGAACGCGCCGCAGCCAGTCAGGAACATAGTCGATATGACAGATGCGGAAGCACAAGCCGCGATGAAGAAGGCGGTCGAAATCGATGCTCTGGCTAACCTTGAGCTTCAGGCGGCGGAACAGATCAACCAGCAATTGCAAAGTGCTGCGCCCGGCACTTCCACCATTTTGGAAGCTGAGACTGCAGCATGGCTTGTGCGCGCCAACGCATACACGCAATCCGCCATGGCGGAATTGGTGCGGGTGCGCTCCATCGAGTTGGCCAACTCGAGCGGTCAGCTGAAGTTTAGCGCCTCTCATGCGGCGACGCTTCAGTCTACGGGCAACCAGGTCTTGCAACAGGGAGTCCAGTAGCCATGTTTTATTTCCAGCAACTCCTGAACACCGCGCTATCTGGGATTGACGGCACCGCGATTATCGCGACGGTCACGAACTTCGCCTTCGCGATCCTGCTGATTGGTTTTCTGATCGGACTCTATCAAGCGGCGTTTCGGGGAGGCGATTTGCAGGCGCTTGCGGGAACGGCCGTCAAGTATTTGGTCGTTGCCATGATCGTGTCCAACTGGGCGACAGTATTTCGCGGCGTCAACGGTTCCTTCAACACGGTGGCGAATTTTATCGGCAGCAGTTCCGGCGCAGGAGACATGTTCCAGAGCTGGATGGGACAGCTCCAGCAACAGTTCGCCAACAATCCTTCGTTGACCCTTACGGACCTCATTACGGGCGATGCGGCCGCCACGATCACGGTGGTCCTGCTCGTGGTCGCTTATCTTCTTTATGCCCTGGCGATGATCGTGTTCTGCTTCTTCTACACCTTGTTCGGCGCGGTGCTCTACGTGGTTGGCCCGCTCGTGCTCGCCCTCATTCCCATCTCTGGAGTCGGCCAGTTGGGGAAGTCGTATGCCGTGAATGTGATGATCTGGAATGCCTGGGGCATTCTTTACGCTGTGTTCGGCGCGCTCATCACTGCCATCCAGGTCAACCAAGTCAACAATATCCTGGGCAATGGGTTTCTTGGTTTTCTGAAGGGGGCGGGGGATTCGGTCATGCTTGGGCTGGTCAGCATCTTTTATGCCCTGGCCATCGCGCTGATTCCCTTCATTGCCAAACAGATCATCTCGGGCGACGTAGGGTCAACAGCCTTTGCGCTGGTGAGAGCAGGAGGGGTTGCGGCCGGCGCCGCTCTTGCTGGAGTCACTGGCTTTGCAGCGGGAGCGAGTCCTGCTTCCGCGGGCGCTACAGTGTCGGGAGGCGTGGGTGCTTCGTCCACATCTGCTGTCCTGGCATCGTCAGCACCGCCGCCTGCCCCGTCGATGCCCGAGTTCATTCGCTCCGGAGTTGCCAGCGCGATGAACAGCAGCAGCAGCCCAGCAGTGCCGGTATCTGATGGAAGTAACAACGATAAGCGGGATCTTGCCGCTGCCATGTCGGGCAGCAGTGGTCGATATGGGTCCATTTATCGACCCCATTCAGTGACCCAGGTACTTAGCTTTAACGTGGGGAGGGCGCTCGGAAGAGCCGCGGGAAGGAACAATGCCGATAACAATTAGCTCTGGCCGAGGAGGTTTCTATGTGGGGGCAGCCACCGATCTGGGAGCAGCAAGGCACGACTTTCCGGCCCTACAGCATTATGAGCCTGATCTTTTTCTATATCGGAAAGTTCTTCGGACGTTTGTTCGGCCAACTGTTCAGCCGGCGTCATTGACTGTCCCTCAAAAACCAAAAGGTATCCCAATATGTGGTTGAAAAAGAAAAACCCGTCTAAAGAAGCCGATGCACCAGAAAAAGTCTGTTACAGCCGGTATTACGAGCATGACGGGATACTGCGTGCCTACGCCAACCGGGCGATGGTGCTGGCCTTCTTGTGCATTCCAATAACGATGTTGGCGCTGGCTTTCGCCGTGTATGTTCGCCTGCAGCCTCCCACTGTCATTCATGTAGATGAGAACGGCCAAGCGACGGTTTTGGGGGTGGGACGACCGGCCATTTCTGTGACGCAAGGCACTAAGTCGGAGCCCACCGAATTTGAGAAGCGGGCATTCGTGCGCTTGTTCCTGGAACGCTATCTGAACTTTTCGCCGACGAATGTGAGCCGCAATTGGGCTGACAGTTTGAACATGATGACTGGCAATCTGCGACGCTCCGCCTATGCCGGCATGCAGAAAGATGACTTCATCGGAAAGATCGAAGACGATCAGACGACTTCGGAATTTCAGATGCGCTCCCTTGACGCTGACAAGGACGACCCACTCACTTACACAGCATTCGGGGTGAAAGAAGTTCACCACATTCACGAACACAACGAAGCCATCGACAAGGTGGTCAGCGAATTCCACGTCAGGCTGCTCGTCGAGAAGCGGTCGGAGCAGAATCCCAGCGGATTGCTGATTGGAGAGTATTGGGAACGCGCGATCGAAGGTGAAAAGCGCGACTGGGTTCTGCAGCAGGCGGGATTGGGCAGTCTGAGATAAGCGGAGGGAAGGAGCTTTGAATATGGAGGGCAGAGGGACTACCGAAGCGACGGAACGGCCGGCTGCGGCGAAAGCCGATGGCGCCAACACGCGGCGAAGGCGCCGGAATGGCAATGACGCCAACTTTCGCTATTTTCTGGTTAGGGCCGGATCGTCTCCGGTAAAGCCGGAACTCGGGCAGGAGATGGCGAGCGAGGGAGAGGCATTGATTGAGGCATTCAGGACTGGCCAGCAGTTCTACACCCTGAGGGCATGGAAGGCGGTTCCGGAGGTGAATGGCGGAGGTAGTCCTGTGATCGTGAAACAGGCGGTCGCGCAGGAGACGATTTAGTGGCTAGTTCGATGAGATCAGCACGAACAGTTCTCAAGTGACCAAGACGTTGATTTTGGTCCTTTGAGCACCCCGCGGCTTGATGCGGGGAAATGTGCTGACCGGAGCTTCTCAAACTTGAAGCCTGGCCGAGACCCGAAACGGGGCCAGGCGAGAGTGCGGAAGCTTGCGGTCACGCAAACTCCTTAACTCGATCCTGGTCTCCCAGGAAAAGTAAACAGTCAAGGAGAATAAACAATGACGAAGAATATGACGACGAATAACTACAGAATCCCAGCCGATCAACTCCAGAACCTCGAGATCGACCGCAACGGGCGGATTGCGCCTCGGTTGCACGATCTTGAGCCACTCAAGAACACTCTACTCAGCGTGCTCTATCCCGGAATCAAGGTGGCCAGCGTAAACGTGCCGGCCGAGCCTCTCGACGACTACGAAGAAGCACAGGTCGAGAATGCTCTGGCCCGGCTTGTCTGGAACGGGGTTCACTACAAACTAGTAGGCGCAAGCGGTTCCGCAAAGAAAGGTAAGTTCTATTTTGTGGACCAGGAGCACAGCCGGGCGATTGCCCAGCGGTTCCAGCACTGGCCGCAGGCGGCGATTGTTTACTTCGGGATCCTTGTCTCGCCTTGCAAGGTGCTGATGGAGGAACCCGAGGCCCGTGTGCTCGTTGTGCCCGACAGGAAGCTTGGAACCAATGACTGCCGTGGATGGATCAGGCGATCAGTGTTCCAGCGTCTCCAACAAAAGCATGATGACGAAATCCTCTCGGCCAAGGTGGAACGGCTTCGCCGCGAGCGTTATGGAAAGGCGAGCGACGGGGACCGGGACCAGGACGCAGAGTTAGTTCTTTTGCAGGACGCGAAACGGGAAGTTGCCGCGAGACGTCTGGCGGAAGGACGCTTTTACCAATTTCGCATGGCCTTCGCTGATACGCAGGCGAAAGGCGCATTCAAAATCATGGAGGATGACGTTTCGGACGCGCTGGAGGCAGATTTTGTATTGCCGGAAAGCGCGGTCAAACCAGGGCTGAAGACACCAGCGGTAGTGTATTCGATCTTCGGGCTGGGCAGAAGATTTCGCGGGGATGTCGGGGTAGGCATTCGCGAAGTTTCCCGCCAACTCGAGTTTGAGTCCAGTTACACGCTCGTAGAACATGCTCCGGAAGACTCAATTCAGCTGGAAGTTTTACCACAGGCGATGAAGCAAGTGGCGAAGCTCAGTGAGGCCGTTGGCGAGGGCCGTTACGAGGATTTGCTCGAAATCCTCGGGCACCATCCGGACAGATCGTTGCCGGGGGGAGTTGAGCCGGACAACGAAGAATTCCGGGTCGTTGAAGGACTTCTGCTGGCCGATGCTAGCGGCGAAATCGTCCGTCATCCTTACGTGAATAATCAACTCAACAAACTGCTGGCGCGCTGGGCGTTCAAGGCGGCGACCGGCGGAGGTTTCCGTCTTCCCGCATTTGCTCTGATGGATGACGGATATCTCTTCCTGAAGGATGGTCAAGTGTTATCGGGGTCCGACTGGATTCCTGAGCACAAAGCCATTGTTCCGCTGGCTTCGAAACACGGCCTGTGCGTCCGCTACCCGATACGCATGGTTGACGATCTCCTTCCATTCGGAAATCTCGCAGACGACGAGATCGTAGCCCAACTGAACAATGATCTTTGGCGGAGAAACTGCACGCTCACCGATTCCGAAATTCGCGAGTTGGTTCAACGGCAGCTTCGACTGGAGGGCACGTATGTCCTTCACTCGGAGACGGCAAAGAAAAATGGCGGTGACTTTGATTTCGACTGGGTTTGCGTGGTCGAAGAGGACCGGTTCCCGCGGTTTGTAAAGGATCGATCTTCCCTAGGCCTCGGACAGCAACAGGGGAAAAACAAAGCGAGCAAGGCTAAAGACCCCTGGTACAACCTGGAGCACGTGGCCATGAAGGCCAGAGGGAATCACATCGGCTCGATCACCGACTTGATAACCTCCTGCCGGGCAGCAGGTCACGAAGAACTGGCTGCGCAATTGGCCAAAGAACTCCAGAACGCGCTCGACAGCCTCAAGTGGCAGGTCCAGCCCGATCTCAAACTGGTCGCCGAAATACGCCAGCAGGTACGTCAGGCGCCCTGGCTTCGTTACAAAAACGAACGGCGTTGCTCTGATTTACCACTCCATCTGGAAGTGGAGAGGACTGATCGTGTCGGCCACCTCTACAACCACGTTCGCAAACAGATCGAAGACTTGCTGATCAACAAGGCTCCGATTGAGGCATTCAAGGCACTTGTGGTGGGCGAACAGGTCAGCCGCGAGATGCTCGAAGATTGCCGTTTCGTCAATCGGGTGTACGCCGCGATGGTCGGCAAGATCGCAGCAAGAAGGGAGCAACTCAAGGAGGAACTGGAGAAGGCAAAGGCCGAATGGGAAACGATACGGCAGAGTTCCGTCAAGGAGCTGCGCAGGCAGAAGCTGTTTGCTATGAACCAGGCATACGGCGCATGCCGCGGTGACGAAGAACGAGGCAGGTATGAGATGAAGGCGGTGCTCGCTTTCATCCGTATCTGGGCACAGAACAAGGCGGAGAATCGTATGGGCTGGCTGCAGGCCCTGAACCGGATTGTGTGTACCGGCCAGCGCTCCAGTGGCTCGATTCTCTTTCTTGCTTTTCCGCAAGAGCTGATCCTGAAGCTTGCGGAGCGCACGGGCGGCAAGCCCGTCCGGGTGCACGTCCCGCGGCTCTACGACGGGCTCGTTCGTACCGACTCGTTAGGTCGAACTTTCCTGGTTGATCCACTTAAAGAAGGAGGTCAAAAACACACCTTCCTGTTCAAGTACTGGGAAGGGAAGATCCTCCTCGATGACGACAAACCCGAACAGGCTCAAGCAGAAGCATCAACCGCGTCTTGCGCTGAATCAGAAACAGCGGAAGCTGCAATTCCTGCTGCCGTAGTCGATGAAGGCGTGGAATTTAATCCCGGCGCTTTCAGTGATGAGGATTCGAGCGATGCGTCCTGGGTCATGTGAGCCACGAACCGCTTTGAGCGGAATCCTCCTGGATTCCGCTCAGGGCCTTAAGAAGGAATTATGAAAAGAACTGTTTCGCTCATCCTTATATATAGCCTTTGTGCGATCGCTGCATTGTCCCAACAGTCGGGCACTGCCAGCCCGAATGCCGTTGTCCACGTTGCGACCGCCCTGAACCATCTGACGGTCCTGGAATTTCATGAGCCGGTCACGATGGCGGCCGCTGGCAGTTCGGATTTCCAGATTGAGCGAGAGGCGAACAAGGTCTTCGTCAAGCCCGTGAAATCGGGGGCAGCGACGGATCTGTTCGTTTGGACAGTCTCCCAGCGCTTTGCTTACGAGCTTGAAATCACACAGGAGGTGAAGGACATGAATTTTGCTATCGATAGCGCCCAACCGGCTCCAGCCCCAATTTCAAAGCCCGATGTGGAAACCGACACGGATCAATTTGCTGACGTGGTGCTGACCCGCGCGCTCATGGGTGCTGAGGCGATCAAACAAAGCCGTACGCACAAAGCGAAAAGTCAGGTAAGCGTGCGCGTGGAACGGGTGTTTCGCACGAGGAGCACTGTCTATATCCACTACACGATCGAGAACAACAGCAACCTTTTCTACCGTGTGAATACACCACAAGCGTACCAACTGCAGGTAGACGACTCGTCCATTCCGCTCGCAAATCTCGCGCATACGCAGCTCGACCGAGCCATGCTCGAAGAATTCGGTGATACGAAGGAACTCGCCCTGCCCGTCGCTCACGGCGAGGCTGAGGCCGACGATCTTCATCCCGGCGAGACTACGCAAGGGGTCGTTTCCATTCGGAAAGATCTGAAATCCCCGGCAGTGGTGCAACTTGTGTTTCGCGATGGAGTAAAAGCGACCGTCGTGATCTGAAATGAAAACGGGTACACAACTCGGCGAGATGCATGACCGCCTCATAGACTGCCATCGGCAGAATCCGAGGGGGGGTCTTGGTAATGCGCTGCTGTTATGGCTGGAGGATCCCCTGAAACCCCGGAACGAGCACGGTCGTTTCCGCGCGAATCCGATCCTATTGCTTCTGGCTATGGTGCTTGCGCTCGTCTTTAGCGTTTTCCTGTTCTTCAGCGTGGTTGGGTCATGACCGTAGAGAACGAGTATAAGCTCGGCCGACGCGACTTCCATCGAAACCAGGAAGAGAGCATTGCAGTTGCCCTGGCCATCGTTGCGATCATCTTGTTCGCCGGCGGTTCCTACATCCTGGTAAATCGCTTTCACGTACGCTCACTGCAACTGGTGGAAGGTTGCCTCTATGCATTCCTTGCATCGGTTGCTGGCACCGCCCTCGCCTGGTATCTGATTACACTACGCCATCGGCGGGAGGCCAATTGGCCTCATCCTCCTTTATTTATAAACCAGGCGAAGGACCGGGCGGCCGTCAAAGCGGCATTCGCGCAGAACGCGATCGTCCTTGGTTACGACGTTCACGGCGAGCCGTGGTTCTGGTCGGACGCGACGCGGGTGATGCAGTCGGTGGTTTTCGGCGCAACGGGTTCCGGCAAGACCACGCTTCTGAAAAACATCATCACCCAGGACTTGTTCCGAGTGCTCGGACCTCCCGAAGACCGGCATCGCATTCCCATGTTGATCTTTGATGGCAAGGGCGACCAGGAGTTTCTCTGCGATCTTCTGCCGGCCATTGAAGCCGCAGGCCGCATGCACCAGTTGAGAGTGCTCAGCCCCTCGCGGCCCGACATCTCCGTGCGCTACAACCCCTTCTTCAGTGACGCGGGACTGTATGAAGAACATTCAGGCCTCGTGTTCGAATCGTTCGATCAGGAAGAGGATTTCTTCCACGGCCATCAATGTACTTATCTCACTGACATCTCGCGCGTTCTGACATACGCCGGTAAGCGTTACAACTTCCACGACGCGATGGTGATGGCGCTCGACCCGATGGTCCAGCGGGAACAGATTTCGATTGCCCGCGCTAGACTCCAGACGCTTGCAGGCGTCAGCAATCAGCGCCGTCTGAACTTCGAAATGTCAGCGAGGATGTTGCTACAGTCGCTGCAAGACCGTGAGCGCATCACCAAGATCCAGGGTCTGTTAAACCAGCTGATGACTTTTCTCCAGGACGAACTCTCCCTCGTCACTGGCGCCTACGACGAGATGCTTTCGCTCGACGAAGTCATCGACCGAGAATTGATTCTGTTCGTTTCGCTAAATACCAACAAGAACTCGAAAGCGGTCACGGCGCTTGGCCGGATGCTGCTACAGAACATGCAGTTGATGATTGGCAAGAGGTACGAAAACGAGCAGGAGCGCCGGCGCGAGAACCGGCCGATGGTCAGCGTCATCCTCGACGAGTTTGCGCCATTCGCTTATTCGAACTTTGCCCAGATCTTACAGACGGCGCGCGGCACCAACACAGCGTTTCTGTTCGCGCTGCAGGCGCTTCCGCAGCTTCTGAGCGTGGGCCGCGGTTTCAGAGATGACGTGTCCTCGGCGCCGAATACCACCATGTTATTGCGCACCAAGGACGAGGAGACGGCGCAGTATTTCCTGAAGGCGTCGGCCCGCGTTCCGCAGAAGAGGCGCACCTTGACCGTGGAGCGCACTGGGGTGTTTGAGGACAAGTACCAGCCCGTTGGATTTGGAAGCGAAACCGACATCAAGGACACCCGGGCGCAGGATGAGCACATCAAGAACCTGCCCGTCGGCCAGATGGAAATCCTAATGACCGACAACCGGCTCGGTACCCTCCACTCCCATCTGCACGTCAGGGTGCCGCGCCGATACCGGTTCCCGGGACTTGAGCCGAGAATCTATCCGAGGCTCCACGCAGCGTCTCACGTTGAAGGCGCGAACCTGCGCTTCAAAGACCCCGAAGTTGTTCGTCGCACTGGCCGCTTGGCCACGCGCACTGGCAGCCTGACATGGATGTGAGCCGTCCATCCTGCGTTGTCGTTGCCGCCCTCTTCTTGGCCATGCTGCCGCTGGTTTGCTTCGCCCAGGAGCGCCGTCCCGCCGGCGATTCTGCAGGTCAATCGCCGTCTTCGAAGCCAAAGGATGGATTTGTCGATTTCGCCCTAAAGAGCATCAATGCCTCCGAAAAAGACTACGGGCAGTGTCTTAACGAGAGCCGCAAAATACTTGTCGATGAGACCGTGAGGAACGGCTACTTCTGGTCAAACTTGATTGCACTAGGGTTGCTGGCGTGCCTGTTCATCATCATTGTGTACCAGCACAGAGTACAGACCGTTCGGGAGTGGACTGCGGCGGAGGTGCTCATGCAGTACGAGAACAGCCTCTCGCGAGCAAATGCCCAGGTGGAGGAGGCCGCAAGCAAGAATCGCGGCTTGATGGAGTCGTTAACCGCGCTCAGAGAATCTGCGCTCCGTTTCCAGACCTCACCTGCTGAGGCGCAGGAGCGTCCCGCGGCCGAAACCGTTAGCAGCCGAGCATCCAGCATACTGCCCAGCCAGGTAGCCTCAACAAAGAGCGGCGATACCAAATCTGCGCTCGGTCGTTCGACGAGGGCAGCGGCCGCAACATCACCTGCCAATCAAATCGGACTCTTCAAGCCAGACGTGGACCTGATCATGAAGGTCAATTCGCTGGAGCAACAGCTTGGCCGGTCCCAGGATGAGGCAAAACTCTTGCGTCGTCAGTTAAACGAGTCAGACCGCCGGCTCCAAGAGGAGCAACAGAGGAACCGGAGTCTGAAAGGCGTGTAGCTAGTCACACAGAAGTGAAAAAGGAGTTCACAAAGAGATGGCGAAAGACGAAAAGGAGAATCGCTCGCAGCCAGAATCCGGCGCTCTCGGCAAGTTCGGGCCGGGCGGCGAGTTGGGGGCGATCGGAGACCGCAACGAGCGCGAGCAACGGCTAAATTCGTTGCCTTCCGGGGAAAAGGAACTCGCAGACGAAAGCGCACGCTTTGCCGACCTCTGCCAGTACCTCTCGCAGCAAAAGATGGATATCCCACCGTCCGTCGTCGAAAGGCTGGGAAATGTTCCCAAGCTTCCAGCGCCGGATCGCATTCGCGCCATGGAAGAGATCAATCGCGAACTGATGGAGTACCTGGATGATGTTGGTCAAGATCCTGGAATTCGGCAGTAACTGGTGGGCGCGGTTCGGTCGTGATCCCCACGACCGCTATCGCTATACCAGCCACGCAGCCTACTTCAATTCCACTGGCGTGCGGTGCGGAAACAAGATGAGACGCTACTGGGTAGTTCCTGGCTTGATCCGGTTCAACGGCGTGGGAGACTTCAACCCGCGTTTCCCCAACCGCGCTGTCGGGGAGATCTTCGAATGCACTGATCTCGTCTTTGTGCGTGGCGGGAATCGGGTGTTGTTTCGACGGAAAGTCGCAAAATCGTGTCGGCCCGATTACTTTCTCTTGGCTGTGTCAAGCGACAGGTTCGGCGCGCTTGGCTTCGAAACTTCTGACAGATTAGGATCTCCGCCTCCTATCGCTGTGAGCCATATCGGTGAAAAACAGGAAGCAATGTTGCTCATGAAGGCAGGCGATTGGGTCCGAAGCGCGCTCGGCGTCTGGCAACTCACGGTTGCGCCAAATCTGCTGCACGGGGCCTCACTGCAATTGCTTGAAGACGCAGTTCTCTACTGAAGGTTACCGACTATGCGCTACGCCAAAGGCGGCTTGGTCATCAATCCGGAGCGTGACATCCCCCTATTGCGTCAGGTCCGCAATTCGCGGTTCGTCAGCCATAACCAGTTGTTTGAGTTGATGAAGTTTGGCGGTTCGGATCGTTCCCGGGACAGTTTCAATTGGCGCGTCAGGCGGCTCGTTAAGTCGGGTCACATCGCCATCTGTGGCGGCGTCTTCTGCGCCGGCTCGGCCGTCTATCGGATCACCAAAGAAGGCATTGCCTTGCTCGAACATCATGGCCAGTTCACGACAGTCATGCACTCGAATACCGAACACCTGCCTCACTCCTCGCAGGTTTTTCACGCGCTCGAATTGAACGCAATCCAGCTCGCCTTGGTGCACAAGAACCTGCTTGCCAGTTGGCAATCGGAAGTCGAAGTGGCCTCCTTCAATACAATCTCGCGGTCACCTTACGAGAAGGACTACGATGCCATAGTTGACGTGTGGATTGGCGATAACAGGGCGCGATTCGCACTGGAATATGAGCGCACTCTAAAGAGCTCGAAGCAATATGAACGCGTTCGGGCTGCACTTCATGCCGAGCGCCAAATTGCCTGCGTGTTGTATCTGACCTCCGGAATGGAGGTGCTGGTTCACCTCATTCATGAGTTTGAATCGGTGCCCAAAAAGCTGGCCTTTGCCAACGCCCGGGATTTTAGGCGGACACTTCTCGAAACCAGAGTCTTTGTCCGTGGCGACGCCACCGGGACCAGATTCCGGGAATTGCTTCAATGAAGACTCCATCGACCATCTCTACGCTGTCTCATTGGCTTGTCATTGCCGTCTTCTCGCCGTCTTTACGCGGTCTGGATGCGGTTGGTATGCCGTTTTTGGGGGGTCGTTAACATGTCACCATTTATCGACTTGCGTTCTGACTACCCCCTGATTTTGACTTTGTTCGAACCTGCGTATCCGTGTGCTCCGACATGGTCCTATACTGCTAGACCCATTTCGGCTCGCAGGATTTCCGTCCCTCTTACTCGAGGTAACCATCCGGCTCCGGGCAGGATCGACATCAGGTTCCAGTCTAACTACTGCTCACCCGAACGCGCTCCATCGGCGAGGGAATCCGCTTGGGCTTTGACACCGGCACCTGCATCGGTTCGCGAGATCCAGCTTCACGCCGACAAGCAATTGATGTCTCCCGTCGAAAATCACCGCGCAAATCTTCGCGGCAGCACTGAATTCGATTCCCGCGAGTCGACAGCTTCTTCGTCGGCCAAATCAGCGGCATTTGCGGTTGTCGAAGTCACATGCTGTTGTGGCTTTCACAGGCGGAATTCGACGAAAGGATCCGTACTACGGTTCTGGGGGCACTCGGTGGCGCGCTTGTTCGCGGAAACTCTGGTCAAGTCAGATCAAATAAGGAGGAGCACATCATGTCTCAAAGCAGAGGAGCCGTAAGTTTTGAACCGCTGTTTACAGCAGAGGACATTGGTTTGCGCAAGGAGGCCAATGTCGAACACGTAATGAAGGTCTTTGTCACGCTCGGCGAGGGAAGGGCCTCTCGCTGGATAGAAATGCCCAAGGGCGTCTTGTTGCTACAAACCGTGCCAGACGATCCTGCGTCAGGCGCCATATATCTGTACGACCGCGAAGTGCAGGTCTTCTACCTTGTGGTCTTCGACCTGGGGCGTGACGACAGCCTGACTGCGGCCGAGTTCGATGAGCTTGTTACGGAATACAACCTTGTCTCGTGGACGGCACATCCGGCGCTTCTCCGGAGGGCGGTTGCGAAACATGCGACAGCGTGAGGGGCCGTCTTAAGAGGAGGCTTTATGAAAGGAGTAGGCCAAGCGAGCGCGGAGATGGCACACAGATATTTCGCATTGTTCGTAAATCGCCGGGCGTATACCCTGCAGTCCCACAAAGCGGGCGCAAACGGAAAGCACTACTACTATCGCCCGAAGCGGAATCGCCGGATTTCGCCCGAGACCATCCGCGAGCATTTGAACGGTCAGGCGACCATCGGCATCTACGCCCTAAATCCGGAGACACAGCGCTCCAAGTGGGTGGCAATTGACGCTGACTATGAGAATGCCCTGGAGGATCTTCTGAAGTTCCAATGGGAGCTGCGTCAAGATGGAGTTGAGGCGGCGCTCGAAAAGTCTCGCCGTGGCGCTCACCTCTGGATCTTGGCGGACAAGCCGTTGCTGGCAAGGCACTGCCGGATTTACATCTACAACCTGGCTCTTCGGTTGAAAGTGCCGGTAAAAGGCGGCTCTGGTCTGGCGGAGGGAATCGAGGTATTTCCGCGTCAGGATGAACTCGGCCCTGATCAATTCGGCAATGCGATTCGAGGGCCGCTCGGAGTCCATCGAGCAACCGAACGGCGCTACTGGTTTTACGGCGCGGACTACCGGCTCGAAGCGCAACTGGGGTACCTGGAACGCCTGCGAAAGATCACTGAGAACGAGATGAGCCGATTCATCGATGGACTCGAAATGCCGGAAGAGTATCGCCCGAAGCCAAGAGTTGAGTTGCCGCCATACGATCCCACGCGCCCAGAATTTCGCATCCTCGACCACGTCCGGCCGAGATGCAGGCGTGCCGGGAACTACTGGGCGCGTTGTCCATCCTGTGCGGACCATGGACGTGATCGCAGCAGCGATAATCTGGCAATTTCGGTTTCCAATTCGCGCAAGTACAAATGCTGGGCCGGTTGTACCAAAGAAATGATACGCGCGGCCTTGGGACACCCGATTCGAGTGAGGAGGCCGATTGAATATGGAATCTCAGCTCACGACGCACAATAAACGTGTGGAGACCGAGGTCTTAGCGCGGCAGGGACTACGGCTTCCACCGATCACGCTGAAATGTCTGCGAACCGCTGGCATCTACTGCCAGCCGTCGATATCAATTGAGCATCAACACCTGGCGAAGAAGTACGTGCTCCGTGGAGTCGAATCAGGCGGGGCGGTCGCGGAGGTTGGCGCGTATGCGAGCTTCGTAGATGAACAGGGCAACGCGTTGCCCTGGCTTCAGCGCGTGGACAGCATTGGTGTAAACGGCGTGCACGCGATCGTGGTCGCGCCAGTACTGATCCGGGTGGAAATGCTTCGGATAGAGCGGACCTACGATCTGCTCATTACCCGGCACCATTTGGCAATGTCGGTGGATAGCCAGAGGCCACGCCTGGAAAGCTCGGTCCTCTTTTATGGCCGCAGGGGCTGCCTGGAGATGGAGCTGTGGGGAAAGGACGTCGCGTTCCGCGGCACCGTCTGGCCAGTTTTCTACACCCGGGCGGGGGAATGTGTGGTGTTGCCAAACGACTTCCAAGAAGCAACGGCCCGAATCACATCTGCAGTGTGCTGCCTCGGATGCCGTCACTGCCATTTGCTCGGACCTAATCTGATTGTCCCGTACCGAGGGGAATCCCAACGCTCTCGATGTAACCGAGGTGCCGGGTGCGAGCGTCGATGCAGTTGCGGGCGGAACAGCTTAAGGAGCCGTGGATGAACAGACCTACAGTATGCGACCTGCCCAGCATTGATGAGGTTCTTGCCGACCCTGCCGCTTCTTCTTGGCTTAAAACGGCGCTTCGTTTCGCTTTGTCTCGCGACCCCGTGGATGCCGCCCACGATTCGGAGATTCTGGCGCGACTGCTAGGAAAAAGGTGCGACCAAATCCTGTCTGGGAGTTGACTATATCTGTTCACTCATTCTTTCCCAGTCACGCATCTTGGCTTCGCCCAAGAAATTACGCTGTAGCTGTTGGAGCGGCCGGTTGCCGATTGCTTTTGTCCTTCTCGTCATCGCGAGAGACTGAATCTGACTGTTTCCCTTTGCGTGAGTTCCTGACACTCGCCATCAGATCGTCGCGCGAGTGATTGACGCTGGAAGGCGCTGGAGATGCGAAATCCCGGCCCCGACCAAGGTCGATCAGCGCAATCACTCGCGGGGCGATCTACCCACAAGATCCGGTCGGGAGGGCGAGGTTCAGCCCTGACAGGAATCGCATATGCCGGTCGAGCCAGAACATAAAGTCGGGGGCCTTCATCCTGATATCCTGATACTGTTACAGTGTGATTCGAAGAGGGTGAAATGAGCCTTCCTTACAATTCTTCGTGGAAAACGCGACTCGTGGAGCGTGGGTTCCCGGATCGTTCATTTGACATTGAGTTTTGGCAGGAGCAGGGAGATGAGGCCATCTTTGCGGCTGCATGGGAAATGGTCGAATTAGCTGAGGAAATCAACCATGGCAGAAAACCCACACTACAAAGAACTGCTACAACTCTTAAACGAATTCGAAGTTGAATATTTGATTGTCGGTGGCTACGCAGTCATGAAGTACGGTGAGCCGCGTTACACGAAAGATCTCGACGTGTGGGTGCGCAATTCAGCCCAGAATTCCATCCGAGTAGTCGCAGCGCTCAAACAGTTCGGGGCTCCTCTGGATCAGGATGGGATAAATGCTGAAACATTCACTGGAAACCAGGTGGTCTACCAAATTGGAATCGCTCCCGTGCGCGTTGATATTCTGACCGAAATCACGGCCGTCGAGTTCTCCGATGCGTGGCAAAAGAAGGTCGCAAGCAGTTTCTTCGGTGTTCCGGTGCATTTCATTTCCCTGGATGACCTTGTGACCAACAAGCGTGCGTTAGGTCGTGACAGCGATCTGACAGACCTCAAGCGGAACTCGAACGCAGCAAAGCCACAAAAATAGGCTGCAAACATCAATTCCTTTCTCGCGCAGTTCAAAAACCTTCCTTCGTACTCTCCAAGTCACACTCAACTGTTAGCTCTTCCGCGTGGACTATAGCGGACGAGTAATTCACAGGAATTCTCGAATAGGAGGTGCTGCCGTGACTTCCCAATGCAACGAAGCGCAAATTGAGGTGACTTCAAGGGCGCACAAGGTTGGCGGCTCGAATGGTCATGGCGTCCAGGCGCTTTCGAATGAAGAACTCGACGGGGTTCTGCGAGCCCTGGAAATTCCCTTTGACGCGAACCTCGTGCAGTGGCGCATCACGGAATGGAGCAACGACGGCGCACGCGGGCTGATGATGCCGTATGCTGACCCGCGAGCGTACAGCGACCGCCTGAACAGCCTATTTACCCCCGCAGGCTGGACGCGCAAGTATTCGGTGCAAGCCAGCGCACCGATTCAGCGCAGTAAGCGTGGGCCGGCGGCGAAGATACTCGTCACTTGCGAAGTAACACTTACTTGCATCGGAACGAACTCGGGCACGGGAGAAGAATGGTCCGACAAAGAGAACGCGCTGACCGGTGCCGAGGCACAGGCTTTTAAGCGCGCCCTGTCCTGCTTCGGACTTGGACGCTATTTGTACGACCTAGACGGCCAGTGGATCGAGTTGGACCAGGAGGGCGTGCCAAAGAAGATCCCCAAATTGCCGCGCTGGGCGACGGCGAAGGGATGGCTTGCGGGGCTCCGGCCGAAGCCTGGAAGAAACCGTCACCTGGTGGGTCGTGCGAATGGCCAACGTCGCAACGGTGACTTCCGAAGTCACGGAGTCAATGGTCATGGCCAAAGCCTTGTCGCGGAGATCGAGGCGATGGAGAAAAAGATCGGCAGTCGCCTATATCGCGGTTTGCTGAAGCGAGTTGCCAGGGTTTGGAGTCCGCAACAGATTCGAGAGACGGTTGTGCTCGAGCAGGTGCTGGCGCAGATGCAAGGGGCCGAACGCGGCGTGGCGCGCCTGGAAGCTGCCCGGGCAAGACTCGCGCCGGGAGTCGTCGAAAAGATCATCCTGTCTCTGAATGCGCCACCGGCCAAAGTCGAAGATTTGCAGGTTTTGCACGGCCTGGTTGTTGCGCTTGAAAAGGAAGTCGAACAGGCGCAGACGCAGGAATAGGGTTTTGGCAGCACAGCTCAAGAACAAAACGCGAAACTCGCCAACGATTTAGGAAGGAGAAACCGATGGAAATGGAAAGCGAATCACCCACAAACCATGAACCTCTCTCGTCCGAGGAAGCCGCAGCCAAAGCAGCCATCCTCGCTGAGTGCGAGAAGTTCGCGGCTGCAGGCATCACTTTTGTTGGCGTTTCATTTTGATGGTTCAGGAGACAGCGGCGTCACCGAGGAGGTGAAGTGCTTCGACTCCGACTATTACGCTTACGATGAACACGAACCAGTCGATTACGGCACCACCCGTCTGCGAGAGCGGTTCGAAGCTTTGGTTCCGCTCAGGTACGAAACGATTGTGGCGGCTTCGGAGACGTAGTGCTCGACGTCGGAGCGCGCAAGATCACGATTGAACGCAATGACCGCTTCGAGGATCACACGACCTCGGCTCACGAGGTGTAGCCATGGCTCCCCCGTGGAAACACGCAGAAAGCAGCGCCAAGAAATTCGGCGGCAATCTTGAGGACTACCTGCCAATCCACAACTGGTTTGATGAGTCCAAAGCCTTCCTCCCAGACTTCCGGCATCGCGCTCTTCGGGACCATGCGGAAGGAATTTTCCTAGCTGAACGCATCTTTGGCGTCACGATCGTCAACAGCGAAGGCAAGAAGATCCCGGTGCGTTACGTCGGAGAGCAGCACGTGAAAGAAGACTTGGGACGGATCCCTACCGCCCAAGGCTGGCTGTCACAAATCAAGCCCTCCCGCTGGATGTACGGTCAGCGTCTTGCGCAGGTGCGATTCAGAGTCCATTCCTAACGAAACTTAACTCGCAGAATACCAATCCGTGAAAACGCCTGCATTGGTGTGTTCCTGATTCCACCACCCAGCGAGGTATCTGATTATGACAGCCGCAATAGCACCAACCGTGTTTGCTCCTCCCAATCCTCGTCCGTCTGAGAGCCCCACATTACTTAACCTGCTCATCGTGGACGATGACCGCTTGGTCCGCGATGCCTGCCGCGAAGCGGCTACCGCTCTCGGATACCACGCAAGCACATCTCAATCCGCCGACCAGGCGCTTTGGTTCATCGAGTCCCAGGCCATCGATGTAGTGCTTCTCGACTTGAACCTCCCTGACCCAGGTAGGCAGGACATTTTGCGCGAGATGAAGCATCGACGTCCGGATATCGAGGTCATTGTCGCCAGTTCGAATCCCACGGTCGACTCGGCAGTGCAGGCGATGAAGAACGGCGCCTACGAGTACATAGCCAAGCCCTTCGGCCTGCGAGAATTGAAGCTCCTGCTGGAAAGAGTAGGAGCCCACCTCAAGCACAAGGTCGAAAATCGCAGATTCAGTGAGAGGATCAAGTCCGATAAGGGTTTTGGCAAAATCATTGGGCGCGCGCCGGGGATGGACAAACTGTACCGCATCATCGGTAAAGCGGCGCAGAGTGCTCACCCGGTGTTAATCCTCGGCGAGAGTGGCACCGGCAAGGAGATGGTTGCCCGTGCCATCCATTACTCCGGACCCTTTCGTGACAAGCCGTTTATCCCAGTGGACTGCGGCTCGCTGGTTCCTACACTGATCGAGAGTGAGCTGTTCGGATATGTGAAAGGCGCGTTTACAGGTGCCAACCAAGCCAAGGACGGTCTGCTGGCAGTCGTCGAAGGTGGAACCGTCTTTCTGGACGAAGTGGGCGAACTATCCATCGCTCTTCAAGCGAAACTGCTGCGAGCTCTCCAAGAAAGAGAGATTCGTCCCGTCGGCAGCACGAAACAGGTTCCGATCAACGTGCGCATTCTGGCCGCCACGAACCGCGATTTGGAGCAGGCTGTTGGCCAGGGTCTATTCCGGCGCGACCTGTATTTCCGTCTAGATGTCTTGAGCTTGCGAATTCCTCCATTACGTGAACGACGTGAGGACATTCCGCTTCTGGCTGATGCTCTTCTCGCCCGCGTTTCGCGTGTTTCCGGGAGGAAGCACGAGCTGAGCGAAGATGCCATGAAAGCGCTGCTGGCCTATGACTGGCCGGGCAATATCCGCGAACTGGAAAACTGCATCGAGAAATGCTGCACGATGAATTCCGGCCCGGTGATTGGCACCGCCGATCTACCGGGCTCCATCCGGAGCGCGTCGGCGCAACCGGCTAACGGCGACGCCGGAGGGAAGATTATACCCCTCTTCGATCTGGAGAAGCAGGCGATCCTCGGTACTATTGCACAGTTACAGGGGGACAAGCCGATGGCTGCGAAGCTGCTCGGGATCGGTAAGACCACTCTCTACCGCAAGCTGAAAGAATATATGGGGAGAGCATAGTAGCTCTTCAACGATAAGCAAGACATCCGCTTGCTGAACATACACTCTCCGGTCTCACGCGCGCCGTTCCCCACTCCGTAGTTATCCAGCAAACGCGCTGTCGACCAACAGCCAAGGAGGTGCTTGTGAACACGTGCATCTCCGCAATCCGACACTTGCGTCCACTTCGGGGTGGAGCGCAGTCTCACCTGCTAAAGGCATCCGATGGCGCGTGCTACGTGACTAAATTCCAGAATAATCCTCAGCACATCCGAGTGCTGGCGAACGAGATGTTAGCCACCAACTTGGGTCGGGCGCTTGGACTACCGATGCCACGGGTGGAAGTGATTGGAGTCTCCGATTGGCTGATCGAGCACACAGAAGACCTCCGAATCAGCCTGGGTGGTGCCAAGATTCCGTGCCGGAGCGGCAAGCAATTGGCATCGCTGTACGTGGGCTCGGAGAGTCCTGCAATGACACTCGACTACTTGCCTCGTGAGCTGCTGCAGGGTGTTCGCAATCTTAGCGATTTCGCCCGCGTGCTTGTCCTGGACAAGTGGACGGGCAACAGCGATGGACGGCAGGCAATCTTCTACCGGAAGAAACAAAGAAGTCAGAGATATACAGCAATCTTCATCGACCAGGGCTACTGCTTCAATGCCAGCGAGTGGAGTTTCCCCGACTATCCCTTGCGAGGGGTGTACGCAAACAACTGTGTGTACGAGGGTGTCACGGGATGGGAGGCATTCGAACCCACACTGACCAGGGCAGAGGAGATGGATAAGGACGCCATCTGGCGGTGTGCGGCCGAGATTCCGGAAGAGTGGTACGGAGGAGATCGAGACGGTCTGAATCGGTTGGTGGACGCACTGCACCATCGCCGTGGGACGCTTCGGAAGTTGATTACCGAATTTCGTAGGTCGAGCCGGAATCCGTTTCCGAACTGGCGCGAATCGCCTGCGGATTCTGTCATGTCTCTCGCTGCAAGAGATCGTTCGCTTGAGGCACAGCGTTTGTAACTGACACTCGTGTGCAAGCGACGAGTTTTCGGCATAGATCACTAGCAAAGGAGGATCAGTATGGTCGAGCACAATCCTCCCGCTCCTCCCGATCTCTCGCGCCCTCCAGTGATTCCCCTGCCAATTGCGCTCTATGTCTCCGGCGAACTCATTTTCGAGCTTTATGACGGGGAACTGCCCTGCTGCAGATTTTCGATCCGCTGGGGGAGGCCTGTTCCCGAGGAGGAAAGCGAATCAGAGGCAGCGGCAGAGTTCCACAGCGAGCTTGCGCAGACACCAAGACTAAATACCCGCGTTCCACGATTCGCCTAACGCGGACTTCCACTTGAGTCGCCAAGTGATGAGAAATGAGGGAAGGCAATGAGAATGCGTGTGACCACGAGAGCCGACTTGTTTGAGAAACGAAAACAACAACATATCGAGCGCGGCTATCGAATCGAAGATGAGCGGCCGATCCCAGTGAACGGTTTCTGTTCGTTCATCGCCGTGAGCGAAATACCCGATTCCGATGGAATTGGCGATCTCGTGACACAGGCGCTCAACGGGATGGCAAGATGAGACCACATGGAAAAACCAAGCTGGGATTTTTCCCGTTGCCTGTGGCGGAAGCCGCGCGGCTGAATCATTGCCTCGCCTTCGCATCGGCGTTCTCGGCACTCGATCCCTGCGTGGGTGATGGGGTGGCCTTCACTCAATTACTGCATAGCGTAACCGCTCATCGCTATGGCATTGAGATCGACGCCAATCGGGCAGAACAAGCGAGAGCTTTAGGGATCGAGACTTTGCAGGCCAATGCCATGGATGTCCGGTGCCCGCCGGAAGCGCTGTCCCTGCTCTACCTGAATCCTCCGTACGATTGGGAATCAGGAGAAAGTAACAATCAGAGATTGGAAGCAGTGTTTCTAGAACACACCTATCGCTGGCTCAAAGCGGGTGGTGTTCTGCTATTCGTGATTCCGCAGCTGCGATTAGCAAAATGTGCGAGGCTGCTGAGCGAACATTTCACCGATTCGCGCGTCTTCCGACTTACCGAGCCGACCTGCCTCGAATACACGCAGATCGCTGTGCTGGCAGCGCGCCGCAAGCGACACGCCAGGGTTTCGGATGCGGTCTTGCTGGATGGAGTGCGCTACCTCGAAGCGCTGGCAACGAAGAGCGAGCTTGAGCCGCTGGGCGGCAATCCTCAAGTTCAGTACGAGGTTCCAGCCTCCGAGGCTGTTGTCCTGACCAACACGGGCATTCCATTAGACGAAGTGGAGGACCTGTTGCTGGAATCTGCCGCATATCGTCAGGCGGCGCGTGTGCTTCTGCCCAAGCTCAATGACGTCAAAGGCCGGCCGCTCACACCACTGCATGGTGGACATGTCGGATTGCTCTGCACCGCCGGAATGCTCAATGGAGTCTTCGGCGAACGAGATGATCGTCATATTGCGCACTGGCGCTCGGTGAAATTCACCGACCATTGGGAAGAAAAGGAAGAAGACGGAACCAAAATCCTTCACGACCGGGAACGGTTCTCGCATGAACTGACTCTGGTCTTTGCCAATGGAAAGACCCAGGTTCTCACTCACGAAAAGAAGGAGTCCGAATGAAAAATGCCCACCTTCGATTCGGCTGGCTGACCTATGTGAAGAGCACGGAGAAGACTACCACCAGCATCAAGTTGCGACTGGATCGCTTTATCGGGGAAGTGTTGCCCGACCCACCGCGGCAGGCCAAAGCCCATCTCATTTCGGTGATTGGCGGGGACACACAGGTCGCGGCCGTCAGCGCGGCGATCACCCTCGGAGACTGGTTCATGGTGGAAGGGCCAGGTGTACAGCCGATTCGCGTATGTCTCGAGCGAAACGCACAGTGTTTCAAAGGCTCGGTGCAGCTTGCCGGGCGCAAGAAGCCCCTGCGTCATCTCATTGGGTTGTCGGAAGAGTTCGCTTCCAGCAAGGTGTCGGCGGGTTCGGGCCGAACGCTGCTGGCAAGCTCGGAAAACAGATTCATCTGGGCTTCCATCGCCCATATTCACGGGATCCCCGGAATGCCGGACTGGGCGGATTGGTTTGCGGATGAACTGGAATCTCATAAGGCGATCATCCGTGCTCTTGGTATCGGATGTGCCCCAGTGCTCGTGAAAGGCGAGAAGGATCAGTTTCTTTCCTGGCTTAGCTGGGGCGTGGAGAGTGGAGCCGTCAGTCTTCCGGCTGAAACTGGTTCGATCCGGTGGCCGAGCCTGAGTCTAGAAGACCTCTTCCTGTCGGCCAACTAGTGTTCCGCATCACCCACCTTTAGTCTTTCTCTCCGTATTGTTTTGTTCTCTCGTTCTCTTTCGCAAATCTCCCCCGCACCAGAGGACTTCCATGCCAGAACTGTCCACGATCTACGACTACATGCGCGCTCACGCGAATCTGTTGGGAGAGCGCATTCTGCAGGAGTATCCAGCGCTCCACCAATTCGACGATACAGTTTCGCTTCGGATTGAAGGGCTGTTACGGACGCCTTTCCCTGCACAGACCATCGCCATCATGGGAGTCGCCAAACGCTGGCAACAGTCACGAACCGCCATGGTGGTCGCGGAATGCGGTACCGGCAAGACACTGATCTCGCTGGGAGCGATGCATGTCCACAGCCAAAGAAATCCCTTCACCGCCTTAGCGATGGTTCCGCCACACCTGGTCGAAAAGTGGGCGCGGGAAGCGTTTCTGACATTGCCAGGGATACGCGTTTTCTTGATCGACGATTTGCGCAATGGCGGTGACGAGCACAAAGCGCACGGAGTGAACGAAGTGCGGTTGAGGCAGGGGCGCATCGTGCGCGAAGGATTCCATACGACGTTGAGCGAGTTGCGGCTGCGCAAGGATTCGCCAAGCCCGCGGAAACGCTGGCTATCGCTATGCGGGAGACCATCCTTATTTATTGTCGGGCGAGAGCGAGCGAAACTCGGTTATTTCTGGCGACACGCTTACCGGGTGCCACATTCCGGCCCATACGTTGGCTGCGTGGTGAATTCGGACACGGGCAAGCCGGTGATCGTGGACGGCAGCCGATTGACGGCGGGTGAGTTTGAGAAGGTCAAAATCGCCGAGACCATCGAAACCAGGGGCGAGAAGTCTTGCCGCCCACTGCACAGCCCAATGTGGCAGGCGGACTCGGACAAGATCCGGCGCATGGCTCCGATCGAGTTCATTGGGCGCTACATGCCGGAATGGTTTGACTATGCGATTTGCGACGAGATTCACCAGTTGGCTGGCGATACCGCGCAAGGGAACGCCTTGGGCACTCTGGCCTCATGCACCGACCGAATCGTCGGGCTGACCGGAACACTCCTCGGCGGATATGCCGACGATCTGTTTAACGCGCTCTTCCGTCTCGAAGCGAGAAGGATGAAGGAGCATGGCTACGAATGGGGCACGACTGGACGCAGTTCTTTCATCCAGGATTACGGGGTCCTAGAAACCATCACCAAGGTTGAACCCGCCAACAATGCCTGCTCCAAGGCCAAAGCGACGAGCACAGTTCGCCGCAAACCAGGGGCGTCGCCGCTGCTGTTCGGCGAATTCCTCATGCAGCTGTGCGCTTTTGTCTTTCTGGAAGATATTTCGGGGGAATTGCCGCCTTACGAGGAAACCTATCTGAGCGTGCCGATGGACGCGCCAATGCAGGAAGCGTACCGCGAACTCGAAGAGGACATGCGGAAGGCGTTGAAAGCTCACCGGGGCAATCGGTCGGTTCTGAGCACGATGCTCAATACTCTGCTGCTGTACCCGGATCACCCATACGGGATTGGGACGCTGTACGGTACTGAGTTCGATCCTGAATTCAAGCGCAGGGTCCGATTCGTTATTGCGGAACCCCGTGACCTTCCCGAGGACCGGATCTATTCGAAAGAACGAAAACTAATCGAAGAGATCAAGAAGGAACTGTTAGAGGGACGGCGGTGCCAGGTCTTTGCCGTGTACACGCAGAAGCATGACGTCACAGCCAGACTTCAAAGAATCTTGAGCAACGAGGGAATCCACACCGCTGTTTTGCGAGCGAGCGTCGATACCTCCAAGCGCGAGGCGTGGTACGCCAGACAAGTCAAAGAGGGAGTCCAGGTGGTGATCTGCCATCCCAAACTCGTGGAGACCGGGCTCGATCTGCTGGACTTTCCGACCATCATTTTCTACGAGTCCGGCTACTCACTGCACACGTTGCGGCAGGCCAGCCGCCGGTCCTGGAGAATCGGCCAGCGCCGACCGGTGCGCGTGAAGTTTCTTTGCTCGGAAGGAACCATGCAGACCTCGTGTTTGCGCCTTATGGGGAAGAAGCTCCTCGTGGCACTCACTATGGAAGGTAAGTTCGCTGGCGAGGGATTGCAGAGCATCGATGAAGACGATGACATGCTCTCGGCGATGGCGCGGGAATTGGTCGAGAGAAACGGCATCGGCGATACGGCCGACTCGGTTTGGAGAGCCCTCAGTACAGAACATCAAAAGCTATTTCCCACGAGGTCTCATAGCGACGATGATGCCTCCGCCTCCACCGAGATGCCGGGCATTCTGCTGGACACTCAGCCTGAGCCCGCGGGTCTTGTGGAAAGTGCTATGGACGCGGGGTCTATTGTCGTCTTCGGACAGCGACCCGAATCGTTGTCAGGTAGGAGACGGCGCGGACGGCCAGCTGTCCCGGAACAGGCGTCCCTATTTGGCTTCAGTTGAGCTGAAACAGGCGAGTGTCAGTTGCCCTCGCAAGCTTCGTCACTGGTGAGCGAATTCCTCTCTCCTAAGCTCGCTCCATCCTCGCCGGCAGTTCGGCAGTTTTCACACTGCCGTGTTTTGCTCACCCTTCCAGATCTTTGTTTCAAAATCACCAAGGAGGAAAGAAATATGTCAGAAACAAGTACGCTCATCGGTTATGGCGGCCGAACCATTGGCCGCGAAGAACTAGCACTGGTGCCGACGCCAGCGGCGACGGAAACGCACCGCCCGGTCCCCCACCACGAGATCGTGCAAGCCCTGATCGAGACGCTCGGCTTCCGCCACATCAGAGTCGTTCACGACGAGTATGCCGTCTCTCCGGACGGCATGAAAGCTTTCGGCGTCCTCGACCTCGAAACCGAGATGGCAGGGTGCCGTTTCTCCATCGGGTTGCGCAATTCGCATGACAAGAGCATGCGTTTGGCGATGACCTGTGGGTATCGTGTTTTCGTCTGCTCGAACATGGCGTTCGCCGGGGACTTCACACCGGTCCTCGCGAAACACTCAAAGTCGTTCTCGCTCATCGACTGCATCTCGGTGGGCGTCGATCGGATGCAACGCAACTTCGAGCCCATGCGAAAGCAGGTCGAGACATGGCAGAGAAGCGAGCTGACGGATGTCACGGCAAAGGTTGTCATCTACGAGGCATTCGTCGAGGGCAAACTCGAAGCTCCGAAACACCTCGCCCGGACCGTGCATGACCTTTACTTTGAACCGACGTATGAAGAATTCCGGCCGCGGACCATTTGGAGTCTCTCGAACGCGTTCACTTCTGCGTTCAAAGAGCTGGAACCCATCCCGCAGTTCAGGGCGACCGCCAAGCTTGGGGAATTCCTGGAGGCCCGGTTCTCGCAGTCGTTCTAGTCGGCGGGGGATATGGCAAGACGCAAGCCCAAATCGCGCACCCTGTACGCCCCGATGTTAATGTATGCCTTGACATTCGGAGCCAATATTTATATTTATAGGTAGTCATAAGGTTTATATTGAATATCTATACATATACACAAATCGGTTTCTCCTAGGAAAACTGAGAAAGCGACTTTTCCATGCGCAACGAATTCCGTGCCCTGCGGCTCAAGCAACTGGATCGGACCCTGAAGCCATTCCGCGCGGCCGCAAAAAACCCGCGCCCGCAGAAAGGATGGCTTCGCGCGATCCGCGAAGCGGCGGGAATCTCTGCCAGTGAGGTTGCCCGTGTTCTTAAGACCAGCCGCGGGCTCCCTGTGCAACTCGAAAAGGCCGAGGCCGAAGATCGCATCACGCTCAAGAGCTTGAGAGCCGCAGCGAACGCGCTCGGTTGCGACTTGGTTTACGCGCTGGTTCCCAAAGGGGAAACCCTTGGCGGCCTGGTCGAAGAACGCGCCCGCGCCCAAGCCAAAAGACAAGTCCTGAGCGTCGAGCACTCGATGGCCCTGGAAGATCAGGCAGTCGGACGAGTTGACGAAGCGGTAGAAGCCGAGACCAAGCGGCGGCTTCGAAAGCGCGGGATCGAATGATTCTCTTCGCGCAAGGTGAGGGCAACACACCTCTGTCGGCAGAGGAGCAGCCAGAACTCATTCCCAATCTTGCGACCAAAGAGGAGCTTAACGAGTGGGAACGACAGAACATTCTCGAAGCGTACGCGTGGGCCCTCGATCCCGGTAGCCTTCGTCGACGCGATCCGTTGGTTGAGTCGTATATCAGAGACCTCCATTTGCGAATGTTTGACCAGACCTGGAAGTGGGCGGGCGTCTATCGAACCACTGAGAAGAACATTGGCATGCCACACCACGAAATCCGCGAGGGGATAGGCACGCTCATTGGGGATGCGCGCTATTGGCTGGAGCACGGAACCTATCCGCCCGACGAACTTGCAGTTCGCGTCCATCATCGGCTGGTTTTGATTCATCCTTTCGCGAACGGCAACGGGCGCCACGCGCGCCTGATCGCGGATGTGCTTGCCCAAAGGCAAGAACGGCCTGTCTTCAGTTGGGGCGGTGAGAATTTGGCGCGCGCCAGCGACTTTCGCCGGCGCCATATCGCCGCCCTGCAGGCGGCCGATGCGCATGACTTGGCACCGCTTCTCGCGTTCGCGCGCTCTTGAGGTACGCAGCAGAAGACGTTCCAAAGTTGTCTTGTTCCCGAAGCCTGCCGACGGATTCTGGTTGAATCGAGGAACGGTTCGGGGGACCACTTCGTTCGGGCGCACAAGTCATTTCGAGCTGGGAGGAAGGCCAGCGGCCTTGAGTGCGTCGCGATGCTCCTCCCAATGCAGTTCTTGATCGACATAACGCCGAACTAGCTGCTGTTCGTCGCGACGACGGTAAAGCAACCCTTGCGGACCTGACTTCTCCCAAAGCCTTTTCATCGTCCCAAGACGGATATAAATGGCAAACAAGTCGCGCTGCTTTACGTCTGCCTGCAAACGCCGGATCTCCCAATCTCCGGTCGACTTCCTTCGCTTTATTCCAGTCGGGATCGCGACCGAGCAAGACTCCCCGGTTGAATACAACAGATTAAGAGGGCCGATTTACCTGGTTGCGAGTTCAAAGGAACAAGAAGCCCAATGAAGCTGGCCGGACCAACGAAGGCTCTTGTGGCGTGCTTGTCGGCTTCACACCCCGGGAATGACGCCCATTATTCGCGCGATACCCGCGACGCGTCCTCCATCGCGAACATAAAACGTAGGTGCAAAATTGAAGAAGTAAGGAGCAAGTCCCTGCACGCCGAGTGTGGCCCACGCCCGAGTTGGACCGGAATCGAGATCAAGCCGCGCACCTGCCTGCCAATCAAAGTACGCATGTGCGGTTCCTTCGGACTTGATCCAGTCCGTGAACTGCTTTTTGATGCGCAAGTTGCTGGATCGTGAGGGCGGCGTCGAAGTCGTCTTCAGGACATCCGGATGTCTTGTGGTCGAGGGCTTGGGGTTTTCGTCTTGATGTTTCAGGGCTCCTTTGATCGCGGTGACCACGTCCTGGAATGCCTCATCAATGTTCGGTCACTTCGTTATTGGCCGCCCATCCCTTGGCGTTGCCAGGAGTTTTCCGAAGGGCAGATCGTGCCAGTCGCACTGCCGGAAGATCACCGGGATTACCCTTGCATCGCCTCGCTGATGCTGCGACGAAGTTCTTTCAGCTCGTCGAAACAGGAAGCACACTGTCTGATGTGAGCCAATGTAGAGGCACAATGGGTGGCCTCGGGTTCGGCTGCCAGTTTCCGGAGGATGGAGCGCCCAGGGCACTTGATTCGTTGTGGGTTGGGATAGTCCTGATGCACAACCGTCTCGAAGACATCGAATAGCTCGTTCTCCAGATTCATTGATTTCCGCTGTCCTCTCTGAATCGAATGAGTCCTCAACTATAGGTGCTTCCGCGGGCGATCCTATCCTACAACTCTTGTTTGGGCAAAACCGAGTACGTTTTTCAACAGCCTGAACCAGAAACTAAATCTGGCGGAGACCGACTTCGAAAGTTCTCGTTGGGCCGGGCACCTCCCGAGCCAGTGCCATGGGCGCTCATGCCCCGCCAGTTCTTCATAAGAATTTCCGCATCATGGATGAGATACATTTCCGTTTCGCTGCCATGTATAGATAGAGGGGACTGTGGGTCTGGATTCAGGATCCGATCGAACATGGAAGAAGGCAATCAGTCGAGGAAGCGCCGCGCATTCCGTTGGTCAGGGGCTGCGAGAGAGACTGCCAGAGCCTACCTGAATGCCAGGAGGCACTCGGAAAACTCTCGACAAGGCATCCCCACCGATTTGAAGTCACTCATCGCGAGGCTGGTTGAAGTCTCTGGAAACCCCAGGGACGCTTGCCTGAGATTCGTGCGCCAGTTCGGTATTCGAGAGAAGCAATCGTATCGGGAATGGACCAACAAGGAGCAACAGCAGCTGCTCGACTTGATAGTCTCCCATCCCCTGCATGAAGTGAGCCTCCTGCTTCGCCGCTCGCCGGCTTCGGTTCGCTCGATGCTTCGGCGGCTGGGTGCGAATGCGCGCATGGGTCAGGATTGGTTCACGCGGTACACGCTGGCCGAGGCTCTTCATGTTCGCGCCGAAGAGGTGCAAAAGTGGATTGACCGGGGATGGCTCAAATGTCGAATCGTACGCACCGGGAGGCTCAAGAAAGAGATTATCGACGCGGCTGATTTTTGTGAGTTCTGCAAACGCCACCGTACCGAGATCGTTGGTCGGAGGCTGAACTCCGATCGGCTGAGCTTTGTCCAGACATTTGTGTTTCCTCCCAGCCACATGGAACTGCTACCCGTGCGGGAAGCCAAGAGAGAACAAGCGGAGTACGAAGCTCAGATGAAAAAGGAAAACAGTTCTGCAGCGCAGGAGTTTGAGCCGGAAGACGACTTGGGCGTCACAGCCTAATATTGAGCGTCAGTACCGACGCTCTTGCTTTGTCAAGCCTCTTCTGAATGGGTTGGTTTCGAGTGCTCTTGGGAGAGACGATGGTCAATCCGATCTCTCTGCTTCTCATCAATTTGGAACTTCCGTCGTAGATCTCTGATTTCGCGCCAGAAGCTGTTGCGAACCGTCGCCACTGACGTTCCGAGTGCCTGGGCAACCTCCTCCCAGGTGTAGCCGGCCGCTCTGAGAGCCAAGACCACGCTGTGTCTTTCGCTCAGTTTTCGAACGATGTTTTCCAGATCCAGTCGCGCGTCTACTTGACGGCTCCAACGATGATCTACCGCACGGCTCGACAGCTCAACCGCCCCACCCGCGGGTTCAAGGCGACGAGACTTGGCGGCGAGCCGACGTAGAGCCCGCGAGAATGCCAACAAAAGCAGTCCGTTTTTCGGTGACGACGAGGGGGCGCCGATCCGGTCCAGATAGCGAGAAACCCGCACAACGGAGTCTTCCATCACATCGGTGGCTTGCGCAGGATCGGCAAGAAGTGATTGCGTCCGACGGCAGGCTTCTTTCCAGACTTCATGCGCTGCGGATCGCACATCATCGCGAATGGGCCTTCCCGTACGATCGACTTCCTGATCCCACCAAGAAAGCACTCTCTCCGGCCTTCCCATGCTGCACCCTTGAGTGAAGACGAAGGGCAATGAGAAAACTACGTCCGGGCCAGGCGGAGGCGGAAACTTCGAGCGCGAACGACAACAGGAGGTTGCGGTGGGACGGTATCGCGCGGCAGAGGGAGTCGGCTCGCTCTCCAATATGGCGGTAGAGCACCAGCGTTTGCCCCAGGTAATGATGGCGGAAGAGTCGGTTCCAAAGCGGTCGGGAAACCGGACAAAACGACCTTCCTCAACCCGATTTGGGAACTTTTCTGCGCGCCAAAAACGATTACGCAGAAGGCCCAGTCCCGTCTCCAAACTGTCCTGCTGCGGCTCAATAGTCCAAACATCGCGAACCTCCCAGCCCAATACGGTGTTTGTCTTCAACTAAAATCGTGCATTTGTAAAGGCTTGCCAACGATGCAAGTCACCGCCGCCGATTGGAGCCGCCGTCACCGCGCACTCTTTTTGTTTCCCATTCGATCATCGGGTGCGTAGAGATTAGTACTATCGTGGCGCGCTTCAATTCAGGAGTGGTGGTTTTTCTTTTCCCCGGTCGGAATTCCGGACAGCAAAAAATAAGGAGAAGGGAAGTCCAGGGGGCGGAGTCGGCGAACTGGCTGCGAGCCTAGTGCGAAGTGCGCATCTGCACGTTTCAGATCGTGCACAGCAACGTCTCAGTGGCTTGGGTGGTGCTTGGCGTCAGGCAGGTCTTCTGACACCGCCAGAATACATGTTTGACCGTCGAACTGAATCATGTCCGCTGAATAAGTTGTGGTCTTGATTTGGCCGGATTTTGTCCTCAGCCGGGTGACGACATTGCGAATGGGGCCGCGCTGAAGCTGCGCGGCCATCAGAGCGCGGTCGGACGGATCTTCCCAAATCCTCAGCTCATGGACCGTGCGGCCGAGTACCTCGGCCCGGGAATAACCGTACCGACACTCGAATGCGGCGTTCACATCAAGGAACCGTCCGTCCACAACCGTTGTGATGGAGAACGGGATCGGGCTCGAACGAAAGACCTTCTGGAACCTGTCCTCCGATTGCACCAGCGCCGCTTGCGCTCGTCGAAGATCTTCTATCCGCTTTTCAAGTTCCTCCCCATAAATCGCAGCCCGCTCGTAAAGACGGGAATTCTGGATTGCCGCGGCCGCAGGGATCGCCAACAATTCTGCCCGACGGAGATGGTCTTGCGTGAAGCGGTTGGGCTCCGCATGCCCGACAGACAGAAACCCCAGGTACTGTCCGGACGCGACCAGAGGAACGCTGAGCCAGGAGCGCAGATGATCATGTCCTTCGAAGGTTTGCCAGGATTGTTCTTCCCTCGTATCGGAGATCAAGACACTCTTCTGGCCGGCTAAAATCCGCTGCAGGAATGGAGAGTCGTCGGCATTCAGCGTGAGAGGGAACTCCGAACTAGGTTTCGGAGTTTGGGGGCGGAGTTTCTCTCCTAACGACAGCACGTGCGGACCGCCCTCCGAAATTAGGACCCGAGCGCACGTGTACGATATTAGGTCCGCTAGCGACTGGAGAAGCGCCTCGAGAACGAAGTCCATGCGGAGATCCTGCGTCAGACCAAAGGTCGCTTTACGCAACGCTTCGGCTTCGGCCCATGAGGATTGGGCCAGGGCAAGATTGGTTGCGACTTGCTCTTCAGCTTCCTTTTGGGCAGTAATCTCAAGGACAGTGCCGACGAGGCGGCGAATCTTGCCTTCTGCATCCCACACCGGAAAACCACGCGCCCAGACCCAGCGCACCTCTCCGCCTGGCCTTACGATCCGGAACTTCTCATTGAACTGTCCGTTGTGGGCCGCTTCTCCGAGCTTCCCAAGCACATGGACACGGTCATCGGGGTGGATCACGTCTTCATAAGACGATGGATTCTCCATCAAAGACCGCCACGAACGTCCAGTTATGTCCTCATAGGCCTGGTTGACGTAAAGGGCTTTCTTGCTGTCGGCATCGATCATCCAGAAGACCTCCTGGATATTGCTCGCCATTTGGTGGAATTCATGCTCTGCCGTTTGGAGCACATTGGCCGCGTTGCGTTGGTCACGGCGCAGTTGGAGCAACACCTTCGCCAAAAGGAGACTGAAAATGCAAAAAGCAACAGTCATGCCGCCCAACAGCACTACCGAGACGTCTGGCCTTTGGAGGTTGGAGACCAACACGGCAACGAAGAGAACGACGGAGAGCACCATCAAGGCGATCGAAGCGACCTGCCAGACGCGCCGCGACGCCCATTTAGCAAATGGCTCGCTGCGGGGTGGGTCAACCTGATCCATGGCTCTACCAAGGATGGACTGTTGGACTCGTGGCCGTCGGCGTTGCTCAATCAGAGCGTATTTTGCGCCGGAATTCTCAACTCTGCCACGTTTTGGAGCCAATGCTACCACAGCAGGTTACCGCCGCAGGGTTCAGGCTGACCTAGTTCAACGTGGGTGTAAACAGAAAGGGAACTCAATGCTCTGGCGAGAGCCGCTGCGCAATCCGTCGTGCTCCGGACAACCGGCGCTTGTGTCGGCACGCTACGCCGCTGAGCTTGGATCTACGCTGATGGCCCACTCCTTGAGCAGCCATTCTGGGACGTAGCAGCGATTCCTATTTCGCTCACACCAGGCGCGGAGGTCAGCAGACGATGTATACATCTCAGCGGTGAGCTGCAGTTGGTTGACACACAGTTCGAATTCAGTAGCGAGAGCCGGACCTACCCGAATGGGATGCCCCCAATTGGGGTTTCCGCGCCTGCGAGAAGGAACGAGCGGTATCGCCATAGGTTCCGATCATACTCCGCCTCGGTGGGATGTTGGAGGAATCCTTAGCAGGAGTTAAAGGATTTGCGGCATCTGGGAACAGGGTGATATTTTCGGGCAGTATGGCAGTTTCGGTGGAAATGCAGCACACGGGAGATGCTGGTCTGCAAGCAGAGGTTCGAGCGATCATCGAACACGCGCTCGCCGATCGGCTCGGCGATTGGCGGGTTTCGATTGTCGGGTCGCAGGCGAATGACCGGTGGGAGATGAAGATTGTGGGCCCGAACGGGTTCGAGCGTTCGTATACGCTGGAGGGTGCTGCCGGCGAGCATCGGCCGGAAGCAATTCAGGTCATTCTGGGTAAGATGTTGCCGGCCAGAAAAGCTTGATAGAAGACCGCGTTTTCGCGCAGCAATCCGAGGCTTGTTAACGAACCTCGATTGCCTCGCTAGACATCTACTGCCGTGTGCAGGAAGTTCTTCTGGCCTACCTGATGTCCGATCGAAGCTAAATACCAGAGCAGCACCATCCCGTTGTTTCCCCACTTTCCATCTCTGAAACCCATTCGGAGCAATCCTATGAAACTCCGTCGCAATGAATACTGCCCAATCCATAGATCGGTCTTTTACTGTGGCCGGGAATCAGGTCGGAAGGAGCGAAGGGAGATACGGCTGGGGCGTGCGTCTGTTGCTATCGTGAGTTTTCAATGACAGCCGCAGTCATTTCCGTATCGACGAAAGTAAACGTCACCATAGGCCCCCCTCGCACATTTAGGACCAAGGGAGGGCGAAAGCAGGCGATACAGACGCCATCTTTCTGCCGAAGGCTCGGATACACGATCCCCGCCGAGCCGCTGGTTAACAGTGTAAGTCCGAGGGTTTGGGAGGCGGTGTAGCTGTCCGGGTCTAAGCAGTCCACAAAGTCTGGATCTCCGCGAATGTCATGAAACTCATGTCTGAAATCGGCGAGATAATCGATATAAGAAAATATCTCTTCCGCTTTCCATTCGACCTCTTTCAGCTCGACCGCCCGATGAAAAGCAACTTCCGTTTGCGCCGTTTGCATTTCGAAAGCCGCATACCAGGCTCCTCGTCCCGCCCCTTTGAAGCGTCCTCCAAAAGGATTCGGGTGCGTAAAAGAGGCGTTCACGATGTGCGCCAGCCGGAAGCCGGAAACCAGCTCGATGGTGCTGATGCCAGGCAGCCGGCCACCCTCGCCAAGCAATCGATCGTTCGTGGCGCCCTCCAGCTCCGTGAGGTCGCTGAGCAGATCGTCGTCCTCCTGCGCGAGAAAATGGAGGATCGGCCTTCCAAGATCGCTGTAGCGATACGGAATAAGACGATGAGTCCAGTCCTGCTCCACCTTGATCTGCCTCGGAGATTTCATCTGCCGCCGCGACGTGCGTCCAAGAGTTGGCGAACTCTTAGAAAGGCAGGTATACCGCCCTTCTTCGCGTAATTGAGGGGCGAGTCTCCCCCGAACATTGGATTCGTGTTCGGCAGCGCGATCCAAGCATCCGCGAGCGTCTGGCCGTAAAGAATGTTCAGTGCTTTGAAGATCCCTAGCAAAAGCGAAATTCGGGTGAGCTGATCTTCGTCCAGTGTCTTGGCAGCTCGATTCTTCAGCGCGTAAAAACTGCCACTGGATATGCCGCCAAGCAAAGCTCGGGTATCGTCATCCCGCAATTTCCAATGTGTCGCGATCCGAAGAAGGCCTTTGATCGCGGCTGGACTCAGTCGGGTTCGGCTTTCTTTCCTCGACAGATCGACGGCTGTATCCCACGAGAAGCCAACAACCGCCTGTTGCATCGTAGCCATAAGCTTGTCTCCATTTATGAACATATATTACTACATATTTGATAACATGGCAAGCCGCTTTCGGCGTGGCATGTAAATAATTTACTTTCAATGGCATAGCCGGAATGTTCATCCTGGTGGCTTGATTCCCGTGACCGTCGCCTGCAGATGGTCAGCAAACCGGACACTGGAACAGTCCCTTTCGGCCATCACCGCGTTTAGCGGTAGAACAGGAGGGCGCCCGATCTTGGCGCCCACCCGATCCCACCGACAACAGAATTCACCAACAGAATTCAACGATTTCCCGTTAGGAGAACTGTCATGAGGCTTCGTCGCAATGAATATTGTCCCGTACACAAATCGCTCTCGTGTTGCGGTCGCGAACCAGTCCCGAACAGGCCCAGGCGGATCCGACTTGGAGTGCAGCGAATTGAAGATTCGCATCACCTGCGGGGTTATCGCGAACTGAGGTCACCCACAGAAATGCGGAAGCTCCTAAACCGAAAGATCGTGGAGCAGGACAGGATATGCGCAATCTGCCACGAAGAGTTCACGGACTACAACGACATCGTGCCAGACCACCGGGATCCCAAAGGGATGGGAGGGGCCTGGAGAGACGATCACCCAGACAATGTCCGAGCAGCGCATTGGTGGTGCAACGGGGCTAAAGGATCGACCAGGGTTAGCGACTGACGGCCCATCAGCCGGAACGCCTCCTCAAGGCGGCGCAACTAGGCCTTCTACCGCAAGTCCATGCGCCGGAAGTGTGCTGACTCGCAAGTCAATCATTTCTCGAAGATGTTACCCAACGTCTTCATTCCATCCCCCCCGCATTGCATCAGATCCACCGAAATCACTGATTCGTTCACGTCTGCGCCATTTTCCACAGCTAGTTCCACGACTTGATAGTAGTCGCCGTACTTGGCCCTTTCCCTAAAAGGATAGTCTCCCATCCTCTGAAATGTGGCGGTTCCACGGGGGTGAGCAATGGGCTGCGTATTTCCCGAGTTCATCGGCGAGAGGACGATCCTGTCTTCATAGCGTCTGACGAACGAGAGCGCTTCAAGCGTTAACACCGCATGTGTGAGGCCCCGATATGCCCGCGCGCAGAGGAGGGTTTGCAAGCGCTCCGGGGTCAGCCAGAAGAAAACGTACTTGTTCAAGAGGCGATACCACTGCTCGAGTGTGCAATCCGTTAGCGCCTTTCGAAGTTTGGACTCGATCAGAGGTTTCTGATCGCGTACCACGGCATGGCCGTGTTTGTCGTGGAGGATGGGCACGCTGTCGGGTCGACGCCGAATCTCAATGTCGGCCCGTTCCTTGTCCTTCACTTCGTAGAGATCAAGCAATGAAGAGGTGCTCAGGAGGCCATGTTTACGAATGCTCTCCCAGCTTTGCGCGTCAGCCATGTGATAGAGCCGCGGATAAGCTTGGGCAAGTTCTTCCGCTGTTACGCCCATCACCACGCTCTCCGGTCGATGATGCTGCGAAAGTCAAACCGGGTTGAAATCAGTGACACCGGGGCAGCTCCCACGCGCTCCACTTCTTCGATGAACTGTTTCGTTTGCGCGTCCAGTTGTTCGTACCGCCGCGCTTTCTCGTTCTTTCGATTCAGGTAGTCTACGAACGTCAAGGCTAGGTCAGTGGGGCCATTCAGTGCGGCTGCACGCCGCAGCAGGGCCCAATCGAATTCACCGACTCGTCTTTTGCGATCCGTCGTGGTTGTCCTTTCAGTTTTCTGCAACTGGGCGAGCGGAATCCGCGACCGCAGAGAAATGGTTTCCAGATCGATTTCGAGGTCCATCGGCCCGGACGTGCTCTTCTTGGGACTCTCCACTCGAATGGGATAGGTCCTTATCACCATTACGATCTTCCGAACCCGGCTCGGCGGTATTCCAACCTCCGACAGGCAGCCGGCCACACTGGTGTCGCGGGACGTCACATGCGGATAGCTGCCGTGGAACAGGCTCAGGCCTGCGCCCTGAGTACCCTCCACTAAGACATTCTGGTTTTTCCGGTACGCTTCCTCGAGTAATGACCAGCTCTCTCGAATAAACGGTTTGAGGTCACTGACGTCCTTCGCTAGAGCGACTTTACCGCCGCGCTCCTTTATTTTCCGTGCGGTTGCGAACCCAACGCCTTGTCCCGTTGATCCTATCCGCTTGACGAGCGCAGCTTCCCCTTTTATGTCGGCAGCGCTGATGATCATCGCCTGCGGGTCGATGGATAGGCGCTCAGCATCCACTCCGTACTTGGCGATCTCCTCCATCAGTTTCTGTGCATTCAGAACGCAACCGGGAGCCAGTATCAACTTGGCCGTCGCATTCCTTGATGTCCCGGAGGGCAACTGATGATGGGTGTAAGGATCGGGCTCCTGAAAGACTTTGTGACCGGCATTCGGGCCGCCGACTCGAACCAGGATTGAATACTCGCGTGAAATATACGACGTAACGTGACCCTTACCCTCGCTTCCATACTGGCCGCCTACAATCACGTCTACCCGCCGATCATAAGCGCGCGAATACAGACCCAGATGTGTGGCGGCCCTCACCAGCACTGCCTGATGCAAGCAGCGGCTAGTGTCGATCACGAAGTCGGCTGCGTCTTCCAGATCCTTAACCCGAGACTCGGTTTTGTTTTTCTCTGCTTCCGAGAACGACCTTAGTTCGCGAAAACCGGCTACATGCCGCGCCTGATATCGCTGTGCAAGGACCTCTGGCGGCGCCTTCAGATGAAGATGGACGACGCTGAACGAATAGGCCTGCCGGATAGCTCTAATCTGATCAAGGATTCGGACTGCGTCGACGATGATCATCGCTTCAGGACCCGCCGCGCCAAGGTCCCGTATGAAGCGGGCTAGAGCATCTCTGACCCAGCGTCCTTTTGTGTCCTCATCCAGATCCTCTCCGAACTTCTGCATGGCACGGCGCTCAGATTCGATCTCCTCGCCAAATTTCTGCCGTGCCAGGCTTTGGATGATTTCCTTGGTTTTGAGGACATGAAAGGAAAACTGCTCTTTGAGGCGAGTGGACAGTGAGGTTTTACCGGCAGAAATGCTTCCGGAAAGCAGGACGATTTGTTTTGCCAAGCCCTTGCACCTCTCGACGTGGTTATTGGGCCCTAGGAAATGACAGGATCGACTGGCTTGCTCGCCGCTTTTCTGCTGACGTAGGCAAGTCGTACACCGTGACATCAATGTTTCTGTTGCACAGAGTGTCTTCAACAACTTCGCTTACAATCTCCCATGCGCCACCGGCTTCTCCGGTGCCTATTCGAGGCATGTGAACGGTCGCCCGTGTCGCGGTAGCGTGGTCGGCTAGTTTCTGCAGGCACGATTCCAAAGCTCCGTATCGGATTCGAGGCGTGCTAGAGGGGCCGATACCATGCTGGGCGATCAGGTGGGCTACCGCCAGCGAATCATCGATCCTCGAGAAATGTATGTTTCCGAGTGAGCATTCCGCTCGATGACTAACCGCCCATTTGGCGAACTCCTCCTGCACCCCTGGCCATTTCCGCCGGACCGCACGCCCAAACCCAGCTCCCCAAATCATGGTTCGGTCGCTGACGATGTGTGCCAAAATGCGGAAGCCTTCACCCCGAGGAGCCGTCGCATCTCCCTTGAGGTAGGTAATTCCCATTCCTGGCGACTCCACGCTGTCCACCGGCCAGACGATCCCGAGAACCCGCGGATAAGACCGCCCTGGGTACGGCGGAATACCTAGCGACTCAACTCTCCATGCAGGGCCCTCTTTAGACCACTTTTCCGATGCTTTTGCCGTGTAGCCGATCGCTGTGCATTGGGAAATGACACTGCTGTGCTGAAGAGCAAACCCGCTTTCTATCGGCGTGTTCCAATGACGGGACGCCGCGGCGTAGTCAATCCTGTAGCGGCCAGTCGGAGAATCGGGTTCCCTGCGCGCGAGAAAACCGAAGCATTTCCGATGCGTTAGGCGGATAACTCGGAGAAGGACAGCCTCGCTGGATACCGCATATTGCTTGCGGAGTTGAAGGAGGCGATCGATGTTCGGTTCAAGGTCATCGCGGCGCAGAGTACCGACTGGCATCAGGATTTCGGCGGCAGCAATGTTGCACAACATCTCCAATTGCCAGTCGTCTGGAGTGGCTCCGCTGTGCTTCAGACGGTGGCGGACGAGTTCCGAGCAATCGGGAAACAGGGAGTGCCCGAGTTCGTGAGCAACGGAGTAGTTTATGCGTGCCACCGGACGGTCAGGATTGAATTCAATTCTTAGGCTACTGCCCGAACCGGTGAGCGTCTGCGCGTCAATTACGTCCTTGCTGGGAGAAACCTCAATTCCCAGTAACGCTGCCAGAGCGAAAGGGTCGTACGGCGGACCGGCCCAGCCGGATTCGAACGCCCGGAAGACCAGATCTCTCACCTTGGCCAACAGTGTCTCAACTGGATCAGAGCCGCCAGCGAAAGTCAGGACTGATCGGTTGGTCCACCGGAGTTTCCCGGGCTCAGCAATTGGGAGCGAAGCCATTGTTACCCACCCCTCACGGATCGCAGCAAACGAAAAGGGAGTCGCGGCAGCGCCGTGACTCCCCCTCAGAGTACGTCAGCTTTTTCCAAATCTTGATTTACTAGATCGAAAGAACGAAACTACCCCGCTTCGGCTTGAGTGTCAAGTGTTGCAGGAGGTTGCGGCGTCGGCCTAAGAGGTCTCACGCGAGGCGCGGCATCGAACGGCGTGGTTGATGCTGATTAGAAAATATGCGAGAAGCCATATCGTTCGTGCGATAAAAAAATGGACAGAGACTAGTGGCTGATCGGTCCCGCACGTTGATTGCTCCGGAAGAGTTTCACTACGCATCGAACAATCCTGTTTGTCCCGTCACGGTTTCTGACCACATGCGGAGCTGACGGCATCAACTACCGCGGAAGTGATTGCACATAGAATTGTGTCGTATTCCTCGACGAACTGCTGCACTTGCTGTCGCTGATCCGGGGCGGTCTTTGTGCATACCTGCGATTTGATGGCGATTATCCTTTCCTCGGCGGATGGATGCGAATTTGTCGTTTTCGGTTGGTGCATACCATCCGTCCCAGAATTCACCAGAATCGCCCGGACGGATTCGCACAATTGTATTGCACGAAAAAACACCAGCGCTCCGATTCCCGTAAAGCTGAGATAGTTGTTCCCGGCGCTCCCGCATTCCCGGCTGATTGCGAGTCCCAGCTCGTCGCAGAAAAACTCAAGTTGTTGGCTTTGAGAAGGATCCAGGGAACCGGTGTACTGCTCAATCCTCTCTTCCGCTATGAAATGAGCATGCTCGTGTGCCACCGCAAAGACTTCCATGGCGTGAAGAAGTTGAAGCCGATACGCCAAGTAGTTCTCTGGCTGTTGTACTTCGCCGAACCCGATCATCGTGCCGAAGGCGGCATAATATAAACATAATCGTGCTGCAAGGAAGATTCCTGACGGATCTTTGCGGAAGACTCGTTCCAAGTCCGTCGCGGAGTCAACGCGCTTGTATCCAATGGCGCGGGGCATCGCCATCGTTACGGCTGTGACGCATTTCGACCAATAGTTACAGAAACTGGACGTGCCCAGCCCAACAAACAAAAGGTGATCTGCTGTCGTGGGCCGGCTCGCCGGAGATGCACAGGAATCGGTTGATGTCACGATTTCAACCGAGCGCACCGGATTGATGCCGATCGTTGCGGCCGCTTTAGTGACTTCTGCCAAAACGGGCTCAAAAATGGCCTTTGTAGTCGGCATTTCAAACGCCGTTGTGGGTTTAAATTCATGGACAGACCGCTCAAGGTCTGCGACTAGGGATGGCCCGTCGGCACCAAGCGTGCACTGGGCCATTTTTTCAAGGCGCGCCCGGTTCTTTACTATCCAAGACTTCCATTTGGAGGAATCAAAGGCGGGGCTCCAATCTTCGTCAAGGGTTTGCCGCTGCAGGTATTCGATGTAGCGGTAGTAGTCGTCCTCAGTAGATGCCATTTCCGCTTCTGGGTTTCTCTACTGATTCTAAACTGTGACTGTAAACACAGCGCGCGTTCCGAGTATTCGCACAGAATCGGCTCCGCGCTCCCAAGTGCGGGATCGGGGTGTCATTGCGTTTCCCGCTTTGATCCTCACGAACCGGTGAAGACCAGCAGCCCACTTGGAGAATGCCAAACGTGGTTCTTGACATTCTCCAATCCACCACCTATCGTTGATGCGATTCGGCGACGCGAAGGATGAAGCACTTGTTATGCTTCTCATCCGAGGGGGCTTCCAGTCGCCGACTTTCCCGAGACAAAATTAGTGCCTCTAGCAAGTGCGCGGGTTGCTCTTGAAGCCAAGGCTTAAGGCCGAAGCCTTACCTTTGAGATGACAGAGGTCGTCAGAGCGAATATTACTGTCCGGAGAGTTATGTATGAACGATCCAAGGAAGAACCACGATGACAAGTCGTTGGGGTCTGGAGCCGCTTCATTCATCGGAAAAGTGTTCATGCTTGTGCTCGGGGCCGTACTGGCAGGTCTGGGAGGTTACTTATGGAACGAATACATCAAGCCTAAGCCCATCTATGTCAACATTCAGGTTTTTGATGATTCGACTCCTGCCAATTCCTTAAAAAACGTGGCGGTGTGGTTGGGACTTAAGGATGTAGAGCCGAAACAGACCGTCGATTTCGGAGTAGTTCGTTTCGAGATTCCGAGGAAGCACCGCAAAGAGCAAGTCACGCCTCAACTGCAATTGCAGGGATATTCTCCAATACAGGGACAAAATCCGGACAAGATGACATTGGACCGAAGCGAAATGAATGTAATCTTCGTCCTCAAGAAGAACGCGCCACCTGTGTCGTCACCTACACTTGAACGACAAACCTACAGCTCTGGCTCGAGACCTAGCGGGCCCGGCGCCTCGTTCAGCGAGTGGTACGAGTTGTGTTCAGACCCCGAACCCGAGAGCTGGACAATTGAAGACTCATCCTTTGTGTTGACTGGCGACCGGCAGTGCAACGCATGGTCTGAATGCAGGCAAACTCTAAAGGATCCAAGAAAAGCCTGTTGGCAATTTCGAATGCAGGGTCATAGTGAGCAGACGGGTGGACTGTTTAACCAAGGTAATACTGGCATTCAGTTCAGCACGGGCATTCTCAGTGTCCTGTGGAAGCATTAGCATTTGGGTTCAATCCTAGATGAGTGACTTTCGCAGCCGGAGGATCAAAAACGGAGAAGCTATTTTGACAAGGGGCAACTTTGTTGTAAACGTGGAAATCTCAACTGGACGGTGATCGATGCGAAACCTGTTTCTGATGGTAACGACGTTGTCTCTCTGTTTTGCTGCAAATGCTGAGGTAGCCTCGGAGAAGCCGCCGCAATGTCCACTCAAGATTACTCTGGTTCCAGCGGGGCCGCTCGGTGAGGTCGATCAGAGCTTTTTGGATAGCTATTGCGCCCTCCAAGTTAGTGTGTTTGCTCATCAAACACCGTATGTAGTCGTTTCAGGAAGTAACCTAATACTCCATTGGGGCGCTGGCAGTGGCAAAGACCCCGATGAAGAAAAGGGGATCCCGGACACGTATCACGCACTAAAAGATGTCGCACACGTTCCCTTCACCGTCTATCTTCTTCTGACATCCGCCGAAAAGGGCTTCGTCACGATGGATCAGCAGAAAACAGCACTTACCACTCTGAAGGACAGAATCGAAGCAGCCAACTCGTCTCTGGATTCAAAGTACTTTGCCAAAGGTCAGATTGATCGCCAGAAACAGATTCTCGACGCGTCCGAACATTTAGTTGTCGCAGCCTTGAACACCTTACGTACTTCTGAGACGACGCTCTCAGTGTTCGCTTCCGAAATGGCCCCTCTGATGCTTCAGAACGCATGGGATGCGGGCTGCGAACAAATCAAAACCACGCATGCGCAGATGATGGAGTGGAAAAAACAGTTGAATGAAAAAGAGTGGGCTAACCTAAGGGTTGTTAATCTCGGTAGACATCAAGCCCGATACAGGAATGCAGCTACTCAGTACTTTCATTGGTTGTTCGGAGACAATGGCCCAGCGTGGGCGTACCCCGGAGAAAGCATGCGTGTTACTTTTGCTGAAACGCTGGGCAAAGACGGGACTTCCGTTGATGAATTAACCACTGTGGAGATCGATGCTGACGCCAGCCAAGCGTTTTTCAAAGATCGTTGGCGCATGAGTGAAGATATTTTGAGCAACGGGGCTGCAGCTTGTATTGCCAAACTACCCGACGGGGATCGTATTTATGGAAAGAGCGCTAATTGAGAAGCTCGTCAGATGTTGAGTAGCTCGGGTCCGGAGGCCGCGCTTTATCGCCTTATTGAGTTTTACAACCAAACTTCTGGAGGTGCCCTATGCTTGCCGGATTCCAGGTCGAAGGACAGAACCCGAATGCATTGTTCACGTTGAAGATTCACCGTGGCGACGGAATGTGCCTCGTTGCCATGAATTGGAAAGATGGAAAGCCCCCTGTGAATTTTGCGGGGTTCTCTATCGAGTACCAGCAACCTGGCGATCCAACGTTTTATCCTCTCAAGAATCGCCTCTGTTTTCCGAACGTAGACCCTACGGATCCGAATCGCTTTTCGACGCTGCAATCGCCAATCCAGAAGTTTCGCTGGGTGCACTTTCCACGCAACGCGGACCTCGCGGGCGACTTCACGTATCGTGTCAAGCCCGTCTTCATGAATCAACAGGACCAACTCAGCTATGGCGATATGCAGGAAGCCAAAATTCAGCTCAACCGCCAGACGTATCCCGACCAATTGAATGTGGCATTCACGCGAGGCTTTGTCTCATCCCAGGCTTTTGTGGACCGTTATCAGTCCGTGAGATGCATTCTTCCCGCAAAAGCCGACCAGGGACTCGATTTCAAGCCCACAAGTCCGAAAGCTCCCCAGGCTCTTGACTGGATGGGTTTTGAGGCTCGTCAAGAGATCCTCGCCGTGCTCGACAAAGCCATCAATGACAATGCCGAAGTACGGATAGTCGCCTATGACTTGAACGAGGCCGAAGTCGTCGAACGGATGATCAAGCTGAGGACTCGGTTAAAAGTCATCATCGATGATTCCGGCAGCCATAAAAAGAAAACTTCCGCAGAAAGCAAAGCCGCGAAGCGCCTCCAACAATCTGCGGGAGTCCACAATGTCAAGCGCGAGCACATGGCCAATCTGCAACACAACAAATTCATAGCTGTGGACGGCCAAAACGTGCAAATCGCCGTCTGCGGGTCAACGAATTTCTCCTGGCGGGCTTTCTTCGTTCAGAACAACAACGCCGTCATCCTCTACGGAAAAAACGCTGTCCAACCCTTTCTCGAAGCCTTTGGCGATTACTGGGCGAATACTTCCGTTGCCAAATTCGCGAAAGGGGCTCCGGTGAACTGGACTAGTCTCGGATTGAACGGCATCGATGCCCGGATCTCGTTTTCTCCGCACACAAAAGCGAATGCCCGTCTCAAGTCCATCGCCGACGATTTCGGGAAAGATACGGCCTCTTGCCTCCTATATTCCTTGGCCTTTCTCTATGAAACGCCCGGGCCCGTGAGAGACGCGATTAAGAAAATCACGAAGGATCAGAACCTGTTTGTCTATGGCATCTCGGACAAGAAGGTCGGTGGCATCATCGTGCAGAAACCGGACGGCAACCTCGCCCCGATCTACGCGACCGCTCTCAGCAAGGGCCTACCCGAACCCTTCAAGGCCGAACCCACCGGCGGCGGCGGCACCCGGATGCACCACAAGTTTCTCGTTGTTGATTTCAACAAGCCTACCGCGCGCGTCTATCTCGGTTCGTACAATTTTTCATCACCTGCAGATACCAAGAATGGAGAAAACCTGCTTCTCATCCGCGATCGCCGTATCGCTGTCTCCTACATGGTCGAAGCATTGAGTATGTTGGATCACTATCACTTCCGCGTGACGCAACTCGAGGCGAAGAAGAAAAAAAAGAAACTGGAATTGGTCTTGCCTCCCCGTGCTTCAGGCGAGAAAGCCTGGTGGCAGGACTACTATTCTGTGGCTCGAAAAGTCCATGACCGGACTCTTTTCTCCTAGACGGGCGCCCTCTTTTGCAGAAAAGCGTCATGAGCAAGAGCAGAGAAATCGTCGCCATGCTCCGAACCTCAGAACTACGACAAAGCATCGTGCGAACGTGCCTCGACGCCGTCATTGTCACCCGCTCTCGGAAAGTGATTGGGGATATCAGGTAAAAGAGGTATAGCGTTAACAATATCCGACGTACCAGACAACCACCATGATGAGCGAGCTAGAGGGAACAAAGCAAGTCGGAACATTCACCATTGCCTCGGGAAGAGATCTTCATGGGGAACTCACACTCGCGGGATCGAAGACCTTGCTGTACTTGAGAGACAAGGACTTTTTCACAACCGACTTTCCTGATCGCTGCTTGAAGGGTGTCTTGCACGACCTGAAAAGGGTGACGCTTATTGACTGCATTTCTCCAGGTGCCGGGACGGCTTCTTACGGACCCGAAAGTTACCACTTTGCTGAAGTCTTTCCGCACTTCGTAATTTATGGGAACGAACACGTTGGTCCCAAAGAGAAAAGGATCAGCGAGATAGATTTTGTTATGGACGACGCGGACACCCTGTTCTACGACTTCGACGCGTTCGGCCATGTTCTTGACGCTGGTCAATTCATTGGGCCAATCATTAGCGCGCGAGAGAAGGCATACAACCGCACAATTAAGACTGGTTCTGCAGCGCAACTTCTCTATTTTGCAGGGAACCTCGAAATCTTCGCGGCCGATACACTGATTGGCAGGATCTCTGCCTCACATGGCCCAAGTTTCAACCTCGGAGGACCTAGAGGCGTTTGGCTCAAGAACACGATTTGTGTGACGATCGTCTTCAAGGAGGAACTTGTCTTCGAGGACGCGATATTCCACACGTCAATCCTTCTGCGATATTTGGGAATGTTGGTTGGCCGCCCTCAGAACATTCTCAGCGTTAGCTTGCGCGTGAAGGAGAACGCCGGAGTGCCGAACATCCTTCAGGTCTATTGGAGTACCCCGCCGCGCCGCGAGCCGTCTAAGGAACGCGGCGATCCGCATCCCGGAGACACTCTCCTCAACGTGATTCGTGAACCAACACAATTTTCGAGTGTGCTCGCATCTTGGCTGCAGCGTCAGGATTCTTGGCAGGACGCTCGAATGAGATTCTTCAATTCATTCGCGGAACAGCGCCATTATGACATCGACCGCCTGATCGGATCGGCCAACATGTTCGACATCCTTCCGAGCTCCGCTGTGTCCCCCGACGTAATTCTCACGGACGACTTTAAGGCGGCGATCGATTGCAGTCGGAGAGTTTTCAAGACTCTGCCGGTAAGTCAGGAACGTGACAGTATCTTGAATGCTTTAGGTCGCACGGCAAAAAGCAATCTCAAACACAAGATTTGTCATCGGGGTCAGTTTGTCACTTCGGTGTTGGGCACTCGTTTTGATGAGCTGACACTGGTGACAGATCAGGCCGTGAACTGCCGCAACCATTATGTTCACGGGAGTGAACCAGCTTTTGATTACGAAAAGAATTTCAATGCCGTTGTGTTTTTCACAGACACGTTGGAGTTTGTCTTCGCAGCATCCGACCTCATCGAAGCCGGATGGGATATCAAGGCATGGGCAGCCAGCCCGACTGGAATGGCTCACCCGTTTGGAGCTTACCGAGTGGAGTATCCCCGCCAATTAGCGAGCCTGAAGGCTCTCTTGAGGTAGAGGAACCGCCCGGCAGACGGTGTCGGAGTCGATTCCTCAAGGCGACAAATAGGGACCAAGATAAATTCAAAGCAAGGATGGATTTATAGATGCCCCGAAGGCTCCCAGAACGGCTCGGTCAAACAAGGGTCACGCTTCCTTAAACGTGCAGTATTCATGCGTAGTCGTGGGTTGTCATCCGCGCCGCAAAGTATTTGAATTTGCAGTCCCCCACGCACCTCATAAACGAAGCGATCCGCGAGAAGCGTCAAAATCCAAGGTGTTGTCGCCACGCATTACCATCGATCGGAGGGGGAGCCGCCGCACCCAACTCTGCAAGGAATGGACTGGCCTGCAGAATTGCATATTGCCCCACACGCTGGACAATGGGCATGCGCATCATCAGCGCCGCTTGGAAGGGCATGCGGATTGCGCTATTTAGCACCAATGTTTCTGTGCTGCGTGTCACGCCCACATAAAACAGTCGGCGTTGCTCCTGCTCCTGCCGATGCAGTTCATCCGGAGTCGCATCGTGCTCGATGCTGGGGATGATGCCGGAAATACAGCCCGCAATTATGACAAGCCGAGCCGTGAGCCCTTTCGATTTGTGCAGACTCATGATTCGCACCGCTGGGCCCTGGGGTCCGGGGAGTTGGGGCTGCGTGATCGCACTGCGCAGTTCATCGAGGAATTCATTGGGCGTCATGACATTCGGGATGACGGCGGCCGCGATGGTCAGCGCGATCTGTCGGATTGTCGCGACATCCTCGTTGCCCGCTGGGAATAGCTCCTCGATCAGTTGCGGAACATCCATGACCATCAGCGTCGCCAACCGCTGATTAAGCAGATTGAAGCGGTCGACCAACGGCTGGCAGTACGGGACCGTCAGATTTCCCGCCGCCATCAGCGTTAGCGTGGCATGCGGAGATTGCCCCGTTTGCTCGCATCGCACGCGGAGCCGCGCATACGGCCGGGATCTGCAGTCATTAGCGTCTGCGCCCAGCCAATACCGCAGCGCCGGACGATCTTCCGGATCGACGAGCAGCGTCAGTAGCGCGAAGCCCTGCGCCGCGAGATCAGTCTCCAGCTCGTCCTCGAAATAGAAGCTCTGTGCTACCCAAGGACGTGCATTCTGCTGCGCTATCTGATTCAATCGATTTCGTATTCCGTTGCCGATCATCCGTCGATTCGCGAGCACCAACACCTCCCCGGCCGCCATTCCAGGATGTTGTTGAAGGTACCAGTCGATATATGCCGCGAGCGTCTGGATTTCATCGCCGACCGAGTAGTGCCGCACGACATAGACCTGCCCCATGCCATTAGGCGGATACACGTTGAGAGGCTTCGGGTCCAGCCTCTGATTGTGATTGATTAGCGCATTCGCGATTTCGACGACACGCTGCGGACAGCGCCTGCACTCGTTCAACAGCTCATTGTGAGTGCCTACGTGCGTCTGCGGATATTCGACGATGCCTTCCGGATTCGCGTGTCGGAAGCCGTAAATCGATTGATCCTCGTCGCCGATCACAGTCACCGCCGCGGGACCACTGATCGCATCGATCAGTGCTTGATCCGCACGATTCAAATCCTGGTATTCATCGACCAAGACGTGCTGGTAAACCGGGATGTCCGGATGCCCAGGATTCTGCGTGACGAAGTCATAAGCGAGCGGAACAACCTCGCCGACCAGCATCGCGCGATGGAAGCGCAACCATGCAATCAGCGTGTGATGGAATGCCTGTTCCTGGGGATGATGTGGCCATCCGGGCTGCTGGTGCTGCATCCGCGCCCAGTAACCTTCGAACGCCTGAATGAAGCGTTCGACTTCGCGCTTTCCGCCGAAAGCTCGGCTGAGATCGCAGACGAGCGTGTCACGTTCGTAGTCCATGAGCGGGCGTGGGTTGCGATTTAACGCCTGGAATACGGCAGTGCGACTCAGCAAGCTGAAGCTTAGGGAATGGAGCGTTCTCGCCACGACCTGATCAGCACCGGGGACTCCGAGCTGGGCCAGCTTTTCGACCAAATCGTTCGCCGCCGTACGCGTGAACGTGACTGCGAGAATTCGATTCGGCTGGACGTGCTCGACTTCCAGCAGTCGTGCGACGCGCCGCATCAATGCATAAGTCTTGCCAGTCCCAGGGCCTGCGACAACGCGGAGTGGCGTCCCGTTGTATTCAGCAATATTGAGGTGAATCCCCTGCAAATTCGTGTTCCAAGGCATGTCCCGAATTGTAATCGGGAAACATTGTTCTCGTTGGCTGTGCGAAATCTGTTCAGATATTGGCTACCGTCCACTTCTTTGGAGAGACGGACTCGATTGGAGTTCGCGAATTGGATATAACATGGAGATGCCAGCCGACCGCTGGGGAACACTGACATTCGAACAGCCGGAACGTCGCTCCCATCACAGATTCCTTGATTGAAGATGTGCCTGCGGTGTGCCTAGTAGCAGTCGGCCAGGCGATCGGCCGCGCTACCACATCACTTCAAAGCAGCTTTACGCTGCGAATCTCGGTTGCTCCACCAGATTCATCTGAGAACAAGTGTCGTTCGATTAATCGTTGTCAAGGTATGTTTTCATCAGCGCGGCCATCTGCGCCGATTTAACGTGAAGTCCTCGGGATGCAATTCGTCAAGGTTCTCCTCCTCGTCAACAGGTGATGTGGCAACCTCCTCGATATACAGCAACGTCAGCACACTGTCATAAGATGGTAAGGAAACGGAGTGCTCAAAGATGTAGTCTGGGTTGCGTCGACGAGAAGGAGCAAGCCACAGATGCGCTTTGACAGTTCGCAAATCGTCAGGCACCGATAAACCTCGAAAGCAATCATACGCGTAGGTTCCTTCAGGAACTCGATCGTGGACTGCAACGAATGCCTCAAATTCCTCAGACGCTTTGAACCACCGGATAACACCACCCGTGCTCCAGACTATCGCCGCCCGGAATGTCGTCAGTCCCATGGCTCTATATGCGCTTGCAGTGAGCGAGGTATCGAAAGTCCGCGATAAATCACGGATCATGTCAAAAGTCGGCTTGCCTCTTGAAACGGAAGCCTCCAGAAGCACCTCTGGAATTAATAGCTCGCCAGCAAAGACATTGGCTTCGCATTCTTCTTCTGGCAATGATTCGTCCCAGCTTTCCACGTCTTTCGTACGACAGATACTACCGTTGACGCCATGGTGAGGAAGGACATAGTGAGCAATTTCGTGGGCGATGGTAAATCGTACTCTTCCAGCTTCGCGAATCGAGTCCTTGACCAAAATCGTTCCGGCGTGATTTTCCTTCGAGCACACGAGAGCGCCGTCAAAACCAGAAGCATTGCAATACTGGACTTCCAGGCCCAATGACCGAGCGACTTCCACCGGCTTCACGGGAGCCGTCAATTTGAGGGTAGCTACTAATTCGCTAGCAAACGTCCTGGCCGCGGTGCTCATTCTGATTGTCCAATTCTGCGGCGCAGCCGATCTTCGGCGTCCTTTAGTATTTGTTCGTCTTGAGTAGTGAGATCACTCTTGTGGTGGAACGACAACTGTAGCTTTGCATTGCTTACTATCACCGAACCCTGTAGCAACTCCGCGACACACCTTCTTGCGTGCTGCGCCAAATTCTTCGGATTATGAGGAATCAAGTATCCGGGACGCAACTGGTCTAACAAATCCAGGTACCTCTGAGGTGGAGATACACCTTTGATCCTTAGATCCTTTACGAGAGCGTCAATCCGCGCATACATCTCGTCACAAATGAGGTTGGCCGGCGAGCCGGAAACGCTGAGGAAACCAAGGACCTCGTCTTTATCTAACTCTTCTACCTCACCAAAGAGGGCGCGGGAATCCTTTACTAGGTTGTTGAGATCCTTCTCTAGCTCATCGCGATTCATTCTTCACCCCCCGAATCTCCGGGCGCACCCTGGGCATCGGGCGCAAGCAGTCGCAGAAATTTCTTTCGCCGGTTGGTAATTGCGCTAGGTGTCACACCGAGCAGTTCCGCTTGATCGGCCCGCTTCGACGCCCCGCAATCAAAGGCGGCAGTAACGTAATCCTCAAGGTCTGGGCTTCCCTTTGCTGCGTGCAGAGCGAAGGCTCGAAGTTCAATAACCTTACCTCCCTGACCGTCATCACCAAGCTCATAGACTACGCCCGGTTCGGCTGGAAGCTCAGGATCTCGATCGGAAGCGGCTTCCAGAGTGGCAAGCCGGCGGTTGAGTCGCATACCTTTGCGCAACAAGTCCTTGAAATCGTCTTCCAGCACGCGGCAGAGGAAAGTAATCAGGCTGGCCCCTTTGCTTGGCTTGTATTTGACCTTTTCATTCTGCAGCGCATCCGCGATGACCGCTCGAGCTAGGTCGTCTGGGTCTGCGCAAGCGCGAGCAAGCGCGTTGCCGTACCCCTTGGCTCTCGCAGTTGCGAACAAATGCCGCGAGTGGAGAGTCAGGCGGTGCAGAACGTCCTTCCAGTCGACACCTCGAAAACGATCGTCTGCCGACATCGCCTCGTACTTATTCGTCCCAGAACAGAAGAAATTGCCATGCGCGTGAACAAAAACTCGGCATAGATTTCTCTGCTGGCCATGGCAATTTTTGGCTGGCTGCAGCGAACACGTCAATAGGGGGCGATTACAGCCGTTGACCGGTCAGAATCGTCCCTCAATTCTACGGTCAACCGGCAGTCGGCAGAGGGAGAAAAGATATGCAAGCGGAAGTCGAGACGCACAACCAGCACGAGGTCCTAGTCATTATTTTTGCACCACGCTCACCACAACCTAAGGAATTCACATGGGTGAAGACCCTAAGAGTCGGGGAAGCAGCACGACAAGCTGCAACTGCTTTCGGATATCAGGGCGGCAACCCAGGGTTGCAGACCGAGGGGCACCCTCCGCGGGTCCTCGACAACAACAAAACATTGGCTGAGGAACACGTCCATAATCACGAAAAGCTGGAACTGATCGACACTGGCGGCGGGGTTTAGTTTGATTCCGGCTGAACATAGCAAGATTATTGTGCAACATGAACTGGAAGGCGCGTTGGGCTGGGCCGAACGGCACGACGCCCGGATCGAATGGCTTCCCGACCACTTACGGTTGCACGTTACCTTGCGGCAGCCCGAGACAGATCAACTATTCTTCTTGCGAGCAAAGGTCGACGAGTATCGGGCGCTTCCACCAGAGTGGACGTTTACGGATGCGCGGTGGGAAACCGCGGGGCGTGCCATCGATTTTCCCGAAGGAGTGCAGGGCCGCTTTGGGGCGCCTATGTTGATCACCTATAACCAGAAAGCCGTAATCTGCGCTCCCTTCAACCGCCTAGCATACTCTGAGCTTGCGGGACCGCATTCAGATTGGGGCGGACCCGCGAACTGGCTTAACGCTGGAGCGTCCCAGGTTCATGCGGAGACGATTGGCGACATGCTGCAGGCAGTGTATCGCGATTTTTCACTCAGTCGGTTAAGGATGGAAAAACAATGAAGCGTTCCCCCGAAGAGTGGAAGGCTGCGCCAGTCTACCGGACTCGTTCCCTGCCGGCGGGAGAGTTGCGTGGCCAGTTCTTTCTAGCTGAGCCCGTGATTGCAGCAACCCGGGAGGCTCTAACGAGCTTTGCGCTGGCCGGCATTCGAGACGGTGGCCATGAGGGAATGGCGTTTTGGGCCGGCTACGAGGCTGGCAACGCCACTGTCATCCTGCAGGCAATCGTCCCCAACGCAGCCCACTCGAATCAGAGAGTTATGGCAACCGCCGCGGCAGTAGGCGATGCCGCTCGCACCGCTCGCCGTACTGGACTTGGGGTTTTATGCCAAGTCCACTCGCACCCCGGGGATGATGCTCGGCATTCTGATGGGGATGATGAATTGATTCTCCTCCCCTTCGAGGGCATGCTCTCTGTTGTCATTCCGAACTTCGGTTTGCACTTCGAAGGGTTAGCTGGTGCATGTGTTCATCAGTTTCAAAGCGGGAGATGGGTCCTCTGCTCGCAGGAGTCAGTTCGGGCTCATGCCACCGTCATTTCGTCCCGGATCGATCTCCGTGTCTGACTGCTCCCAGTTCTACCGCCGGCGAGACCTTCGCACCCAGGAGTATATGGGGAATGAACGCTTCGACGCTCTGCCCGTTCATGTCGCCATCGACGCGAAAACGCTGGCATTGCCAGCGGGACAGCTGGGTCTGCTGGCCCTAGCCAACCAGTTAGCCCGCGTGCATCGGCGGATTAGCTTTTCGCTTCCCTCTTCTTCCGCAGTTCTGTGCATACCCTACCTGCTCCCGCGTTCTACGGTCGGCGAGACTTTGTTGACGTTGGTCCGTAGCATCGATCCCTGTGGCGATTTCACCATAGGCACTCAAACTGGACCTCGCGTCTCCATTGGGCTGGGTGCAGACCTGCCTGAACAATTCGATTGGTACATCGGAGCAGATCGGGCCTTGGGTTCCCTCAGTTTGTCGCCGAGAGAATTCTCTTCATCCTCCGGCACTCTACTCGGCGCCGCGGTCGCCTCGTGTCTGGGGGCAGCCGCTATTCTTCGAAGCGTGGTTGGCCTTGAGTCGAGCCCTCGCACGGTTTCTTGTTGGAATTACGGGGAAGGTGAGTGCGCCGATACTGGACCGCGCGAAATCGCGCCGTTCGATGTGGGTCGGATTCTGATGGTTGGCGCGGGAGCGGTCGCTGCAGCGGTTGTCCATTGGCTCCTGGTATTCGGGATCGGAAGCGAATGGACTATTGTCGATAGGGACCAGATTGAACTCCACAATACCAATCGTGGCTTGATGTTTATGCCATCCGATGCCGGATGGCCGCGTGGAACAAGTCGATCAAAGGCGGAATTGCTGGCTTCGTTCATTCCCGGATCGCGGTGGGAACCAGACTGGTATCACGAAGCCAAGCTGGTTGAGTGCGGGTACGATGTTGTTCTAGGCCTCGCGAACGGCCACAACGTGAGGCACCATATTGCCAGTCGCAATACTACGGTGACACTGCAAGCAACCACGGGCAGGAATTGGCTGAGCCAATTACATCGTCACATCACGGGGAGGGACGATTGTATCTGGTGTCGCGCGGGTGAGGTCGCCGAACCAATTTTCGGTTGCTCTACGGGAGAGATTCCTGCGCCCCCGGGCGAAAGAACGGATGCGGCCCTGCCATTCTTGTCCGCCGCCAGTGGCTTGATGCTGGCAACCGCCCTGCAGCGTCTGCAGAGTGGTGAGTTGGCCGCTGACGACTGCAATGACTGGCGGTGGGACTTCGGCTCCACGCACAGAATGTCCAGTTCCGGTTTCCGCAAATGCCGTGACACATGTTCTCGAACTCTCCCAGCAGCGGTTCGGCGCGAGATGAACCGAGAGAATCGTTGGCGGTTTCTCGATCCAGAGGGCTAAGTTCGTTCTCGCCGTCCACAAGGGCGGAGTATATCCGCCCTTCTCCGATATTAAAATTGCCCTTATGCCGCAATGTTTATTCTGTCTACGAGAATGGGAGGGTGACGGCGTACACTTTACCGACGAGCACGTCTTCCCAGCGGCGCTCGGCGGAAACCTGGTCGTGAAACACGGTGCGTGCGACAAATGCAATCACGGCAATTCAAAGTTTGAGCAGGCGCTTGCCATCGAGCTCCCGCCCATCCGCATGCTGCTGCAGATACCGGATCGCTACGGCAAGGTGCCGCACACGGCAGCGACACTCGTCACGCCTGAAAAGACATTTGACGGCCGCGTGAAGGGCGACGGCAGCGTCGTCGTCAAGCCGGTCATCACTGAAGAGAAGAATGAAAAAGGCGAGCGCGAGTTCGTTCACCGGTTCCTGAATGATGCGCAAAAAGAAAAGCTGCGCGAGCAGGAGAAGGAAAAAGGGCAGCAGCTGATCGAGACGGGGCCGGGAGATCCGGTCACGGCAGAAGTGCATATCGGCGGTGACCTCATGGTCATCGGCTCGCCAGAGGGTTTGCGCACCGTTGCGAAAATCGCCTATGTCGGGCTCGCGCATCTTGTCGGCGTGAAGGTCGCCGTCGGCGATGCCTTCAAAGAAGTACGGCAATTGATCCTTGAGGGGAAGCCCGAGGACGTGACGCACTTCTTCACCCACAAACGCTATCTGGAGGCGTGCCAGCAAGGACCGCACCAGCACTCAATCGCGATTGCCGCGCGCCGAGACACACATCGTGTAGATGCGATCGTCAGGCTCTTCGGCGAGCTTACTTATTTTGTCGTGTTGTCGGATCATTATGACGGCGCGGATTTCTGCACCACGCTCGTGTATGACGCCTATCGCGGGGAAGAGAATGAAATGCTCTTCGACCATGAGCAGGCCGAGATACTGCAGATGGAAGATGTCGCAAACAGTCCTGAAACTGTCTGGGGAGATTTGGAACGGTTTGGCAGGAACTTCTGTGCCTTCCTGGAGCGGATGATGGAACAGAAACGCCTCGAGGATATTGCTCCGAAGAAGCTGGCGGCGAAGGCAGTGGCGGAACCAGCCAGGGAGGGCCCCATCAATTAATGTCCATTCGGAAGCGGCGCTAAACACACATTTCAAGCCACAAAGCTTCGTGCCTTACGTTACCTAGAGCGACCCTTGTCGGTTCTCGCGGTCATTGAAAAAAAACGGTCACTTAACGTTTGTGCCCTGTCACGGGCCGCATTCTGTTCCATCGATTATGACTGACTGTCGGTAAGTCGGTCACCGCCAGCTGTGAAAACTTCCCAGATGCCGACTTTTGGTTACCTATCGGATCTCGGTGAGCGCGTTCGCGATCATGCACTCACCGAGATCCGCCGACTTCAGATTGCCAAGACGAAACAGCGCGACAGGTCAGCGCCTGGGGCTCGCGGCCGTCTCGGAGGCCCGCGCCAGTGCTTGCGTGTCGATATACTCCCGGATGTTCGTCAGTTTGCCATTTCGAACGGTAATGGCGAAGACCCAATGGTCCTCGAACGTCTTATTCGTGGCTTTGATTCTCCCAGTAGCGAAGCCGACGACCAGAACCCGGTCCCCCTGCGCTATGAACTCGGGGGGTTCTGGGTACGAAGTTTCCACCGTTTCGTTAGCCTTCTGAAGTAAGCTATTCAATCCAGCGTGCCCGCGGTGCGTGCCGGCCAGCGGCCAGTCCTCGCCCGGAATGATCCACTCAATATCTTCGGCAGACAACGCCAGCAGATCTTGCTTGTCGCGGCGGCCGAGTGCCGCAAGAAAATTCTTCACAATCTGGACATTCTTTTCGGTGCTCATTGAAATCTCTCCTTTTCCTCTACATCAAGTCCGTTCGATCTAATCCGACGTTTCGGAACCATCCTTCTTCGGGCCAAATCGCACGGTCGTAGATTGATTACTGCTGCTTCTTGAACAAATCCTGGAAGATGAGCTGACCCCAAGTGCCGCCGCGTGCGTGCACCAGCGCGCCACCCTCGTTGAGCTTTCCCAGCTTGATGGGTGCGAACCCGAGTTGTTTGGCCAAATCCGCCACGGGAGAGATCGCGTCCTCGTCATCGCTCGACAAAAAGACGACCCGATGGCCCCCTTCGAGGACCGGGTCGGTAGCCAAAATGGCTGCACCCAGGTGATTGAAACCTTTCACGAGCTTAGCGCCGGTGAATGCCTTCGCGACGAAAGCGGAGGACAGGAGGCCGCCCAGTTCTTCAGGTGGAACTCCAAACGCGTTCGTCGCGTCGATGACCGTCTTGCCTTTCCAACTCGGCAGGGCCTTCGCAACCTCGGGATGTTTTCCGAACGGGACCGCCAAGATGATGGTGTCGGCCCCGAGTGCATCCCGCAGCGACTTGGCGACGACCGTGGGTCCAATCGCCCGAGCCTGCGGCGCCAACTCCTCGGCGGTCCGGCGACTCGCAACGGTCACGCTAATGTTTTTACGGGCGAACGCGTGGGCTAGGGCCTGGCCTATCTTTCCGAATCCTACGATTGCGTAGCTCATAATGTCTCTCCGATCCGAGTTAATATTGATCCCAACCGCCGACTTCAGATGGCCGAGAAGCCGCCGTCGACATTCAACTCCACCCCGTTCACGAAGCTCGAATCGTCGGAAGCAAGAAACAGCGCGACCGTCGCGATTTCCTCAGGTTGACCCATCTTTCCCCGCGGGATCAGGGATTCGAACATCTCCTTCGCCTCCTTGGTGAGAACTTCTTCCTGCATCGGTGTGGCGATCGGCCCCGGGCCCAGCACGTTCACCCGGATATTCCTGCCCTTCAGTTCGTTGAGCCACGTGCGTGCAAAGGAGCGCAATGCCGCCTTACTCGCCGCATACACGCCGAAACCAGGAAAACCCTTCACCGAAGCAACTGATCCGGTCATGATGATCGATCCGCCATCGTTGAACAGCGGCAATGCCTTCTGAACCGTAAACAGCGTTCCGCGCGTATTCAGGCCGAAG
>Ga0210389_10000155_pt1 | contig 69140 bp, 67 predicted proteins | sample IncBWH28OmetaG_FD_160127 | JGI IMG/M metagenome (GOLD analysis project Ga0210389, IMG submission 160127) | Forest soil microbial communities from Barre Woods Harvard Forest LTER site, Petersham, Massachusetts, United States - Inc-BW-H-28-O ...
TTTGCGGGAGCGGCTTGTGCGTTCCTTTGTAGGCCATCGCCGTCGACCGCGATATCACCCGCAACGAGTGAATTTTCGCCAGGTTCGCAATCAGATCATCCGTCATACCGTCGGCAAAATAATCCTGCTCTTTATCCCCGGAAAGATTCTCCAGTGGCAGCACCACCAGCGAACTGCTCCGGTTCGCCTTCCCCTTGCTCGCGTTCACGTAATGTACCGTTATACCGGAAATCAGCGCGCTCCCTGCCAGCACCCCAGCAGCCAGCACCGCGATCCTCGGCAACGAAAACCGCCTGCTAGGTTTCCCCGGGCCAGCATTCGTCAGGGCATCGGAACTTGCCGATCCATTCTTCCCTACAGCCGCGGGAACTCCAGCCGTCTTTTCGGCTCCGGCTGCTACCAACGCCGGACTCTCCGGCAGACTGCCCTTCAATTCCACCGGCGCAATGAACCGGTATCCTCTCCGCGGCAGCGTCTCAATAAATCGCGGGTGGTCGGATGAATCCCCCAGCACCTCGCGCAGCCTCATCACCGCGTTGTTCAATCCGTGGTCAAAATCCACGAACGTGTCGCTCGGCCACAACCGCTCGCGCAGCACTTCGCGCGACACGATTTCGCCGGGTCTCGCCACCAGCATCGCCAGAATTTGAAACGGTTGTTCGGAAAGTTTCAGCCGCAGTCCGTGCTTGCGTAGCTCTCCCGCTTCCAGATCAGCTTCGAACACGCCGAAGCGCACATTTCTTGGTGAGCGGTGATTTTGTTCCATCGTTGTTCCGGAAACGTTGGAAAGTATAGCCTCCGGCGCAAGGTCGGTCAAAGTTTACTTTTCATATCACCTGTTAACTCCTGTATTTTCATTCGCCAAGCCGTGGATGTAGAAGTGTTTTCGATTGGACGCATCGTGGATTGCACTCCTTTGTGATTCCGCTCACATTCGCGCAACACAGATCGGCCGGTCTATCTTTTGCGAAGCGCTTTCGCGCGCAAGCGCTCGCCACACCAGGACCGGGTCGAGCCACAGGGGAGCGCGCCAGGGGGAATGAAATGTTCAACAGTGGTAGCACGTCTTCGTTCGCAAAATGGATTTGTCTGTCGCTCGCTCTCGCCTTGGCGCTCTTCTCCGCAGCTCCAACTCGCGCCCAAGTCTCCGGCGCCACCCTCTCCGGCCTCGTCACCGATGAACAGGGTGGTCCCGTTGCAGGCGCTTCCGTCAGCATCAGAAATACCGGCACGGGAGTAGTCCGCGAGGTTTCCACAAACGGTGATGGCATCTATTCCGCGCCTAACCTCCTGCCGGGAAGTTATGAGGTGACGATCTCAGCCAAGGGCTTCCAGACTTTGGTCCAGAAGGGCATCACGCTGAACGTCGGCGCTCAGCAGGCATTGAATCTCAGCCTGAAAATTGGCGCGCTTTCACAGAAAATTGAAGTTAGCGCCGCGCCCCCTGATATCCAGACAACTACGTCGACGATTAGCGATACGGTTGATTCTCACACCATGCGTGAACTTCCTTTGAACGGTCGCGACTGGACCTCCTTGGCAACGCTCCAGCCCGGCGTGAGCAGTATTCCCAACCAAGTGGGTACGGGATTCAGCGCCAACAAGGGCAATCGTGGATTTGGCAACCAGCTTAGCGACAGCGGCCATCGGGCCAACGAAAATACCTACCGTGTCAACGGTATTAGCATCAACGATTACTCCAACGGTGCGCCAGGCGGTGCATCTGGCCTGAATCTTGGCGTCGATGGCATTCAGGAATTTTCCGTTCTCACAAGCGACTACACAGCGGAATACGGCCGTACTTCCGGCGCAGTCGTCAATGCTATCACCAAGAGCGGTACCAATGATCTGCACGGCACCGGTTTCTTCTTCGACCGTGACAAAGTTTTCGACGCCAAAAACTACTTTGATCCCGCCGGTCCAATTCCTCCATTCCGGCGCATACAGTTCGGAGGATCAGGTGGCACGGCTCTCATCAAAGACAAAACATTCATTTACGGAACCTACGAAGGAGTGCGGCAGAACAGGCCCGGTTCGCAGGCAATCCACGTGCCCACAGACGCGGAGCGGGCACTTGCGGTTCCCGCGGTTGCTCCTTACTTGAAACTCTGGCCGGAAGCCCCCGCCGGCACCCCTGTGGACGCCAATGGGATTACCCAGACTTTTGACGTAGCGTTGCCTTCGATCTCGAACGAGAACTATTTCACCATACGTGTCGACCAGAAGATCTCTGACAAGGACACGCTATCGGTTAGCTATTTTTACGATGCTGGGCCCCAGCACCAGCCGGATCCACTGTTGAACGCAGTCCATCAGGTGTATTCGCGCAGGCAAATGGGCAGCGCTGAAGAAACGCATATCTTCAATCCAGCTTTAGTCAACACTATTCGCGCTGGCTTTAGCCGTGTGCGTGGAGACATAAATGATCCTCTGTCCGGCGACGCCGTCGCTACAGACACTGCTCTGGCAGTAGCCCCAGGCGCAATCGGTCCTCCGCAGATTGGGGTACCCGGCGTTCTTACCACCGCGATTGGTTTGGGCGGCCTCAACCGCTTTCTCCATCGGTGGACTTCCGGTCAAGTCTACGACGATGCCTTTCTCACCCACGGAACCCACTCGATCAAATTCGGGTTCGCCTTCGAGCGCATGGACTACAACATTACTGAGAAATTGAGCCCGAATGGCCGCTTCAACAATTATCCAAGCCTTGCCGCGCTGCTGGCGAATGCTCCGAACAAACTCAATGCCCTGGCCCCTGGTGGTTCAAACGAAGTCGCAATCAGGGAAAGTCTCTTCGCAGGCTATGTCCAGGACGATTGGCGGTGGCGCCAGAACTTCACGTTCAATTTGGGTTTGCGCTACGAATTCACAACATTGCCGTCGGACGCCAACAATCGGATTCAAGAGATTACTACTCTCACGAACTGCGCCACTCCGGGCGTGCTTCCCGGCCCGACGAGTCCGTGCGGACCCGTTCACGTGAGCCACTTTATCAGCAACAACCCCACAACCAAGAACTTCGAGCCACGGATCGGATTCGCCTGGGATCCTTTCCGGGATGGCAAAACGTCCGTTCGCGGAAGCTTCGGCATTTTTGACGTTCTGCCGCTGCCTTATGAGTTCGGCCTGAATACCGCGGCCACCGCGCCGTTTCAGATTATTGGTTTCGATCCGGCAGCGACGCTCGGCAACGGCATCAGCCAAAATATCAGCTTCAACCCCAACAATATCCGCAATCGCTACATTGACCAGAATCCACACCGCGCGGATGTCCTTAACTGGAATATAAATGTCCAGCGACAGCTCGGCCATGACTGGACTCTGACGGCTGGCTACATCGGCTCTCGTTCCGTGCATCTTTCCGTCTCTGCCGATGACGTCAATCTCGTTCCACCAGTTCAAACTTCCGCAGGAATCCTCATACCCTCCAACACCTACCAGCTTGATCCCAATTGGGGAGGAGCGAACGGCGGACTCACGCCCGGCGGCCCCGGAGGGGCTGGCATCCGGCCAGTCTTCTTCGACGGGGAAGCGACCTACAACGGATTCCAGGCGCTGCTAAAACACGACCTGAGTCACGGCGTTCAAGGTCAAGTGGCCTACACCCTTGGCAATTGCAAGGACACAAGCTCCGCTCCAGTCACTGGGGATACTTACGTCAATTCGGTTGCCGTACCACTGTTGCTTAGCAAGTCGTACAGGATCGGGGCTTGCGACTTCGACATTCGCAATACCCTTGTGGGAACGGTCATTTGGAATCTTCCTGGGCCGAAGACTGGCTGGCAGTCCTACGTGGCCGGGGGATGGCAAATAGGTACGATTATCACCGCCACCAGCGGCTCTCCTTACAGCGTCACTTTCGGCGGAGGTGGAGATCCTCTCAACACCGGGTTCAACGGAGACTTCTCCATGGATTACGCGCAAACCGTCCCGGGATGCAACGCAACTCCAGGGGTCAGGACCGATGCCCAGGGACACCTGCTTGCTTTCAACCCAAACTGCTTCACACCCGCGCCGGTTGTCCCCGGAGGAGTCCTCGTGGGTAATTCGGGGCGCAACCACTACTACGGGCCGGGGCTCACAACGGTGGATTTCTCCACGTTTAAGAACTTCACGTTTATGGAAAAGCTCAAGGTGCAATTCCGGGCAGAGTTCTTCAACATCCTGAATCATCCAAACTTTGCCGCGCCCAATTTCCTCAACGACGCCAATAACTCAATCGGCACCGGAAATGCCGGTGAAATCGGTTCCACGTCTACCTCTTCCCGCCAGATTCAGCTCGGCCTCAAGCTGGTCTGGTGATCTCCACACTCCGCCCCGGGCGAGGTTGAATCGTGAATAATCGTCCTCGCCAACTGTTGAGCCCGTTTCACCCCACGGGCTCAACAGTTTTATCCAATCCGGAATTCCGTGTTTGTGTGAGTTTCCCCATCGGGCGTGAACTTAAGCCGTGAACGATAGTTTCCAACAGAGCCCTATGATCACTCCCGCGGATCGTAATTCCAAGATCTGGTCCGTCGTTCGTGTCTCCAGCGGAAATTTCCTGGAAATGTACGACTTCATGGTCTTCGGCTACTTTGCCTCCGCCATCGGTAAAGCCTTCTTCCCCAGCAACTCCGCTTTCGGCTCGCTCATGCTGTCCCTCATGACCTTCGGAGCCGGCTTTCTCATGCGCCCGCTCGGAGCCCTCGTTCTCGGTGCCTACACCGACCGCCGCGGCCGCCGCGCCGGCCTTCTTCTCACTCTCAGCATGATGTCCGTCGGCATTTTCACCATCGCCTGCACGCCCGGCTACGCCACCATCGGTCTCCTCGCGCCTCTTCTTGTGGTTCTTGGCCGCCTGCTCCAGGGTTTTTCCGCCGGCATGGAACTCGGCGGCGTCTCCGTCTATCTTTCCGAAATCGCCACTCCCGGCCACAAAGGTTTTTATGTCAGCTGGCAATCCGGCAGCCAGCAAATCGCGGTCATGTTTGCCGCTTCCGTCGGCGTCGTCCTGAATTCCATTCTCCCTCCCGAAAAAATGGAGCAGTGGGGTTGGCGCGTCCCTCTTCTCCTCGGTTGCATCATCGTTCCATTCCTTTTCCGCCTGCGAAAATCGCTGCAGGAGACCGACGAGTTCGTCGCGCGCAAGCACCACCCTGGCACTTCGGAGATTCTCCGCTCGCTTGCTAGCAATTGGCCCATCATTTTGATCGGCACACTGATGGTCACCATGACCACCGTCTCCTTCTACATGATTACCGCCTACACTCCGACGTTCGGCAGTTCCGTCCTGCACCTTTCCAGCTTCGACAGTCTGATCGTCACGCTCTGCGTTGGCGCATCCAATCTTTTCTGGCTCCCCATCATGGGCGCGCTCTCCGACCGCATCGGCCGCCGCCCGCTCTTGTTCGCCTGCACTTTGCTGATGCTCTTCACCGCCTATCCCGCCATGCTCTGGCTTGTCCGCGATCCTTCCTTCGCCCGCCTGCTCACCGTCGAACTCTGGTTCTCTTTCATGTACGGCAGCTACAACGGCGCCATGGTCGTCTACCTCACCGAAATCATGCCTATCGACGTGCGCACTTCCGGCTTCGCCCTCGCCTACAGCCTGGCCACCGCCACCTTCGGTGGTTTCACGCCCGCCCTCAGCACTTATCTGATTCACGTCTCCGGCAATCGAGCCATCCCCGGTTTGTGGCTCTCGTTTGCAGCTGCCTGCGGCCTTCTCGCGGCATTGTTTGCAAAGCCCCAGCGCGAAGTTCTCGCAGTGGTGACTCCCGCCCCTGTCGAATCCTGATCGCTTCGCGGCAGTAGGAATCCGCAGTTCCGGGCCCCTAAACGCTCTAACGCTTTTCTTGTTATAGCCGTGCAACAGTGCTATCTTCTTTTCTCCCGTCCCTGCCCCTGCTTACCAGGAGTTCCATGCACACCCTGCTGGCGCAATCACCCCCTATTTTTATTTGCCAAATCGCTCCTTTCGCGCATCTCAATCCGGGTGGGAACGCCCCGGCCTCCAGGGAGATCTGAATCATGGCTACGCAGAGCAGAATCAAGCCCCGAGACCAGCTCCGCACCCTTGTTCTGGAAGCTCGTGCCAACAGCGATCGCCTGTTTGACATTGTTCGTGAAGATTCGCTCTACGAACGTCCTATCCCGGAACGCAATCGAATCATTTTTTATATCGGCCATCTTGAAGCCTTCGACTGGAACCTTTTTCGCACCCACCTGTTTTCTCTGGAATCGCGCACACCCGCGTTCGACAAACTTTTTGCGTTTGGAATCGATCCCGTCGATGGCGGCCTTCCCACGGACCAGCCCAGCGACTGGCCTTCGCTCCCCGAAGTCCGCAACTACGTGCAAACTCTTCGCAACCTGATCGACGACACTCTCGACGCAGGCAACTTTCCACTAACTGTCAAAGCCGACGGCTACTCTCCCGAAACTCTTCTCCGCGTCGCTTATGAGCATCGCCTGATGCACGTCGAAACTCTCGCCTACATGTTTCATCGCCTCCCCTACTCGATGAAGCATCCGCAATCCCAAGACCCCGCCTCCACCGCTCCCGTCGAAAATGAAATGCTCGAAATTCCCGCCGGACAGGCCACTCTCGGCGCGGCTCGCAACTCCTTCGGCTGGGATAACGAGTTCGATCTCAACACCGCCACCGTCCCGCGTTTCCGCATCGACAAATACATGGTCACCAACGCCGATTTCCTTCGCTTCCTCGAAGATGGTGGCTACCGCAATCCCCAATTTTGGGCCGCTGATGATTGGCAGTGGAAAGAGCGTCACTCCGTCTCCCACCCCGTCTTCTGGAATCAAGCGGGCTCCACGTGGACTTTCCGCGGCATGTTTGAAGAACTTCCATTTCCCGCCAACGGGCCCGTCTACGTCAGTCACGCAGAAGCCAGCGCCTACGCGCGTTGGGCAAAAAAATCCCTGCCCACCGAAGCCCAATGGCATCGCGCCGCCTACGGCACTCCGCAAGGTACCGAGCAGGAATATCCCTGGGGCTCCGCCGCTCCTGAATCCCACGCCGGCAATTTCGATTTCCGGCGCTGGGATCCCGCTCCCGTCAACTCCTCTCCCGCGAACCAGAGTGTTTTCGGCGTTGCCGGGCAGCTCGGCAACGGCTGGGAGTGGACCTCCACGGTGTTCGCCCCATTTCCCGGATTCCAGCCATTTTCCTTCTATCCCACCTACTCCGCGAATTTCTTTGACGGCAAGCACTTCGTCATCAAGGGAGGTTCCGCGCGCAGCGCAGCCTGCTTCCTGCGCCGGTCTTTCCGCAACTGGTTCCAGCCCCACTACCAGTATGTCTATGCTGGATTCCGCTGCGTTTCCGAGTGAGCCACACAATGATCAAAACTTCCGCACAGACACAAATCGCCCATCCTTTGCACATTCGCCAATTTGCGCTGGAAGTGTCGGAAGGCCTCACCAGGCCTGGCCAGAAGGAACTACCCTCAAAATATCTTTATGATTCCGTCGGCTCCGCGCTCTTCGAAGTCATCTGCGAACTTCCGGAATACGGCCTGACCCGCTCTGAAGAACACTTGCTCAAACAGCACGCCCGCGAAATTGTCGATCAGCTTCCTCGCCCCGCTGTCGTCGCCGAACTCGGCAGCGGCACCGGCCGCAAAACGCGCCTGCTCCTCGAAGCCCTCTCCCGCTGGCAGTCCACCTGGTATCACCCCATCGAAATTTCTCCGTCCGCGCTCGCCGTTCTTCGCCGCGAACTTCGCGACATCAACAGCATCAGCATCGTCGGCTTCGAGCGCGAATATCTTGACGGCCTTCGCGAAGTCGCCGCCCGCCGCTCACCCGGTGAGCATCTCCTCGTACTCTTCCTCGGCAGCAACATTGGCAACTTCGACGGCGCTGCAGGTCCCGATTTTCTTCGCGGCGTCCGCCAGATTCTTTTGCCCGGCGACTCCCTTCTCCTCGGCACGGACATGCTCAAGCCCGTTCCAACGTTGCTCAGCGCATACGACGATCCAATCGGTGTCACCGCCGCCTTCAACTTCAATCTTCTTGCCCGCATCAACCGCGAACTCGGTGCCGATTTCAACCTTCAGCAGTTCGCGCACACGGCTCTCTTCAATGCGGCAACACACAGCGTCGAAATGCACCTCCGGTCCCGCTCGCGTCAAACCGTTGCGATCCCGGAGGCCTCCATCTCTGTGCAATTCGAAAAGGACGAAACCATCTGGACGGAAAGCTCCCACAAATATTCCCAGGACGAACTTGTCAGCCTGGCCCACCATTCCGGTTTCAAACGCAAGGCGCAGTGGATCGATCAATCGTGGGGGTTTGTCGAAAATCTCTGGATCGCGGATTAATTATTCTCGAGTTCTTTTCGCAGTTCTATCTATAGGCCTTTCGCTTTTCTAAATTCGCTTACAACCGCCGCCGGCTCCCGGTGCAATCCGTCCACCGCATAATTCATCTGCCGGATATCCCCCGCCGACACTTTGCCCGCCAGTTCCGCCAACGCCGCCCGCAGCGCTGGAAATCGCTCCAGCGCCGCCTTCCTTACAATCGGCGCCGCGTCGTACGGCGGGAAATAATGCCGGTCATCCTCCAGCGCCACCAGTCCCAGCGCGCTGATCAGCCCGTCCGTAGAATTTCCCGCAACCACATCCACTTGATGGTCCGCCAGCGCGCGGTAGATCAACCCCAAATCCATCACCCGCGGCTTCTCTCCGAATTTCAAGGTGTACTGATTGCACAGCCCTGTAAATCCATCCGGCCGTTCCAGAAACTCATACCCAACCCCCGCACGCCACTTCGGCGCCAGCGCCGTAATATCCGAAAGCTTCTGCAAATTGTATTTTTGCGCATCCTCGCCGCGAATCACCATCGCAAACGTATTCTCAAATCCCAGCGGCTCCGTCACCTCAAAGCTAAATCGCTCTGCATACTCTTTCTTCACTCTTTCATAGACGTTTTTGGAATCTCCGCTCGGCGTCTCATTCAACACCGCCGTCAGCGCCGTTCCCGTGTATTCCACGTACAAATCCAGCTCCCCCGCCAGCATCGCTTTTTGTATCAGCAGCGTTCCGCCCAGGTTCGTTTTCCGCTCCACGGGAATTCCCGTCCGCGCCTCAACGTGCTGCGCCAGCAGTTCCGCCAGCACAACCTGCTCAGTGAAAAATTTCGAGCCGACAACGATTTTCTTCCGCCTCTGGCCGCAGCCGCCCGACGCAATCAGCGCGATTGCCAGCCACAAGCACAACGATCGGGGAAGGGAACTCTGCCTGGGAAAAGCCATTCGCATAGTGGAGGAAAGGCGCATCACGTCACGCGCAACCGCCGCTCCAGTCTCCCCAGCAGAAAATCTGCCAGGATCGCCAGCAGCGCCGCCGGAATCGCCCCCGCCAGCAGCAGCGAATCGTTCACCAGCGCCACACCGCGAAAAATAAAAGTACCCAGCCCACCCGCCCCAATCGCCGCCGCAATCGTGGCTACCCCAATCGTAATAATCGTCGCCGTCCGTACGCCCGCCAGAATCACCGCCAGCCCCAGCGGCAGTCGCACCCGAAACAGAATCTGCGCCTGCGTCATTCCCATCGCCTCAGCCGACTCCAGCACCGCCGGATCAATTTCCGTCAACCCAACATATGTATTCCGCAAAATCGGCAGCAGCGCATAGAGCGTTAGCGCCACAACCGCGGTTCGCTGTCCAATCCCCCCGATAAACGGAATCGGTATCAGAAACCCAAACAGTGCCAGGCTCGGTATCGTCTGAAAAATTCCCGCAATTCCCAGCGCCAGCGCCCGCAACTTCGCACGCCGCACAATCAGCATCCCCAGCGGCACCCCGATCAATATCGCCGCCGTCATCGCAATCAGCACCAACTCCACATGCTCCAGCGTAGCGCTGAAAATCTCAGCCCGGTGCTCCCCCAGGAAACTCCACAACCCAGTCACGCCGCGCCCCCTCGCGCATCCAGCGAAGCCGCAAACGCCAGCACTTCCGGATGCCGCAGCCGCAAAAATTCTTCCGGCCCCGCGCTCGCCACCACCCGTCCCTTTTCTAGTAGCACAATGCGCGAAGCCAGCAGCAGCGCCTCCCGCAAATCGTGCGTCACAAACACAATCGTCTTTCCCAGCCGCCGCGCCAGCCCCTGAAACTCCCGCTGCAATTCCGCTCGCGTCACCGGATCCAGCGCTCCAAACGGTTCATCCATCAGCAGAATCGGCGGATCCGCCGCCAGCGCCCGCGCCACTCCCACCCTCTGCCGTTGCCCGCCCGAAAGTTCCCGCGGCCGCCGCCCCGCAAATTCCTCCGGCGCCAATCCCACAAGCTGCAGCATCTCCTTCACCCGCGCCGCAATCTTTTCTTTCTCCCATTTTTCCAACCCCGGCACCAGCCCCACATTTTCCGCAACCGTAAAATGCGGGAACAGTCCCGCCTCTTGAATCACATACCCGATTCCGCGCCGCAGTCGAATCGCGTCCCACTCCCGCGTCGCTCGCCCTTCCACCACCACATCGCCCTTCGACGGCCAGTGCATCCCATTGATCAATTTCAGCAGCGTTGTCTTCCCGCTCCCGCTCCGCCCCAGCAGCACCAGCGTCTCCCCGCGCGGCACCTCCAGCGACACGTCGTCAATAATCACCGCGTCCGGCGCGCCGTTCGCTCGCCACGAAACGCCACGAAACTCGATCAAATTCTGCCCGACGGTACTCATCAGTGCCTTCACGGAACTCATTGCCGTCCCAGGTGTCCGAACAGTCTAATCCACCCCTGCCTCTGCTCGCAGACAATTCACCACTTCGCAAGCCCAACCGGTTTCGTGGTACTTTGAAATTTACCGGCAAGTACTATCGTCATTCGTCATTGAAACCATGAGCCCCCTCGAAACTCTCAGCCTCGTTCTCGGCGCCGGCTTCGCCTCCGGCCTCAATGTCTACGCCACCGTCGCCACCCTCGGCCTCCTCCAGCGTTTCGGCGTCATTCATCTCCCCGAGCAACTCCAGGTTCTCTCCCATCCGTTCGTCCTCGCCATCGCCGGCGTTCTCTACCTCATGGAATTTCTCGCCGACAAAGTTCCCTTCGTCGACTCCATCTGGCAAGCCATCCACACCTTTGTCCGCCCGCCGGCCGCGGCGCTCCTCGCCTTCAGCGCCACCGCCGCCGCTCCCGAGCCCTGGCGCTGGGCCGCCGCTCTCGTTGCCGGCGGCATCGCGCTCACCTCGCACGGCACAAAAGCCAGCGCCCGCGCCGCCGTAAATATTTCTCCGGAGCCGCTCAGCAACTGGGCCTTAAGTTTTGGGGAAGACGTCCTTGCCGTCTGGTTAACCTGGTTCGCCACCGCGCACCCCGCGATAGCGATCATCGTCGTCGTCGTTCTACTCGCGATTTCTCTCTACCTGCTCAACCACCTCTTCCACTTCCTCCGCCGCACCATCCGCAAACTCGCCGAAACCTGAAGTTGTAATTTTCAAACTGTGCGCACAGCGTGTCATCCTGAGGCTATCCGACGAGGATAGCCGAAGGACCTCAACGTAAGAACCCTACAATTTAGCTAGCGACAACCTCGCTTGCTAAACCTCTCCTCACTTCACGTACGTCCCCACCCAATCCAAAAACGTCTTATACCAAAGCTGCGCGTTCTGCGGCTTCAACACCCAATGCCCCTCATCCGGAAAAATCATGATCTTCGACGGCACGCCCTGCCGCTGCAACGCACTGAAAAATTCCAGCGACTGCGTGTACGGCACGCGGTAATCTTTCTCCCCGCAAACCACCAGCGTAGGTGTTTTATACTTCCCCAGATCCCCCGCATACGTCGAAGGCGACCACTTCTTGTAATTCTCCGCCGCTCCCCAAGGCGTCCCCTGCGAGTCGTGCTCTTCGAACCAAAGCTCTTCCGTCGCATACATCGAAGTCTTGTCGTACACCCCGGCGTGGCTCACGATCGCCTTGAACCGGTCCGTATGCGTCGCCAGCCAATCCGCCATGTATCCGCCATATGACCCGCCGGCCGCAGCCAGCTTCGTCTTATCAATAAAAGGGTACTTCGCAATCGCCGCGTCAATCCCCTTCATCACGTCGCCATAAGCCCGCCCGCCCCAATCATTCGTGATCTCATCGGTAAATTTCTGCCCGTATCCCGTCGACCCGCGCCGGTTGATCATCAGCGTTACGTACCCCGCCGCCGAAAATACTTCCGCGTTCCACCGGTAGCCCCACGCGTCCGACCACATCGTCTGCGGCCCGCCATGCAGCAGCACCAGCATCGGGTATTTTTTCCCAGCGGCGAATTGCGGCGGCTTCACCAGCATCGCCTCCACCTTCGTGCCCTCCGCGCCTTCAAACCAGAACTTCTCCGGCGCATTCAACTCCAGCGTCGCCAGCATTGCGTCGTTCTGGTGCGTCAACTGCTTCAGCCCGCTGCCGTCTCCTGCCGCCACGAACAACTCGCCCGGCATCGTCAGGCTCGTTCGCTCCGTCAACAAAGTCTTGCCGTCCGCGCTGAACGAGTACGCGCTGTTATAACCATCCACCACTTTCTTCGGCGTCGCTCCCGCCCTCGCCTCCATCGCATACACCGGTTGCAGCGTCTCGTTCTCCGCCAGAAAATAAATCGTCTTGCTGTCCGGAGACCACGAAAGGTTCGTCGCGCTGCGGTCAAAACCATCGGAAATGCTTTCAGTCTTTCCGGTCTTCCGGTCGTACAGCATCACCCGCCAGCGATCCGCCTCATATCCCGCCGTCAATTGCGCGTGATACGCGATGTGCTGCCCATCCGGCGAATACACCGGGTTCCCATCAAATCCAGGATTCGTCGTAATCTTTTTCGGTTCTCCACCCGCCGTCGGCACCAGGAACAACTCGCCGTTCGTGCTGATCGCTTCCATCTTGTCCGGCACCGCCGTATAGCAAATCTCTTTCCCGTCCGGCGAAAACGCAAAGTCATTCGCCTCGCCCCGCTGGTCCGGGGGAATGTCGTAATCCGCCCCCGGCGTCAGGTCCCGCGCCGGTGCGCTCCCGTCCACCGCGAGAACAAAAAGATGGCTGTGCTTTCCCTCGCTCCAATGGTCCCAGTGCCGGAACAGCAGGTGATCGTAAATCCGCGCCTTCACCTTGCTCTTTTCTTTCTCTTCATCGCGCTTACTGTTGCACGCGTCGTCCTTGCAGTCGAGATACACCTCAGAAGCAAACGCGATCGTCTTCCCGTCCGGCGCCCATTGAAACAAGTCCGCCCCTGTCGAAAGCGTCGTCAACTTCTTCGCCTCGCCTCCTTCCATCGAAAGCAGGTACACCTGCGAATTCCCATCGCGCGACGACAGGAACGCCAGCGTCTTCCCATCCGGCGACCACGCCGGCGAGCTGTCGTGCCCGCTCTGCGTCACCTGAATCGCCTCGCCGCCCGCCGTGCTCACCATCCACACGTTGCTCGCATTCCGGTTCGCTTCCATATCCGGCGTGGACACGGCAAACGCCGCCCACTTCCCATCCGCCGAAATCTGCGGCGCCGAAACCCGATGCAGCTTGATCATGTCGTCAAACGTAATCGCCCGCTTCGCCCCCTGCCCGCTCACGGCGGCGCTTAACGCCAACATCCCCGTTACCGCCCATCCCGCTCTCAACAATTTCATCTCTGTCTCCTTGGCCATCCGCACTCAAATTTGAATTCTCTCTTGCCTTGTAGGGCCCGCCTTCCGAGGTGGGCCGTTCTTGCCGCTCCGAAACGCCGTATGATGTCACTATTGCTCGAACCCAGCAATTGGCTATCTCATTGGGCCTTCCGCGTTGCCACTCCCACCGCCCAAATATATCCGTCCGGGTCCGCCAGCATCACATCCCGCCACCCGTGCGGAAAATCCCGAGTAGTCTGTATAATCGTCGCGCCCGCGTCTCTCGCCCGCTTCTCCAACGAATCGGGATCGATCCCCAAAACTCGCAGCTCAGCCCCAGTCCCGCGAGCCCCCGGCGTCTTCAATCGCTCGAACAGCGGATGCTGGTCATACGTATGATCCCCGTGCAGCATAAACTCAAAATCCAGCAACTTCAGCACGGCAAAATCTCCATCCGAATACCTTACCGCCGCCCCAAGCACCTGTTCATAAAACCCCAGCGAAGCCCGCAAATCCCGCACCAGCAGATTCACCGAGAACTGCCGCATTCCCCGCCCATAATCATCCGCGGGCATAAACGCCTCGCCCGTTCGCGTCATCGTCAACGTCTCACCTCCGCACCACGGCCCAGTTCACCAGCGCAATCACCGAAGTCGTTCCAATCACCGCAAACTCGCTTCGCCCCATCCGCGTGGCCAGCGCCACGGAAAACAATATCCCCAATCCAGCAAAAAGGTACGGAGCCGGCAGCAGGAATTTCGCTTTTCCATCGTTCCGCCTGCGCAAAATCGGAACCGCCAGCGCCATCGCGCCATAAATCGCAAGCCGCGAAGCCGCCGACAACAACGCATTCCACTGAAAATTTCCGATCAGCGCAAAAACAAAAACCAGCGCCGCGTAAACCAGGATAGAAACATACGGCGTCCGGTATTTCGAATGCACGATGCCGAAAAACCCCGGAAAATCCCCTTGCTCCGCCAGAGCATAGGTAATCCGCGGCGCGTGCAGCACATTCGCGCTCAAATACCCATAACCGGAAATCAGCGCAGCCATCGCAATCGCCGCCGCGCCACCCGAGCCGATAAATCTCTGCGCCGCATCCGCCAGCGGCCGCGCGGACATTCCCGCCTCCGGCAGCGCCGCGATCGTCACGTATTGCACAGCCGTGTAAATCAAACACACCACTCCCAGCGCCAGCAGCAGCGCAATCGGCGTATCCCGCTTCGGATTTGTCGATTCGCCGCCCACAAACAGCGCCCCTTCAAATCCACCATAGGCATAAACCAGCAGCAGCATCGTCTCAAACCAGGTTTTCGCCGAAACCGCCGGCATCGCCAGCGGCACGCGCAATTCCGGCCGCGCCACCAGCGCCCACACTCCCGCAATCACAAACGCCAGCAGAAATCCTACTTTCACGATCGTGAAGAGGTTGCTGAGATTCTTCCCCATCTTCACGCCGAAATAATTGAACAGCGCCAGATGCCCAATCAACAGGAAGAGCACCAAAAATTTTCCCGCCCCACTCTCCAGCTGCGGAAAAAACCTCGCGCTGTACGTCCACACCAAGTTCGCCGCCGCAGCCGGTGCCGCAATCCGCGTCAGCCACGTCATCCACGCCACCAGCAATCCCGCAAATCGCCCCAGCGCATCCCGGGCATACAAATATAGCCCGCCAGTCTCCTCATAACGCGAAGACACTTCTGCGATACACCCCGCAATCACCAGAATCCCTGCACCCGCCACCACGCAACTCAACGGGCTCCAGCCACCCAGATTTCGCGCCAGGTCCGCCGGCAGCTTGAAAATGCTCACGCCCACAATCGAATTCACCATCAAGGCCGTCAAGCTCCAGCGGCCGATCGTGCGCACCAATCCGTGCGGTTGTTCTGTCACGCGAAATTCCTGTAGCTCACCCCTTCGGGGGTGAGGGTTTCCCCAAAATGGGCAAGGTTGCGACCTTAGTCTGAAAACCCTCAGGCCTCAAAGGCCTGAGCTACACCTGAACTATTTCCCGGGCGCCGCCACCGGCGCGGCCTTCATCTTCACAATCTCGGTCAGCACATCGGTCTTCCCCGAAATCAATTCCAGATGCGGGTACTTCTCGCCCCCGTGATAGTCAATCCGATACGTCCGGAAATAATCGCCGTTCTCCGCCAGCAACTCAATCGTCTCTTTCCCGTCCTTCGCCCGGTGGATCGCGTCCCGCAAAATATCCGGCGACCACTTCCGCCCGTCCACCGCCACCAACTGCATCCCCGGCGCCAACCCCGCCCGCTCCGCCAACGACCCCGGAATCACGTCCAGAATCTGCCCACCATCCGGGCCGCCCGGCGCATGAATCTGCAATCCCAGTGAAAATTGCACGTCCACGATAAAATCCGCCGCCTCTTCCGACCGCTGGTGTTCATTCATCGTTTCGTTGAACACCAGTTTCCACCCGCTGTTCTCAAGTCCCTTCAGCGGCGCGCCCGGCCCATGCGACTTCAATCGCTCCTCAAAGAAACTCCGCCAGTCGTAACCCGCAACTTCATTCATTCCCGCAACCACGTCCTCAAATGTATACGTCAGCAGCTTCGGCCCCGAATTCTCTCCACCATGAAACTTCCGGCAAAAATCATCCAGCGATCTCTTCCCCTTGCTCTCGCGCCGGATAATCGTGTCCGCCTCCAGCCAGATCAGCGTGCTTTCGTCGTAATAGTCCACAGCGCGCCGCCAGGACGCTCCCGCCGGAGGCGCGCTGTAGAGCAACTGCGCCGCAATCGCCGTGTCCTGCAAATCGCGCCACGTCCGCCCCGGCCGGTCGTTCAGATACGCCGCCGTTGCCGCCAGTTGCTCCCGGAATCTTTCCGGCGTCCAGAATCCCGCCCGCGCCGAAAGAATCTGCCCGTAATATTGCGTCAATCCCTCGTAGACCCAAAGCAACTCGCCCTTCATCGGCGCCTGGTAATCCGGCGTTGCCAGCCCCGCCGGCCGCCGGTATTTTCCATTCCACGAATGCGTATACTCGTGCGCCAGCAAATCCATCTGCGTCTCGCGCACATCCGGGTCCAGAAACAGCGCCTCCGGTGTCCGGTTGTCGCTCGATTCGTGGTGCTCCACGCCATCCGGCGGCATCCGGTCCGAAAGCGCCAGCAAAAAGTCGTATCGCCGGTAATGCCGCGCCCCGAAAAGCGCCCAATCCTCCGCAATCAATTGCCGCAGATGCTGCACCTCCGCCGCGTTTGCTTCCAGCGCCGCTGCTCCGTCCGCCGCAATATGCAGCGTGTGCTGGGGCTTCTGCCCCGGCGACAAATCAATGTCCCTGAAAAACGCTCCCGCAATCACCGGCGAATCCATCACCGTCGTCAACGAAGCAGGAGCAAACTCAATTTCTCCCGCCGCCTCTTTCGCTACGGGTAGCGCCGTTCCATATTTCCATCCCGCCGGCAGCCGCAAACTCGCCACATAAGTAATGTCGTCCGACTTCGCCCCCTGCGGATACAGCATCACCACATACCAATTCAAAACCGAAAGCTGCCCCGTCGACGCAGGATGCTCGCGAGTACCCGTAGCCTCCGCCGGCGTCAAATAATCCAGCTTGATCTCCAGCCGGTTCGCTCCGCCGGGCACATCCACGTGAAACGCAAACATGTCCACGTCATCGCGCTTCCACGCAACTTCCTTCCCGCCAGCCGAAATTTTCAGCCCAGTCAAATCAAATATCGGCCCAACGGGCGAGTGATCCCCCGGAATCCACTTCGGATAAACCAAAGTCACCGGCCCTGGCTTCACCGGCAGCGAAATCTTCGCGTGAAAAACATATTTCGCAGCATCTCGCAGATCCACATCAATCCTCGCTGGATCGTCCGCCGTCTGCGCCATGGCGCCACTCAAACCGAAAACACTCACCATCCCCACAACCAATGCAATCCGCGCGAATAATTTCATTAGCAAGCTCATCCTCCCAACCCGCGAATGAGTATCCCACCCCCTCGCCGCTCCCGTCCAACCACGCACTCTCCGTTCCGCGCCGCCGGTAGCATAGGCTTTAGCCTGTGACTCCGCCCCGAAGCTCGTTCCACCACACAATCCTCCCATCACTCGTTCTGCTACAATTTTCCAATGACCGCCGCCATCGACTCCTCCTCGCTTTTCTCCCGTAATCTTCGCAAAGACTATCCCGTCGCCGTCCGCGGCGAAGGCTGCTGGATCATCGCCTCCGACGGCCGCCGCTACCTCGACGCCTCCGGCCAGGCCGCCGTCGTCAGCATCGGCCACGGTGTCCCCGAAATCGGCCGCGCCATGGCCGAGCAGTCGGGTCGCATCGCCTTCGCCCACACCACGCAATTCCATTCCGAATCCGCCGAAAAACTTGCCGCTCGCGTTCTCGCCATCGCCCCGCGCAATTTTCAAAATGGTGGCCGTGTCTACTTCACCTCCGGCGGCTCCGAAGCCACCGAAACCGCCCTCAAGCTCGTGCGCCAATATTTTCTCGAAACCAAACAACCTTCCCGCTACCGCGTCGTCTCTCGCAAGCAGAGCTACCACGGCAGCACCCTCGGCGCCATGTCCGTCAGCGGCAACGTAGGCCGCCGCGCTCCCTACGCGCCCATGATCCCCGAATGGGGCCACGTCGCTCCGTGCTTCTGCTATCACTGTCCGTTCAGCAAAACGTATCCAGAATGCAATCTGGCATGCGCCGATGACCTCGAAACTTTTCTGCAATCCAACGACGCCTCCACCGTCGCCGCCTTCATCTTCGAACCCGTAGTCGGCGCCACTCTCGGTGCCGCGCCCGCGGTCGATGGCTACACCGCCCGCATCGCTGAAATCTGTCGCCGCCACGACATCCTTCTAATCGCCGACGAAGTCATGTCCGGCATGGGCCGCACCGGAAAACCCTTCGCCAGCCAGCACTGGGGCCTCGAGCCCGACATCATCCTCACCGGGAAGGGAATCGCCAGCGGCTACGCTCCCCTCGGCGCGGTCCTCGTCGCCCCCCGCGTAGTCGACGCTTTCGAAAAAGGCACCGCCGCCTTCATGCACGGCTTCACTTACCAATCGCATCCTGTCTCCACCGCAGCCGGCAACGCCGTCTTTGATTTCCTCGAATCCCACAAACTCTTCGATCGCGTCACCCCCGCCGGCCAAACTCTTCGCAAATCTCTCTCCGCGCTAGAATCCCATCCCCACGTAGGCCAGGTCCGCGGCCTCGGCCTGCTCCAGGCCGTGGAATTCGTGAAAGATAAATCCACGCACGAACCTTTTCCCAAGGAATCCGCCATCGCCGAGAAAATTCGTCAGGCCGCTCTCGAGAGAAACGTCCTAACCTATCCTTCCCAAGGCACAGTCGACGGCACCCGCGGCGACCACGTCCTCCTCGCCCCGCCCTTCATCATCACTCCTCACGAGTGCCAACTCATCGCCGATGCTTTACAATACGCCCTGGGCAAAGTCTTTCCCGCTTGATCGCGTTCGGAATCGAGTTTCATTCTTAAATTGTTTTTTCTACGGAGATCATCCATGCGGCGTGTTGTGCCTTCTCTTCTTCTGCTCTGTTCCTTGTTTACCGCACTGATTCCCACGCAAGCCCAGGAAAAATCCGCCCCTAAACCGCGCGCCCGCGATCTTGGCGTCCCCTTCGACGGCACGCCCGGCCCCTTTAACGCCATCACCGACGTCCCCGGCGTCCTCGTCGGCCACACCACGCTCATCTCCGGCGAAGGTAAACTCGTCGTCGGCAAAGGCCCCGTCCGCACCGGTGTTACGGCCATTCTCCCGCGCGGCAAAGATTCCATGATGGACCCCGTTTTCGCCGGCTGGTTCTCGCAGAACGGCAACGGAGAAATGACCGGCACCACCTGGGTCGAAGAATCCGGCTTCCTCGAAGGCCCCGTCATGATCACCAACACTCACAGCGTCGGCGTAGTTCGCGACGCCGTCATCCAGTGGCGCGTCTCCCACGGCCAGCCCGACGCCAGCGGCTACTGGTGGTCGCTTCCCGTCGTCGCCGAAACCTGGGACGGCTGGCTCAACGACATCAACGGCTTTCACGTCAAACCCGAACACGTTTTCCACGCTATGGATTCCGCGCACTCCGGTAGCGTCGAGGAGGGCAACGTCGGCGGCGGCACCGGCATGATCTGCAGCGGCTACAAAGGCGGCATCGGAACATCTTCCCGCAAGCTCTCCGAAAAAGACGGCGGCTACACCGTCGGCGTCCTCGTCCAATGCAACTTCGGCTCGCGCCAGAATCTCCGCATCGCCGGAATTCCCGTTGGCCGCGAAATCTCTTCCGAAGATCCCTACGCCTACCAGCCCTCTGAAATCTCCGAGCGCGGTTCCATCATCATCGTCGTCGCCACTGACGCCCCGCTCATCTCCACGCAACTCAAGCGCCTCGCCCACCGCGCCACCCTCGGCTTGGGCCGCCTCGGCAGCATTTCCGGCGACGGCTCTGGCGACATCTTCATCGCCTTCTCCACCGCCAACCCCGGCGCCGCCGTTTCCAAGAATGTAGCCAACATAAAAATGCTCCCCAACGCCAATCTCGATCCTGTCTTCGCCGCCGTAGTTCAAGCCACCGAAGAAGCCATCACCAACGCCATGATCGCCGCCGACTCCATGACCGGCATCGACGGTCATCACGTCACCGCCCTCGACCACGAAAAACTCCGCGCCACCCTGAAAAAATACAACCGCCTCCAGTAGTCCGTGTAGCGGCGACCTTCAGGTCGCCCAGGCCACTTTTGAGTGCGGGAGCGAAGCTCCCGCTTTTGCGCATTACACTCCGCTACAATACAAATGTGCCTACATCCGTCCGTCCCCTGTTCCTACTCTATTTTCTTTCTCTTTCTCTCTCCTCCTGCCACAAACCCCTCCCCGCCACCATAGCCATCACCCACGCCACCATCATCGACGCCACCGGCGCCCCTCCAAAACCAAACTCCACAATCCTGATTGATCACGAAAAGATTTCCGCGATCGGTCCCGACTCCTCCCTCGAAATCCCTCCCGGCGCCCGCACAATCGACGCCACCGGCAAATTCCTAATCCCCGGCCTAGCCGACATGCACATCCATCTAATGGGTGCAGGCGAACCCACAGGCAGCCGCGAATTTATCCTCCCGCTCCTCATCGCCAACGGCATCACCACCGTCCGCGACATGGGCGGCGACGTAACCCAGCTAAAAAAACTAAAAAGCGAAATCGATTCCGGCGACCAGCCCGGTCCCCAAATCTTTTTCACCGGCCCCTATCTCGACGGCAACCCACCCTACTTCCAACCCTCCATCGTCGTCGTAACCCCCGCCGAAGCCGATGCTGCCGTCCGCAAACTGAAATCCGAAGGCGTCGACTTCATCAAAGTGCAATCGCGCCTGAAGCCCGACGCCTACTTCGCCATCGCCGAAGCCGCGCGCAAAGAAAACATCCGCTTCGTCGGCCATGTCCCCGATTCCATCTCCGCTGCGCAAGCCTCCGACGCCGGCCAGTCCAGCATCGAGCACCTCACCGGAATTCTTCTCGCCTGCTCTTCCCGCGAAGCAGAATTGCGCCAGCAGCAACTCGACCCGCCTCGCCACAAAGAATCCCCGCGCCAGACCAGCCTCCGCCAGCGCGCCTGGCAGCAAGCCGTCCTCAATTCCTATTCCCCTGAAAAAGCGCAAAAGCTCTACGCCAAATTCCTCGCCAACCACACCTGGCAAGTCCCCACACTTCCCCTGCTGATCGAGCTCGCCTTCCTCACCCCCGGCACCGACCGCTCCAACGACCCTAACCTGAAATACATCCCGCAAAATCTGCAAAAAATCTGGAAGCAAGGGCGCGCCGAAAGCCTCGCCAACAAAACGCCCGGTGATTTTCTGTTGCGTGCAAAATTAGTGGAAGCCTCTCTCAAAGCCGTCGGCGACATGCACGCCGCAGGAATCCCCATCATGGCTGGCACCGATTCCACCGCCCCAAATCTAGTTCCCGGCTTCGCCCTGCACGACAGCATCGCCGACCTGGTTCGCGCCGGCCTGACGCCCATGCAAGCCCTCCAAGCCGCAACCTCCAGACCCGCCGAATTCCTCCTCCGCTCCACCGAACAAGGCACCATCGCCCCCGGCCAACGAGCCGACCTAGTCCTTCTAGACGCAGATCCACTCGCAGACATCCACAACACCCAAAAAATCCAAGCCGTATTTTTAAAAGGGAAGTATCTAGACCGAGCCGTGCTAGACGCACTCCTAAACAAAGCCGCCCAATTCGCAGCCACCCCGTAGCGGCGACCTTCAGGTCGCCAAGTAGCACAGGCTTCAGCCTGTGTTCTTGCTCGTCTGTTACGATTCCAAACAAATGAACTTGAGGGTGCCCCATTCTTCGCGCGGGGTTTGCGCGAAGGGTGGGCTCTTACGATCGAATATCTCGGCTTCTCTTCTTTTCTCTTCCGGGTGCCGCACCCTGCGGTTTTCAGGGTGCGGATTTTCCCCAATTTACACCGAGATCGCCCCCATCTTCCGCGCCGGATTAAAAAACGGCAACGCCACCACCTTCGCCGACACCGTCTTCCGCGCAGCCTCCACCGTCAATTCCAAACTCAAATTCGTCCCAATCGCCGCGCTCTCTCGCCCCACCGTCGCCAGCGCGATCATCCTCTTCAACGTCGGAGACCACGTTGTCGACGTCGCCTTCCCCACCTGCCGCCCTTCGCGATACACCGGCACCGCCACGCGTGAAGCCGTCGACGGCACCTGCGGCGCCATCCCAATCTTTTCGTACAGCGCTTCCACCTCGTTCCAGTTCACTTCCAACCCTACCAGCCGCCGCGCCGGCCCGCCTTTCTTCGCCTCCATCGCCAGCGCCTCGCGTCCCACAAAACTTTCCTTCTTCAAATCCACCAGCTTCCCCAGCCCAATCTCGCCCGGCGTATACCGCTGCTCCTCGATCAGCGATTTCTTGCTCGAAACATAATCCACTTCAATCAAAATCAATCCCGCCTCAATCCGCGCGATATCCAGCGCCACCATCCCCGCCGGATGAATGTCGAACGCCCTTCCTTTTTCCATCAGCGCATCGAAAACCTTGATCGCATCCTTCCAGGGCACCCATATCTCATACCCCAGATCCCCCGTGTAACCCGTCCGCGAAATATCGACCGGTACTCCCGCAATCTTTCCATGCGTCACCCGGAAATATTTCAAGCCCGCAATGCTTGCCTCAGCCGCCGCGTGCAACAACTTCCCCGAAGTCGGTCCTTGCAGCGCCAGCGCCGCCACTTTCTCTGAAATATCCTCGATCTGCACGTCCAGCCCCAGCGAGTTCTGACTGAACCATCGCAGGCTCGGGTCCGCCGCGGTCCACCGGTACTCGTTCTCGCCCAGCCGCGTGATCGTCCCGTCATCCACCACTTTCCCGTCGGGATCGCACCAGCAGCAGTAAATCACCTGGTCCACGGCCACCTTGTTGATGTCCCGCGTAATCACCCGGTTCACGAACTTCGTCGCATCCGCCCCCGTAATCCGGTACTTGAACAGCGGCGAAATATCGATCAGCGCCGCCGAATTCCGGATCGCGTTGTACTCATGCTCATGCGTCATTTCATAGACGCCCACCGTGTAATAACCCGACCACTCGCGATAGTTCAGGCTCTCGCAAAGCGCCAGGGTTCTCTCGTGAAATGCGGTTCCAACCGGCACATAGCCTCCGTGAATCGTATGAAACGCTGCTCCCAGCTCGTCAAAGGAACTCCGGATTATAGTTTCGATTTCCTTATGGCCGCAAGCCACAGGCTGCCTGGCCACCTGTCCGGAAGGTCAGTAATTAACAGTGTGAAGCACCTTTCGGCCGGCTTTCGTTACGCTCTGTTTTTGTTAGCCTAATCTTAACCTTGAGAGTCTGAGCACTGGCGCTCGCCGTCGGAGGGCGGGCGCTCTCACAAAATCAACTAACCCAGGCGGGGCTTATGGAGATTCACGTGAAAACCAGATTCTTCTCTCGCGGTATGGCAAGCCTGATCCTTATCGGGGCCGCGGCCAGTCAGTCCGCTCCTCAATCCACCGCGCTCTATAAACCCGACTCTCCTGCCGTCTCTCCAGCTTCCTCAAACTACGTCGCGCGCACCACCAAAGCGGTGAACTATCGCCGCGCCAGCGGTTCCACAAGGGTCGATCTCCAGGGCACCGAACTCCTGCAAGGCGCCAGCGCCGAAGTAAAAGTCGAAAGCAAAAAGAACCGCATGGAGATCGAAGCGAAATTTGAAGGCCTGAACGACGCCACGAAATTCGGCCTTGAATATCTCACCTACGTCTTCTGGGCCGTTTCCGCCCAGGGCCGCGCTGAAAATCTCGGCGAAGTCGTCGCCAAAAACGGCGCCGCTCAGGTCAAGGCAGTCACCGACATGCAGACCTTCGGCTTGATCGTTACCGCCGAGCCTTATTTCGCCGTCACCCAGCCTGGCAACATGGTGGTCCTTGAAAACACAATTCCCATGACCGCCAGCGGGAAAATCGAAAACATCGACGCCACCTACGAACTCCTCGGCCGCGGCGTCTACTCTTCCTCCAACACCAAAATCGAAAACGCCATCTTCGGCATCGACCCCAAGACTCCCCGTGAACTTTTCGAAGCCCGCAACGCCGTCCGCATCGCCCGCAACGCCAGCGGCGGGAAGTTTGCCCTTCCCACACTGGCCAAGGCCGAACAACAACTGACCGCCGCGGAAGAGGCCTATCACGCCAAGCGCGATAAAAAGACCGTGGAATCCACCGCGCGCGACGTCGTTGAGACCGCCGAAGAAGTCCGCGTTATGGCGGTGAAACAAAAGGCCGAAGAAGAAGCGCAAGCCCGCCTCGCCGCCGAGAAAAAAGCCGCCGAAGATCGTGAAGCAAAAGCCCGCGCCGATGCCGAATCAGAATCCCGTCGCCGCCAGGAAGCCGATCAGGCTCGCATCCAGGCCGAACAAGCCAAGGCCGAAGCCGAGCGCATGAAACTCGAAGCCCAGCAGGCCGCCCAGGAAGCCGCAAAGCAGAAAGCCGAGGCGGAACAGGCCGCCCTCGAGGCCGCAAAACAAAGGGCCGAAGCTGAGCAAGCGCGCCAGACCGCCATCGACCAGCAGCATGCCGCCGAAGCCCAAACCCAAAAAGCTTTGCAGGCCGCCGCGCAAGCCGAAAACGAAAAAGCGCAACTCCGTGCCCAACTCCTGGAGCAACTGAATTCTATTCTCCAGACTCGCGACTCCGCCCGTGGACTTATCGTGAATATGTCCGACGTCCTCTTCGACACCGGAAGCACCACGCTCAAGCCGGGCGCGCGTGAAAAGCTCGCTAAGATCTCAGGCATCCTCCTTGCGCACAAAGGCCTCACCATTCAGATTGAAGGCCACACCGACAGCGTCGGCACCGACGACTTCAACCAGCAACTCTCCGAACGCCGCTCCGACTCCGTCCGCGATTTCCTAGCCGAACAAGGCGTGGCAGGCAGCACCATGACCGCCCGCGGCTTCGGCAAAACCCAACCTGTAGCCTCCAACGACACCGCCGAAGGCCGCCAGCGCAACCGTCGCGTAGAACTAGTAGTCAACGGCGACGCCATCGGCAAAACCACCCCAGTAGCCGCCAGTTCCACCAGTCCAAATTGATCGACGCGTAGCGGCCACCTTCAGGTGGCCCCACCCTCTGCCTTTGTAGCCGCCGCTTTCCGAAGCGGGCGCCTTTTCCTTATGTAGTGGCCGAACTTTAGATCGGCCTTCCTTCAAGTCTTCGCCTCTCTGTTCGACGCCGTTATCCGCAATCACCACCAATATCGTCTGTCCTCTCATCCCCGAACTTGTTTGTCCCCCCCACTCTCAGTAGAATGTTTCGTTCCACGTTTCATCGAATTCCTCTTCTTCATACTGGAGTCTTAACGCATGCCGCAGTTCTACGATGTCGTTGTCATCGGAGGCGGCCACAATGGCCTCGTCAACGCCGCCTACTTGGCCAAAGCCGGCAAAAAAGTGGTCGTCCTCGAACGCCGCGGCGTCCTCGGCGGCGCCGCCGTCACCGAAGAAATCGTCCCCGGCTTCCTTTTCTCCGAATGTTCGTACGTAGTCTCTCTCCTCCGCCCCGAAATCATTCGTGAGCTGAATCTTCCCCACTACGGCCTCGAAATCCTCCCGCTCGACGGCACTTTTTCACCGATGCTCAATGGCGACCACCTTTGGCGCGTCAACGATCACGCCAAAACCCAGCGCGAAATCCGTCGCCACTCGCGCCTCGACGCCGAAGCCTACGACGAATTCTCGAAAATGATGACACCGATGTGCCGCTTCGTGAAGCCCATGCTCTCCATGATCCCGCCGGATCCCACCACGCTGAATCCGAAGGATCTCAAGCAGCTCCACTTCATGCTGCAGCGCTTCCGCGAACTCAGCTCCGACGAGCGTTACACCTTGATCCAGCTCATGACCATGAGCGCCGCCGATTTCCTCGACCAGTGGTTTGAGACCGACGTCCTCAAAGCCACCATGTCCGCCTCCGGCATCATCGGCACGTTCCTCGGCATTCGTTCGCCCGGCACCGCCTACGTTCTCCTCCACCACTACATGGGCGAAATCGACGGCGCGTTCCGCTCCTGGGGTTTCAGCCGCGGCGGCACCGGCCAAATCTCCAACTCCATCGCTGCCGCTGCCCGCGAATTGGGCGTCGAAATCCGCACCAACGCCCCTGTCGGAAAAATCCTCAACAAAAACGGCCGCGCCACCGGCGTCGTCCTCCAATCCGGCGAAGAGCTTCGCTGCAATGTCGTCTCCTCCAGTGTCGATCCCCATCACACGTTTCTCTCCTTTATGGACGCCAAAGATCTTCCTAGCGATTTCGTCGCCAGCATCAAGCGCTACAAATTCCGCGGCTCCTCCGGCAAAGTCAACATGGCCCTCAGCGCGCTGCCAAATTTCAAAGCCCTTCCCGGCACCGGCCCCCACCTCCGCGGCGCAATCTCCATCTCCCCCGGCATGGAGTACATGGAGCGCGCCTACGACGACGCCAAATACGGCCGCTACTCGCAGCGTCCCTACGTCGACATGGTCATCCCCAGCCTCACCGATCCCAGCGTCGCGCCGCCGGGCAAGCACGTTCTCTCCTGCTTCGTCCAGTACGCGCCCTACAAACTCGCCCAAGGCACCTGGGACGACCATCGCGAAGCCTTCGGCAACAACGTCATCAACACCATCGCCGAGCACGCTCCCAACATCAAAGACATCATCATCGACAAGCAAGTCCTCACTCCGCTCGATCTCGAACGCGAATTCGGCCTCACCCAAGGCAACATTTTCCAGGGCGAACTCTCCCTCGAACAACTCTTCTTCCTCCGCCCCGTCCCCGGCTGGGCCTACTACCGCACCCCCATCGACAATCTCTACATGTGCGGCTCCGCCACGCATCCCGGCGGCGGCATCATGGGCGCCAACGGCCGCATCGCCAGCCAGGTTATCCTGAAAAATTGGAAGAAAGCGGCCAACTGACCATGCCCCTCGGACAAAAAGTAGTTCTCATCGGCGGCGGTCACAACGCGCTAATCACCGCTTTCTACCTGGCCAAAGGCGGCTTCAAGCCCACCGTCCTCGAGCGCCGCGAGCATCTCGGCGGCGGCGCCATCACGGAGGAATTTCATCCCGGCTTCCGGGCCTCCACGCTTTCGCACACGCTCGGGCCTCTACGCGCAGATATCGCTCGCGACCTGCAACTCGAACGTTTCAATCTCCACATCATTCAGCCGGAGCCTCGCCTCTTCGCTCCTTCGCACGACGGCCGCGGCCTGCTCTTCTACAACGACCACGCCAAAACCGCCGCCGCGCTTTCGCATCTTCCCGTGAAAGAAGGCGCGAGCTACACCGAATTTGCCGCCGCCCTCGAGGAAATGTCCCAGGTCTTCGGCCAGATCGCTTCCATCACTCCGCCGGCCATCGATCATCCTTCGCCGGAGGACTTCTGGAACCTGTTCACCACCGGCCGCGCCGTTCGCGGCCTCGGCAAAACCGGCATATTCGACCTCCTGCGTTGGGGTCCGATGGCCGTTGCCGATTTCGTGGCGGAGTTCTTCGACACGGAGTCGCTGCGCGCCGCCATCGCCGCTCGCGGCATCTTCGGCGCCAATCTCGGTCCGTGGTCCGCGGGTTCCACGGCGCTGCTGCTGTTGCGCGCGGCCGCTGATCCGCATCCTGTTGGCTCCGCGGCTTTCCCGCGCGGCGGGCTTGGCGAATTCTCTCGCGCTCTCGGCGAAGCCGCTAAAGCCGCCGGCGCCGAAATCCGCACCAACGCGGAAGTGCAGCAGATCCGCACCAAATCCGGCGCCGTTTCTGGCGTCGTTCTTGCCGACTGCGAGGAAATCGCCTGCGAAGCCGTCGTTTCCGGCGTCGATCCGAAGCGCACCTTCTTCCAGCTTCTCGATCCCGCGAATCTCGATCCCGTTTTCGCCATGCGCATGAAGAACTTCCGCGTTTCCGGCAGCGTCGCCAAAGTCCATCTCGCGCTCGGCGAATTGCCCCACTTCACCTCGCTCTCGGATACGGTTTCGCCGGACAGCTTCCGCGAAGCGCTTTCCGGCCGCATTCACATTGGCCACGAAATCGATTACCTGGAGAAAGCGTTCGACGCGTCGAAGTATGGCGAGATTTCCGCCGCGCCGGTTCTCGACGTAACGATTCCCACGATTCTCGATCCGTCGCTCGCGCCGGAAGGCAAGCACGTGCTTTCTGCGTACTTCCAGTTCGCGCCGTACAAGTTGAAGAAGGGAACCTGGAACGAACGTCGCGGCGAACTCGCGAACAGCGTCATCAAGACGCTTTCCGCGTACGCGCCGAATCTTCCGCGTCTTGTCGAATCGGCGCACGTCATCACGCCGCTCGATCTCGAATCAACCTACGGTTTCACCGGCGGCCACATTTTCCATGGCGAATTGGCGCTCGATCAGCTCTTCACGATGCGCCCGATTCTCGACTGGGCGCGCTATCAAACGCCGGTAAAAGGCCTGTTCCTCTGCAGCAACGGAACGCATCCGGGAAACGGCTTGACCGGAGCATCCGGCGCAAACGCCGCCAAGGAAATCATCCACGAACTGCGATAGACAGGTAGCATAGGCTTCAGCCTGTGCGCCCCGAACACCGACAAATGGCCACAATCGATCGCGAAAAGCTAAAGACGCTGCAACAACGCGAAGCCAAACGCTTCGTAGCACAACATCCGCGCTCGGCGGAATTCTACAAACGCGCCCAGCAATCTCTCCTCGGCGGCGTCCCCATGAACTGGATGAAAAAGTGGGCCGGCGAATTCCCCATCTTTGTCACAACCGCAAAAGGCGCCCACTTCACCTGCGCCGACGGCAAAGACTACGTAGATTTGTGCCTCGGCGACACCGGCGCGATGACCGGCCATTCGCCCGAAGTCGTCGCCGAAGCGGTGGCCAAACGCGTAAAAGACGGCATCACGCTGATGCTGCCCACCGAAGACGCCATCTTCGTCGGCGAAGATCTAAAGAAACGCTTCGGCCTCCCTTACTGGCAGTTCACGCTCACCGCCACCGACGCCAACCGCTTTTCCATCCGCATCGCCCGCGAAATCACCCAGCGCTCAAAAATTCTCGTCTACCACTACTGCTATCACGGCACGGTGGACGAATCCTTCGCCACGCTCGAAAACGGCGCCGTCGGCCCGCGCCGCGGCAACATCGGTCCGCCGGTGAATCCCGCCGAAACCACGCGCGTCGTCGAGTTCAACGACCTCAACGCGCTCGAAGACGCCCTCAAGCACAACGACGTTGCCTGCATCCTCGCCGAGCCGGCCATGACCAACGTCGGCATCATCCTCCCCGGCGACGGCTACTGGCGGCAGGCGCAGCAACTCGCCAAACGCTATGGCTCGCTCTTCATCGCCGATGAAACGCACACCATCTGCGCCGGCCCGGGCGGCTGCACGGCCGCTTGGCGGCTGGAGCCGGACCTCGTCGTCTTCGGCAAAGCGATTGGCAGCGGCATCCCCGGCGCCACCTACGGCTGCTCCGAAGAAGTCGCCCAGCGCATCTCCGCCCGCATCCACCTGGAGGATTGCGACGTCGGCGGCATCGGCGGCACGCTCGCCGGCAACGCGCTGTCGCTCGCCGCGATGCGCGCCACGCTCGCCAATATCCTCACCGAGGAAAATTTCCAGAAGATGATGCCGCTCGCCGCCCGCTTCAACGACGGCGTCGCCGCCGAAATCAAAAAGCACGGCCTGCCCTGGAACGTCCAGCGTCTCGGCGCCCGCGCCGAGTACACCTTCTGCCAGCGCCCTCCGCGCAACGGAGGCGAATCCGCCGCCGCGGCCGACTTCGAGCTGGAGCGCTTCCTCCACCTCTACGCCCTCAACCGCGGCGTCCTCCTGACTCCATTCCACAACATGGCCCTGATGTGCCCGGACACCACCCCCGCCGACATAGACCAGCACACAAAAATCTTCGCCCAAGCAGTCGCCGAACTGTAGTGGCCGACCTTCAGGTCGGTTCTTCTCCTCATGTTTCCTCTCCGCATTTGCCTTTTCCGTCATCAAGCTTGCCCCGAGCGGAGCCGAGGGGAGCGGAAGGGCCGATTTTTTCTTCCGTTCGCGCTTCGCGAACGTCGACCCTGCAGAGAGGGACCGGGGCAACACGTCCGATTCAACCCCCATTTCAATGCGCGCGACCAAGTGCCCATCAGTGCGGAAAATCCTCGCTCAAATCGCGAAGCTCGGGGTTCATAGATCGGATCAGGGCAAGCTTTTTCTCCCGCCGCCAGCTTTTGATCTGTTTCTCCCGGTGGATCGCAGACTTGGGCTGGCCGTGCGGTTCGTAGTAAACGAACCGCGTCACGTCATATCGTTTTGTGAAGCCTTCGACGAGCTTCGCTTTATGCTCGCGCACACGGCGCTCCAGGAAGTTGGTGATGCCGGTGTACAGTACGCCGGAGGAGCTGTCAAGGATGTAAACGTGGTACACGGCCATCAGCGGCTCCTCAGGTCACGTCTGCAGTCGTGCCATTGGTTTGCGTAGGACATGGTTGGTTGCCACGGTCCCTCTCTCCGCAGCCCGACGCGCCAAGCTCCAGCGCGCAAGAAAAAATCGGGCTGCTTCGCTCGGGATGACAGAAGGTGGCAAGGGCTCGGAGCAGCGCGAAGCGCGGCAGTTTTGCCTTTTCTGTCATCCCGAGCGGAAGGGCCGGCTTTTTCTTTCGTTCGCGCTTCGCGAACGTCGGCCCTGCAGAGAGGGACCGTGGCGAGATTTCAGCAACTCTCAGGCCCCCGTGCGAGCGGCAGTAGCCGTTGAGGGAATGGATGGAGGGCACCCAGCACCCCATCCATCGGTAAAAACAAAGTTACAAAAATCATAAGGTGAACCGGCACGTTTCATTGTCATCGGCGAAGTGTATTGATAAGGTAATTAAAAGTAAAGTTACAATACCAACCCTTTAAAAACCAAAGCTCGGCACCCAGCCAGGCACCCGGCACTCCAAATGCGGTTTTACGCCGACACCGCGGCGATGCGTTCGCGGATGTCGCTGGGCAGGGGCCGCGCCTTGCGGGTCTTCAGGTCTATGCAAACGCCGGTCAAGAAAGTGCGCGCGGCAAGTTCCTGGGTTTCCTGATTTGTCATTTCGTGGGAAAAGATCAGGGCTTTTTCGCGAACCTCCTGAAACGTCGAGCGGATGGAGATGGTGTCGCCGGCCAGCAGTTCGCGTTTGTATTCGATGCGCTGTTCCACCGCCACCAGCCCAATCCCTTCCTCGCGCAGGCGAGAGGAAGGCAGCCCCACGGACGCAAAAAGCTGCCAGGTGGCCTCGTCAAATTTGCCCACGTACCACATCACGTTCATGTGGCCCATGTGATCGCAATGCCAGGGATAGATCGTCCCAAGATACGTAAGAATCGGTTCCGCCATTGTTTTTTTCATCCGCCGACTACAACTCTGCAAATAGTCGGCGATTTCTATTGGGGCATTCCATATCGAGGAGAGGGAAAACAGGAATCTGTCGCACCTACGGTACTCCGGATTCCTTGGGGATGCTTCCCAGCGCTTACGCACTGGGCCAAATTTCTGCCGCGCCTCAGGCGCTCGGGGTGAACGAAGCGGCGTAGACTGGGTAGTTCTGGAGGGCGGTGATGGAACTCTACATATTTGGACGATTCCTGGTGCTGGATGGGAAAGAGAGCGCGTTCGAGTCGGCGCTGGCGGACGTGGTGACGGCGACGCGGGCGGAGGCGGGGTGCACGGAGGTGCATGGGTACCGGTCGGTGCGGAATGCGCGGCTGTACTACCTGCATTCGCGGTGGAGGAATGTGGAAGTGTTTGAGGCGCACGCGAAGCTGCCGCATACGGAGAGGTTTTTGGAGCAGGTGGAGAAGTTGTTGGCGGAGCCGCGGGACGTGAAGCGGTGCGAGAGGATCGTTTAGAGGCAGTGGCGAGTGGCGAGCGAAAAGTGGCCGGGGACCAGTGGGGAGAGACTACAGTTTACAGCTGGGACGAAGAGGGAATTAACGCCGAGAGCGCCCATCGCTGAATGCGTTCTGGGCAAGCAGATGTCGGAGCGGAGAAGAGCGGCCCGCCCTGGGAGGCGGGCCGTAGATCTCCTGTAGTGGCCGAACTTTAGATCGGCCGATCTGAAGTTCGGCCACTACATAGTTACTTGGAAGAGGGCGAGGTGGACGGCTGACTGGCCGTGGCTTGCTCGAGTTCGAGCGAGAAGCGCTTGCCGTTGGGGTAGATCGCGGTGAGCGTGCGCGAGCCGTTGGTGTCGGAGGCGGAGCCGTAGGCATCTTCGGTGTTGCGCGTGGTCTGCTCGCTTACGTGAGCCGCGAAGGTGGCAACGGTCTGCTTACCCTGCAGCACGGTGACCTGAACGTTGGGTCCGGAGCCGTCCCACGTGATGGTGTACTTGCCGGGGTTCAACGCCTTACCTTCGACGCTGACCTTTTCATACAAGTTGAGCGAGCCTTTGTTGATTTCGCCGGCAACGGCGGCCGAAGAAAGCAGCAGCGCCGAGCCGAAAAATGCGAGAGAAAGTTTCGAGAGTTTCATGAGATTCATTTCCTTTCAAATTACCGCCGGCACGCTGCAAAGAAGAACAGACGCACTGCCCGCGGGCGAGTTTCAAATTCGCTTGTCCATGATTTGACGCTGGAGAAAATCAGGAGTTACAAATATCAGCATCGAAAAAACAGCAAAGAACGAATCGCTTGCAGTCGATAATTCGATGTTTCCATTTGGCGAAAAGGTGCATCAGCAACAACGCCGGAAAATGGAAATAAGAGGGAAGAAGAATTTAACGCAGAGGACGCTGAGGCACAGAGGACGCAGAGTTCGGAGCGAAAAAAAGAGCTGCCCGGGATCGGACTTAATTCGCGGGTGCGTTGGACGGCCGAGCGGGGCAGGTAGCGGGGAGGATTAGGAGTTGACCGGGGCGAAGGAGATTGGCGTCGCGCAATTGGGGATTGGCCTGGGCGATGCACGGCCAGGCGGCGGCGCTGCCGAGCTGCGAAGCGGCGATTTTCCAGAGGGAGTCGCCGCTTTGGACGGTGATGCTGGGGGGCTGCACGCGGGAACGAAGTTCGGTTGCGGGGACAACCAGCACGGCGCCGGGTTGGAGATGGAGCGGATCGGAAATCGCCGGATTGGCGGCGAGGAGATCGTTCCAGCGAGAGCCGCTGCCGAGATGGCGGCGGGCGATTTTCCAGAGAGAGTCGCCGGGCTGGATGCGGATTTGACTGGCGCTGGGATGATTAACGGACGGAGCTGCGGGCGCGTTGGGCGGAGCGAGCGAGGGACGCGCGGGAACGGGTTTTGCAGGAAGCAGCAATTTGGGAGCGGCGGCGGGCGGCGGCGCGGCTGCGTGGACCGCGGGAGCGCGGGGCGCCGGATTGGCGAACGAGAGAGCCGGCTTTGCGGGCGCGGAGAAATTTGGAGCGAGCGGCGCGCGTTCGCTGGGGAGCGCGGGGAAGAAGCGCTGGCGGGAAAATGGGTCGCGGCGCGACGGCGCGATTTTTTGCAGGGGCTTCGCGGATGAACGCGGATGCTCGGTTGGTGCGGCAAGCGGCGCGACGGGTTTCACGGGCGCGGCGAAGGAAGGCTGCGCAAGATTCATCGGGAAGCGCGCGGCCGGCTGTTGCTTCGCGGCCTCTGCGGCCTGAGAAGCTTCCAGTTTCTCGCGGCGATAACGGCGAGCGACTTCGCCCAAACTTTCAGGAGCGGAATTTTTCTCGGCGTTGACGGACGGCTGAACAGGATTCGCGGGCGTTGCGGGAGAACTATTCTTGCGGGCTTCGACTTGGGCGCGATCGCGTTGCGTGAGAATTTGTGACTGCTTCAAATCTTCATTCGTATAAACGTGCGAATCTTTTTTCTGCTGCGCGGCCTTGCGGGCTTGTTCGGCGCGGGCGGCTTCGGCAACAGATTGCGAATCTGGCTGCGCATCCTGCGCTCGCAAAGGCAACGCAAGCAGGGAAGCCGACGCGCAGAGATAGAGCGCTACGCAGGAGCCGAGTGGCCGGCTGGGGGCCCATCGAGATGTGGGCGTGCGATGCATCAATTTTGAGAAACCGCCCTGGGGGACTCCAGAGCCGAGGCAACCTTAAATTCTGGGGTGATTGTACCCTTTCAGATGGGTGGAAGGGCAATAGAATTGTGCGGCGGAGGCACCCCCCAAAAGTACTGGAGCGCAGGGATAGTTGCGGGGGAGACTGCGCCGTGCTGAGGAGTTGGGGATATTAAGAGTTCCGGAGTTGAAGAGTTGAAGTTCGTGGGCTAGGCTTTGGAGCGTCGGATAGAGGATGGCGTGGCCACCTGAAGGTGGCCGCTACGGGGGAGCTGTGGCGAACTACTATTTGCTGAAGACGGAAGCGACGGTCTATTCGTTCGCGGATTTGGTGAAGGATCGCGAGACGGAGTGGGACGGGGTGACGAATCCGACGGCCGTAAGGAATTTGCGAGAGATGGAACCTGGGGCGCGGTTGATCATTTACGAAACCGGTGAAGTGAAGAGCGCGGTGGGGACGGCGACGGTGGTGTCCGTAAATGCGAAGGATCCGAAGAAGCCGGTGGTGAAGATCAAGGCGGGGAAGGCGCTGACAAAAGCGGTTTCGCTGGGAGACATCAAGCAGGAGAAAATTTTCAGGGAGTCGCCGCTGGTGAGAGTTGGGAGGCTGTCGGTGGTGCCGCTGACCGCGGAGCAGTATGAGTGGTTGACGGGGAAGTAGGGAGTATTTGAAACACAAATTTTCCTGTTCAACTAGCTTCTGACCTTTGGTACGCTGCAACGCATGCGATTTCACAAAATATTTCTTTTTTCAGTTTTTCTCACGGGTTCGGTGTTTGCCCAGGACGTCAAACCGGTTGCCGAGCGGCTGGCGGCGCAGAGCGCGCTGTTTGAGGAGCAGTACGAATCCGACCTGCGTAATTTTCCGGAGCGCGCCACTTCCTTCGGCGACTACCGCTTCAACGACAAGCTGGCCGAATACTCGCTGGCGGCGATAGCCCAGCGCAACGAGACGAATCGAACTTTCCTCGGCCGCCTGCAGGCCATTCCCACCACGGGTTTTTCCGACCAGGATCAACTCTCCCACGACCTGCTGATTCGTGTGCTGCAGCAGCGTATCGCCGACTTCGACCTGAAGGAATACGAAATGCCGGTCAACCAGATGAACGGCATTCACACGGCCCTTGCGGATCTGCCTCTGTCTGTGCCGTTTGACTCGGTGAAGCACTATGAGGATTACATCGCGCGCCTGCACCAGATTCCCCGGGTGCTCAGTCAGACCACCGAAGTGCTGCGCGCAGGGATGAAGGACAATCTGATGCCGGTGCGATTCCTGATGGAGAAATTGCCGGCGCAGTGCCAGGGCATCATCGACGCCAATCCGTATCTGACGCCGACAAAGAAGTATCCGGCCGAGATTTCCGCGGAAGACCAGAAGCGGCTGACGCAGGAAATCACCACGGCGATTGAGAAGGATGTTTTCCCCTCGTACAAGGCCTTCGCAGCTTTCGTTAGCACGGAATACGCTCCGCACGGCCGCACCGCGCTTGCGGTGACTTCGCTGGCAGACGGAGAGAAACGCTACCAGAACGACATCTACGGCCGCACCACGACGCACATGAGCGCCGACGAAATCCACAAACTGGGGCTGCGCGAAATCGAGCGCATCCAGGCGGAGATGACGGCAATTGCCAAAAAAGAGGGATTCGCGGACCTGGCTGCTTTTCGAGCCGCGCTGAAAACGAATCCCAAGTACATCCCCACTTCCACCGACCAGATTCTGGACGACTTTCGCCATTACATCGCGCAGATGGAGCCGAAGCTGCCGCAGTTGTTCACGCTGCTGCCGAAATCGCCGGTGACCGTCGAGGCGATTCCCGCATTCCAGTCGGCGGCCGCGACCCACTACGTCACGGGGACTCCGGACGGCAAGCGGCCCGGCCGCGTCGTCGTGGCGACGTCGAAGTTCGCAGAGCGCTCGCTGGTGGACGACGAAGCGATCGCCTACCACGAAGGTGTTCCCGGCCATCACATGCAGCTCTCCGTGCAACAACAACTGACCGGGTTGCCAAAGTTTCGCCTTCACGGGCTTGGATTTAACGCCTATACCGAAGGCTGGGCGCTTTACGCGGAGGAGCTTGGCAAAGAGGTTGGCTTTTACCAGGATCCCGTTTCAGACTATGGCCGGCTTTCGTCCGAACTCTTCCGCGCCGTGCGGCTGGTGGTGGACACGGGCATCCACTCCAAAGGGTGGACACGCGATCAGGTCGTGGATTTCTTCCGCAAATCAGGCGCAGTGGACGAGCCGACCATCCAATCGGAAACCGACCGCTACATCGCGTGGCCCGCCCAGGCCCTTAGCTACAAGCTGGGCCAGCTAAAGATTCGCGAGCTTCGCGAACACGCCAAAAAAGAGTTGGGCCCCAAGTTCGACATCCGCACTTTCCACGATGAAATCCTCGACGGTGGAACGCTGCCACTCGACATGCTCGAGGCCCGCACCGACAAATGGATTGCTCAACAAGAAGCCAAGTGACGCGCCAAAAATCGTCTGAGTAGGCTGAAAATCCAGATCTCATAACCGGCGGGGCCGTGGCCGTTTGGGGCCGCTTGTCGGGTTTGCGTAGGAGTCCTATAATTGAGTGTTAGCGAATCAGGAGGAAAGTGTTATGGCGACTGCCGAAGCGAAATTGCACGTGGCCGAGTTTACGAACGAGCCGTTTATTGATTTTTCGAATGCGGAGAACCGCAAGCGGATGGAAGTGGCGCTGGCCAAAGTGAAAGCCGAGTTCGGGCACGAGTACCCGATGTGGATCGCCGGGCAGAAGGTGGTGACGACGGGGAAGAAGAAATCGACGAACCCGTCGCGGCCTTCGGAAGTGATTGGCGTGTTCCAGGACGCGTCGAAAGAGCAGGCCGCGCAGGCGGTAGAGGCCGCGAACAAGTATTTTGACGTTTGGAAGAAGGTGCCGGCGGAGACGCGGGCGAAGTACCTGTTCAAGGCGGCGCAGATTGTTCGCGAGCGGAAGTTTGAGCTGGGCGCGCTGGTTTGCTTCGAAGTAGGAAAGAGCTGGATTGAGGCGGACGCGGACGTCGCGGAAACCATCGATTTCTGCGAGTACTACGGGCGCGAGATGTTGCGCCTGGCCGAACCGCAGAAGCTGACGCCGATGCGCGGCGAGCGCAACTACATGGTGTATATCCCGCTGGGCGTGGGCGCGGTGATTCCTCCCTGGAATTTCCCGATGGCGATTATGGCGGGTCTCGTGGTGTCTTCGCTGGTGACGGGAAATACCGTGGTGCTGAAGCCGGCGGCGGATTCGCCGACGATTGCGGCGAAGTTCGTGGACATTTTGCATGAAGCGGGCGTGCCCAAGGAAGCGGTGCAGTTCCTGACGGGTTCGGGCGCGGTGATCGGCGACGTGATTGTGCAGCATCCAAAGACGCGGTACATCGGGTTCACCGGCTCGAAGGAAGTGGGGCTGCGGATCGCGGAGCTGGCGAACAAGCCGCAGCCGGGTCAGATCTGGATCAAGCGCACCGTGCTGGAGATGGGCGGCAAAGACGGCATGATCGTGGACGACGAGGCCGACATTGACGCCGCGGTGGAAGGCACGGCACAGGCGGCGTTCGGATACCAGGGGCAGAAGTGCTCGGCGTGTTCGCGCGTGATTGTCAGTGAGAAGATTTACGACACGTTCCTGACCAAACTGGTGGAGCGGACGAAAAAGATCAAGGTGGGGCCGAGCGACGACCCGAACAACTACATGGGGCCGGTGGTAAGCGAATCGGCGATGAAGGGAATTCTCAACTACATCGAGGTGGGGAAAAAGGAAGGGCGTTTGATGACCGGCGGCGGACGCGCGGCGGGCGACGGCTACTTTGTGGAGCCGACGATTATCGCCGACGTGGACCCGAAGGCGCGGCTGGCGCAAGAGGAAGTGTTTGGTCCGGTGCTAGCGGTGATCAAGGCGAAGAACTTCGATCATGCGATGGAGATCGCGAACAACACCGAGTTTGGATTGACGGGCGCGGTGTATTCGAAAAATCCGGAGAAGATCCGGCGCGCGGAAGAAGAGTTTTACGTGGGAAACCTGTACCTGAACCGGAAGTGCACGGGGGCGATGGTGGGGGCGCATCCGTTCGGCGGGTTCAACATGAGCGGAACGGATTCAAAGACCGGCGGGAAGGATTATTTGCTGCTCTTCCTACAGGCTAAGGCCGTGGCGGAGAAGGTGAGTTAAGGAAATTGAGGCAAATGAGGTAAAAGCCCTTCGCGAGTGGATCCAAGGTGAGATGTGAGAGGCCTGAAGAGTTCAGGATGGATCATCGCGAAGGGCTTTTTGTTTTTGTTCCTGGGCCTCCTCTCCGGGGGCCTTTTATTTTTTGAGCGCCCAACGCTCAAGACTCTCCTCCTAATGGCCATCGCGGTGTGGAGCTTTTGCCGGTTCTATTACTTTGGGTTTTACGTCCTGGAGCGATACGTAGACCCCAGTTACAAATTTTCGGGATTGATCTCGATGGCGAGATACGTTTTGCTTAGGCGCAAAAACCTGAATGGCGAACGGCGGGAAGAAAAGATTTAACACAGAGGCCACTGAGGAAGAGCGCAGAGGTCACAGAGAAGAGTTGAAAGGGCGGATGAGAATCCGCCCTTTTTATTTCTCAAAAACGTGTCAGCAAAGGCCAGGGCTAAGTGGTTGCTTCGAGTCGGGCGAGCCAAGCGTCCAATTGAGGCTCAGGGCCGATGAATACGATGGTAGACCCAGAGGCCGACGAAGGGGAGAACACCTAGCCACAAGGCTATAACCAGGAGTCGAAGCCAAAACGCTCCGTCGGGGCTTTGGTTAGCGGCGCTAACCGGATTTTCACGGGGAACTAGAGCAATAAAGCCCGCTGTGTGTAGCACGCATCCAACCACTAAACAGAACACCGAAATGGTCCTAGGGATTCCATGCAAATCAAGAAACGCAGTTCCTACGATGCCGGAAAAGAGTAGCAGGGTTCCTGCACCAAACACTTTTTCCTTAGTTGAACTCGGCGGGTACATGCGGCTCAGTATAGCAAGCTTCCTTCGGCTGAAGCCCTTGCCGACCAGAAGCCAGCGCTACGCGGGTTCGCGGGAGGAGACGGATTTGAGGATGCGGAAGACGGGATAGCTGCAGGCCAGGGCAACCAAGGTAAGCAGGCTGTTGGCGCGGTCTTCGCGGACGGCTTCGATGAGGAAGGCGACAGAGCCGAGCAGGGCGAGGGCGGTGGTCCACGGATAGCCCCAGGCGCGGTAGGGGCGCGGAGCCTCGGGATTGCGGACGCGCAACAGGAAGAGCGAGATGAAGGAGAGCATGTAGTTGGTGACGAAGAAGAAGGCGAGCATGGCGATGACGCGTTCGAATTTGCCGATGGCGAAGATGACGCCGACGAGCGCGCTGAGCAGCAGGGCGATCGTGGGCGTGCCGCCTTTGTTGACGCGCGTGACTTGATGGAAGAAGAGGCGATCGCGGCTCATGGCGTAGATGACGCGGGTGCCCATCAGATGCAAAGCGTTGATGGAACTAAAGAGGGCAATGACGATGATCGAGCGAAATACCGCATCGCCGTATTGGCCGAAGACGCGCTCGGCGGCCAGGCCGAGAGCAAAATCGTTGCCGGCGATCTCTCGCATGGGAAGAACGTAAAGCACCGCCGCATTGATGAGCAGGTAGATGACGAAGAGCGAGCCGAGGCTGGCGAAGATGGCGCGGGGAATAAGATAGCCGGGATTTTTGACTTCGTCGCCGAAGTAAATGACGCCGTCCCACCCGTCGTACGTGTAGATCGTCGCCTGCATGCCGAGCAGCATCGCGGTGATGAGCGCGGCTCCGGCGGGAATGGCGACGGCAGGCGCGGTGAGAATTTCGGCGTGGGCGGCGCGGCCCATGGTGAAGCAGGCGATCACCATCACAAAAAAGACCAGTCCTTTAAGGACTGTGGTGAAGTTCTGCACCTTGCTGCCCATGCTGACGCTTTTCCATTGCAGTAGAGCGAAAATCACGATGGCGGAGACGCCCACGATTTTTATGCGCAGCGCCCCGTCCAGCACCGGGAAAAGATGCGCGAGATATTCGCCGAGGACGATGCCGACGGCTCCGGTGGTGCCGCAGGTGGAAATCCAGTCGCTCCAGCCGACGATGAAGCCGGCGTATTCACCGAGGGCGCGGCGGGAAAAATTGTACTGACCGCCGCTGGAGGGAATCAGCGTGCCGAGCTCAGCAAGTTGAAAGGCGCTGAGGAGCGCGTAAAAGGCGCCGCCGATCCAGACCGCGATGAAGAGCCAGGCGTTGGGGAGGATGGCGGCGATGCTGCCGGGAGTGCGAACGATGCCGACGGAGATGGAGTTGCCGACGGCGACCGCAATGCCAAAACCGACGCCGAGGACTTGGAGGAGTTTGCCTTTGTCTGGGCGAGAGGCAGGGCGGGCCGGCGGCGACTCGATGGTGCCAGGGGCTGAAGTTGTGGACAAAGTTGGGTCTCAATCCTTGACCAGACGATGCGCCATCATACGTTTGCGGGTGGGAAAAGAGAAGAGGGTATGCGTGCCTGGTGAGTTTGTTGGAATGGATTGGCCCGCAAAAGCGGGAGCTTCGCTCCCGCACTCAAAAAGTTCTACGCGCCCTTTTTAAGGGGTGAGTTCGAGTTCGGATTCTTCCTTGGCGGAGGTTTTGGGTTTGTCCTGGCCGTCAAGAAAGTCGGCTAGTTCCAGGCGCAGATTGCCAGGATTGGTGGCGTAGGTGAAGCCGGTTTCAAAATCAATGACGCCGGAGCGGATGAGTTTCTCAATTTCGCCGTCGAAGTACTGCATGCCTTCCGTGTTGCCATCGCGCATGGCGTCGAGGAGCGTCTTGCCTTCACCCTCGCCCTTTTCGACGTACTCGCGGGTACGCAGAGTAGATTTGAGAATTTCGATGACCGCCATGCGGCCGTTGCCGTCGCCCCTCGGAAGCAGGCGTTGAGAGATGATGTAGCGGAACGCTTTTGCGAGGCGATTGCGCATGCCCTGCTGATCTTCCATGGGAAAGGCGCCGATGATCCGCTCCACGGTTTTGGCGGCGTCGATGGTGTGGAGCGTCGAAAGCACCAGGTGGCCGGTTTCAGAGGCTTCGAGTGCGATTTCGATGGTTTCGCGGTCGCGCATTTCGCCGACCAGGATGACTTTAGGCGCCTGGCGCAGTGCGCCGCGAAGCGCCAAGGCAAAGGTGGGCGTGTCGCTATGAAGTTCGCGTTGGTGGATAGTCGCTTTTTTGTGGCGATGCAGAAATTCGATGGGGTCCTCGATGGTGAGGATGTGGATGGCTTTTTCCTCGTTCATTTTGTCAATGACGGCCGCGAGTGTGGAGGATTTTCCGGAGCCGGTGGGACCGGTGACGAGCACGATGCCGTTGCGAATACTGCAGATTTCCTGAAGCTGAGGAGGCAATTTCAAATCCTCGAAACTCGGAATGCGGTCGGGAATCACCCGCATGACGATCGCGCAGGTGCCGCGCTGGCGGAAGATGTTGACGCGGAAGCGCGCGGTGTTTTCGAGGCCGTAGGAAAGGTCGGTGGAGCCGCTTTGCTCAAGGGTATGCGCCGCGTGTTGATTTTTGCCGAGGAGAAACTTGGCGATCTGGTCGGTGTCGCTGGGGATGAGGCACTCGAGGCCCTTGAATTTCAGTTCGACGAGCTGGCCGCTGACTTCGACCTGCGGCGCGCGCCCGGGAGAGAAGATGAGGTCGCTGACGTGTTCGCGGGCTTTCAGCATGGCGCCGATGAGTTGCGGCACGTTGAAGCTGCGCTGGATGAGTGAGGTGGTCGGCGAATTAGTGGACATGGCTCCCCTGAAAGATGATGGCGATGGAGCAGGGTGCGGCGAAAGTACGCATGAAGCCGCGCCGCCGGCTGCTCTGTATGTACCCCCTAATTTTAGGCGTCTGGAAGGGAAGCAAGGAATCCTTGGCGTACAGGTCGTGCGATTTGGTTACTGGCGGATTGCGAACAGGGAGTAGTGGGGAGCGCAGAGTTTAGGGAGTAGGACAGGGTTTGTTGCCCCGGTCCCTCCACTGCGCGGCCCGACGCGCCGGAAAGCGGCGCGGAAGGAAGAGTCGGGCCGCTCCGGTCGGGATGACAGATAGGATCGATTGCTATTGGGGTTTGGAGGCGGAGTCGAGAAAGGCGGCGACGTTGGATTTTAGTTTGGAGAGGTCTTCGTCGCGGAGGTACATCATATGGCCAGCCTCGTAGGTTTTGTGGTGTATGTTTTTCTGGATGTTGGCGGGGAGACCGAGGTGCTCGGTTGCGTACTCGGCTTCGGCAAAGGGAGTGGCTAGGTCATAAACGCCGTCTTCCACTTCCACCTGCATCTTGGGATTGGTGATCATGACGTTGGCCAGGTCCAGTGTGACGTTGGGAGTGCCGGGGAAGAAGTCGCGCTCGCCGGTCGAGTGCTTCCAGTCCCAGTGGTTTTCGCCAAACTTGGCATAAACGTGGTATTCGCGATCCGGATTGTATTTAAGTTCCTCGCGAATGTACTGATTGAAGGCCGCGACGAACGCGCCGCTGATGGCCGCTTCCTGGGGATCGTAGTCGGCGGAATCGCTGATCAGATTGTAGGTGGGGCCGGAGAAGCGCGCGTCGAGGCGCCCGGTGGTGAGCCCGCGGCTGCGCTGGAGTTCCTGCATGAATTGCGGGAGTTTGACGCGGAGGTTGGATTTGTTGACGTAATCTTCGCTGAGGCCGGTGAAGCGCGACACTTTTTTCGCAACGGCTGACTTTTCAGTTTCAGTGAGAGTGCTGCCTTTCAGGAGCGCGCCGGCGTATTCGCCGAAAGCAAATTTGCGGGCGTCGTCGAGGAAGGTATTGAGATTGTCGGGCCGGTCCGTAAGGACCTTGTGATACCAAGCGGTGGCGGCATAGCTCGGGAGATAGAGAATGTAGGAGAGATCATTCCCGGCGGGAAAGGAAATCGTGCCCAGGTCCCACACCGAAGAGATCATGACCATCCCGTTCAGGTAGATGTTGTAGCGGTTCATCAGGACATTGGAGAGCACAGCGTTGCGGAACGTGCCATAGCTTTCGCCAATCAGAAATTTGGGCGAGTTCCAGCGATTGTTGCGGCTGATGTAGGACTGAACGAACGTGGCGAGCGAGCGGCCATCCTGGTCGACGCCCCAGAAATCCTTGTCCTGCGCTTTGCCAACGGCGTGACTGAAGCCGGTGCCGATGGGATCGATGAAGACGAGGTCGGTCTTGTCGAGCAGGCAGTTCGGATTGTCCTCGAGCTTGTACGGAGCGGGCGGGGTGACGCCGGCGTTGACGGTGGCGACACGCTTGGGAGAGAAGGATCCCATGTGCAGCCAGAGGGAAGCCGAGCCGGGGCCGCCGTTGTAAACGAAAGAGATGGGGCGCTGGGAAAGATCTTTGACGTCGGAGCGGACGTAAGAGGTGTAGAAGAGCAGCGCTTCCGGCTCGTCCTTTTCGTTTTTGAGGAGCAGGCTGCCGACGGTGGCCTTGTAGGGAATGGATTGGCCGCCGATTTTGATGGAGTGGTCGGTAACGGAAGACTCTTCCTTGGGAGGGGCCGCAGCGGGTTCGGCGGACTTTTCGGCGGGCTTGGACTCTTTTTCCTGCGCGCAAGAATTTACAGGCGGAAAAACGAAAAGCAAAGCGGCGGCGCACAACAGGGTCAGGCGAGTGGCTGAGTTCATTCTTGAATTTCTCCTTGAATCAGGGAAAGCGGCCTTCTGTGTTTCGACGCATTCTAGCTCATTTTCGGTAGCCGCGGAATTTCGTCGGTGGGGAATTCGATGGTGAATTGATCGCTGCCTGGGGCGACGGTGCAGCGAAGCGAGGCGCAATCATTGGCGATCCAGTCGGCGCCTGCCGTAAGCAGTTCTTCGTCCGCGCTGGTGGTGCGGACGGCGAGGACGCGGGCGCCGGCGGATTTGCCGGCTCGCGTGCCGGAGGCGGCGTCTTCGAGCACCACGCAATCGGCGGGCGGAATGCGCAGGGCCGCGGCGCCCTTCAGATACGGTTCAGGATGCGGCTTGCCGTTCTGGATGTCGCTGGAAGTGACGAGATGATGGACCAGGTCCCAGACCCCGGCGGCGCGGAGACGGACTTCCGCAAGGTTGCGCGCGGCGGAGGTGACGACAGCACGGCGGTCGGAAGGTACCGAAGCGAGAAGTTCGCGGGCGCCGGGAAGTGCGACGACATCTGCGCGGTCTTCGAGTTCGGCCTGGAGCATCCAGCGGTCTTCCTCGAGATGGACTTCCGGAGTTTCGTCAGGAAGCAGATCTTTGATGGAGGTAAGGCTCGTGCGACCGTGAGCGAGAGCTGTGACGGCGACCGCGTCCATGTTGTGGCGCGCGGCCCAGCGGGCCCACACACGCGCGATGGCCGCGGTGGAATCAACAAGGACGCCGTCCATGTCAATCAACAGACCTCTGCAGACGATACGCGGCATAGGAGAAAAATTGTAGCGTAGACCGCGCTGGTGAACCCGCGGAAACTTTGGAGTGAGGCTGGAGCTACTCTTTCCAGAGGCGGAAGCCGCCAGTGAAGGCGTTTTCGTTTTTGCCGAGGCGGGCGCCGGCGGGCAGGGTGTCGAGCTTTTTGCTGTTGCCTCCGCCGAGGACGACGTAGTCCGCGGCGAGAGCTTCCTTCAAACGTTCCACGACTTTCGCGACATGGCGGCGCCATTTTTTCTTGCCCAGGCGTTCGAGGCCGCGAATACCGAGATAGTCTTCGTAGGTTTTCCCTTTTTTATAGAGCAGGTGCGCAAGCTCCATGGGCTGAAGAAACCCATCGACGATCATCGCGGAGCCGAGGCCGGTCCCAAGTCCGAGAAAAAGCATGTGCCCGCCTTCGTAGCTGCCAAGCGCCTGCATCGAAGCGTCATTGATGATTTTCACCGGCAGACCGAAAGCTTTCGCGAAATTGAACGCCATCCAGCCCTTGCCCAGGTTGTGGGGTTCGCGCAGCGGCCGGTCATTGATGATCGGCCCGGGGTAGCCGATGGAGATGCGGTCGTAGTCCCAATCCTTGGTGGCTTCCTTCACCTGTTTGACCATGGCGCCGGGAGTCAGAGTGGGGCCGGAAGGGAAGCGCCGCGACTCTTTCTGGCCGGAGGCGAGCATCTTGACGTTGGTTCCGCCAACGTCAATCACCAGAATTTTCGCGGATTTGGACGATGATTTCGGCTTCATGGAAGCTCCTTGAAATTGCACCGCCGCCGGCAGCGGGAGCGGCGGGGAGGACGCGCGCGTAAGAATGTGGCGTGTCCGCTGGTGAATGTCAACTGGTGAGCTAGTCGGAAGGGGTGCGAGGAACTTATCGCTGTCCCATCCGCGCAACCGGAGACATGGCGAATCGCGTGCAGTGAAATATGGCCATGAAAAAGGTTTTTAGTGTTACGAAAGCCAAAGCGCAGTTTTCAAAGTTGGTGCGACGTGTCGCCGCGGGCGAAGAGATTACGATTACCAAGCAAGGTGTGCCAGTGGCTCGGCTTGTGCCGGTGGAGGCGAAAAAGGGCAAGCGGCGGCTTGGTTTTTATGAGGGAAAATTAACTATCCCGGGCGACTTTGATGCGCCCCTTCCCGACGACATTCTCGACGCGTTCGAAGGCAAAGTGAAGCCGCGCCGGAAGAAGGCATGAAATTTCTGCTCAACGCCAGCGTGTTGTTGCGGAGTGTTTCTCCCCATGAGAAATTCAGTCGGAAGTTTCCGCAGTGAGTGCCCGTTGCCCGCAAACGCTTTGGGAGCCCCCAGCGCTAACCAGGAGTTGTGCTCGATTCGGATGTTTCTGAGGCATGCTCAATGAACGCAAACAGAAAACGCAGAGTCTACGCACGGCGGCACGGCCACGTTTTCTTTGCAATGAAACCTAGATGCGAGGTAATCGGCGATATCAGGATGGTGGTATTTCCTCGCGAGTCCTTCCGCGGTATGGCCTTCCTTGTCGGTTGCACAGGGCTCGGCACCCCTGCTTAACAGCACTTTAACTGTTCCGAGTTGACCCATTTCAGCAGCAGACATTAACGCCGACTCGCCGCTTATCCCATTCTTTCGATTTAGGTCGGCTCCCTTAGAGAGAAGAAATTTGACCATTTCCTCGTGGCCTCCATTCGAAGCACCGGAGAGCGGAGTCGTACCTCCGGTCTCGAAATTGATGTCATAACCTTTGCGGAGAAGGAGTTTAACGAAGGGCTGCTTGTCCTGTGCTGCTGCTTGCACCAGAAACTGTCCTCCGTGTGCACCCGGACCTACTGTCCGCACCACTAACTCTTCCCATGTCTCGTACGGGATTAACAGCATCATGATCAGGAAAGACAAGAAGACCATGGGCAACCAATCAAACACTCGGACCCGGAATTTCCGACGAAAAAATAAGATTAGGGAGACCAACATCCAGAGCAGCCCACACGGAAGCCCTATGAGGCCAGCGATACCTATTAGTGGCGCTGCCCCGTGCGCCAACGCGAATCCGACCATCTGTGGCCCGTTGGTCCAGGTGAGTATCGTTTCTTCATAAACAATTCGACTTACGAATAGTGCAGAAACGGCACAAAGTACGAAGCCTGAAGTCGTCCAAGCGCCGGGAATACCACTCGGTGGGTCGCTTTGCATAATCTGAATCATGACAGCAGCACTTTTGCGTAGCAATGAAAAGTCGAAATTTGCGTCGGGAAGATTAGGCCTGAAACCTGGGCCCGCCTTTGAGTACGTTTTAAGTACAGTTTAGAGGTATCGCTTCTTCCAATCGCTAAATCGCGCTTGTTTTAGGGGGAGTTTTTGGGGTGACAGAGTTGACGCAGTTTGAATCTGTAACCCTTGACCGTGCTTTGAGTTTCAAGCGTTTCCTGAAGCGGTTCGGTGCAAGTGGCCGGTTCTGACTCTCAGGCTATAGCTGTCATAAGTACGATTGTTGGAGCTTGCGGAACTGACCGTTGTGGAGCCTCCCCAATAACCTTGAACCCCAATTCTCCAAGACTTTTTATTCTTGCCTTTAGGTGCGTGCAGCCTATCACGCTTTTGGCACCCAATTCTAAAGCAAGGCGAAGACGGGCAGAGTCAAACAAATTGGGCAACCCATTTCCGCAACATTCTGGATGAACAACTAAACGATTAATGGATGCTACAGGCCGCAGGAACTTGCTTTCACAATCAGCCAAGTCTTCGTAATCCGGTAGCTCACAAAACGATGTGTGGACGCACATACGGGCCGCCGCCACGATTCGGCCCTCTTCGGAAACAACCCAGTGGTGCGCATGTTCATCATGACTGTCAATCCACATGTCCCCCACTTTGGGGGCCATCTTTGGCCGGGGGCCGCAGGCTTCCCAAGCGATAATGCGTAGCCTGCCCACCTCTGCAAGAGTGTCCGTATCCAGATGCGTTAGATAGACTAGGGAGCTTTCGCTGAACCGTCTGAGCGTGGGCTGCACAGATGTTCCTTCCAAAATTAAGTGCGCAAATACTAACATGTTCTGTGGTTTCTAGTAGCCCTCTCTCAAAGCGTAGGCCGGGTCTGAGTCTCACGCACCGCACGTGCAGCGGTGGACAAGACATTCAGCTTCTAAGCTCTGTGGAGGGTTAGGAGAAAGGGAAAAATGCCGACTTACGATATAGACGATGTTTGCGATAGGCTAGACCGCCTTGAAAAAGCCGTGGAATCAAACACGGAGGGTCGAAAATGGGTCATATTCTGGTGGTTTACTTTTGTGTTCGGCTGGGCCATTGTTTCAGGTGCTTTTTCGAGTATGTGGCACAGCAAAACAAGGTACGTCATCCAGTATGGGGTTGGCTATGACCAAGTGCTCAAAGAGGACGCAATTGGAAAGCACGACTGCCGTTTTATAACAGCACCAATCGGGGAAAAGTGGTGCCACTACGACGTTGAAGTAAGCACAATCCGCACAAACATTTCTACTGAGGGAAAGCCAATTGTTTCCTACGACGAGGGGAAGACATGGACTCTGGATTCAACTACTAGCCCCACCAAGCCATCAGTTCATATCTCTTGGGTACGTGTAGAGGAATGAGCAGGAGTGAGCTTAATGGGTTCCGCCTTGGAGAATCCCGTATTCCTTCACGGCTTGGTGGCCCACCCAGTGCCACCTTTGAACAAATAAAGGCTATCACAAGGTTCATTCAGCGGTTCGGAACACCGATTCACTGAAACTGTGGGTCAAGGGTTCGCTTTTGATTCAGTGTCACCCGGTGTTAGTTAAAGACTCCCCAGATACTCAGCGACTTGGGCCAAGCTAGTACACTCTTTCTGTGTGCTTCCATGCTCGCTCGCATGTACAACGGTGAAATCCTCAAAGTTGCTTGTTTCAATACTCAATCCCGGCTTTTCAAACCTTACGGAGTTATGCAGCGTCCCCGGAACCTGCATCAGTCCGTGACTTTCCGCCAACTGTTGCAGTTGCGCGAATTGTTCGGTTTCCATCGTGATTCTCCTTCATCTCAAGACAGCAGTGCTGACCTATCTATTGACCGCGCTCCGCCCACGCTTCCAAGACAAAGCTAGCCAGCGTGAAGGCTGCATGGGCTGCGAGTCTTGCGTGACGCGGCTTCAACTTGTAGGTGGTCTTTCCACGTCCATGTGCTGAACCTTTGTGAGTGCGCAATGACCCGATACCTTCCACGATAGCAGCAAGGCCACTCAGAATGGCTCTAAGGTCATCATCATCCACAATCGCGGCGTCAAGGTTAAGGTCTTTACGCAGCACCTTCCATAGTGGTTTGACGGACTGCTCCGACGGCATTTCGAGTTTTTCGTCTTCGATATAGGTCTTGAAAAGTGATTCCAACAATGCACATGTTGCAGTGACGGCAGATGCCGGGTCAGACTCTACATTTTCATAAATGCGGTCAAACTCCGTCTGCAAACCGGATAAATCACGGGCACGAATGATGTCTTGCAGGGTCTTGCTGACTGCCGTCACGCCAATCGTACCGATATACCCGCCTTTGATGTATGCAAGTCCATGTTCCCCTAGAACTTTCCTAATTTTCTCTCTTTCAGGGTCGAGGCTGGTGTCTGAAGCGTAGCCCGAACTGTTTACTTCCATGAACTCTGTGATGACCTTGCCTAGAGTTGCAAGCGGGTCTGCCGCTTTATCGTTGGCAGTTCGCAAATAGGTTCGGGCTTTTTCTAACTTATTTCCGAACGGCCCGTTGCACGCTATGTCAGCAACTTCCATGAAGTAATCAATGCGAGCATGGGTGTAGTTCACAGCCAAAACATCTGACACTACCGCAATCACAGGAACTGGGATTTTTCTGCTCATCATCACTTCTTTTTTCTCTTCTTGGCTGCCTTTCTGGAGATATATTCTGCAACCTGATTCTCTTCGTACTTCTCAACTGCTCTCACAAAATGACCGCTCTGTTTGGTCAGGGAGCGCAAGTAAGAGGGCAACATGCGCAGGAAAAGTGCCTCAGTATCGTGAATCACGTCCGGGTTTTTTATAACGTACCAACTGAAATGGTCCCAGTGTTGGCCTCTTGTTTTGCTCCGTCTTGCCCCGTCTACCCGGTATCTGATGTGACCCTTGCCAACATAAACAGGCATGGAGCCATCGTAAAGAATGTAAACACCCGTGCCGCCTTGTTTTGGGAGTGGAATCCGATTGATGTTCTCTAGGTTACGCGCCCACATCTCTCCAAACTTGCGTACAAGCCGCATGGCGAACCTCCTGACGAAGAGTAGTTCTTAAACAGACTGGCCCGTCACACCCCACCCAACGCTGAGTTAACCCAATAGGCTGCCGTCTCACGGTCAACATCGTGAATCTGCATATGAGCCTTGATTGCCGTGTCCACCAGAAGCTTGGCCGTCTCCCACATGGCATCTTCTTTCTTGCATCGTTCGATGTCTTGCCGCGCTGCGTCTTCCGTGGGGTACGTGTCCACCAACTGCTCGCCCCAAGGGTCAACTACGATGAACTGACTACCAGTAGGCTCTATGCGGTATTCGGTGCTCATGATTCTTAGCTCTTTACGACAACTGTGGCCTTTGCCCAAATGTCTTCATAGATTTCTCGAATGGTCGGAACCAAACCTGCGCTGAGTTCCACCACGTATGTAGGCTTCTTCTTCGCCGCGTCTTTGATAGACTGGCCTACCGCCCAACCACGGTCATCTACAAAAATGTGACGGTCATGCACATCTTGGCTGCTGCGTAATTCTAGACTGTGACTCGCCGCGTACTTTTTTGCCACCGTTTCAAGGTTTCCTCTTACTTGGTCAGTTAAAATGCGGAATGAGACACCCGGTGGAACAATGGCCGCATATAGCTCAAAAAAATCGGTGTTCAGGTAGTTGTCCACGATGGAAATATCCTTCTTAGCCTTAGCCATGATGTCTTTCAGGTCTTTGTAAAAAGCGTATTCATCACCTGCGTCGTACGCTCCGCGCAATTCGGCTTCAGGCATTGAGGCTTCTAGTTCTGCAATCGAACTGAGCAAAGTTGCTTCAAACTTTTCGATTCTCACGTTGTAGTTCTCTTGCCGTTCGTGGTCAGGGACTAACGTAAAGCTGATGCTGGCATACGAACGTGCGACGTTGTAGTGTTTCAGGTTGTGGCTGTCCTCACCGAAGCCGTGAATGAGTGCGCCTTCCACCAATTGTTTCCAGATGGTCAGTTCCTTCTCTACGACTTCGTGATGTTTCCCTTTGAATGCTTGCAATCTCTCAAGCTGCTGCCTGAGCACTCGCAACGTTTGTTCTGGGGGCCAATCTGGACCTTTGGGCTGAGGCTTAGCGGTGCGTGCCACGGCAAACCACCTCTCTTTGCCCGTAAGTCTATCGTCAATAACAACAAACGGTAAAGTGGCACGGTCATCCGAATATGGCCTTGTGGGTCGCTTTAGCCATAACCCATGCTACGATTCCACTGCCATGAGTGAAGAAAAGAAGACCATATCGGTGCAAGTTCCTGCGGAATATCTGAAAAACACCACTGCTAGCAGCGGGCCGGTGAACGCTGAACAAGACACCGGAGCAATGAAATCTGTGACGCTTGAAGTAACACCGGAACAACTCAAACTGCTAATCGCGTGGCGTGAAGACTTTGAAGCCTACCAACAGTCACAAGTAGATAATTCACAGAAAAGCGTGGACAAATACATCAAGACCAGCGAACTCCGTATTTCGTTTTATGAAAAACTAATTCTACTGGCTGGCGGTAGCTTCGCCTTGAGCCTGACTTTTCTAGTTTCACTACAGAGGAACGTTCACCAAAGTAATTCTCTAGTTGCAATGGGGAAGTTGAAAGCCGCGTGGATTCTTCTGCTGGTGAGCATAGTCCTGAGCTGGCTGCACAATTTCTACCGGTGCTCAGTTGTAGATAACGCGATGGCAGCAAGCGCAACGTTTGTTACATCAGTGCAGCAGGCACTCGCGTCCCAGCTAGCAACACGCGCTGCTGACCTATTTAAAGCGATGGACTCCACGGGGGCGGGTTTGAGTGATTTCATGGCTCTTGGCTCCACGTCACTTCAAGACTTGAGCAAGAAAACTAGGGAAGATGGGAAAGAATTTGTGAAAGGTTTCCAACGCTTTCACATAATCTCTTCCGCTGTTGGGTTTCTTGCCTTATTGTCAATCATCCTCGCCTTTTGGTTAATGATTCAATTCGCTCTGAGAAATGCTACTCTGCTTTAAGCACGCAGCAAAGACCCACTAGAACATTAACGTGTCTTCCTCTTTTTCCAGCCGCCTGACTTGCATCTCCTTGTATCGCACACGCGGCAGCGGTGCCGGGCCGCTGCTGAAGAAAGCCAGCAGACCCTTAGGCTGTGGCCGCTGGTCTGGCAGTGGCACACGCTTGCCACAGCAAAATACAGTCTGGGGTTTGTCATCACCGATGAAGTACGCCACGCCACACTTTGAGCAGTGATAGGCCAGCACTTCGCCTTTGCTGTGCGTCAGGTAGTAGAAGCCTTCAGGTCTAATCACTTTTATCTCACAAAGAAAAGGCCACGCACACCACCAGTGAAGGCAGTGTGCGTGGGAATGATTAATTAGCTGTGAATGGTTCCGAAGATTGCCGGGCTGACGCTGGAAGCTGGCGAAATCAGCTTTGCGTCAACGCGCATCCACGAAGAAAGTGCAGCCATCCCAACATCAATGTAACCGGGTTGGTCAACAACACGCTTGACCCGCACGCTCTGCGTGGCAACACGAACCACGTACTGACTCAGGTTCGCCAGCACAATCTTCTTGACGTTCATGCTGGGGCTGACCAGAACTTTCTTTCCGAAAAGCTTCTCGCCGTCTTCGGAAATGTTCAGCAGCGGTCTTCCGGCAGTGTCTTTTGCCTTGCGAACAAGCTGATAGGCAGCATCGGACATCACGAAGGCCGTCTTCGGATTCACGCGGTGAACACGCGGCAGCGCAAAATAAATGGAAGTGAGTTCGTCTCCCGTGATGGCCGTGGGTGACGCGGTGGTGATGGTGCTGTCCGTGGCAGCCGTCAGAATGCCTTGCGGTGCCGTGGTGCCATTGCCGGAAATCAGGTCAGCACCGATGCCCTGAGCGAAACCGATAGAGAATGCTTCCTTCAGAATTTCGCTCAGCGGTTCAAACGCATCCTGCTCAAGCTCGAACGAAATTCCCACTGGCGTGACCCTATACGTGTACGCTCCGAAAATGTTTGTGCTGGCCACTGGGTTTGCATTCGGTGCAAGGTCTGTGTTCTGACCGATAAGCTGCGCAGACATCTGGCTCAGGTCAATACCGGGCACGTTCATTTTTGCGCCAGTGTCAGTACGAATGAAGCGCACGTTGGCTTCATCAAAAAGAGGCTCTTGCGTTGCTATTCCCTTAAAAAGTTCGTTCTGGAAAAGTTGGGGCACAAGAAACCCGCCAACGTTGCTGGTCACGCTGTCCATGCCAGAATAGGTGCGCCATTCCGCTCTGCCGTTCTTCAGGTAATCCAGCAGTTCCCGCGTGTCATGCGCCTTCCGCTCTTCAGCGTTGAGCTTCGCGTAAAGCTGCCGTTCTGCCGCCTGCCGCTCTTCGGGCTTTATCAGCTTCGCAAGTTCGTGTGCTTTCTGAATGCGGTCAGCATCCGTGGTGCTCAGCGTGCGCAACTCATCTTTTAGCGTGGCCACACGTCCCAGAATGAAGTCAACACGCTTGCCGTCAGCGGAAGTGAATCCTACTTTCTTGGTCAGTGCATTTCCTTCGTCTTGCAGAGAACGAATCTCCGCATTGATACTTTCTACAGTGTTCATTTCAATTTTCCCTTTATGTGGTTCGATTTTTCCTGTTCAGCACTTCACTCCCGCACGCTGAACCGTGCTTGCTTCTTCTACAGAACGCCAGCAGCAATCAGCTTCAAGCGGTACTTCTCTTGCTCAGTGAATCCTTTCACAGCAACGCTGTGCAGATTCTTCGTGATGCGGGTTTCTTTCAGCGTCCCTTTCATCACAGCAACGCGGTACTCAGCAATCTGTGTGCGGAAACGTTCGGGGCAAGTCTCTGGCACTTCCTGCCAGCCTCTGCGCTCATTCGCTTGACACAGCGTGCGTATCTCTTGACTAGTCATAGAGTTTTCTCCTTTCTTTAGTGGTAACTACAAAAGGTTTTCAGTTCAGCGCGTTGTGCATCAACCAACGCAGCTTCAGCTTGGCAAGTTCTTGCAGACTCATCTTTGCCAGAGCAGCTTCCACGTTTCTGCAATCCTGATTCATGCCGCTCTTGGGTGTGGCCGGGGTGCCACTGGACATCACCTTCACCACTTCTGGCTGCGCTTTGATGAATTGAAAGCAGGCAAGGCAGTCAGCACGCAAGTCTGTGATGAAGTTGAAACGCATTACCACGCGCTGAAAGCTGGGCAGCGTTTCCACGGTGCGCTCTAACTGCATCGGGCCAAGGGGCCGCTTCTGCCTTCTCTCAGGCTTTCTGTGTCGCATGTTCCACTCTCTGCCGTAGCGTGTTGAGTTCGGCAGTGGTCAACTCTGCCAGCCGCATTTCCAGAGGCCGCTTTCCTCTGCCGATGCCAGCCCACAATTTTGCGTTGCGAGTCAGGACGCCCCACACGTTCAGCACAGTCTTTGACTGTGTTTTGTTCTTGATGAATCCATACCGCTGCAACAGGCCGCGAAAGTACGGCAGCACTGCCCTGAATGTTTTGACTGCGCTCATCACTGTGAAAACTCCTGAAACTCTCTCAACTCTGCGTCATCCTGCTGTTGCTTCGCCTTCTCTGCTGCATCTTCTTCCAGCACGCCAATTTGTTGCTTCAGGCTCTTGATTGCCTTCAACGCAGCCGTCTGAATTTTCAAGCTGGGGTTGACCCGCCGAACTTCGGTGAACTTTCCGTGACTGTCTGAGATGGTGGTCTGAATCATCAGGCCGTGTTCGCGCAGCTCCTTGTTAGCCTGCCGCAAGTTCTCTTTGAACACTTCCAGCATTTCGCGTGCTTCTTCCAGTTCGGTCTGGGGGTCTGCTGATAGCTTTTCGCGTGACTTGCGCAGCGTTCCAGCCAGCAGCTTTTCCTTTTTCGTCTTTCGTGGTCGTCCCATTGTTTTTCTCTTCGTTTCTTGGTGGTTTGTTGGTGGTAAGGTCGTGTTTTGATTCGGACAGCCAAATAAAAGTGTCGGCGAGCGGTCTTTTGTTTTGTGTAGGGAACTTTCGGAAGTCCCCCTACCCTCTTGCACAGTCACTGATGGGTCTGGTCAGTGCAGGTCAACGTCTTCTCAATGTCTGGTGGTGCTGTGTGAATCATCGCGCAGCAAGCCGCTGTGCGGTCATACATGCGCACCAACTTCTTAGAACCACAGGCCGGGCAGACCATCACCAGCCGCTCACCGCGCACGATGAACTTAGGAAGCTTGTGGGTCATTCCAGCCCCAACTTCCTCAGCATCCGTTCTGTCAGTTCGTCAGCCTGTGCAATCGCTGCCTGCTCTTCTGTCTTTTGTTCGGTCATCACTTGGGCTGCGTCTTCCACTTTCGCTTGGGCTTTCTCATCAGGTGTGGTGGCAAAGCTTTTGTCAGGCACGCACAGACCGTGACTCAGGGCAGCACCACGAATGACCAGCCAAGTGCTTTGCCGGGCTGTGGCTGGTATTCCCTTAACTTCATCGAAACGTGAGATTGCGTTCTTGATGTGATTGACCGTCCTTTTCACATCACCCCGAAAAATAATTGGCAGCTTCCATGTTGAAGGGTTGTGCGGGTCACCCACATAGGCGAACGCTTCAGCAGTCAGGTGAAAGCCATCAACCGTTTTCATCTTCCGATTCACATACTTTCTTTTATCCATCTCACTCAACTTTCAAAATTTAAGGGGCTGATGTGGCGCACCAGCCCAAGCCCAATGCGCAAAAGCGAAAGACGCAAAGACAAACGCACTGGGGAACCTTTCAAAAATAGGTGCGGAGTGGTTCTTCAGGCCACTCCGCGTTTGCCGGGCTAAGTTCTCTTGAAGAAAAAGGCACGGCAAAATCAAAATTCTCAGCAGCCCACCAACGCCACTAACGCTGATGGGCCGCATTCTCTTCACCCCGCATGGATGAAGAAGTTTTCAAAATCAAAAGTTGTCTTTGCGTTGGCACTGGTTCAGCGAAGCCAGCGTGAAGCTGGTGCCGTGGGGCAGAGCGTGGGGTAGCTCTTCCAGTGGGTTGCCTGACCTTGGTGGCCGGGCTGCTTAATACAGTGGGGGTCTTGCTGCTGAATCCCGCACAGCGTGCGGTCAGGAATGAGTCAGGAAAGGTTGGTCTTTTCTAACCATTCACTTAAATCATTGTCCCGATTCTTCCTGTGTCAAGTCTTCTCAGGCTGATTCTCCATCTATGTCTTGGTTTGTCAATAGCTTAGGAACTGGATAAATTTGACCAATCTTCAAATGCCGAAAACGTATGTTATTGAAAAATAAGGCACTAACGGAAACAGAACATCGAAAACAGCGGAGTTTTGCATGTTTTTTCAGTCTGCCGCAATCGGTTCGGTGACCACCTTGAAGTTGAATCGCCTTTCGCGTGCCAGCTCTGCAAGTGTCCGTGGTGGTTTTCCCACAAGCCATCTGCGCTTGTCAGATTTCAGCTTGCGAATGTGCATGGCGGTGGCTTCCGGGCACGAACAAGAGCACAGTGCAGAGGCGTCCGAAAGAACGCCCCGGCAATCGCGGTGGTCACCGTCTTGGCAATATCGGCAAGGATGAACGCCGCGCTCATATTTTCGTTTGCTTCTCCGCATGGTTCCCGTATCCTTCCCGCTCCATCGCAACCCAATGGCAGTGTTGGAACACGCGCCAAGCGATTGCATCTCCAAAGAACTTTGAGAACTCAGCCTTGTTCATGTTCGTGCTCAACACCAACTGCGTGCTTGGCGTCCGTGGCTTAACAATCGCGTCAATCAAGTCATGTAGTTGAATCCTGATGAACTCCGTGCCCGTCACTTTGTCAAAGTCATCAATAAAGATGCTCCACCGAATACCCCAACCGTTGTCTAACGAATCAGGCTTGACCACTGTGACGCGCTCACCACGGGCCGCTGCTGTTACCTCACGTTGGTATTGAGTGGCTGTGCGAGCGTATACCGCGTGGTTCTTAGGGCAAGCCGCACGCGCCAGACGCTCAACTCCGCGCAGCAACGTGGTCTTCCCAACACCGGGCGGCCCACTGAACACGTATGAACCCAGAGGGTCTGTCTTGATGTTTTCCAAAATCTTCCATTGACGTTCAAGCGGTACACCAGTGCCACCGAAGGGTTTGAGAGTCATAGGTCACCCTTCGCCAGTGCGCTGAAATCGTGACCCGTGCTCAGGCTTGCCGCACGTGCTGCCAGCGGGTCAACCGCTGCGCGGGTTCCTGCCGCCCCTTGCTGCATCTGTCTCAGCATGGTCTTGAAGCAACGCGCAAAGTTCTTCATGGCCATCACCCGGCCACGCCAGAAATGATTGGGGCTGTCAACTAGGTGGTGCTGCATCACCCGCTCAACGGTCTGTTCACCGTGCGCGTCAACCAACGCTTGCGCCTGTTCTGCCCACGCGGTCTTCGTGCCGGGTTTCAAGTTATCCCTGCCCAGAATCGCTGCCAACTTGCCAGCGATACGCTGGGCCGCTTCAGAAGGGACGGGGTTAGGAAGAGAGGCAGAACCTAAAGCTTCGTTAGAAGCAGAACTCACTTCAACTTGCGCTTGCATGGTTTGGGGTTTTTTGTTGGTCTTGGTCTGGGTGTTTGTGTTGGTGTTGGTAGCATTGGCATCGGATTGCCCTTGCAATGCTGCCGCATTGCCACCGCTATGCCGCCGCATGTCTTCCTGCCAACGCTTTTCTGCGTTGTTTTTGGCGTCTTTTGAACGCTTCAGGGCTTCCTTCCACTCATCGGCCAGGCGAACGTTGAACAGCCTGCCTTCCTTGTCCACCTCAAACTGCTTCAGCACAAGGTCTGAGACTTTCTCAACCCGGCCCAGTCTCGCCAGCCGCGCAGGGTCATTCGGCAAGGTACAATCTTCGCCACCCAACCATGCCATCTGTAGCAGGAAGAAATAGCTGCCACATTCCTCAGCCGTCATCAGCATCACGTCTGGGCTGCTCATGAAATCGCGGGGCACCTGCCGATACCACCACGGACTTTCAAACTTACTGCTTTGTTTCCTGCTCACTTCGTCTGCTCCTTCTCTGCCGCTTCCTCTGCCGCCACTCTTGCTGCTCTGATTGCCCGTGCTTGTTCCATCATCTTGCCCATGTCCATAGAAGCAAGCCCGGCAAGCCGCTTCTTTGAAGCTGAACTGCTCTTGAATCCCAACGTGATGACTTCCTGCACTTCCTTACTGGGTTCCTTCTTTTTGCTCATCTGCTCTGCTCCTTGGTTTTGAATTTGACTGCCCCGGGCACCAGCGCGAAGCCAGTGCCCAGCTTCGTGCGCGTTCAGTTCACTTCCTCACTCACTGGGTACACAACTTTTCCTTTCTCTTTGTCCCACTTCATGATGTAGTTCGCTCTCCCCTCTTCTCGCATTCGTGCTTGCTGGATAAACTCAGCCTCTGCTCGCTGGATAACCTCATCGCGCAACTTGTAGGCCGTTACCGCTACCGTTTCCCAGTGAGTCCCGTTTGCTGTTACTTCTAACGTTATGTTGTCCAACTTGAACATTAGGGGCAACACTTTGAACCGCACGGCAATGTCAGAACACGTCTGGGGAAGCTCTTCTTGCCAGAACTTCTCTGTGTACTTCTTGCCTGTCTTCTTCACTTTCTTGTTCGCTTCCTCGATGGCGAAGCCAAGGAAAATGCCGCGCACGAACAGAACGGAAGCTTTTTGCAGGTCACATCTGGTGTGAGCAGCCAACCGCAACAGCGCATCCTTTGCCCAAGGCTCAGGGGAAACTTTGTCAAGCCTTCTGGCCCACCGTGCCGCTGCTTTCATTTCGGGGCTTCCTTGGTCACCGTGTATCCACGCAGCCACGGGCAGCGTCATTAGCCCGAAGTTGTGGGGTGTTTCCATCTCCTTTTGAAAGTTGCCTATCACTTCATAAGCAGCTTTCAACTCAGCACCAGTGGTGCTCTGCTTCATTTCGTGCCACTTCATCACTGGTGCCTTCTTCGCCTTCTTCGCCTTGCTCATTTCTCTCTTCTCCTTTTTTTTTACAGCTTGGGTTTGTCAACTCTCCTAAAGACACGAATGGCCACCTGTGGTGGGGTGGCCGTCCGTGCCTGATTCAACTTAACGTCTACATTGTACCACATGATTTATGTGTTTGTCAACTGTGTGTTGTGTGTGTTTATTGACCACTGCGCTGTGTGTGTTATACTCAGGGAATGAAACCTACTGGTCAGAGCTTCGCGGGTCTTCTGGTCACCGCAATACGCAGCCACGGGCTGACGCTGAAGAAGACGGCAGAACTGTCAGGGCGTTCCTACGAACACATCAGAAAACTTGTTAATGGTGAAGCTCTGCCGTCAGAATTGCTGGTGGAAAAGCTGGCCGCCGTCACTGGTATGCCAGTGGTACACGCTCAGCAGGCCGCACAGCGTGACCGAATGCTGAAGCAATACGGGCCAGCAGTGCTGGCGCAAGTAGCTAAGACCAGCAGCCGCGTGGAAGAGTTCGCACCGCTTCTGAATGCGCTGACTGAAGAACAAGCACAGGCCGCACGCGCAATGCTGCAAGGTCTGCTCAACGCTGGCCACACGAAGAGCAAGGCACACCAGAACGTGAAACCCGTGCAACACAAAGAGGGCCGCAAGTTTCGAGATGAGGAAGTGATTCAGAACTGAAAGCCTAGCCTTCCCGCCGTGCGTGTGGGCTGGTGGCAAAAGACCCGGCCATACCAAAGGCACAGCCGGGTCTAAGTCAGAATCAGGCCGCTAGGTGCCGTGCCACGTCAGCCGCAAGCCTTGACACCAAGCCAGTAGATACGCCAGCTTCAGCGGCAGCCAGACGCAGCGCACGCTGTGCAGCAACCTTCAAAGCCTTCTCTGCCGTTCGCTTCGGAACCCCGGCAGCCCGTAACTGCTGGGCCAGCGGGTGCAAGATGTAATCAGCATCCTGCGTTGGGATGAACAGAGCCTTCTTCGCCTGCTCAATCGTTTTCATGGTTTCAGTCTCCCTGTGTGGATTCATCGTGCAGGAGAGAGGCTACCAATGGCCTAGAATGTTGTCAAGAACAATTATTGACCAATACAACAACATCATGTGTGTGTTAAGCGGTTTTAGAAAATTAGCTTAATTGAGTCAGCGTGAAGCCTGTTGTCGGAACGAACTTCTTGGACTTAGCGGTCTTCGGTTTCTTATTCTTTCGCATCTCTCGCAACTGCGAAGCCTTGTAATCCAACTCATAAAAGAAATTGAGAAGGTCTTCAATCACTCCGATGGCCAGTGCCAATTCATTTGACTTAGGTGCGGCCAGTTCGTGAACCGCATCGTTCCCCATAAACCGGAAGTGGTGAAGGTTTCGTATAATGTTCTTGTTTGGCAAATGTTTCTGAAGCCCTTCTATTTTTGCTTTGAGATTCTTTCCCTTAATTCTCTTGTCTTGGCAGATGCCTTCCAAGAGTGCCCGTAATCCTGCTGCGCAAAGAATTGGAGCGTTGCTGTTATAGCAAGTGACTGCCTCTTTGTAGATTGCAGCCAAGGTTGGCTCTAGTTTTGAATAGGATTTTGGGACAAGGGCACGTCGTGAGCGTTCCGGGTAAAACGTGATTTCTATATCATCCTCACCCATGCCATCAACCCAGTCTTCCTCTTCAAGTACAGCGTGTTCGCAACCCATACAAGCCCAGAGCTTGTAGGTTAGAGTTTCTCGAAGGTCATTCGGACCCAAGCCGAACACAGCTTTGTGCTCACCTTTAAGCTCATGGTTGGTATCGTGCTTGCACCGGTTGCAATAGATTCTGTGCTTTTTCTTGCTCGCTTCGTCCGTCATTGAATTTCTCTTTCTTCCGAAGCCAGAGCGTATGTTTGCTTTGGGTAAGTGTCAAGCCAAAGCGTGCCTCAAGTCGCCAAGTACCATTGAAAACCAAAGCCTGTTTGCTATACTCACGCCCCATGCGTGTGCCAAAAGAAGTGAGAAAGTTCTTCGCCAAAGTTGGTGCCAAGGGTGGCAAAGTCACCAGCCCGGCCAAGACTGCTGCCGTGCGTGCGAACGGCAAACTTGGCGGCAGACCAAAAGGCAGCAAGAACAAGGTGAATTGATGACAAGACTGACCAAAGCAAACCAGAAAACAGCCTGCGCAGTCTATCTCCGCGTCAGTTCGGCTCAGCAGGCTGACCAGCAGAACCTTGACGCGCAAGAAAAGGAATGCCGTGAATACGCGAAGCGGAAGGGTCTGAATGTTTTGAAGGTCTTCGTTGACCCCGGCAAGACGGGGCGCAACATCAACCGGAAAGAGTTGCAGTCTCTGTTGACCTTCTGCCGCCAGAACAGAGACAAGCTGCGTGCGGTGGTCTGCTATGACGTTTCCCGCTGGGCACGGTCAGTGTCAGGCTGGGCCACAACGATGGACACGCTAGATGAACTTGGAATTGAGTTTCACTCCGTGCTTGAAAACGTTGTTGGCCGCAGTGCATCTGTCCGATATGTTGCGAACATTCACGCAGCGACCGCCCAACATTTCTCAGACCTTCTCAGTGAAAAGATGCAAGGTGTTCTTCATCATCGGCTGAGTCTGGGTCTGTTCCCCCACAAAGCCCCGGTTGGCTACCGGAACTTGGTCAAGGGAAGAGACGAACGCCCAGCATCAGGCGTGAACATCATTCCTGACCCTGAAAGCGTGCCCCTGATTGTCCATGCGTTCAACGCGGTTGCTGCTGGTCTGCGTCCAATGGAAGACGTGCGCAAGGAAGTCAACGCACTAGGTCTGCGCACTAGCTCTGGCCGTGAACTTCCAAGACAGAGCTTCTACAACATGCTCCGAAATGAAATCTATGCGGGTTGGGTTGTCAGCGGTGAGCTTCGCGTGAAAGGTCTTCATGAACCGATTGTCAGTCAAGAAGTCTTTGACGCGGTGCAGGAAGTTCTCAGCGGCAAGAAACCTGACCGCAAGCCCTACAAGAAGACACGCGAAGACTTCCCACTGAGGCAGTTTGTTGCCTGTGCCAAGTGTGGCCGGGGTTTGACTGCTGGTTTCAATCGTGGCCGCTCCAAGCAATATCCGTTCTATTTCTGCTACACCCGCACTTGTAAAGCTGTCAGCATTCGGGCTGAAGAACTGCACAGGCTGTTCAAGAATCTTCTTGAACGTCACCAGCCCACACAGGAAGCACTCTTGAAAGGCTTGCCGGAAATGGCAGCAGGCCGCTGGGCCGTGCTACGTGAAGGCATGGCTGAGAGGCAGAAGAAGCTCACCCAGCGTCAGCATGACATCACCACCCAGAACAACGCAGCACTAGACAAAATGCTTCGTGGCACCATCACTGAGAAGGCATACACCAACTACGTTGAGCCAACCACACATGAACTGGAACAGATTGAAGAGCTTCTTGCCGGGCTGCAAAAGCAGCGCATCACACTGGAAGAACTCACCGAACAGGTGAAGGCAGAAGCCATAGACCTTGCTGGCACATGGGAACGCGGCAGCTTTGACACCAAGTTAGACCTTCAGCGCAGTCTCTTTGGCCGCTATCTATATTTTGAACCGAAAACTGTTGACCCATTTTTGAACCAGCAGAACACCTTGCTGAGTGAAAGGCTGCGTCTGCATTTTGCAGAAGCCACAGCAGATACATACGTTCCTGAAGGTTGGATTGGAGAGGGGGAAGCGTCAGAAGGGGAAGTCTGTCAAGTTGGGGTGGGAGACGGGGATTGAACCCGCGACATTCGGTGCCACAGACCGACGCTCTACCAGCTGAGCTACTCCCACCACTGGTGGGTAGTTTAGCACGCAAGTTTGGTGGGGGAAAAGTGCGGTTAGCGAGAACACGCCGAGTAGCGGATCAGGGATAACAGCGATCAGATAACAGGTGGCCAGCGGTGTGGGCGGGTTGGGTGGAGTGCGGGTTAATTGGGTGGTGTGGCGATGTTCGCAAAAGCGGGAGCTTTGCTCCCGCACTCAAAAGCCGGAGTTGGACCCGATGGGGTCGGGGCGCTGTTGAGTTTGCTTGATTAGGTCTTGGCTAGGTGGAAACTGTCGGCTACGAGTTGGGTGGCGGATTGGCGGGCGTTGTTAGACTGGGAGAAAGAGCCAGCCTGCGGGCTGGCCACTACGTGGGGCCGGTCTGAAGTCCGGCCACTACAGTGGGAAGTGTGTCTCCGCGCATGAATCCGCAGCCGGCTGACCGGTTACATTTTGACTTGCAGCTCGCCTACGCGCGGCCGGTGACCGCGACGCTGGCGATCCTCGGCTTGCTGGAGTTGCGCCCGGCGCGGGAAGTGGAACGCCCGCTGGCCTTTCTGATCGCTTATGTGATGGCCGCGATCCTGATTCTGGTGCTGGAGCGGGCGCTGCGGCGGTATCACTGGCGATTACCGCTGGTCTGCGACATCCTGGCGGCCGGAATTTTTCTTTATCTTTCGCCGGAGCAGATTCCCACCTGGTTCCTGATGTTCTTCGTGGCCTTTGCCGCGGGTTATCGCTGGAACCTCAGCTACTCGGTTTCGCTGTGCTTTGGTTTGCTGATGCTGGGGTTCGCGCTGCAGATGCACTGGAAGCTGCCGGAGCCGGGCTCGCGCGACCTGGCGTATTCGGTGTCGCTGTTTACGGCGGCGTTTCTGGGCACGGTGGGGCTGGCGTTTTTGGGAGACCGCAACCGGCTATTCGCCGGCCAGCAGGATTTTCTGTCGCGAATATCGAACTCCATGCACGTGGATTTGGGCCTGGCGGAATCGCTGCGGCTGCTGCTGGAGGAGCTTTGCGCGGAATATCAGACGGAAGAAGCGCTGCTGGCCTACCGCGACACTGACCTGGAGCGAATTTTCATTTGGCGAATGCGCGCGGGCGAAGGCGAGCGGCTGGTGCCGGAAAATCTGCCGTTGACGCGCGCGGACGGGTTCCTGCTGGACGATATGGAAGCCTCGCTGGCGTGGAACTCACTGGAAGGGCGCGGCGACGGGTTCGGCTGGGACCGCCGCAACAAGCAGGTGCTGAAAATCCTGCCGCGCATTCCGGGACCAACGCAGCAGGAGTTGGGCATCAAGAATTTCATTTCGGTGGCCTTTGATCAGGAAGGGCACGCCGCGGGCCGCTTATTTTTGATCAACCGGCGGCCGGGGCAGGAACCCTTTATCGCCAATCACCTGGAGTGGTTTGAGCGGATCGCGTCGCATATCAGCGCATCGCTCGAAAATATTTTCATGCTGCGGCACCTGCGCGCGCGCGCGATCGAGGCGGAGCGCTCGCGAATCTCGCGCGATTTGCATGACGGGATTCTGCAGACGCTGCTGAGCATCGAAATCCAGATAGACGTGCTGCGGCGCAAGGTTTCAACCCACGTGGAGCAGGTGGAACCCGGTCTGGCTGGGCTGCAACAGACGGTGCGGAACGAAAGCGCGGAGCTGCGCCACCTGGTGACCGACCTGCGCCCGCTGCGCGTCCAGTCCGCGGACATGGTGGACCTGATGCGGGGATTCGCGGAGCGCTACCGGAACGAATCCACCCTGGCGCTGGATTTGCTGGTGGATTCGGCCGAACTGCACGCCCCCGACCGGGTCTGCCGCGAGATTTTCCAGATTTACCGTGAAGCACTTAACAACATAAAAAAGCATGCGAAGGCTTCCCATGTCGTGGTAAAACTGTCGCAGGATGACAGCCGGCTCACCCTGGTGGTGGACGACAACGGCGAGGGGTTCAGCTTTGCCGGTCGATTCACAGGGGATGAGCTTGACCGCCTGCGGCTGGGTCCGATTTCCATCAAGGAAAGAACGCGCACGGTCGGGGGAGTGCTGACCGTAGAATCGAACCCGGGGCATGGTGCGCGCTTAACGATCGAGGTACCGCTCGGCTGATATGGCGAAGACCAAACAGCAAATTCGGATACTGATGGCGGATGACCACGCGATTTTTCGCGACGGGCTCCGCAAATTGATTGACGGTGATGAAGATATCACCATCGTCGGCGAAGCGCAGAACGGCACGGAATGCATCAAGCTGCTCGCCAAGCTGAAGCCGGACATATTGCTGTTGGATTTGCGCATGCCGGATAAAGACGGGCTGGCCGTGCTGGAAGAGGTGAACTTCGACCAGACGCCGACGCGCGTAATCGTGCTGACGGCGGCCGAGGACGACCGCGACGTGGTGCGGGCGATGCGGCTTGGCGCGCGCGGCGTAGTGCTGAAGCAGTCCGCGACGGATTTGCTGGTGAAGAGCATTCACCGCGTGCACGCGGGCGAAATCTGGCTGGACAACCGGATGACCGCCGAGGTGATGAAGGCGTTTGCCAAGTCTTCGGAGTCGGGTCCGCGGCGGGAAAAGCCGCTGCTTTCCGATCGCGAAAAAGAGATCGTGCAACTGGTGGCGCAGGGCTTCCGGAACAAGGAAATTGGCGAGAAACTGTTCATCTCCGAGCAGACGGTGAAGAACCACCTGCATAACATCTTCGACAAGCTGGGCGTTTCGGACCGGCTGGAGCTGGCGCTGTATGCGATTCATCACCGGCTGATTGACCAAACGTAGGGGGAAGTTCAAAAGTTCAAGAGTTCAAGAGTTCAAGAAAGCGCCGCCCGATGGGCGGCGTTTTTCGTTATTGGGGACGATATACCATACTCGATGCTGGTATCAAATATGGTAGAATTAGTTATGGCGAATACGCGCAAAGTCACTGTGGAATTGCCTGCAGAGTTGCTGGACAAGGCCCAACAGGCGAGCGGCAGCGGCATCACGCAAACTATTCGAACCGGGCTGCAGTTGGTAGCGGCGTCGCGTGCCTATGCCCGGTTGCGTCAGATGCGTGGGAAGGTGCGATTTAGCAGAAGTTTGGCGGAGCTGAAATCTGACCGATGATTGCAGCGGACACCAGCACGTGGATCGCTTTCTTTACGGGCGGTACGGGCGAGGACGTGCAATTTCTTGACAAGGCGCTAGCGGATCGGCAGGTTTTGATGGTGCCCGCAGTGCTTACAGAATTACTGAGTGATTCCCAAATTCCCGTCAGCACAGCAGAAAGCCTGAAAGAACTCCCTCTGATGCAGATTGAATCCGGCTATTGGCAGAGGGCTGGAGAATTGCGAGCAAGAGTCTTGGCGAAGGGCCGCAAGGCGCGGCTTGGAGACGCTCTCATCGCACAAAGTTGCGTGGACCACGGTATCCCCCTGCTGACACGCGACCATGACTTTCGTGTGTTCGCTGAGACTGTGGGTTTAGTTTTCGTGACTGAGTAATTGTCATTGACCGCTTTCCCATCCGCTGGTATCCCATGAAAAATGAAGAGAAGTGGACATTGTTTAAGCTCAGAAAACGTGCCGTTGGGCTCGATCGGCCCGTTGCTCCAAGTTGGTACGGAGAGGGTAGAGTCCTAGTACATCGGTACTTTTAAATGCCGCTTTTATTTTGTGTCTTGAGTCCTATTGTTGATTGGGCACAGGCCAGATAGACTTTGGCCTTCGATGAGGGAGGCCCGCATTGACCGGCTCTGAACGCCGCACTACCCAACGTTTTTCCATGCGGCTGCCGCTTACCGTGAGATGGACCACGGGCGCAGCTGTTGGAGAAACCACAACGGAATCCCGCGATGTAAGCTCCCGCGGAGTCTATTTCTTCCTTTCGAAGGACGTCAAAGAGGGGTCTCCGGTGGAGATCCTGCTGACCCTGCCGAACGAGATCACCCTGGCCGGACCGGTGCGCGTGCGCTGTTTGGGGCGCGTGCAGAGGACCGAAGCTCGCGATGAAGGCAGTGTCGGCGTCGTGGCGGCAATCGAGCGCTACGAATTCCTTCGCAACCACGAAGACAATTAAAAGACTCGCATCGCGAACTTAGATTTCTGTACAAGTTCCTAGCTCGCTCACTGCGGAGGCGGGCGGGAATAGCCGGAGTGCCTCGGCCCCTCAGCGGAGCGCTCCGGCTGAAATTTTTTGGTCGTGGATAGTTGGGTAATGGGATTTAACCTGTGTCGCGATTTTTGATTAGCGAGCGACGGCAGGTAAACAGCGATCAGATATCAGTAATCAGGAAGCAAGACACAGCGGCCTGCCTGTAAAGGTTTCCACTAAAAATAAATCGGAATGCTGGTGCTTTAGCACCCTCACTTGTACGGTTCGCGGCCTCCCAATTCTTCAATGGGCTCGCAACAGATAGAGAACCGTGCCGGCAACAGAGTCCTGCCAGCAATGAGTAAGTATTCCGGGGCGAAGTGACTTTTTCTTTTGGGCGAGATAGCTCAATAGCAAGCCAAACACGCCCATCAGAATGGCCCGCTTTCCGCCCTGATAGATATGGCCGCAGCCGAACAGGGCAGCCGACAGGCACATTGCCACAAAGACATTCTTGGTCCAGAAAGCGAACTGCTGCTGCAGATAGCCTCGATAGATAATCTCTTCGCAGATTCCTGCGGTTATGGCAACGAAAATCCAGACAAATAATTCTGGTCCCGTGTGGGGCGTCAGACGTCCCACGGATCGAGCCGCAGGCGGCACACCCAGGAGTTGTCCGACGCCGCCGAGGATGAGCAGTGCGGCAACCCAGAAAACGGCCGCGGTGCCGCAATCACGGAGAAAGTCCCGCGCGGTCTTCCAGCGTCCGCCGATCAGCTCGGCCAGCGAGCCGCGTTGCAGCCGTATGCCCCAAACCACATAAGCCAGCAGGAGAAAGTCACCGAGAATGATCGCCACATAAAAGGGAATCTGAGAGTGAGGGCGAGCGCTTGGAACTGAGGCTGCACGCCGTAAGAGGAGCCATCCGGAAGCAATGCGGTAAATCAGGTAAAGCCCCGTATGCCAGGCAGGAGCGACTGGCACGCGCGAAGGGAGTGTGGAGACGTCCGGGAGAGGGTCCATTCCTTGCCACTATAACAATGAATCCACGCCAGAATTGAACGGAGTAGAGGTGTGTGCATCAGGGCACGCCTGTCCTTTCGGACAGGGGATATCCACAGGTGTGCCGGGGCATGATGGAGGATACTCGCCCAGGAGTGGAACTCGTGTGCCTCCACTGTCGGAGGCGCCGGGAAGAAAGAAAGACAATGATTCAACGGTTGCCCAAACTTAGCGCGGATTTGCCGGAAGTCCACAAACCAAAAGGGACGGAACGCCTGGCAACCGCCGAGGAACTTGCCGAAATCGGCGGAGGGTCGGTGGACCCCGCAGAAGAAGCGCAGATTCTTTCACTGCTTGAAGTCCAAATGAAGGACGACTTACAGAAGGCGGCGGTGGAGAGTGCGGTGCAGGCGCGGCAAGCGGCGCTGCAGGAATTGGTGGCCGCTCTGGAACCGGAACTCCTCGAAGCAGCGGAGAAATCGCCGGGGTCGGAAAAAATGAAAGCGGCTGCTGAGCCACAGCCGGCCGCGAAAATGCCTGCGAATGCAGCGGGAATCCTCAGCGAACCGGAGCGCGTTGCGGCGGCATTTTTCGGCGCGGAAGAGGAAACACCGGTGCAAGCCCCAATGGCAGCACAAGCTCCGAGGGAGGTGCAAGCACCTGTCGCTACGAAGGCACCCATCGAAGTGCAGAAGTTGATCGACGCGCCAGCGCCGGTTGAAGCACAACCGCGGGCGGCAGAGCCGTTGCAAGCAGAAATTGTGGCCGAGTTTGCGCCCGAGTACGCTCCCGAGTTTGCGGTGGCGAGTGAGACGGGCATCGTCGCCATACCGCGCGAGGAAGCGCATGATCTGAAGACGGAATTGCTGCAGGTGGCCGAGGCGCTTGACCAGCACCGGTTGTGGGTGGAATCGAACGGCGAGCAGGGAATTCGTGGAGATTTTGCGGGCGCGAATCTTTCGGACGCCGATCTGACGGGGGTGAACCTGCAGGGCGCGGACTTGACCAAGGTGAATCTCCGCGGCGCGGATTTGTCCATGGCGAATCTGCGCGGAGCGAACCTGGTGGAAGCAGACCTGCGCGAAACCAATTTGTTGGGCGCGGAATTTTCCGGCGCGAATCTGATGGGCGCGAATTTGTATGGCGCGCAGGGATTGTGGGCCGGGCGGTTGGGCGGCACGAACCTGTTCGACGCGACTTTGCCGGAGGCTGTTGGCGCGTACGACGGCGGAAAAACCATCGGTCAATTCACCCAGGCGGCGCGGCGTTTTTACCTCCTAGTGATTGCGATTTGCATCGGAGCGTGCGCTATGGTGGCGCTGACCCGAGATGTGCGGCTGCTTCTGGATGAATCCGCAATGGTGTTGGCGCGGATTCCAAACCTTTTGCCGTTGCAGGGATTTTATATGGGCGCGCCGCTGCTGTTGACCGCGTTGTACCTGCGGTTGCAGTTTTTGCTGCTGCGGTTGTGGGGCAGCATGGGCGCGTTGCCCGCGGTTTTTCCCGACGGCCAGACTCCGGAGAAAGACGGCTCGTGGTATTTGATGGGCCCGATCCGGCAGCACTTGCGTTGGACGCGGGATCCGCGTTCGCCACTGGCGATGGTGGAATGCCGGTTGGCGAAATTGCTGGCGTACTGGGCGGTGCCGGTGACGGTGTTCCTGTTCTGGCTGCGCTACCTGGTGATGCAGGACTATCGCGGGACTTTGTTGCAAGTGTTT
>Ga0210389_10000156_pt1 | contig 69023 bp, 53 predicted proteins | sample IncBWH28OmetaG_FD_160127 | JGI IMG/M metagenome (GOLD analysis project Ga0210389, IMG submission 160127) | Forest soil microbial communities from Barre Woods Harvard Forest LTER site, Petersham, Massachusetts, United States - Inc-BW-H-28-O ...
CCATGAAAGGGAACCATACGCAGTCCGAACGCAGAAGCGCCGGGAAATCACTGCCCGAATAGGGACCATCCTTGCAATCAGCGTGGGTTTGGTTGATGACGTTGTTTGTAACCTCGAATGTAACCGGCAAAAAAAAGTCTGGCTCGGCGCTTTCATACCGGACAAGTGCGAAGAATTCCGGTTGCGGATTCCAGTGCTTGATGACACCCACGACGCGATAGTCGCGGTTGTCTATGGCAATGGTCTTGCCCACGCTGTTGCCGCTGCCGAACATCTGCTCGTTGAAGTGATCGCTGATCACCACCACCGGGGTCGCGTCATCGTCCCTGCTCCAGCCGCTGCCGTAGTGAAACGGCACATCCAGCATGGGGAAAAAGTCGCTGTGGACCGCATAGCCACGGCTTTCGATCAGGCTGTTGTCTTGGTTGGTGCGCGGCGGCATGATCGAACGAAACATCGGAATGATCGCCGATTGACGCGAGGCCCGATGCTGACGCATCAGCGCCATCGCATCGACATAGGTCAGCGTCGTAGGCGGCTCGCCATTTTCGCGGTGGTCCGGCCCCCACGCATCGATTTGCGGCACGAACAGCTGCGATGACTTCCACGGAATCGGATCGGCGGATAGGCCCCGGAATACCGAATACGTCGTCATGGATGCCGCCACGCCAAAGCCGATCGCCAGGATCATCAGTCCAGTAAGGCCCGGGCTTCGCCGCAAGCTGCGCACAGCCAGTTCGAGATTGTAGGTAAACACTCCCTTTTTCCCTGTGTCGTCGACACCATTCTGATCGGGTCAAACCTCGACCAACCGGCTCACGAGATTGCCGATACAGCGAAAGATACTAGGCGCGATGTTGTCTGTGTGGATGGATTCCTCGTTTTGGCGTTAAACACCGCAATGGACCGGCCGCTGCCCGTTGGGCTCCGCGAACGGCCCACCCGAAACTCGTTTACGTGCGCGATCAATCAACGTCTCGGATCGGCCGCCTTGTTCACAATTGTTCGCCGTTGCCATCCGCGGGTCTATACTCCAAAGTGGAATTCGGGCGGCCGGTTCCTGTGCAATACCAAGATAAAAGGACACCAACAATGGCGACCGTGAGATTCGAGGTTCCGACTCTGGCGCAGGAAAAGTCCATGTGCTGCTGGCACACCAGCGCGATGATGATCTGGCGCTATTGGCAGGGCGTGACGGGCCGGCAAGGTCCGATGAATACCTATGCGCCGGTCTACGAGGCGAACACCGGCCTGTCGGTGAGCCCGTTGGAGTTCATCGTGCTGGCCCAAAAGACCAGCCTGAAGGCATTGCCAACCAAGAGGACTTACTCGAACGCCGATCTCTACGCCTCACTAAAACAGTGCGGGCCCCTCTGGTGTGCCGGACATTGGTACGGACCAGGTCATGTGATCGTGTTGACGGGCGTGGACGGAGGAACGGTGTTTCTCAACGACCCCGACGGGGCGCAAAAGAAGGAGGGCACTCTCGACTGGTTCAATAAGAAGCTCATCCAGGTCGAGGGATGTGTCCGATACAAGGACCCTGAGGCTTATTAGTCGCCTGTCAGCCTCTATTGCGGTAATCCATAGAGATTGCTGACGCCCGTGTTCATCCAGCGATAGAACGACTGAATTCTTTCGCTCACGCTGTCCGACGTCGCCAACGCCGGACAATTGCTGTACGAACCCCACGTGCCTCCGCCGGCATTGATGACTGCTTCGACGAAGGAGACGCAATTGTGAGGCAGGACCGCCCAGGTCCATTTGTCCGACAGCAGCTTCTCGACATAGAGCTCAGCGTCGTGTGGATTGGGTAGGTCAACCTTGCGCCGCCGCAGCTCTGTCTTCCCGGTGTCCTTGAGGTATTGGCGATAGCCGGCCTCCGTCATGTACATGGGGTAGCCACGAAGTCTGTTCAGGTATTTCCCCTTCGGATCGCCGGTGACATGGAAGTAATAGCCGCCGCCGTTGGGCGCGAAGAACAACAAGTGACCGCAAACATTGGGACCATCGCCGCTGACCGCCACGATGTAGGCGTTGGTGAAATCCAATTGGATCAGGCCGCACGCGTCCAAGATGTCGCCTTCATACGCCATGTTTCCTCCTTACTCGTTGGGCGAGTCGAACTTTTGATTCGGAAAGACACTGCGGGCCTCGCGCGCAAGACTCGAGGCCTCGTCCGGATGATTGGTCGCCGCTCTGATGCGGGCGCTCACGATTTGGACGAAGAAACGCTCCAGCGGTGCGTAGACATTCTTGTCTTTACGCCTCAATTCACCCGCCACGTTGGCGGCGTCCGCGACCGAGCCGCTCTGCAGTTGAGCACGCAAGGTCTCGAGACGATCAAAAAACGCGATTCGCCCGGCGAAAAACGAGTCCTTCAGCGGCAAATCGAGAATCTTGTGCGCTTGGCTTTGAGCCGGCTCGAATAGACCCGATTCGGCAAACGCCTGGGCCCGGCGCAAGGAGCCGTCCGCCAGCACGCGGGGCGCCTCATCGGTCCCCCAGGTATTCCCGGCGGGCAGTTTCTTGACGGTCTGTCGATAGAGATCATAGGCCTGATCGAGCCGCTCGCCCCCCGCGCGCGCCAAGTCCAGCACACGCTGTTGCTGAGCGGCCAGCCGCGCCGCAAGGGCTTGATCCTTGATGTCCGGCGCGTTTTGATTGGCCGCGCCTGCCGCCGTCTGCGGCGGGCTGTTGACGCTTGCGGATGCCGCGGGTGGCGCGGTCGGTTGCACCTTATGCTCGCTCTCCAGAGACGTCGCGAAATTGCGCAGATCCACCGAATCCGGGAGCAGGCGGGCAGCATCCGCCAGAACCGCTCGTGCACCGGCGAAATCATCGCGGTTCTGCGTCAGATCGAAGTGGGCCCGGGCCTGCCGTTTGAACGCGCTGAGCAATTCAGCCGTCGCGCCTTCCTTGCTCAGAACTTCGGCGCGTCTGTTTGCGCCGGCGCTCAATAGCTGCTGAACCGCCGCGTCGGAGACGTTCGGATCGGTCGATGCCAGCGACTGCGCGATGCGATTCGACTGCCATCGATCCACAAATTTAGTCGTTAGAAATGCGCCGGCAATGAGCACCAACACGAGCGCCACGGCGCCGGCCGCGAGAATCCTGGATGGTATTTGTTGCGGGGCCATGCCCTGCTCAACGGCATGCGCATCCGCAGGCCGCTGTTCGCGCGAGAAAGAGAGTGCCGCGGAAAGCGTGTGCGATTGCCGCCTCGACAAGCCGGGGACCGGCCGGGCTTTGAGCCGGGCGTCGCGCGCCGTGACGGCATCCTTACCGCCGAAGGGGTGGCGGCCCGTCAACAACTCGTAGCTGACGACGGCCAAAGCGTACACGTCATCGCGGGGATCCGCGGGCGCGCCGTCGATTTGTTCGCAGCTGGCGTAGCAGGACCTCACCACACGCGCTTGCCCCGCGAAGGCCTCGCCGCCCGCGTCCGACTCACTGCTCTCGGCTCCGTCCTGATGAGTCGCCCGCGCAATGCCAAAATCCAGTACCTTGACGGTTCGCTCGCGGGTCATGAACGCATTGCTCGGCTTGAAATCGGAATGCACGATGCCGAGTTGGTGCGCATAGGCCAGTCCGCGGGCCAGCGCCAGAATCGTGCGCAATGCTTCGGGCGGGGATAACCCCTGGTTCCTGGCCGCGGCGATCACTTTGCTTAAGGACTTTCCCTCGAGCAGTTCCATGACGATGAAAACGGCCGCGCCGTCGCGGCTGAAATTCTGCACCTTCACAATGTTGGGATGCGACAGCTGCAGCGCCTTCTTGTACTCGCCGTGCAGCGCCGCCATCGATTCCGGGTCCTGCGTGAGCTCCTCGTTGAGCACCTTGATGGCGACGTAGGGATTGCGATCGAGCGCCTCCTCCAGAACGAGATCGCGCGCTCTGTACACGACGCCGGTGGCGCCGCCGCCGCCGCCCGGCACGATGCTTTCCAGCACGTATTGAGCGGCGAGGATGCTCCCGCTCATCGCATCCCGTGCGGACGGCGCAGGCTGCATGTCCTCTGCGGCGGGTGCCGTGGCCGGCTCGGCCGGCGTAGCTTGCGGGAAGTGGCGCGGCCGCATAACGGTCTTGTCCGAGAACGGCGGCATCGGCGCCTCCGCTGCCGGCGCCCGCGCCGGTGATTTTCTCAAGACCGTCAGATCCGAGGTGGCCGCGACCCGGCTTAGGGGTGAAGATCCCGGCGTCGTGACTTCCCTTTGCAGGCCCATCAATCGCGCGGCAAAGGGCGCCGGAATATGCCCGGCTTGCCGGTACGATTCGATCAAGGCTCGAGCCGCGGCGCTCAGCCGCGGATCCCCCGCGATCAGTTCATCGCGAAGCGCAGCCTCAACCTCGTCCGGCGTTGCCTTGCCCAGGCGCCAGGCATCCAGATTCGCACGCAGTCCGCTTTGCACCGTCGCCATGTTTGCATCCGCACTCTTTGTCTAGGATCCCACCGCCGCGATCACCAGGTCGACGCCCGGACCCATTGCCAGGGAAGCTTCGGCATCCGGGGCCGCCGCACCCATGACCGCCTGCACCCCCATCGATTGCAGCCACTCCATCACGGCCCGCGCGCGCTGTTGCGAGAGCGCAAGCCTTTGAACGTCGCTGCTGCTTTGCACCGATGGAGAAACCGATACGCTGAGTTTGCCGATGCCGAGGAGCGCACCGGTCGCGAGCGAGAGCCGCTGCTGCATCGCCGGCACCAGGTCCGTGTGAGCCTTCACGAACATGCTTTCCGGTACGTGCACCGTGAGTCCGGCATCGGTGGGCGCAGGTACGGTGAACCATTTGCTCAGCAGCTCCGAAGCCACCGCCATGCGCGACGCGGGAGTCGGCAGCTGTTTTTCGGCGGCGAGCAAGCGTTGGCGCAGAGCGAGAAGGTCCGCCTGGAGTTTGGCTCCCTTGGCCTCCTCGTCCTTGACCGCCAATTCCCGGTCCTTGAGCAGGTCGGCCTGACTGACTTTTTCCGCCCCGGTGCGGCGCGTCTCCGCGCCGGCGCGCGCATCTTCGCCCGCTTGAATGGCCTCGCGCGAATATTCCGCGACCCGCGCCCGGTCGGATGATTTCTTGGAAGCCTGCGCGGCTTCCGCCGATTGTAGTGCCGTGCGCGCCCGCTCGTACGCCGCCTTCGCCAGCTCTTGAGCGCCGGCGGCCTGGGCGATGGCCACGGCATAGCGTGCCATGACGAGGTCGAGCGGCAGCGTATTCTTTTTGTCTTCGACCGCCGGCTGCAGGGCCGAGTAATCCTCTCGGGCGGCGAGCGAGGTCACGGACAGCTTGACCCCTTTGACCCCCTTGCCCACATTCTGCAAGACCACGTACTTACTGGGAATGCTCACGGCAAAGTGCGGCTCGGCGGTGACGATCAGGGCGAAACTCGACAGCGGCGTGACAGCCTCGATGCGCGCCCGGTCATCCTCGCGGTTCAACATGCCGATGTTGATGGCACGGCCTTCGGGAGTCACGAGCCACAAGATATAAACCGCAAACGGACCCAAGGATGACGGCTCGGGAAGCTTCTGAAATTTGCCGCTGATTTCCGTCTTGCCGTGCGATACCTTGACGCTGGCTTCCCCCGTCGCGCCGAGGCCAAGCGAGGTGCCGGCGAAATCGAGCTTCGAGCTGCTGTCGGGACTATAAGAGTAGCCGTCAACACGGCTGGCAATCGTTTCCGACACGATGGCCACACCCTGCTCGACTTTCTGCGCCGCGCCGTAAGGCGATACGGCCAGCCACGCGCAACCGATTGCAGCAGGTACAAGCCTTTTCAAGTTGTAGCTATTGGTGATCATGTTCAATGCGCGGCGTTGGCGCCGCTTTCCGTACCCGCTTCCTGCGAGTACTTCGCTTGCAGGGACTTGATGTCGGACGCGCCGCCGTAGGCGCGTTCGCCGGCGGCCAGGGTTTGCAGCGCATCGTGTATTTTTCCGGCGGCATGCTGATCCTTGGCGCGGCGCACGTACGCCTGGACCATCGTGTCGGGCAGATCCCGCGCCACGTACATGCTCCCCGCCAGCACCGAGCGCAGGCTGTTGGCGGTTTTCTCCGCGCTCGCCACATCGCCGGCATCGGCCTGCGACTCCAGGCGGTGTTTGAGCGCTTCGATCGCCTGGATACGGCCTTGATCCGTGGGTTCGGTCGGTTCGCCGCGCGCGGCAGTGGCCGGTGCCTCCGGCGCCGGCCGAGCGGCCGGATCGAACTCCCGGGCCAGCGCCAGGAATCTCTTTTCATCGCCCGATTGCTTGCCGTTGTGTGCCTCGGCGGCCGCCTGCAGGAAGGTCTTCGCAGGAATTTGTCGCGCATCGGTAAAGCTCGCATCGGTCGCCGGAAGAACCGCATGCAGCTTTTGAACCTGCGCTTTGACGTCCGCCGCCCATTGCTCCGAGGCCTTCGGCTGCGAAAGCAATGCCTGCAGTCGAAATCTCAAATCGGCCGCTGCGATCGAGTCGCGCAGCTCCTTGTTCGCTTCCGCCAGACGATCGCTGGCGGGCAACATCGCGGCGGCCAGCTGGACCAATTGCGCAGGATCGGCACCGGGCTGTTGCTTCGAGCGCTGCGCTTCCTGGAGGATGCGGTCCTCGACCTGGCTCAACCCGGAGGATACTTCCTGGGGCATCGCACCCAGCGAATCGAGTCGATCGAGCGCGCGTGCGATCGCGGACAGCTCGGCCTCGCCCAGCGTCGAGGCGCGAAGCGACTGCGCGAACTGTCCGCGCGCCGTGTCGAGGTCGGGCGGCGGCGCCGGCGCCGCGCCGGCTGGTTTGGCGGCGGCGTCAAGCTGCTGCTGCTCTTCCGACAACATGCTTTGAATGGGCGTGGTCGGCTTGTAGTTGCGGCCCGTGGCCAGCGTCGATTCGGCCAGCTGCAGCTTGTTTTCAAAACGCGCGCGCCGCGCCAGTTTCAAATAGCCGTAGGCCAGATAATCGCGCGCATCGGTCAACAGGTCGGAGCTCGCGCCGTTTTTTTGCAGTTGCGCATACAAATCCAGCGCGCCCGTCGCGCCGGTTTTCTCCATGCGTCCCGCCAGCATCGCCCGTCTGAGCCGCTCCAGGGTGTCGAAAGCCTTGCTCTGATTCGCGTTGGCCGCCTGCATGATCAGATCGCGCTGTGCCGCGGCCGACGCGTCGGGCAGCAAGTCGCCGATGTTGAGCATCAAGCCCTGCGCGCCCGCGACGTTGTCTTCGGCAAGATACTGCTTGACCCGCAGCGCCACCACCGCCTCCATCGAGGACACGATGCGTTTGCTCATGGGGCTGGCCGGAGCGATGCTCTGCAGCGCCGTGACGTCCTCCCGATTGGCAATGATCTTTTCCAGGAAGTTCGGCGCCGCGGGATTGAGCTCGGCCAGGCGCTGCTCGAGTTCACTCTGCCGCCGCAGGTTGGCCAGCCGTTGCCGCTCGCCATCCACCTGGTCTTTCAGGGCGAGCACCGACTTATCGTTGGGCGACAACCGGGCGCCGGCGGTGACCAACGCGTAAGCCATGTCCAAATGATTGCCGTCGAGCGCAGCCTTCGCGGCAAAGTAAAACATCCCGGGCACTTTCGGATCGGTCAGCGCTTTCTGTGCGGGATCGATCTGTTGAATGAGCAGCAGCACCTCGAGCAGGCTTTCCGGCCCTTGCTCAGGAATCAGGACCGAGCGTTGCACGGCGCGATCGCGCAGTTCGAGCAGGCGCGCGATCTGCGCATTCGCCCGCTTGTCGAGGTCCGCCGCCATCGTCGCCACGGCGTTGGAATCAGGCATCAATTGCCGCAGTTCACCGAGCTTTGCCCGCGCCTTCGCAAAATCGAATTGCGGCGGCCGGATGAATCCATCGATCTGCCCCTGATAGAACGCAAAGATGGCGGCGCGCGCCTTGTCATCGAGCAGCACCCGGTCCCGAAAACTCGCGGGCGCGGCCTTTAGTCGATCCAGCGCCGAGGACATGGCGGACCCTTGGGCGACGGCAATGGCCGCCGCCTCCTGGCCCGCACGATAGCTCTCCAATTGCCGCGGCACGACCACCGCCGCGGCGGCCGCCACGAGCGCGACGGCGATCAGGCCGACCGCCCACTTTCTGCTTCGCGATGCGCCGCCAAAAGCGGAGACGAACTCGGCGACCGATGGGGTGCGGTCGGCGCGTTCGAAAGCCAGCGCGCGGCGCAGTGCGAGCCACTGCGACCGCGGCATGCCGCGGATCGGCGCCGGCTGCAAATTCGCGTCGCGCGCCTTGGTGGCCTCGATGCGGTTGAACGGATGGCGCCCGGTGAACATTTCATACGTGACGCACGCCAGCGCATAGACGTCATCCCGCGCATCGGGAGGCTCGTCGTTGAGCATTTCGAGACTCGCGTAGCTCGGTGAGATGGCGTGCAATTGACTGACATCGAACGTCGTCTTCTCCGAGGCGGCGCCGGGAACCTGCGCCGCGCGCGCGATGCCGAAATCAAGCACCTTGACCACGTTGTCGTTGGTCATGAACGCGTTGCTCGGCTTGAAGTCCGCATGCACGATGCCTTGCGCATGGGCATAGCTCAGGGCCTCGCCCAGCGAGCCCAGGATTTCGATCACGCGGGCCCGCGGCAGGCCTCGTGCGCCGTCGGCTTTGAGCACCTGATCGAGCGAGAGCCCGTCGAGCAGCTCCATGACCATGAAGACGTTGCCGCCGTCGCGCGAAAAGTTGTAGACCGTGACCACATTGGGGTGCGCGAGCTTCAGCGCCTTCTTCGATTCGCGCGCGAGTGACTGGATGGCGAGCGGATGGCGCTTGAATTCGTCGTTCAATACCTTGATGGCCACGTGCGGCGAACGGTCCTTGAATTCGGCGTTGGCGCGGTCCAACGCCTTGTAGACGACGCCCATGCCGCCGCGCCCCAGTTCCGCTTGCAGCTCATAGCGGTTCTTGAGGACTGAGCCCACCGCGAGCGCTGCCGCGGGCTCGCCGATGGCGTCCGGGGAGTCCCACGCGGAACCGGTGCCCGTCGAATGTCCGCTCGGCGCGAAGGAGAAATCCGAGTTGGCCGCTGCGCCCGGATCAGCGCCGCCCGGGCGGTCGCCCAAAGGCACGCGCATCCCCGAATCGCGATGCGCGTCGGTAATACGCTCGATATCCTCGAGAATGGCTTCGCGAAGTTGTTGGTCGGCCGCCGGAGTCAAGAAATAGGCGGTTGTCAGGGCCACATAGGCCGAGGCCAATTGCGGCTCCGCGCCAACCGCGTCGTTGACCGCTGAGCGCAGCTCCTGACCCGACGCTGCCCCTGCGGCGTAGGCCTCGAAGCGCTGACGGACCCCTGCGATTTCCTTGCCGTTATTATTCACATCCCTTCCATGTGGGATTTTGGACGCCAGGGTGTTGTTATCGAGAAGTCTCATTATCCCCGGGCAACCTCATTATCTGCGCCCGGCATCCGGCGTCAACATTTTGTGCGCTCAAGGTCGGCGGAATGGGCACACCTCGCGGCCTCCGGAAGGCTGGACTCCGTACCGTGGCCAAGCTAGGCTGTGGGGAATATGGGGGAGTTCCGCCGAGAATCCGGCGGTCGCTTAGGGAAAGCACATGCGTGAGCTCTTTTTGGCCTTCGCTTCGCCATGACCATCGAAGCGGAGCTGGAGGATTTTGACCGGCCTCTGTCGGCCGAACACCCGTGCGGCGAGGATTTGGAAGACACGCAGCTTTTGGCCTCATTCGACGCCTTTCGGCTTTTCGGGCAGGCGGTCCCGCTCGACCCGGAGACCAAGTGGCCGCTCATCAAGGCCCAATCCTTGGAGGCGATCCGAAAAAGCAAGGATTTGCGCCTGCTCTCGCATTTTGCGGCTGCTTCGTTGCGCGTGGACGGATGGCCCGGCTTTCTGGGCTCCCTGCACGCTGCCTCCAATTGGATCAGAACCTATTGGTCGACCGTTTACCCCCACGTGGACGAGGACGCGATCTTACGCAAGAACGCGCTTAACGCCTTCGCCGACCGGATGTCGATTCTCGACGGTATCCGGCGCATGCCCATCGTGGAGAACCGGCAGTTGGGGCGCATCAGCTTGCGGGACGTGGAGATCGCGAAGGGCCAGGCGGCGCCGAGCGATACCGATTCCGCCCCCGCCAGCGAGGCGCAAGTGGCAGCGGTATTCACCGCCACGGGTACCGCGGAGTTGCAGGCCTTCAAGTTGCGCACCGAAACCGCGATCACTGACCTCAAATCCATCGATACCGCGATGCGAGACTTCGGCGGGGTGTCCGCCTCGCCGGACTTCGATCCGTTGCTCGGCATGCTGGTGAAGATCGACGCCCTGGTCGGCGAGCAGCTCAAGGAGCGGGGCGCCTTGTCGGCGCAGGGCACCGACGGCGCCGAATCCGGCGGGGAGGGTCAGGCGGTGAACATGGGTGCCATCAAATCGCGTCAAGATGCGCTGCGGGCTCTCGATTCGATTTCCTTGTTTTTTCGCCAAACCGAACCCTCCAGCCCGATTCCGCTGTTCCTGGATCGGGCCAAGAGATTGATCGGTAAGGATTTTTTGGAGATTCTTGCGGATGTGGCGCCGGACGGCGTTGCCACCGCACGGTCTGCGGGGGGCCTGACGGCCGAATCGTAATCATTGCGGCGGCCTGCAGGGGATAAGGTTCCGGGCAGCTCGACGTTTTATCTAGGAGGTATTCCGTGGCTAAGGCAAGCAGTCAAAAATTCATCGCACGCAATCGCGCGCCCCGCGTGCAAATTGAATATGACGTTGAACTGTACGGCGCGCAGAAGAAGGTTCAGGTTCCCTTCGTCATGGGCGTCATGGCCGACCTGTCGGGAGACGCCAAGGAGCCGCTTCCGGGCGTGGATGAGCGCAAATTCCTGGCGATCGATGTGGATAATTTCGACGAGCGCATGAAGTCGATGAAGCCCAGGGCCGCCTTTTCCGTTCCCAATACGCTGACCGGTCAGGGTAACCTCGCGATCGATATCACCTTCGAAAACATGGATGACTTTTCTCCGGCCGCCGTTGCGCAAAAAGTCGATTCGCTCAACAAGCTGCTGGAAGCGCGCCAGCAGCTGTCCAATCTCATCACCTACATGGACGGAAAGTCGGGTGCGGAGGAGTTGATTTCCAAGGTGCTCAATGACCCTGCTCTATTGAAATCGCTTGCGGCTAAACCCAAGCCCGCCGATGAGCCGGGCGAAGCCAAGTAACGGGAAGGGAAAAAATCATGGCTGAAGCTAAAGTTCAAGACCAGGCAGGCGCCGCCGTAGACGGCGACCAATTCATGTCGCTCCTGCAAAAGGAGTTCAAGCCGAAGACCGACGGCGCGCGTTCGGCGGTTGAAAATGCGGTCCGCACGCTCGCCGAACAGGCACTGCGCGAATCCACGGTGGTCTCCGACGACGTCATCGGCACCATCAAGGCAATCATCGCGGAAATCGACAGCAAACTGACCGAACAGGTGAATCTGATTCTGCACCACGAGAAATTTCAGGCGGTCGAGAGCGCCTGGCGCGGCCTGAATCACCTGATCACGAACACCGAAACCGACGAAATGCTGCAGATCCGGGTGATGAATATTTCCAAAAAGGATCTGTCGAAGACCTTGAAGAAATACAAGGGCACCGCGTGGGACCAGAGCCCGCTGTTCAAGAAGCTGTATGAAGAGGAATACGGTCAGCTCGGCGGCGCCCCCTACGGATGCCTGGTCGGCGACTATTTCTTCGATCACACGCCGGGCGATGTGGAATTGTTGGGCCAGATCGCCCAGATCGCGGCCGCCGCGCACGCCCCGTTCATTGCGGGCACGGCACCCTCGTTGATGGGCATGGATTCGTGGCAGGAATTGGCCAATCCGCGTGATCTGGCGAAGATTTTCTCGGCGCCCGACTATGCCGCCTGGCGCTCGCTGCGCGACTCCGACGACGCCAAGTACGTCGGCCTGGCGATGCCGCGGTTTCTTTCCCGGCTTCCCTACGGCGCGAAAACCAGTCCGGTGGAGGAGTTTGAGTTCGAGGAAGAGACCGGAGTCGGCGATCATTCGCGCTACACCTGGGCGAACGCCGCCTATGCGATGGCGGTGAACATCAATCGTTCCTTCAAGATGTACGGCTGGTGCTCATCGATTCGCGGCGTTGAGTCCGGCGGTGCGGTCGAAGGATTGCCGGTGCACACCTTCCCGAGCGATGACGGCGGCGTCGACATGAAATGCCCGACGGAAATCGCGATCAGCGATCGGCGCGAGGCGGAACTGGCCAACGTCGGCCTCATGCCGCTCATTCATCGCAAGAATTCGGATGTCGCGGCCTTCATCGGCGCACAGTCGCTGCAGAAGCCCACCGAATACACCGATCCGGACGCCACCGCCAACTCGCGCATCTCCGCGCGGCTGCCGTACTTGTTCGCAAGCTGCCGCTTTGCGCATTACCTGAAATGCATGGTGCGCGACAAGGTGGGTTCGTTCATGGAGCGATCCGACATGGAGCGCTATCTCGGCGATTGGATCAAGGGTTACGTGCTGGGGAGCCCAGGGACGGCGGGCGATGTTTTGAAGGCGCAAAAACCTTTGGCGGCTGCGGAAGTGAAGGTTGATGAGGTCGAAGGCAATCCGGGCTACTACAGCGCGAAATTTTACCTGCGCCCCCACTATCAATTGGAAGGCGTGAATGTGTCGCTGCGGCTCGTGTCGAAACTGCCTTCCCAGAAGACGGCGTAGGCCGGAATTTCACGGATTGGACAAACAAAATTAAGGAGCGGTCATGGCAGTTGATATGTTTTTGTCGTTGGACGGAATCAAGGGTGAATCGGCGGACAAGACCCATAAGGGCGAAGTCGACGTGCTCGCCTGGAGCTGGGGACTCAGCAACAGCGGCACGTTTCATCATGGCGAGGGCGGTGGCGCGGGCAAGGCGAATTTTCAGGACATCTCGATCACCAAGTATGTGGATAAAGCGTCCGCGGATCTTCTCTATTCCTGCGCCTCGGGGAAACATCTGCCCAAGGCCAAGCTGACCATCAGAAAGGCGGGCGAGAATCCGCTGGAATATCTGACCTACGATTTCGAGAACATTCTGGTGAGCGCCGTTTCCACGGGGGGCAGCGGCGGTGAAGAACGGCTGACCGAAAATGTCACGCTCAACTTTGCGAAGGTGAAAATGGAATACTGGACGCAGGGGGCCAAGGGCGCCAAGGGCGAGAATGGCAACTTCTCCTGGGATATTCCGGCGAACGTGAAGTCGTAGCGGATCGCGTCGAATAATCTATTAGTCGCTCGCAACCCTCGGGGTCAGGCGCGAATGCGCGTGACTCGAGTGCGGCGGGCCTCAGGGTGATGCATGGCCCGAGCAGAAGATAGCTTTCGCGCCGGCAATCTGGCGGCTTGCCTGCAAGAGTTGCAAGCCGAGATCCGGCAGAATTCCGCGGATCCGAAACGGCGCATATTTCTCGCGCAATTGCTGATGCTGCTCGGGCAGTGGGACCGCGCGGTGACTCAATTGAACGTCATCGGCGAGATGGACAGCGCCGCTTTGCCGATGGCGCGTGCTTACCGCGCGGCGATCGAATGCGAGCTGCTGCGTGCCCAAGTCTTCGCCGGCAAGCGCTCGCCCCTGGTATTCGGCGATCCGCAGCCCTGGATGGCGCTGCTGCTGAGCGCGCTTTCGGCGGAGGGCCAGGGTGAATATGGGCGGGCCGCCGAGGTCCGCGCGCAAGCCTTGGAAGAGGCGCCCGCGACCGGCGGTACCTTGAACGGCGTGGCGTTCGAATGGATCGCGGACGCCGATCAGCGCCTGGGCCCCGTGTTCGAAGTCCTCCTCAACGGTGCGTACTACTGGGTGCCGGTGCATCGTGTCTCGAAGATCTCGATTGAAGCGCCCGCGGATGCGCGCGACCTGATTTGGATTCCCGCGCAATTCACCTGGACCAACGAGGGCGAGGCCATGGGATTCATCCCCGCCCGTTATCCCGGCAGCGAAGCGGCCGAAGATGATTTGATTCGACTGGCCCGAAAGACCGAATGGAAGGAAATGGCGCCGGACAGCTTCCAGGGCCTCGGCCAGCGGCTGATCTCCACCGATGCCGACGAGTACGGTTTGCTCGCGGTGCGTGAAATCATCTTGTCGCCGAATCCATGAGGCGGATTCTTGGTCCGTTGGATCTGTCGTGGCCGAACTAGGGTTTCGCGAACAGCTGCAGCCCTCGCTGCTCGACCGGCTGCTCGATGAGGAGCGATTCATCACCCTCATACACGTGTGTGCGCGCGGCGCGGAGCTCGAGCGCGTCCGGCTGAAGCCCGCTGAACTGGTCGATATTCTGTGCGCCAAGGGATTGAAGGCGGCGGCGGCGAGAGCGGGGCTGGGTCTCAAGTCGGAGGCCGACGAGGTGGAATTTTGGTTCTCCTCGCCCGGCCGCTCGGTGGGACTGCAGCAGCTCAAGGAATCGGTTTTGCGGCCGCCCGGCGCGCCCGGCGGCATCGCGTTGCAGTCATTCTGCCGGCTGCATGCCCGCGCGATACTCAACGGCCAATTGGACAACCTGGATCGGGGCGCCATCAATATGCGCCGGCTGCGCGATTCGGTGTTCCGTGATTTGCGCTGGCTGCTGAACTCCATGAGTCTGGATACCACCGAAGAGCTGGCGCGTTACCCGCACGTCGAACGCTCGGTGCTGAATTTCGGCATGCCCGCGCTCGCGGGCAGGGCGATGAGCGGCATCGATCCGAAGACGACCGCTGAGCGCATTGCCGTGGCGATCCGCTGCTTCGAACCGCGCCTGAGCAAGGTGCGGGTCACGCCGGAAAAGCGCGCCTACGGAAACCAGGAATTCGCCCTGGAATTTCGCATCGAAGCGGAGCTCTGGGGCCAGCCGGCGCCGCAGCAGCTCTTGATGAGCACCCGCATCGACCTGGATACCGGCCAAGTCACGCTCGGGGAGGGCGGCCGCTAGGGCCGGTCATCATGGATCCGCGCCTCCTCGAGTACTACAACCGCGAATTGCAGTTCATCCGCGAGATGGGCGGCGAGTTCGCCCGCACCTATCCGCGCATCGCCGCGCGGCTGGGCATCGATGGCATCGAGTGCGCCGATCCCTACATCGAGCGCCTGCTGGAAGGCTTTGCGTTCCTGGCCGCGCGCGTGCAGCTGAAGATCGACGCGCGCCACCCCGAATTCACCCAGCACCTGTTGGAAATGGTGTACCCGGATTTCCTCAATCCGGTGCCCTCCTGTGCCATGGCGGAGTTCGTTCCCGAACTCAAGGACGCGGCCCTGGAAGCGGGCATCACGATTCCCCGCGGCAGCAGCCTGCGCACCGTGCTCGGCAAGGGCGAGCGCACCGCGTGCGAATTTCGCACCGCGCAGGACGTGACCCTGTGGCCGCTCAAAATCGTCGAGGTCAAGTATCTCACCGGCTCCGGCGCGGTCTCGGCGCAGGGCATTGCGGTGGATGCACGCACGCGCGCGGCGATCCGTTTGCGGTTCCGGGTGAGCCCCGGGCTCAAGCTCGACGCGCTGACGCTCGAGCAGCTCAAGATTTACATCAAGGCGCCTCCGGACATTGCATACAAAGTGCACGAGCAGGTGATCGCCAACTGCCTGGGTTTCTACGTGCGCTCGGGAGAGCCCGGAGCGCCGGTGCATTTCCGCACCGCGCGATCGGTGGCTCAGGTGGGGCTCGATGAGGAGGAGTCGCTGCTGCCGGTCACGCGTACCGGCTTTCAGGGCTACCGCCTGCTGCAGGAGTATTTTGCGTTTGCCGAACGATTCTTGTTTTTCTCGCTGAGCGATCTTAAGGGGCTGTGCGCCGGATTCAAGGGCGATGTGTTCGAAATATTCCTGGCGCTCGATCGGGTGCAAAACAGCTTGGAAAACACGCTGGATCCCAGCCACTTCTGCCTGTTCGCCACTCCCGTGGTCAACTTGTTCCCGCGCGAACTGGACCGGATGCACCTGACACCGTATGAGACCGAGCATCACGTGGTGCCGGACCGGAATCGCCCGATGGATTTCGAGGTGTACAGCGTGCAGCACGCCGCGGCCCTGGGAGCGGGCGGCGACAAGCTGGTGGAATTGGCGCCTTTCTACACCGCGAGCCATCGCACCGCGAACGACGACGAGCGCGCCTATTACACGCTGCAACGGCGCCAGCGCCTGTACTCGAATCGCCAGGTGCAGGGCGGCGCGCGAACCAGCTACGTCGGCACCGAGTGTTTCATGTCGGTCACCGATTCGCAGCAGCGCATGTGGAGCGGCGATCTGCAGCAGATCGACATTCAGGCCCTGTGCACGAATCGCGACCTGCCCATTCAGGTCTCGATGGGCAAGGGTCAAACCGATTTCGTCCTGGACGGATCGGCGCCGCTCGAGTCCATCCGCTGCATTTCGGGACCCACCTATCCGCGGCCGTCACCCGCTTTTGGCGATACGGCCTGGCGCCTCATCAGCCATTTGTCGCTCAATTACCTGTCGCTGCTCGATACCAATCCGGCCACCGGCGCGGAGATGCTGCGCGAGTTTCTTTCGCTGTATGCCGACGTGAATGACACCACCACCCGGCGGCAAATCGACGGCGTGCGTCATATCAATCACCGGCCGGTGGTCCGCCGCATGCCGACCGCGGGGCCGATCACCTACGGCCGGGGCCTGCAGATCGACCTGGTGCTCGACGATGCCGCCTTTGAAGGCACCGGAATTCTGTTGCTGGGCACGGTGCTCGAGCGCTTCTTTGCGCGCTATGTTTCGCTCAATTCATACACCCAATTGCGTCTCCAATCACAAACGCGCGGCGAGGTGAAGCAGTGGCCGGTTCGGCTGGGCAATCGCAAGATTCTGTAGCGGCGCTGGAGGCGCTCGCCGCCCGGCCCACGCGCTTCACGCTGTTCGCGGCGCTGCGCTTGCTGGAGGCCGCGCACCGCGACGGGCCGCGGCTGGCTGAATCGCGCAAGGCCCAGGACGATGCCGTGCGGCTTGCGCAGCCGGCGCATCTTTTCTTCGCGCCCTGCGATGTGAGCGCTTTTGCGGCCGATGAAGGCGGCAAGCCGCGGCTGCGGCAGTATTCCTTCGGCATGCTGGGCCCGAACGGCGCATTGCCGCTGCACCTGACCGAGTATGCCCACGAGCGTGAGCGGCAGCACGATGATCCGACCTTCAGCGATTTCATCAACACCTTTCAGCATCGCCTCATTTCCCTGTTCTATCGGGCTTGGGCCAATGCCGATCCGTCGGTGAATTTCGACCGGCCGAATGCCGATCGATTCGTGGGATACGTGGGCGCGCTGCTGGGCATTGCGCCGGAATCCTCGCGCGGCCGCGATGCCGTCATCGATTTCGCGAAACTGTCGCGCTGCGGTCAGTTCGCGCCGCAAGGCCGGTCGGCGGAGGGACTCGAGGCCGTTCTCGCCGACTATTTTGAGCTCCCCGTGAGGATCGCACCGTTTGTCGGGACGTGGCTCAAGATTCCCCCGGAAGCCTATTGCCGTCTCGGCGGGGAGCGCGACTATGCCTTGCTCGGGTCCGGCGCAACCCTCGGCCAGGCCTCCTGGCAATGCCAGCACAAATTTGAAATCGTCGTGGGGCCTCTGCACCTGCAGGAATTTTCGGATTTTCTGCCCGGGTCGCGCGCGCTGCGCGAGCTGCGGGCGCTGGTGCAGATCTACACCAATGACGAGTGGGCCTGGCAGTTGCGGCTGTTGCTGCGCGATGTCGAGGTTCCGCCGGTGACGCTCGGCGTACAGGGCCGGCTCGGCTGGACGACCTGGCTGAGCAACACGCGGCGCATGGCGGATGATGTGGTCTTGCAGGGCGATGATCGCTGGCATTCTTAGTGGAGAAGGACAATGGGTGACATCAGTCGGGTCGCACTCTTCGGCAAGCTGGATGGGCTGGCCTACAAGGCCGTGGAGGGCGCCGCCGTCTTCTGCAAGCTGCGCGGCAATCCCTATGTCGAGCTGGTGCACTGGATCAATCAAATCCTGCAGCTGCAAAATTCGGATCTGCATTGCATCGTGCGCGCGTTTGCCGTGGACCCGAGCCGCTTGGCGCGCGACATCACCGAGTCGCTCGATCGGCTGCCGCGCGGAGCCTCATCGATCTCGGATATATCCGCGCACATTCAAGATTCCGTGGAGCGCGCCTGGGTCTGGGCAACGCTGAAATTCGGCGATTCCACCGTGCGCACGGGCTATGTCCTGGTGGCGATCTTGAATACCCCGGCGCTCAAGAACGTTCTGGCAGGCATTTCCAAGGAATTCGAGAAGCTGAAGGCCGAGCGCTTGATCGACGACTTCGCGAAGATCTGCGCCGGTTCTCCGGAGGAGCAGATGCAGGCGCAGGACGGCTCGCGGTTGGGCGCCGGCGCGCCGGGCGAATTCAGCGACGCGATCGCACCGGCGCAGATGGGCAAGCAGGAAGCGCTCAAACGCTTCACCGTCGATCTCACCGAGCAGGCACGCACGGGCAAGCTCGATCCCATTGTCGGCCGGGACGAGGAGATCCGCCAGCTCGTCGACATTCTGATGCGCCGCCGCCAGAACAATCCGCTGCTGACGGGCGAGGCGGGAGTCGGCAAGACCGCGGTGGTGGAGGGATTCGCGCTGAAGATCGCGACCGGCGATGTGCCGCCGCCCCTCAAAGACGTGAGCCTGCTGGCGCTCGATGTGGGCCTGTTGCAGGCCGGCGCGAGCATGAAGGGCGAGTTCGAGCAGCGCCTGCGCAGCGTCATCGACGAAGTGCAGGCATCCGCCAAGCCCATCATCTTGTTCATAGACGAAGCGCACACCTTGGTGGGCGCCGGCGGGGCGGCCGGCACCGGCGATGCGGCCAACCTCCTGAAGCCCGCCTTGGCGCGCGGCACGCTGCGCACCGTCGCCGCCACCACTTGGTCGGAATACAAGAAGCACATCGAAAAGGATCCGGCGCTGACACGCCGCTTCCAGGTCGTGCAAGTCGCCGAGCCCAGCGAGGAGAAGGCCATTCTCATGATGCGCGGGGTCGCCTCGACGATGGAAAAGCATCATCGCGTCCAGGTGCTCGACGAGGCCTTGGAGGCGGCCGTGCGCTTGTCGCACCGCTATATCCCCGCGCGCCAATTGCCGGATAAGTCGGTGAGTCTGTTGGATACCGCCTGCGCACGGGTCGCCATCAGCCAGCACGCCGTGCCTCCGGAGGTGGACGACTGCCGCAAGCGCATCAGTGCGCTCGAAACGGAATTGGCCATCATCGGCCGCGAGACGGCGGTGGGCATCGTCACCGGGGAACGCTTGGCGGCGGCCAGCCAAAAGCTGGCGGCCAACAAGGCTAATCTTGCCGAACTGGAGGCTCGCTGGAATGAGGAGAAGGGCCTGGTCGAGAAGATTCTCGGGCTGCGGGCCAAGCTGCGCGGCGTCATCGACAAGGTCGAGGGCACCGCGAGTCCCATCGAAGCCAAGGCGGATGCGGCCGCCGCACAGGGTGCCGTCACCCCGGCCGCCGCGCAGTCCGCCGCACCCTTGAGCGAAACCGAACGCGCCGAGTTGCTCGGCTCGCTGATGAAACTGCAGGCCGAACTGCAGGGACTGCAGGGCGAGCGTCCCTTGATTCTGCCCACGGTCGACAACCAGGCGGTCGCGACAGTGGTCGAGGCTTGGACCGGCATTCCGGTCGGGCGCATGGTCAAGAATGAGGTCGAGTCGATATTGAAGCTCGCCGATACGCTGGAACAGCGCATCATCGGTCAACGGCATGCGCTCGACATGATCGCGCGCCGCATTCAGACCTCGCGCGCCAAGCTCGACAACCCCAACAAGCCCATCGGCGTGTTCATGTTGGCCGGGACGTCGGGCGTCGGCAAGACCGAAACGGCGCTGGCGCTGGCGGAGGTGCTGTACGGCGGCGAGCAGAACGTCATCACCATCAACATGAGCGAGTATCAAGAGGCGCATACGGTGTCGACCCTGAAGGGCGCGCCCCCGGGATACGTGGGATACGGCGAAGGCGGTGTCCTGACCGAAGCGGTGCGCCGGCGCCCTTACAGTGTGGTGCTGTTGGATGAGGTGGAAAAGGCGCATCCGGACGTGCACGAGATCTTCTTCCAGGTGTTCGACAAGGGCTGGATGGAAGATGGCGAAGGCCGGATCATCGACTTCAAGAACACCTTGATCCTGCTGACCACCAACGCGGGCACGGATCTGATCACGAATCTTTGCAAGGATCCGGACCTGATGCCCGATGCGGAGAGCATCGCCAAGGCTTTGCGCGAACCGTTGCTCAAGGTATTTCCGCCGGCGTTGCTCGGACGCTTGGTGGTCATTCCGTACTACCCGCTGAACGATGCCATGATCGGTTCCATTGCACGCCTGCAGCTGGGACGCATCGCCAAGCGCATTCGCGAGAATCACAAGGTGCCCTTCACGTATGACGATGGGGTGGTGCAACTGATTTCCAGCCGGTGCACGGAGCTGGCGAGCGGCGGCCGCATGATCGACGCCATCCTCACCAACACCATGCTGCCGCGGATCAGCCAGGAATTGCTGACGCGGATGATGGAGGGAAACACGATCCAGCGCGTGCACATCAACGTCAAAGATGGCGATTTTGATTATGCGTTCGACTGATAACCCACGGCGATTGCTCTGATGGGAGTCACCAAGGCACCGCGGCCCTTTGGCCTGCACATCCCAATGTCCAGCGGTGAGCTCATTGGCCCGCCGGCGCGATCGCCGGGATCGACGGGCAGCAATGACGCGGGGGAGCCCGGCTTCGCGAATTCCGCGCGAGGCGACACCGGTGGTCCTACGGGGACTTCCGGCGATCGGTCCTGGATGCAGGCCAATAGCCCGAGTCTGGGGCATTGGTCTTCACGGCTGAGCGCCTCCAAACTGTTGTCGAACGAATTCGATGACTTCAAGGCGCGAGTGCTGGCGGAGGAGATTGGCATGCGCTTGCGGCAGGGGAAGGTCATGTTCGAGGCCGTTCCCGACAGCGAATTGACCGCCGTCGATGGCAGCCGCGACAAATTGCTGCGGAGGGAGGCAGCCGCGCAGCTGACTGCATTGCTGGCGGCCGCGCGCGCCGATCTGAAAGCCGAGCAAGCGGCGTTTGGCAAGTTGAGCAAGGAGCAGCAGGATGCAGCTCGGAAAGCCGCGACCCTGGAAGGCTCGGTGCTGGCGACCGACGTGAAGCGCATCTGGATCGTGTCGGCCTATCGCGATTTCAAGTACGACGAGAGCCGATGGCACAGTCTGTTCAAGAAGTACTATCACAAGACCGAGGCTGCCAGAGCGACGCTCGACGGCGGCGAGCACGGCCGCGCCGCCGCGAAGTATCTGGCGAAGTACATATCGCCCAAGAAAGCGCCTCCCGGATTCAGCAATCACAGCAATGGCAAGGCGGTCGACTTCGGCACACTCGAAGGCAGCCTGGAGCTCTCCGCCAACCTGGAGCAGAACCCGCGCTGGAAGAAGGCGTGGCTGCACAAATGGCTGCGTAAACACCACGCAGAATATGGGTTCAAGCCGCTCGCTTCCGAGGCCTGGCATTGGGACTTCGTACAGTGACGGTGAGTGCGATCCTGGCGCGATCCCGGTCTGACACCATTGACATGATCCCACTCTGAATGAGCGTCAAAAAGAGCAACATCGAAATTGCGATCGACCTGCACAAGGCGGGGCGGCTCGCCGAAGCCGAGGCGATTTATTTGAAGCTCATTCGCGACCGGCAAACCGACGCCGATGCGCTGCATTTTCTCGGACTATTGCGCATGCATCAGGGACGCCGGCCGGCCGCTATCGAATTGATGCAGCGTTCGCTGAAATTCGCGCCGAACAATCCGCACGCCTGGAACAACTTGGGCAACTTGATGCAGGCCGAGCAGGACGAGGCGGGCGCGGAACGGGCTTACATCCGCGCCACCAACCTGGCTCCCAAGATGGCGGAAGCGTGGTTCAACCTGGGGATTTTGTTTCGGCGCAAGCGCCGGCCGGAAGAGGCGCTGCGCAGCTTTCGCGCGGTCCTCGACTCCAATCCGCGATTCTCCGGCGCCTACGAGAGTTTGGGGCTCCTGCTGTACCGCATGGGGCGCAACGATCATGCCGCCGATGTCTATCGCAAGTGGCTCGAAGTCGAACCGGATCACCCTGTGGCGCGGCACATGTACGCAGCCACCTCGGGCCAGGCGGTGCCGGCGCGCGCGGACGATCGATATGTGGCGAAGGTCTTCGACGGATTCGCAAGTTCATTCGACGAATCGCTGAAGAATCTGGACTATGCCGCGCCGCAGCTCTTGAGCGCCGCGCTGGCGGAGCGGGTCGATTTCGGCCACGGGAATCTCGATGTCTTGGACGCGGGTTGCGGCACCGGTTTATGCGGGCTGCTCTTGAGGTCAAGCGCGAAAACCCTGGTCGGCGTCGATTTATCGGCGGGCATGCTCGCCAAAGCGCGCGCACGCCAGGTCTACGACGAGTTGGTCGAGGCGGAATTGTGCGCTCACATGCGCTCGCGCCCCGCGGCCTTTGACCTGGTCAATTGCGCCGACACGCTGTGTTATTTCGGCGATTTGGGCGAGGCGGCCCATGCCGCGCGATGCTGCTTGAGGCGGGGCGGGTACTTCGGCTTTACCGTCGAGGCCGCGGCGCCGGATGTGGCGGAGCCGTTCAAGATTCAGGCGCATGGGCGTTATGGTCACAGCGCCCCTTACGTGCTGTCGGTGCTGCAAGATGCCGGTTTTCGGGACGTGGAGCGAGAGTCGGTCGTGTTGCGCAAAGAACGAGGTGAAGATGTGGCAGGTCATCTGGTCATTGGCAGGCTCCCGGCCTAGGCCGCGCAGGTTTGCATGACGAATGGAGCATACTGGGGCACGACGGACGTCGGCTCGCGCCAGCCATCGTCCGCGAACTTGCGTGGTTGTGATGCTTGTTGCACAAAAACTGCGCATAAGCTTGAAAATGCTAGTACTTTTCTGTTATTAGTCGATGCAATAAAAACGGGGTCGGTCTATGGCTCGTGCCAAGGTAGTCGAGTTCGATTACTACCAGTTCGTCAATCTGCTGCGGCGCGCGACCGACGCGGGCGCCCGTATCGACAAATCCGACGCTCGTTGGGCCGAGTACGTCAAGAAGAACGGCATCAACGAGGTCGCCGCGACGGCGATCGCCAAACAGAAATTCGAAAACATCACCCCGGTCATCATCGCCGAGGGCGGAGACTCCGATGGGCTGTATTTTTACTCGAAGAAAGAAGAAAGCTGTCTAAAGCTCGTGCCATTGGACTAAGGGGTCATGGCCACTAGTCAAGCGAATCGAACGGTTCAACTAAAGACACCGTTGGGTGCCGATGCGCTGCTGGTCAGCCACTTCACCGCGCGCGAACAAATCAGCCGGCCGTTCGAGTTCGACCTCGAGCTGATCAGCGAAACGGAAGACGTCGACGCCGACAAATTGCTGGGCGTGGCGGTCACGCTGCAGTTCAAGCTCCCCGATGATGCGGGCCTGCGGTACTTCAACGGAATCGTGACCGAATTCTCTCAGGAAGATTACGAGGATCGTCATCACGTTTACCACGCGACGCTGCGGCCCTGGTTCTGGCTGTTGAGCAGGACCTCGGACTGCAAGATCTTTCAGGGGAAATCGGTTCCCGACATCTTCCAAGCCATCGTCAATCAGTACAAGTTTCCCGACTTCAAGTTGAAGTTGAGCGGTTCGTATTCGCCGAAAAATTATTGCGTGCAGTATCGCGAGACGGATTTCAACTTCCTGAGCCGGTTGCTGGAACAGGAAGGCATCCACTATTTCTTCGAGCATCAAGACGGCAAGCACGTGATGGTGCTGGCCGACGATTCGAATGCACATTCCAAAATCAAAGGCTACGAAACCGTGCCTTACTATCCGCCGACCACGAGCGCCGGGCAGCGCGAGCGCGATCATCTGGAATCGTGGGCGCAGAAGAAATCGGTCGAGTCCGGGGCCTACAGCCTCACCGACTATGATTATTCCGCGCCCAAAAAATCGCTGCTGCAGACCTCGAGCATCTCCAAATCGCACGCTCGATCGGATTTCGAGATCTTCGACTATCCCGCGGAACTCGGCGTGTACGACTCAGGCGAGGCCACACGCGTCGCCAAGGTGCGCATCCAAGAGCTGCAAACCACCCAAACACTGTCGCGCGGAACGGGAAATGCGGCGGGACTCGCGACCGGCCACAACTTTTCACTGTCGAAGTATCCGCGCAGCGACCTGAACATCGAATATCTCATCATCGATTCCAACTTGACGATCTCAGCCGATGTACACACCTCCGGTGCGGCCGAGGACAGCGTCGAATTCAAAATCAATCTCGAGGCGATCGACGCCAAGACGCCTTATCGGCCGCAACGCATCACGCCGAAACCGGTCGTGCAAGGAGCCCAAACGGCCGTCGTCGTCGGCAACGGCGAGGAGATCTACACGGACAAGTACGGCTCCGTGAAGGTGCAATTTCCCTGGGACCGGCACGGCAAGAACGATGAAAACAGCAGCTGCTGGATTCGCGTTTCGCAGGTGTGGGCCGGCAAGCAATGGGGCGCGATGCATATCCCGCGGGTCGGCCAGGAAGTGATCGTCAATTTTCTCGAAGGCGATCCCGACCAACCCATCATCACGGGACGGGTCTACAACGGCGCGAACATGCCGGTCTACGACTTGCCCGCCAACAAGACCCAGAGCGGCATCAAATCACGCAGCTCCAAGGACGGCGCGGCGGCAAATTTCAATGAAATCCGGTTCGAGGATCTGAAGGGATCGGAGCTGGTGACAATTCATGCGGAGAAGGATCACGAGCTAAGCGTCGAGCATGATGAGGCGCATTCGGTAGGGCACGATGAAACGCACACGGTGGGGCATGACGAGACCCACAAGGTCGGAAACGATGAGACGCACAGGGTTGACCACGATCGAAATAAGACGGTGGCCAACGACGAAACCACCAATGTAGGCAAAAACCGCACGGAGAGCGTCGGATCCAACGAAACAATTACCGTCGGCAGCAACCGGAGTCTGGGTGTCGGAGGCAACAATTCAACGGCGGTTGGCGGCAATAGTTCCCTGGCTGCGGCCAAGGATCAGTCTGTCAACGTAGGCGGCAACCGTGCGGTTTCCACCAGTAAAGACGAAGAGATTTCGGTCGGCGGTAGTCGCAAAGATACCGTGGGGAAGGACGAAGAAACCAACGTTGCCAAAAACAGAAAAGCCAACATCGGCGAAAATGACAACCTGACGGTCGCCAAGAAGCTCATGATCGAAGCCGGTGATGAGATTGTCATCAAATCCGGAGACGCGAGCATCACGATGAAGAAAGACGGCACGATCACCATCAAGGGAAAAGACGTCAATCTGACGGGAAGCGGCAAAATCAATGTGAAGGCTGATTCCGAAGTGGTCATCAAGGGCAGCAAGGTATCGGCTAACTGATACGAGCTAAGCGGTGACTTCCGCTATCGGTTTGAAAGCCAAGCCGGTGAATTTCTCGGTTTCAATGGCTTTGACCACTGATTCGTGCAACAAAATCAGTAGAGGCGATTCCTTGAGGCGGAACATCAACTGGCCCTTTGCTTTGGCGGGATCGATGGCTAGCTTGGTGTAGTACTTCGAATTCCCGACCGGCATGGAAGTTGAAGCCGTGGGAGCGGCGCACGCAAGGCGGCCGATAACGTTGACGGTCGTGTAGCCATCCACCTCTTTGGTGGTATGTTCCCGTTTAATTTTGCATGCGAACAATTGCAAGTTGTCCACACCGGCCGCCTGCAGGGCAGACGTCAATCTTTGTGTCATGAGGAATGCCCCGGGGTAGAAATCGTACATCCGCGGCGCCTCGCCTGCATCCACCATCATCGTGTATCGATACGGAAGCTCAATTTCATCTGTTTTGATGTCGAGCAACCGCCCCCCCATCAGGCTGACATGCGAGTTCTGTCCGGTCTTCAATCCCATGTATGTGTTTTCTTGGCCGTCGGTTCCGAGTGTGTAGTACATGACGTTATCCGAGTCCGCCAAGGCCGCCCGACGCGACATACAGCGCGGCGCGCTTGGAGACAAAAATGTTTCTCTCCACGATCATCGTGGCAATGATCGCAGAGACTTCATAGGTTGCCTCGACGACGCGCTCCAGGGGCCGGATTTTTTGCGGATCGGACTCCTCTTTTTTACAGTCTTTGCAGTAGCGGTAGTGATGAAGCGCCTCGTCGTTGATCAGATTCAAGAGCTCGTCCACTCTGCCCAAATATCCGGTCTTCTCTTTTGCGTGCAGGCCGGCCTCCTCCAAGTAGTCGGTGTTGGTATGCGAGCCTTGATGCAGCTGCCGCTGAGTGACATTCATCATCTCATTGCAAACTTTCTGCTTGGCCACCGCATTCTTGGCCGTCTTATACTGATAGGTATTGCTGGCGAAGGGCAGCGCCAAGCCGTTGCGATCGCTATCGGTATCGTAATTTGTCGATTTTTCCAGCTTCCATTTTTTCTTGCCGGCTTTGACCGCCAAAAACTGACAGACGGCGTGTTTCGGCAAATGCATTTTTGGAATCAGGTGATGGCTCTGATATGGAAACTTGGCCGCGGTGCAGCCGTCGAGGTCCCACCAAGCGCTGTTCTTCCCCTTTTTTGTCTTTGCTTTCGGCGGGTCTCCCGGCAGGAAAGCCTTGGCCGCCTTCATGTTTTTATTCAGGTTTGCGGCGGACACCTTCGTATCCTCTCCCACCTTGCCTATCCTGCTTTTATTCCCTTCGAGCGGCGGCTCGTCTTCACCTTGGCAAAGATCATCTGACGCCGCTACGCTCATGAGTACGCTGACCGCTTCGCCTATTTCCATGCTGCACATCCTGCGCCCATCAGCCCATTCCATTTTTCTCGTTATGAAACAAGGGGTCGCCGAGGCGGCAGACATTCTTGCCTTCGAATTTCACATCGAATGAATACATCATGTATTCACAAGCCCCCTTGATCTTGTTGCTCATCACGCCCATCGCCGACCCCGCCTCGTCACCCGCGGACATCATATACTTCGCGTCCTGGGTCATCGGCATTTGACCGTCGGTCGTGACAGAAGTGGGTCCCGACGATGTATCCGCTGCCTTGCCGATATTCGGGTAGGGAATGGGTACCGGACCGGCGGGTGTGGGGGTTTTGCAGACGTCAGGGAATATCGGGCTCTGACCGCCGCTGCCTCCGTGCGATATGCCTCGCTTATTTGCGTAAACCGTACTTCCCATCGTTACGCCCTGCCAGATTGATGGATCACAGCGACATCAGCGCGCAGCCGCGCGATTCGCGATCCGATGCTGCCCACACAAGCATAGGTCCGTCCTGTCCGTTTGCCAGCGCAAACGCACCGAGCGCAATCAGGATGGCACCCGCTGCTGCACCGGTGTCGCCAATGCTGTCCGCAGGATGTCGCATCACCATATCCGGCGCAAAAAAGTCACCGTGGCGCAAACGCGCCACACCCCACAGCTTAGCCTCAAAGTTCTCGCCGTTGAAGCCTGCGAAAGTGCAGGCGATTGGCGCGACGCTGTCGGGAAGCGCGGCGCGCAATTTCTCGATGGCATTGGACAGCCCTTCACCGAGTGCTGGGGCTGTGCCATAGCGGTGGCCTTCGTCCGCGACAGTCGCCGCCGACTGCAGCAGTACCTGCTTGCCTGCGTGTTCTTGAGGCGCCGTGCTGATATCCTTCACGATGAAGAACGCGGCACCCTCGCCCGGAAGAAAGCCGTCCATGACTCGCTCACCCAATATTCGGGATTGCGCGTCCAATTCCGCAACTCGGCGCAGATCGGCGAAGGTATCCACTCCACCCGCGACAATCTTGCCGCTGGGGTCATCCGTCAGCATCTTCAGCGCCGCCTCGAGCGCGAGAAACGTTGACGCACGACCCATTGGAAAGAGGCGGCTCGTGCTGAGATCAATAGGCATTTGTGAAATATCGGCAAGGCACTCTAAGAAACTGTCGAGCCACGGGTTATCCGCAGAATTCAATTCTGGCAGTCCCAAATACAACGTGAGCGGTCCGGGCCCAGCATCTACGGCGATGGCGGCGAGCGTCGGCGCAGCGAGCTGCAGCAAGCGCCGGGCGCCCGACGGCAATCCGAGTCCATCCAGTTCCTTAGGCAACGGATCGAGCGCGTCTTCGGGCACTAAACCCATTTGAATGGGCTCAGCATACTGGTCAAATATGTATGATTCCTTTATACACGCGATCCCGGCACGCACCGTCGCCCACAGCTGCTCCGTGCCGCGACCGCCGGCACACAACACGCTGTTCGCGGTGATAACAGCCGTCATCAGGCTTTACTCGCGGAGCGGCGCAATTTAATGCTTATCTTTTCAACCTTGAGCACTTTGCGATCGCAGGGCAGCGAGGCGCGCCAGGTCATGGACGCGCGATTCTCATCGGGCTCGAATAGCAGCGTCTCCAGATTGGCCATGGGCTCTTCGGGCTTTCCGGCCAGCATGACTTCGATCGTGGGTCGAACGGCCGGTACCGTGAATTCAATCGGACCATCGGCCGACGCGCCCTGGATTTGCACTTGTTCGGTGCCCTGCAAGTATCGATCGAAACACATCTCCGCCGATGCGCTCTGGAAAAAGCGCGGATCGAAGTCCGCAGGCAGGTATGGCGCTCGCTGTTTCTGCCAGGAGGCATCGTAAGTGCCCGCAAACGCTCGGCGCGGGAGCCATGAGGGCGCGATGGGCGCAAAACAGGCGGGGGCCGGCAGGTCATCCCAACTGCCCATCGGGGCGGTTGGATCTTCGAGGTTCGGCACAGGCCTTCCCTCAATCGCGTCCGATGATTGCTTGCCGCGGAATCCGACGCCGATCGGATTCCGCTCTTCCGCGAACACGCGTTCCTCAACCATGTGCATGCCGCCGAAGGCTCGCTCCCACACCATGGGAATTGCTTCGAAGGCGACCGGCGAAGAGGGAGTGCCGCCGCTCTGCCAGATGCGATCTCCCATGACCAACACCTGTTTACTTCGCTCTGCGACCGACATCGACACCATGACGCCTTCGGCGAGCTGGCCTTGCGGTGCGCGCGCGCATCCTACCAGTAGTACGTCGGTGCCGGATTTACCTATGTGCATCTCGGATACTTGCTTGAGGCTCGAGTTATCCGGAGCTTCGTAGTACTCATCCACCAAGCTCGGTGGCACTTGCATCGGCGCCAACGCTAGTTTGGGCCGAAGGTTCACCGTTGCCTTGACGACCACGTAAAGTGTGTCGATGCCTTCACGATTCGGAAGCACTGCGAATGTACAAGCGAAAGGCGTCTGGTTATCGAGCTGCAGCATGAATCAAGCCGCCGCCGGCTCCGCGAGACGCGTGCGCGCGAGGGTCATCATGCCGCGCTGAATGGCGCGCGTGTTTCGCGGTTCGACGTCGTACTTGCCTTCAGTGCGCACGTACAATTCGAATGCGTAATCCGGACGGCGCAGCATGGGGGCAGTTTCCATTGCGCGCATCAAAACCTCCGGGCTGCTGGGCAGTCCGCGCACGTAGCGCACGCCCGGGTGAAAGCGCGCTTGCTGTTTGTTCCAATGCTTGAGCAGCGCATCGGGATTCGGCAGCGGCCATTGCTGTTCCGGTGTCGGCACCAGGTTGGCATCGAGATTGTCCGCTTCGAATGAAGGTGTGGGCTCGTCGGGCTCCGGCATGCTCAGGCGATCCCGCGCCAGATCGGCGCCCGTGATCGCGCAATACGCTTCCCCCGCCATTCGGGACAGCTTGGGATGCTTGAGGGCGGTGATGCAATAGTGCCCGGCCTCCAGAGTCCCAATGGTACCCAGCGACCACAGCGCTGCACGTTGCAGCGCGGGCTTGCCCAGCAGCGAGAAAAGCATTTGATGCTCGGATTCGTGACCCAGCATCGCCACCATGGGCATGAGGCTCGCAAGGGAGCCGCGCTTATCGCGCAGAGCCGACAATGCCTCGCGCCAGGCATTGGGGATTCGGTGCCGAATGCCGGTCTCCATGGCGGCAAGCCGCACCGCTGGATCTTCCGCTTTCAGTCCCGCGTCCACCCACGCCGCGGCATATTGCTGTGGCAGTTGCCGGGCCGCACGCAATGCCTGCACTTGCAGCTCGGTGATGTTCGATTCGAAGGCCCGCTGCAGCTCTTCGTTCAAGGCCGCGCGCCGAAATGCTTTCAGGCCGGCGAGCGCCGCGGCGTGTTCCGGGCTGTGGCGCGATAGTAATTTGGTGACCGGCGCGAAACTGCCGTCCAGCACCGCAACCTCAATGCCCCGCATCATGGCGCGTAACCGCGTGCCCGTGGCGGCGCTCAAGGTGCGCGCCAACAGGGCACGAGCACCCGGCGCGCGAGCGTTTGCCAGTACGTGTCCGCATACCGTGAGTTCGAGTGGTTTTCCGTCCGAAACCGCCATCTCGACCAGGCGTGCAAGAGCGGCGTCGGGAGCCAGACGCACGCCGTCGAGCGCGCCGCTCAATCGGTCCTCGGTCCAGGTCCACACCTCGTCGAGGTTGCGGCTGATGCTCGACAGGTCGCTTTCCCAGCGCGACCACAGGAACGTGGCTTCTTCGAAACTCTCGTCGATTAGATGGGAAAAGGGCTCGACGTTTGCGTTCATGCGTGGACTGAAGGTCGCTGGCTCGCTAGTTGATGCGGACCTGCCCCCCTTTGATGCGGTTGGTCCCTTCGGAATGCGTTTCCACATAGGTGCCGCGAATGATGATGCGGCCGTTGCGCCTGAGCGTCACCGATGCCTGACCGCATTCGAACACGATTTCATCCTTGGCGATGATGCGCACCCGTCGGCCGTCGACGTCCGCTTCGATGATCGACGCGCCCGGGCCGCTCGGGTCTGTAGCCGGGTCGCTGATAGTGGCGTCGGCGGCAGGTGGTTCAGCCTGGGTCTCGGGCGTGGGCAAGCGGGAAACCTGCGCTGCTTTTCTGCTCATAATGACCTCGATCCGTCGATACCGCGGTGACGCGCGGCTTCACCTTACAATACCAGCGGTCCCGGCGCCGTCAATGTCGCGCGCCGGCCATGTTTTCAGCGGCAGATTGCGGGTGAGTTGATCCGGGCGGTACATTAGCGTCCTCGATCTTTGGCCTACACCCATGAACTTAATCCTCGAGGTCATCAGTCCCAACGGCTCCAACATGGGTGGGGGGCGTCGCAAATCGTTCGGGCCGGAGGGCGGGCGCATCGGGCGGGCGGACGACTGCGATTGGGTCCTCCCGAGCCCGGACAAGTACGTCAGCCGGCACCACGCCACCGTTTTCTTCAAGTACGGGCAGTTTTATGTCAAGGCCGAGGGCGATAACGGGGTGGCGATCAATTCTCCCGGCACCCTCCTGGCCTTCGATGTCCCCAGTCCCCTGAAACAGGGCGACAAAATCTTCATCGATGAATATGAAATCCTGGCCACTGTGCAGGCCGACGCGGTTCGAGCACCGCTGATCGTCGGCGATCCGTTCGAGAGCGATTCCACACCGGATTCACTCGACCCGCTCTCCGATTCACGCGATCAGGAGAATCTCGACCCGCTCAATCGATTGCCCAGCGCGCCGGCTCGCAGCCTTCCCCGCGAGCAGCGCTATCCCGGGCCGCCGGCGGGCGGCGTGTTGAACGATCCTTTTGCGCCGCCGCCCAGAAAGTCCGCGCCGGCGGCCGTTCCGCCGATTTCATCGGTGTCGACCGGCGGGCAGGCCATACCCACCGACCCTGACGCCTGGAACAAGACGACTTATGGCATCACGGGCTTCCCGGCATCCCAGCCTGTCGCGGCGCCTCCGCTGAAACCACTGCTGCCTCCCGACCCGCCGCCGCGCGTCGAAGCGCTGCAACCCGCGCCCAAGCCCCCGGATCGTGCCCGACGCCCGGTTGCACCGCCCGTCGCGCCGCCGCCGGAGCGAACCGCCGAGCGGCCTGCGCCGCCGCAGCCGGAGCGCGTCGCCGAGCGGCCGGCGCCGGGACCGCGGACCAGCGAGGTGCGGCGAGCGCCTACGGGTCAGCCCACGGCGGCCGCGCCGGCGGCACCCACTCCCAATCTGCGCTTCGACGTGGACAGCATGCTGCGCGCCGCCGGCGTCGATCCGCAGAACGTGTCGGCGGACACGGCCGCGACGCTCGGCCAGATTCTATTCATCGTCGTGCAGGGTACGATCGATGCACTGCGAGCCCGCGACGAGGTCAAGTCGCAGTTTCGACTGGCGGTGACCCGCGTGCGCGACCGCGACAACAATCCGTTGTCCTTCTCCGTGGATGCGGCCGATGCCATCAATTCATTACTGAGCCGGCGATCCACGGGCTACTTGCCGCCCCTGGAGGCGTTTCAACGCGCGTTCGACGACATTCGCGCCCATCAGATCGCGATGCTGGCCGGGATGCGCGCCGGATTCGAGAGCCTGTTGGGGCGATTCGATCCCGAACAGCTGCAAGAGGAGTTCGACAAGCGGGCCAAGCGCAGCGGTGTGCTCGGCGTCGGTAAGCCGAAGTACTGGGATCTATACTCGGACTACTATGCGGCTTTGCGCGGCGATCGCGACGACGCGTTTCGCCGGCTTTTCGGGGAGGAGTTTGCGCTTGCCTACGAGAAGCAATGCGATTTCATCAAACGAAATCGGGGCAAGAAAACCCAATAGCGCCTGGGTGCGCCGACGATAACTTCGGGGAGAATGCCGATGAGGATGGGATTCATGACGCGCAGCGGCTGCGTGCTGGCGATGCTCAGCATCGCGGCCTGCGGAGGCGGTCCGCCGAAGCCGGTTGCAACCAAGCTCGAAGTCATCGCCGCCGCCGATCTCAATCCCGACCGCGAAGGGCGGCCCTCGCCGGTGGTGGTGCGCCTGTTTCAGCTGCGCACGGACGGCGAATTTGCCGGCGCAAAATACTTTCAATTGCACGACAAGGAAAAAGAGACGCTCGGCGCGAGCTTGATTTCGCGCGATGAGCTGCCTGCGATCGCCCCGGGAGGTCATTTGCTGCAGGAGCTGCCGGTGGCGCCCGACACGCGTTTTTTCGGCGTGCTCGCCGGCTACCAGGATGCGGCGGCGCAGGGAATCGCGGTCGTGCCGGTTCCGCCCAAGAGCATCAAGCGCATCTTGAAGGAGCAGCGGGTCACCATCCGCCTCAACAAGACCGCGGTCGTGCTCACCGTCAACGAACCCTAACCGCATCAATCCAAGCGGATACCACAACGCCATGTCGGATAAGAATCGAGTCATCTGGTCCGAGGGACTGTTCCTCCGGCCGCAGCATTTCCAGCAGCAGGACCGCTACATCGAGGCCTTCGTCGAGGGACGCACGTCGGGCCTGCGCACCAATCCCTGGGGATTTACCGAGCTCGAGCTGGAGCGCGACCTGCTGTCGATCGGAAAATTGGGTGTGCGCCGGGCCAGCGGCGTCTTTCCCGATGGCACGCCGTTTGCCATTCCCGACAACGACGCGGCGCCGGCCCCTTTGGACATCACGCTGCAGATCCGCGATCAGGTCATCCATCTGGCATTGCCGCTGCGCCAATCGGGCGCCACCGTGGTGGACCGGGCTGTGGGTGGCCGCGGCTTCACGCGCTACCGGGCCCAGGACATCGAAGCGCGCGATGTTTCCTCCGACAGCGGCGCGAATGCCGAGCTGGAAACGGCCAACTTGAATCTGCGTCTCATCACGCAAAGCGAGCCGAGCCAGGATTTCGCGCGCATCCCGCTGGCGCATGTGATCGAATGCCGCGCCGACAAGCAGGTGGTTCTGGAGGAACGCTTCATGCCGAGCGTGCTGCGTGTCGGCGCCGCGCCGCGACTGGCGACGTTTTTGTCGGAGATGCAGGGTCTTTTGTATCAGCGCGCCGAAGCGCTGGCGGTGCGCGCGGTGTCGAGCGGACGCGGCGGCACGGCCGAGATGGTCGAGTTTCTGATGCTGCAGGCCATCAACCGCTACGACCCGTGGGTGACGCACCTCGCGACCGCGCTCAACTGCCATCCGGAACACATGTACGAAATGACGCTGCAAATCGTCGGCGAATTGTCCACGTTGACGGCCACCTCGCGCCGGCCGCCCAAGTTTCCCGCCTATCAGCATGAGCTTTTGCGCCAGACCTTCGAGCCCGTCATGAATGCATTGCGTGCCTGTCTGGCGGTGCAGCTCGGCGACAACGTGATTTCAATTCCGTTGGTGCAGAAAAAGTTCGGCATTCGCGTGGGCACCATTGCCGACAAGAGCCTGATCGATACCGCGATCTTCGTGCTCGCCGCCCGCGCCGACGTTGCGGCCGAGGATTTTCGGCGCCGCTTCCCGGCACAGTGCAAGATCGGCCCGATCGAAAAGATCGGGGATCTCGTGAACCTGCAGTTGCCGGGGATCGGCTTGCAAGCGATGCCCGTGGCGCCGCGCCAGCTGCACAATGTGGCGGGTTCGCATTATTTCGAGATGGAACGCGGCACGGAAATGTGGCGCAGTCTCAAAACCTCGGGAGCGATCGCCATTCATCTCGCGGGGGAGTTTCCGGGCTTGATGATGGAATGCTGGGCAATCAGAGGATGAACCATGGCGCAGGATAACAACGACGATCCGTTTGCCCCGCGCGACCAGACCATGATGCGCCCCAAGCCGGGCGCAGGACGACGGCCCGGGGCCGCCACGCCGCCCGGCCCGGGCGAACCGGCCCCGAATTACCAGCCGGCTCCCGCGGTTCCCCGCGGCGCCGCCCCGGCAGCCTCCGGACGCGCCGCCTCGATGAACGAGTTTCTCACCACCGGGATCAATCCGCTGGTCCAGGCCGCGACGCCGCTGCTGGTGCTCGCCGGCAAGCTGCGCGGTCAGGTGGCGCAGGCCGACATCGACGCACTGCGTCGGCAGACGACGCAGGAAATTCGCGCCTTCGAGGATCGCGCGAGGTCCTCGGGGGTGCCCCCGGAAGATATTCTGGCGGCGCGCTATGCGCTGTGCACCGTGATCGACGAAGCCGTGATGAACACGCCCTGGGGCGCGCAAAGCGGATGGTCCGCGCAATCGCTGTTGGTGACGTTTCACAAGGAGGCGTCCGGCGGAGAGAAATTCTTTCAGGTGCTGGAGCGGGTGTCCGGCGAAGCGTCGCGCTACGTCTCGCTGCTGGAATTGCTGTACGTCTGCTTGGGCCTGGGATTCGAGGGCAAGTATCGGCTGGATTCGCGCGGCGCGGCGAAATTGCAGGACATCAAAGCCGATCTTTACCGCCGTATTCAGTCGGTGCGCGGTCCCGCAGAAGCCGACCTGTCGCCCCACTGGCGCGGGGTTGAGGACCGGCGCAACGCGGTGCTGCGTTTCGTGCCGCTGTGGATCGTCGCGGCCGCGAGCGCGGCGCTGCTCATCCTCGCCTACGTGCTGTTCAGCAGCGCGTTGAGTTCGCGCGCCGGCCCGGTCAATGCCGCCCTGGCCCAGGTGGGCCTCGACACCGCGTATGCCGCGCCCGCCGCCGCGGGGCCGGTGAGCGGTCTCAAGCAGGCGCTGGCCGGACCGATCGGACGCGGCCTGCTCGAGGTGGATGAGACCGGCGATCGAACCGACATCACCGTGCTCGCCGCCGATCTTTTCAGCTCGGGCAGCGGGCGCGTGAACGCACGCTACCTGCCGCTTCTCGCCGAGCTGGGCTCGACGCTGGAGCGCTTTCCGGGCCGCATCATGGTCATCGGGCACACCGACAATCGTCCGATTCGCTCCCTCGAGTACAAGGACAACTTCGAGCTGTCGCGCGATCGCGCGCAGCACGTGGCGGATCTGCTCAAGGCACGGCTGAAAAATCCGGCGCGCGTCGATGCCACCGGCGTGGGTCCGACCAAACCGCGCTACCAGCCGGAGGACGATGCGGCGAACCAAGCGCGCAATCGCCGCGTGGAAATCGTCCATCGCCGCGAGGGTTGAAGATGCTCGCGGTGCTCAAAAACAAGTGGTTCCTGGCGTTCATCGGGCTGCTGCTGCTGTCGCTGATCATCTGGATCGGCGGTCCCTACGTCGCCTTCGCGGAAGCCAAGCCCTTCGAGAGCAACACAGGGCGGCTCATCGCCATTCTGGTTTTGGTGGCGATCGTGGCTCTCAAGCTGATCATCGGCCAGCTGCGCGCCAAGCAGGCCAGCCAGCGCCTGGCGGCCGGCGCCGTAAAGCAGGAGGACCGGGCGAAGGACAACGGCGATGCGCAGCAGCTGCGCAAGCGCTTCGAGGAGGCGACCGAGGCGCTGAAGAAATCAAAGAAGGGCGGCCGCAACCTCTACGAACTGCCCTGGTACATCATCATCGGGCCGCCCGGCTCCGGCAAGACGACCGTGCTGGAGAATTCCGGACTCAACTTCCCGCTCGCCAAGACCTTCGGCAAAAAAGCGCTGCGCGGCGTCGGCGGCACGCGCAACTGCGACTGGTGGTTCACCGACGAGGCGATCCTGCTGGATACGGCGGGCCGTTACACCACGCAGGACTCGAGCCGCGACGCCGATGCGGCCGGCTGGAATTCGTTTTTGGAACTGTTGCGCAAGCATCGCCGGCGCCAGCCCATCAATGGCGTGTTGTTGGCCATCAGCGCCGCGGATCTGCTCACGCTCAGCGAGAAGGACCGCGAGCTGCACATCACCGCGATACGTGAGCGTCTGGACGAACTGAACCGCCAGCTGAAGATACGCCCGCCGGTCTACGTGCTCATCACGAAGTGCGACCTGATCGCCGGCTTCGCCGAATTCTTCGATGAAATCGGGCAGGAGGGACGCGCGCAGGTGTGGGGAACGACCTTCCCCATCGAAGCGACCGAGTCGGGCCGGTCGGCCGACGGGTTCGACGGCGAATTCGACAAATTGTTGGCGAGAATCCAATCGCGCGTCATCCCTCGCCTGGAACAGGAACGGGACCCGCGCCGGCGCGTGGCGTTGCTCGCCTTCCCGCAGCAATTCGCCAGTCTCAAGCCGATGCTCGGCGATGTTCTGCGCCGGGTGTTCAGCAGCACCGGATTCGATGCCCGCGTGATGCTGCGCGGCGTTTATTTCACCAGCGGAACGCAGGAAGGAACGCCGATCGACCGCCTGCTCGGCGCGCTCGCACGCTCATTCGGATTTGCGGCGGCGGTGACGGCCGCGCCGGCCGGCGCCGGCAAGGCGTTTTTCATCGAGCGGCTCTTGAAGCAGGTCATCTTTCGCGAGTCCGGGTTGGCCGGCGTCAATCGGCGCTTGCAGCTGCAGAAAGCGCTGGCGCAAAGCGCCGCGTACATCGGCTGTGTGGTGTTGCTGGCGTTGGGCCTGATCTGGCTGCTGGTGAGTGACCGGGCCAACAGCCACTACATCGCGGACGTTGCCAAGAGCACTGAGGCTCTGGCGGGTACGCAGGTGCCCACGGGCGCCGGCGTGGAGGCGTTTCTGCCGCGCCTCGATGCCCTGCGCGCGGTCATGCAAAGCGCGGAAGCGCACAAGGGATCGGTTCCGTTGCGCATGCGCGCCGGTCTTTATCAGGGGCGCTCGCTCGGCAACGCCGCGCGGGATGCCTACACCCGCGAGATCAACGCCTTGTTGCTGCCCGTGCTGGCGCATCAATTCGAACGGCGCATGGTGACCCTGTCGGGCCAGCCCGACCGGCTCTATGAGTATCTCAAAGGCTATCTGATGCTCGGCGACTCGGAGCATCGCAATGTCGATCACCTGAGATTTTTGTCGCAATACGAATGGCGTCAAATGTTTCCAAACGATGCCGACGTGCGGGACCGGCTGGCGCAGCACTTCGAGGAATTGCTCGGCGATCCGGATCGCTTCAAGTCTCTCGCCATCAGCACGGATATCGTCGCGCAGGCGCGCTCCGCGTTGCAGACGGCGTCCTTGCCGGTGTTGATGTACAGCCGCCTCAAGCTCAACTATCTCGGCGACCAAAAGCGCGCCGTGCGCCTGGATTTGAAGCTGGGACCCAGTGCCGATACGGTGTTGTACCGCAAAAGCGGCGCCAAGATGTCCGATCCCCTGCCGGCGCTGTATACCCGCCCCGTCTTCAACGAGGTCAATACCACCGGCAAGCTCCTGTTGGTCAAGCAGTTCGCCGACGATCGTTGGGTATTCGGCGACAACGGCTTCGACCTGAAGAACGTGCCCAAGCTGGCCGCTCAGGTGATGCAGGTGTACGAGCTCGATTACATCCGCTTCTGGGACGAGACGCTGGCGGACGTCAAGATCAGGCCGGTGAGCGGGCAGCAGCAGCTGAGCGAAGGGATCGGCATTCTTTCCGGACCCTCATCGCCGCTCAAGGGTTTCATCGCCATCGTGGCGGACAATACCGATCTGTTGAAACCCGATGAATCCGTCGCGGCCAAAGCGGCGGGAGCGCTCGACAGCCTCGCGGCCAAGGCGGGCAGCTTGACCAAGATATTCGGCGACGATACGCCGACGGTCGGCCAGGAAAAGGCCGGAACGAAGACCTCGGTGCATTTCGAGTCCATCCGGAAACTCGTGGACGGGCCGCCCGGCGGGACACAAATCGATCGGGGATTGAGCGCCCTGGCTCAGGTCAACCAGGTTCTGAAAACCGCGAGCGGCAGCGTCGGCGCCGCCAGCACTGCCGATCCCGCCGTGTTGAAGGCCGCCAATGACGCGCAGCAGAGCGTCGAACTCGAGGCGCGGCAGATGCCGCCGTCCATCGGCGCGATGCTCAGCGATGAGGGCAAGCAAGCCCTCGGAGCGGTCAAGGGCGCCGCGAGCGGCGAGTTGGGCCGCAAGTACGAAGAGTTTGTCGCCAAGGAGTGCCGCGAGTTGATCGAAGGCCGGTTCCCGTTCAACCGCTCGAGCGCCACCGACGTGCCCTTGGATGATTTTGGTCATTTGTTCGGCGACGGCGGCACGTTCGACAAGTTTTTCAGAGACAATCTGGCGCAGTTGGTCGACACCAGCCGTGCGCCGTGGAGTTGGAAGAAAGGCGCGGCCGAGCCGAGCGGTGCGCATGGATTGCTCGGACAATTTCAGGCTGTGCAGCATATCCGCGAGATCTTCTTCAAGTCGGGCACGAAGCCGGAAATTCATTTCAATGTCACGCCGGATTCTTTGGACGCCGCCGTGTCGCGCTTTTCCCTCGAGGTCGACGGCCAAAGCCTGGAATACCGGCACGGCCCGCTGCAAAGCCTGCCCTTTAGCTGGCCGGGCGGCAGTGCGGGACATGCGGCCGTCACCTTCGAGGCGGGTGGACCGCCTTCGATCGCCGCCTTCGATGGGCCCTGGGCCTGGTTTCGCTCCCTGGACCAGGCGAAGGTTCAGCAGCAATCCGAGACACGGTTTTTGGTGACCTTCGCGCAAGGCGGTCACTCGGCGCGAGTGATGATCGAAGCCGCTTCCGTGCGCAATCCCTTCGCGCGAAACGAGTTGCAATCGTTTCGCTGCGGGTCATGACGCGCCATGCCGTCAAACACCTCGGTGGGGTTTTTCGGCAAGTTACCCAGCAACGGCGATTTCCTGCAGCGGCGCGTGCCGCAGGCATTCCTCGAGGTGTGGGATCCCTGGCTGCAGGAATGCGTGCACGCCAGCCGCGAGTCGCTGCAGGAAGCCTGGCTGGCGGCCTATTTGACGAGTCCCGTGTGGCGCTTCGTGCTGCCCGAGGCGATCTGCGGTTCCGGTGCCTACGCCGGCATCCTCGCGCCGAGCGTCGATCGGGTGGGGCGATACTTTCCGATGACCATCGTGACCCAGGTGGATGTCGATGCCAATCCCTTGGATTTCGCGATGCGCCGCGGCGCCTGGTTCGATGCGCTCGAATCCTTGCTGGTGACCGCGCTCGGCGAACCGGAGGTTGACTTGGAATGGTTCGATTCCCAAGTCATCGAGTACACGCATTTTCTCGATGGCGAACTCGACCCGTCCGGCCCCGGCCTCAAGGATCTTCTGCAGCGCAGCCAATTTCCGGCGCAAGCGGAATATTGGCGCGCGCCGTTGGCCTCGGCGAATTCGCTGCAAGCAGCCGTCAATGCCTTTGCGTATCGAGAGCTCTCCGCGCAGCTGCGGCCGGCGAGCATGTGGTGGACGGAAGGTTCGGGAGCCTCGGCGCCGGCCTGGCTCAGCCTGCGCGGCCTGCCCGCGCCGGATCGATTTGGCGCCATGTTGAACGGCCACTGGTCGCAGCACGGCTGGCACGACTTGGGCGAGCTGCCGGGTGCCCGGGAGATCTCGGCGCAGGCCGAGCCCGTCGCCGCAGCGCCGGCCATCCTGGTCGATTCGGTACCGCTGGCGGAGCCGCGCGTCACCGTGCCGCAGGTCCAGCTGAGTGCGATTGAATCCAACCGCGCGGCCTTTGTCATGAGGCCCGAAATAGGCCTTTGGGCCGTCGTTGCCACCGATCGGGACACGGACCCGACGGCGGTGCGCATGATTGCCGATGCACTTCAGCAGCTGACTCCCTCTGCTTCGCTCTCGGCACTGGTCGAGGCGGTGCGCCTCACGCTGACCGAGGTGCACCGCGGCCTGTTGCGGCTTGCAGCGCGCGATGTGCAACGCGTGGATGCGTGGGCGAATGCGGTGACGCTGCTCAGCACGGGCGAGGAATGCGCGTTTCTCTCCGCCGGCAGGGTCCAAAAACTGCGCGTGCGGGCACGCACCTTGGAATCGGTCGATGACCCTGCGGACCTCGAGGATGCACCGGGTCCCGCGCCCGGTTCGCTGATGGACCTGCTGACGGACTCGACGAGTTCGCGCGCGTTGGGTACGAGCGGCTTTCAGGGCTTGAGAACCCACTACGAGCGGCTGCAGCGGGAGGATCACTGGATCCTGTGTGCTCGGCCGGTGCTGGGCGATCTCGCGGTGTCGCGCCTGGCGGCCGCCGCGGCGAGCGCCATGCCCATCACGGCCGCAACCGTCGTGGATATGCTCAAGAACGGCGCCGCCGACGAGATCTTGCCTGTCATGACGGTGGAAATTTAGCGTGGGCAACGGCGGCGACTCCGACGATATAACTCGATCGCGCGGCGCGCCGAAGGCGGAACGAGGCGCGCCAGAGGCAGAGCGTGGCGCGCCGCCCGCCGACGCGGCCACTCGACATCGCGATTCATCGTCGGCGCCGGAATCCGGGCACACGCAGCTGCGGCGTGAACTCCCCGTCGATCGGCGGCTCGAGCCCGGCGCCATCATCCGCAGGCGCTACGTGCTCGAGCGCTTGATCGGCAGCGGCGGCATGGGCCAGGTCTGGAAGGCCAAGGACTTGGTCAGCGAACAGGCGCGCGATCCCAATCCCTTCGTCGCGATCAAGCTGTTGAACGCGGATTTCGAGGCCGATCCCGATGCCTTCGTATCCCTGCAACGGGAAACCAGAAAGGCCCAGGAGCTTGCGCACCCGAATGTGATCACGGTCCACGCGTTCGACATCGATGACGACACCGGCCGCGCGTTCATGTCGATGGAATTGCTGGAGGGCGAGACGCTCGACAGCGTGATCAGCCGCAACCGCCTCGGCCTGCCGCGCATCGAGGCCGCGCCGCTCATCGCCGGCATGGCGAAGGGTCTCGACTACGCCCACAAGAAAGGCATCGTCCATTCGGATTTCAAGCCTGGGAACGTCTTTGTCGCCAAGAACGGCGAGCCCAAGGTATTGGACTTCGGCATCGCGCGCGCGGCCAAAATCGCCGGCATCGAACGGCTCGAGGATTCGTTCGATGCGGGTAGCTTGGGGGGATTGACGCCGGCGTACGCCTCCCTCGACATGATCGAGCAGCAGGCGCCGCATCCGGCCGACGATGTGTACGCATTGGGGTTGGTCGCCTATGAACTGCTGACGGGCAAGCATCCGTTCGGCCGCAAGGATGCCAAACAAGCCCTGGCCGAAGGGCTCAAACCCGCCCGCATCCGCGCCATTCGGCGCTACGAGTGGCACGCGATCGCGCGCGCTCTGGATTTCGACGGCCGCAAGCGATGGCAGAACGCCGGCGAATTCCAGCGCGCTTTCGCCGGCAGGAGCGTCGCGACGCTCGCGGCGAGCATCGTGGCGGTCGGATTGGCGATTGTTGCCGGAATTTTCTGGTACCAGGCGCGAACCGCATCGTTGCCCAGCATGCCCTTTGAGTCGCTGCCGCCCGCGGTGCAGGCGGAGTTTCGCGCGCACATGGCGAATGCCGCCGGCGAGTGGCGCTTGGTGGAGCAGGGCAATGGCGATGAGAGCCTCAACGCGGCCAGCGAATACGGCAAAGCCTACGCGCTGCATCCGCGCAATCCCGACGCCACCGCGGGTTTGAAGAAGTCGGCGGACTATATCCTTGTGCGCCTGGATGCCGTCGGCGATCGGACGCAGCGGCTGCAAGAGCTCAAGACGGTGCAGGCGCTCAGCGATTTTTATGTCAACTACGCGCCGCTGCGCGCCGCGATCGCGGCTGCGGGCGGCGGTAATTAGAGAACGCGGGGTGTATCCTGTGAGAATGCACGGCTCATCTGGCAGGTTGCCTAAAATCGGAGTCGCGGTGCTGGCGGCGATCATCGCGGCGAGCCTCGCGCAGGCGGCCGATCACGCCAAAGAGGGGATGGTGACCCGGCAGGACCTGGAGATCGTGGACTGCCTGTTGCCGGGGCAGGTGCGCTCGCTCGGGCACACGACCTACTTGACTGCTCGCCGACCCACGCGCACGACCGCCTCGGACTGCAGAATCCGCGGCGGGGAATACACCGCCTACGATCGCGCCGATTACAAGTCGGCCCTGCGCGTCTGGATGGACATGGCCAACGGCGGCGATCCGGACGCGATGACCAATGTCGGCGAAATCTACGAAAGAGGACTGGGCGGCGAGCCGAACTACGCGGCGGCCATCATTTGGTATCAGAAGGTGATCGACGCGAAGATCAGTGAACCAAGCAAATCGCGTGCGCTGTTCAATCTCGGCACGCTGTACGAGCAGGGACAAGGTGTCGAGAAGGATCAGCTGAAGGCCCTCAATCTCTACCGCAGAGCGTGGGGCGTGCCGGAAGACAACCTGATGTACACATCGGCCAAGGATCGGGAGGTCGGGCAGATCCGCGAACAGCTCGAGGGCACGCTTGCCGAGAGCAATAAAGAGATTGCGGATTTGAAGGATCAAATCAAGGAGCTGCAGAAAAAATCGAGCGGTGCCGCCGTGACGATGCAGCGCCTGCTCGAGAAGCTCGAGACCGAACGCAACGCGAATCAACAAAAGCTCGATGCCATGCCGAAGATGGTGGCGCTGACCCGCACGCCGAACGGCAAGGAAACGGTCACCGAGCCGCCGCCGAATAACAGCGGCATCAAGGCGCGCGGGGCGGACTTCGGCCGCTACTTCGCACTGATCATCGGCAATCAAAATTACGATGTCCTCGAGAACCTGAGCACGCCGCATCGCGATGCGGAGCAGGTGCGGAAAATTTTGGCGGAGAAGTACGGCTTCAGCGTGCAGGTGATCGAGGATGGCAACGACGTCGCGATCTTGAAGGCCCTCAACGATCTCAACAAGGTTCTCGGGCCGAACGACAATCTCTTGATATATTATGCCGGCCACGGCTATCGGCTGAAGTCGGACAAACTCGAGAACGGGTACTGGCTCCCGCGCAATGCGGAACGGCCTCCCAACGACACGTTTTGGGTGCCGAACGAGCAAATCACCAGTCACATCGGCCGCGTTCAGGCCAAACGCGTGCTGGTGATTGCCGACTCATGCTATGCCGGACTGCTCTCGACCGATCCCAGCTTGTTTTTCCTGGACAAGCCGACCGAGGTGTCGCAGGACTACATCACCTTCAAGCTACCCAAGCGATCACGCCTCTTGATTGCGTCGGGCGGGGATAATCCGGTGTTGGATGCGGGCGGCGGCGCCAACTCCGTGTTTGCGAGGGCATTCCTCGATGTGCTCGAAAAGAACGACGCCATCATGACGGCCCCCGCACTGTTCTCCCTGGTTCAGGGCAGGGTCAAGGAGCAGGCCCTGCGCAGCCACTTCACCGAACTGCCCGAATTCAAGTCGATCAAGGGCGCGGGGCACGAAGTCGGCGATTTTTTCTTCGTGCCCGTGGCACGCGCCAAGACCTGACCCACGCCCCAACACGCCCAACGCGCGCCCAACGCGCGCCCAACACGCCCTGACCCACGCCCACGAGCGGACATAAGGCGTTTCCAGGGAGCGAAATTTATTTTCGCGCGCCTGTCCTCTTTTGACCCGCGAATCCGATATTAAATAGGGAGAGGTTCAGGTCCGCCGTTTGAAGTTGACACACTGGCTGAACTCGGTTTAGCTACGGCTCGAACGCGGGAATAAAAACTAGGGGGCAAAGATTTGCCCACCTACGCAGGGATGACCGGCATGTCTTCGGGGCGAATCGTCACAGCTTTTGCTGCGCTAGCGCGAATCTCAGTGCCACCGGCTGCGATGGCGCTGAGCCTTGCCGCACTCGCTCTATGCCTGTTGCCGATCAGGACATCCTGGGCGCAGACACCCACGGGCAATCTCACCGCGCTGGTCGACTCCGGCATCTATGCCTACAACGGTTTGGAGATCGCTGCCGCCCAGTCGAATGACGCCGCGTACGGCGCCCTGCTCACGATTTGCGGCGGGAACCCGGCCGCCGGGCCGACTTGCAGCGGCAATCAATTGGCGCTGTTCAATCGCTTGCGCGAGCTCGAGGATACCGCGAACGGGCTGCTGGGCCGCGGTGAGACCACCTACAGCCTGCGTCTGGGCGCCCAGGCGCTTGGCTTTGCGCTGCGCTGGACCGCACCCGAGGAATATGCCGCGCAAGGATCGCTCACGACGAAATTTGCGAACAGTCAGCTGACGACGATGGCAAACCGGTTCTCGGCGCTTCGATTTGCCACGCAGATCCGGCTGGCGCGCGGCGACAGCCCGGATTCGGATGCGGACGGGCGCCGCTTGAGCTACTACAGCAGCGGCACGATGCAGGGCGGCGCCGCCGGCGCGGACGGCGGCAATCCGTTTCCCTCGTCCAGCTGGGGTGCGTTCGCCAATGGCAGCTACAGCGCCGGTTCGAAGTCGCCGACGACCTTTGAAGACGCCTTCAACTACAACGACACCGAATACTCGGCCGGCGCCGACGTGCGGCTCAATGCACACACGGTGGTGGGCTTGCTGGCCAATCACACCATCAACCACGTCAATTTCAACTCTTCGGAAAGCATCGTCAACGGCGGCATCAAAGGCCAAGGTTATGGCGCCCTTGCCTATGTGCAGTGGGAAGGCGACGCCTTCTACGTCAACGGATCTTTGGGCATCCAGCACCTGAGCCTCGACACGCGCCGCAGCATCACCTATCCATCCTTGAACCCGCTGATTCCCTCGGTCGACGAGACATCCACGAGCAGCACCACCGCCACCTCTTGGATCGGCACGGTCGGTACCGGCTATTCCTTTCATTGGGGTGGATTTTCCGTGGAGCCCTATCTCAACGGCCAGTATGTGCACACGCAAATCGCCGACTTTACCGAGCATGACGGCAATGGCTTCGATTTCAATGTCGGCAGCCAGGGAATTCCCTCGCTGACCACCTCCCTCGGCCTCAAACTGCAGCAAGCCTTCCTGCCGCCGTTCGGCGTCATCGTTCCATACGTCTACGGCGAGTATCGCCACGAGTTCATGCAGAGCTCCCGAAACGTCGACAGTCAGTACGCGGATTCGGGATTGGCCGTCGGTGCCGGGTCGGGATTCAATCTGCCCACCGATGCACCGACTCGAGGCTACTATGCGGCGGGCGGGGGACTCACGCTGGTGCTCAAGCACGGACTACAAGGCTTCGTGCAATACGTGAAGATTTTCAACCTGGCGAACTACTCGGATTACGTGGCATCAGGCGGGATTCGCTATGAATTCTGAGACACAGTATTCGATGAACAGGCTGACGGCCCTGTTGGCGGCGGTCATCCTCGCCGGCTGCAGCGGACCGAGCACGTATCATAATTCCGCCAATCCGCCGGTCGCCGTCGCCAGCGTCATCGGCGCCGATCCCACCTCCACGGCCGGCGGCGATCCGCTGGCCTTCACGGCGCGCTCTCAGGCGCAGATCACCCTTACCGGCAATGCCAGCAGCGGCGGCGATGCGGCCATCGGCAACTTCACCTGGACGCAGACCGACCCCTCGAGCTCTCCGCAGGTGCAGCTGCTGTACCTGGACTCCGACACCGTGACGTTCACCGCACCCACCGTGGCCCAGGATACGACGCTGCATTTCACCCTGACCGTGACCACCGCCGGCAATGCTGCCGCGACGGCGCATGTGAACATCGTGATCAAGGCGGTCAATGACCCGAATCAGTTTCTGGCGTTCCCGACCATTGCGGTCAAGCACTTCCAGGTGGCGCTGGCGACGGTCGAGGGACTCACGGCCTCCTCCACGGCGCCCGACGTTCCGGTCTGCGTCACGCTGAATCGCCAGATCAACTACACGAGCCGGGCGGGGCACGTTCACGACGGGTCCAACGCCGCCTATCCGCCGGTGATCTTGCCCGCGCTGCACCGTGACACCTCCTGGAACGGATCGATCGGCGGCGTGGCGGGCAACTTAGGCTCCTACACCAATCCTCGCGTGTCATTCGATATTCCGGCCCTCAATCAGGATGACGTGGCGTTCCTCTACAACAATCCGGTCGCCGGCTCGGACTCGGCCGCCGCGGCGACGCGGGCCGCCAATCTGAATGAACAGCTGGTGCCCTCCGACATCGGGCTGGCGCAGTTGTCACTGACCGTCGGCGTGGCGCCGAACTCTTGCGACGGCACGAGCACGACCACGGCGCTGAACACGAAGACCCTGGAGTTGGCGGTTCAAGATCTGTCCGGCAACACGGTCACCATGGCGGGCGCCGCGAGTCCCCCGCCGCAAACCTACCCGGTGGTGAGCGCGACATTCGTTCCGGACGATCTCGTCAGTCAGCAGGCGAACAGCGCCTACGAGACCGCCGACACGGCGCGCGCGTACTACGACGCGAACGATCCCACCGGGGCGAAAACGACGCTCGACAGCTGGCTCACCAACAATTGTTTCGATCCGAAAGCAGCCAACTATGGCGTCACTCCGGCCTCATTGACGTCCGCCCACGCCGTTTACACCAACAACTTTGACCTCGGTTTCGGCCGCGACATGTACTTCACGCTTTGCACGGCGAGCTCTCCGGCGGTGGTGAGCGGTGCCGCCAAGGTCGGCGACATGGCGGCGGTCGTCTTGAACTACGCCAGTGTCGAGGCCGCCGCCAGTAAATTGAATCCCATCAACGCCGTGGCGATGGAATACAGGGCCGCAACCGACGGTTCCTCCGGCACGCACCGGTTTCCGAAGTTCTACATTTTCGCGCCGAACGACCGCGACGGCAGCTTCGCGCGCGTGTTGAGCGCCAATTTCGATCATCGCGGCGAGAAGTACCTGCCCGGCGCTTGCATAGTCTGTCACGGCGGCACCGTGCCGACGGTCAAGACGGCCAAGTTTTCCCATCCCGCGATGTCCACGGCGACCCAGTATCCCACCGTGACGGATCCGACCAATCCGAGTTCGCAGTTGGGCTTGGGAGACGTCGATGCCGGGTTCATGCCCTGGGATCTGGATTCGTTCTTGTACGCCGATACGGACTTGTCGTTCGTCGGCTTGTCTGTCAACAAATCGCTGTACACGCGCTCGGCGATGGAGCCCAGCCTCAAGAAACTGAATCAATTGGCCTATTGCACCTACCAACCGGAGATCGAGGCCATCAAGGACTCGCTGGGAAACAATGTCAACATCGACCGGCTGCTGCCGCCGCGCCGCTTGATGGCGTCTTGGTACGGCGGCCCGGTCGCCGCCGACGGCACCGTCGGCGTGGATGCGAGCTGCGCGGCAGGCAACGCGCCCACCGCATCGCTGTTGCCGAACTCCTATGTCGATACCGCCGTGACGCCGCCGGGCTGGAGCGCGCAAGCCGCGCCGACGCCGGCCTCGGCGCCGACCCTGACCAGCGATCAGCTGTATCACCAGATGTTCGCGCGCAATTGCCGGGCGTGCCACACCATGAACGCCAAACCCACCTATCAGTTTTCCGGCTTCCTGGCCGCGGGTGCGAATACCCTGGCGGGCGACGGGTATCTTGCCTTCATCAATCAGTTCGCCGGCAAGCTGCCGACGGACGCGAATCTCGGTAAGAGCTACGTATTCCAGCAGGCGCGCATGCCGCTCGCCCGCTTGACCATGGATCGGTTCTGGGTCGACTACTCAAACGGAGTGAGCGGCGCCTCGATCCTCGCGGCGCATATTTCGCAAATTACGGGTGAGACGGATTTGTTGCGCGCCAACGGCAATGCACCCACGGGTGCCGCGGTGCCGGCCGGACAGGAAGCCGTGCCCACCGGTCAACCGGTGATCGTGGTGACCGTCGATGGATCGGCGGCGCCGACGGCTGCGCCGGCGGGGAACCCGCTCACCGGCGACTACCCGGGAACGCGATTCGTCGGCGCCAAGATCGACGCGACTCAAAGTTTCTTCGTCGCCAACTACGCCTGGAGTCTCGGCATCAGTCCGACCATGTGCCTGCAAGCCGGCAACGCAGCGGCCGAAAGCGCCTGTCTGGGCGCGGCGCACCCCATCGTTCCGCCGCCCCTTGTCGGGACGGCGTCGGCCGCTCCGGGTCTGGACACGACCCGGCACGGTTTCTACGAAGTGATGTTGACGGCGAACAGCGGCCTGGGCGGCGCCGCTTCAAGCTCCGCCTACGAGATCACCATTCCCGATCTGATACCGACCCTGCCGTCGGCCAACTGTCCCCTGAACCTGGGAGCATCCTTCAGCACGACCGGCAATGGCGCGCAGATTCAGCTGCCGATCGGACCGTGCTTCAGCCCGGCCGGCGATGCACCCTTTACCGTTCAGATTTCCTATGACAACGGCCAGACCTACCACACGACCATTCCCGATGCCACCACGCCACCACTGCTGCAGTGGAATGCCTCGGTCCCGTCGGGACCGCAGACCGCGGTGCCGACCATTACCTTTAACTTCACGCAGAACGCGACCAGCAACTTTCCGCCGGTGACCTACCAGTTGTGCGACCTCGACGCCGAGTGCGCGGTGGGCAGCGTGAGTGTGGCTCTCTTGGCCTCGTTTGGCGTGAGCAACGCGACGATCACGGCCTATTTGAATCCCGCGCTCAATACCGGGAACTATTCCGCCGGCACGATCTACGTGCCGCCGGCGCCCGCCGTGCCGATCTCGTCGGTGTCCTCGCCGACGCTGACCATGGCGTCGCTGAATGGCGCCTTGAACCTGGATGCGCCGAGCTTCGACCTCGCCTTCACGAATTTCTCCGGTGGTTCGCTGCAGATCTCGGGAAACACGATAACCGATCTTACGGGCACGGCCGCGCAGATCACGAGTCAGGTCAACTCACTGCTGTTCGTCCCGCCCGTCGTGACGGTGAATTGCGATTTGAACGGCGCCAATTGCGGCACAGCCGCGGCCACCTTTACCGACACCCTGTCGTACGCGAGCACGCCGAAGTCGGCGACCGTGACCGTGAATATTCAGGCGTTGACTTCGTTTTCGACCTCATCGCATGCGGCGCCAAGCCAGCAATCGATATACGCCATCATGTCGCAACCGGGCCTGACCGGCCAGAGTTGTTCGAACGGCTCATGTCATGCCTCGGGAGGCGCCGGCGCGGGTAACTGGACGTACGCGCCGAACGATGCGGCGACGACTTACTCGAATATCCAGGGTGCGGGTCTGCTGAGCCCCGGCAACCCGAACGGCGCCTTGTATAACGCGCCCTGCACCGGTTTCGGCGCGATGCCGCAAATCTTCACGCCCGCCTCGTCGCAGTGCCAGATCCTTTACCAGTGGCTCCTCGAAGGCGCGAAGAATAATTAACCCTGCGGCTCCTTGAGGATGCTCGGCCAGAGCGACTCCCAGCAGCAGGCGTGATCGAAGCCTGGAATAACGCGTACCGTCTCGCCGCCGCGGGCGCGCGCCGCCGATTGCACCAGCGCGGGCGGTGTGTTGAGGTCGTTGCTTCCGACCAAGTGCAGGACCTCGAGGTGAGTGCGCGCCGCTACCTTGACGGGGTCGATCGAACCCTCGAGCGCTGAGTAGCCGTGCAACTTGGTCCAGGCGCCGACATCCAGATTGGCGCCGATGGTCACCACCCGCGACACGCTGATCAGGCGTTCCGCGATCAGTAGGGCCAGCGTGCCCCCGCCGCTGTGCCCGTATATCTCCAAGGTGCGCGCGCCGCTGCGAGAGCTTTCCGCGCGGATGGCCGCCGCCATGCTGTCCACGATCTCCGGCGAATAGCGCCGCAGCGTCCACATGACCGGAGTGCATTCCCGATCCGCGTACAGCCCGAAATAGCAGGGCCGCCCGACATAAATGCTCGCCGCCGTGTCCTCGCTCATCAGGCGCAGCATCAAGAGATTGTGCGGCGTGGGATCTTTCGTCACCTCGACGCGCCTGCGGAAGGGCGTTCCATCGCCCTCGATGTACACATGCAGCACGCCTCCCGCCGCGACGCCGTCCGCCGCGACGCCTCCCGCCGAGCCGCCGCCCGGCGCGCGCGAATTTCGATACACCACATGGCGAAATCCCGCGCCGGCAACGATTTGCTTTTCAAATCCGAAGCCCCGCGCCGCCTCATCGGCCCGGCGCGCAGGACTCGCGCACGCGGCCAGAATGGACCCGGCGGCGAGCCAGGTCAGTGCCAGTGTTCGCGGGTGTGGCATCGAGGGCATTGTCCCACAATGGTCACTTGGCGTTGGCAAGTTGGATGAGTCCCGCTTTATCCCCCGTGCTGCGCAGCTGATGATATTGCGAGAGCAGCGGGACGTTGGCGCGCGCAACGGCATCGTTGACGGCCTTGCGCACGCACGCCTCTCCCTCTTTCCTGCCCCAAGTGGCGGTGCTCTCGCAGAGCTGTTCCGCCGCGTAGCGGATGCGCAAGTACAATGTCTTGGCTCCTTTTATCTTGGTGACGTCCAGGTCCGAATATCGTACGGGGTACGTTGCCAACCAGGTCGCCGCAGCACTGTTCGCCCGTTCCGGGGCTGCGTCGGCGGCGGTGGGTTGCTGAGCCGGCGCATTCGCGCCGATCGCAGTGCCGCCGATCGCAGTGCCGCCGAGCGCGACGATGCCGACGGCCACCACGGATTTCGCAAGATTGACAATATTGAGTTGAGTTTTGAACACATTTTTCATGACCGGCTCCTCGAGATGGATGGGAATGACTCGCCTGAACACGGCTCCCAAGTTATGGAGAGGGCCGGCTGCTTGCATGATGGTTGGATCAACGCCGGGTGAAACTTCGCTGAAAGCCGGGTGAATTGGTGGTTTCCAGGGGTTCATGGCAGTCTGTTCACCGGGCTATCACGAAAATCAATCGCCAATGCCGCCACCACTGACGCCTGACCATGGAACCGCGCCGCCGCGGTTTCGAATCGGCGACCTCGAGGTCGATGTCGGAAAAGCCGAAGTCACGCGCGGGGACGAGAAGCTCGCATTGCCAAAACTGTCTTTCGATTTGTTGTGCGCCCTGATCAACGCGGCGCCCGCAATCGTGACGAACGACGAGTTGCTGCAGCAGGTATGGCCGGGATTGCAGGTGAGCCCGGAGTCCGTCGCTCAACGGGTGAAACTGCTGCGCAATGCGATCGGAGATGACTCGCAGCAGCCTCGATACATCTTGGGCGTTCGGGGACGGGGCTATCGCTTGATTCCGGTGCCTGAGGTCATTCCGGTGCCCGAGCTGACTCCGGTGCCCGAACGGATCGCCGAATCGCGGGCAATTGAATCGCGATCGCCGGCAAATGATGCCCCGGCATCGAGCCGTTCGAACCGCCGCCTGAAACAGATCGTGCTTGCCGCGGCGTTCGTGGTTGGTTTGGGCGTCGTGGTTGCGCTCGCCCTGCATTTTCGGACGCCGAACCGCGGCGGCGTGGAAACGCCGGCGCTGATGCCGATACCCGATAAATCGATTGCGGTGTTGCCGTTCGTGGACATGAGCGAGAGGAGGGACCAGGAGTTCATCGCGGATGGGATGGCGGAGGAGATCATCGATCTCCTGGCGAAAATTCCGGGACTCAAGGTCATCGGCCGCACCTCCTCATTTCAGTTCCAAGGGCAATCCCAGGATTTGCGCGCCATCGGTGCGAAACTCGGCGTGGCTTACTTGCTCGAGGGCAGCGTACGAAAATCCGGCGATCGACTGCGAGTAACCGCGCAGTTGATCGACACCAGAGACGGGACGCACCTTTGGTCCGAGACCTATGACCGGGATTTGAGCAATGTGCTTGTCATGCAGGACGAGATCGCGATCAAAGTCGCGAGCGCGCTGCAAACGGAAGTGTTCATCCGCGAACATTTCGTCTCCCGTCCCGCGCTGCGCAACGCGGAAGCCTATACGTTGTTTTTGCAGGGAGTCCATGCCGATATGCTCCAAGGTCAGCAGGGCTGGGAGCAAGGCATGAGCGACTTTCAGCGCGCGCTCGATCTCGACCCCTCGTTCACCGAAGCGGCAGTCAGGCTCGCCGGGTTGTACCAATACGGGGGACAGCTGGGATACGTGCCCCCGGATGTTGCCTTTGAAAAGACTCAGTACTTCGCGAAGCGCGCACTCGGGCTCGACCCCAATTTTGCCGTTGCGCACGCGCTGCTGGGCAGCGTTTATGACACATACGCGTGGGATTGGCCTGCCGCGGACAAGGAAATCAAGCTGGCGGAGGGCCTTGCCCCCAGCTTTCCCGTCGTCTTGTTGGTTTCCCAGCGGCATTCGCTGATCCTCGGCAAATGGGACGAGGCACTGAAGCTGGCGAACGCATTGCAGTCGGTCGATCCGCTGAACCCCGACGGTTACTACTCCCTGAGCCTTGTACAGTTACGGCGCGACCGATTGGCAGAGGCGGAAGCGGCTATTCGTCGCGCCCTCGAGCTCAGCCCGAAATATGCTTCCGGCCAATACACGCTCGGCCTCGTGTTGCTCGCTCGCAAGCAACCTGGAGCGGCCCTGGCGGAAATGCATAAGGAGCCGTTCGACCCGGTCCGCCTCATCGGGTCCGCGCAGGCGTATTTCGCACTGGGAGACAAGGCCAATTCCGATGCAGCTCTCGCGCAGCTGCTCAAAAGTTACGCCGCGTCCATACCGGCCGGCGTTGCGGCCGTCTACGCGTTTCGCGGCGAATCCGACGAGGCGTTCAAGTGGCTTGATCGCGCCTATAACCAAAAGGACGCTCTTCTCTATCGTCTCAAATTCTCGCCGGAGTTCGACGCCATGCACGGCGACCCGCGATACCATGCCTTTTTGAAGAAGATGAATTTGCCGGAGTAGGCCGTCGGCGTCCGGCTCACGCCGCACCCCCAGGGCTGGGGAAGCGCTGCCAATCGCGGCCAATCATAGAGGCCGTTCGTGTGCTCGTCTCGGTCCCACATACCCAAATAGGAAGGCCGCCACTTTGCGGATCTGAATCTCTTCGGAGCCTTCGGTGATCCGGTAGCGGCGGTGGTGGCGATAGATGTGTTCGAAGGGCTTATGCCGCGAATAGCCCAGACCACCATGAATCTGCATTGCGCGATCCGCCGCTTCGCACACCAGCCGGTTGGCCCAATAGTTACACATCGACACCTTGTCGGAGATCTCATGCTCGATGGCCTTGTGGTCCATCCGATCCATCTCCCAGGCAGTCTTCTGGATCAGCAGTCGCAACATCTGCGCCTGTGTCGAGAGTTCGACCAGGGGCCACTGGATGGCCTGGTTGTCCGCCAGCGGCTTGCCGAAGATCTTCCGCTCCTTCGCGTACTTCACACTCTCCTCGATGCAGTACACCGCCGCGCCGAGCGAGGAGGCAGCCTGGCGAATTCGATTTTGATGCACGAAGCTCTGACCGACGCTCAAGCCCCGATCCACTTCGCCCCAATAACTGTCTTCCGGCACCCAGACATCCGTAAAGCTCACACGAGGATGATCGGTCGGCATATTGAACGTCCACAGCCACTCTTCGATTCTCACGCCGGCGGTATGGCTCGGCACCACGAAGCACGTGATGCCCTTCGCGTCCCCGTCCGCGCCCGAGGTGCGTGCGAAGGTCATCACGTGCGTGGCGGCATGCATCCCAGTGGTCCACATTTTCTCGCCGTTGATGAGCCAACCCCGCTGTCCGTCTCGTTCCTGCCTCACGGCGCGTGTTTCCATGAAAGTTGCATCCGACCCATGGTTCGGCTCGGTCAGCCCGAAGGCAGTGCGCATTTCTCCGCTGGTCAGTTTCTCGCCATAGCGCTCATATTGCTGCCGCGTCGCGAAGGACTTGAACAGCATCACAAAGGGATTGTTGCCGACGATGGAGTGTTCGTTCTGCAGATCGTTGTGTAGACCCAGACCCTTGGCGGCAAGATGCTCGCGAATGACCGCCATCCAGAGATTCGAGCCGCCCCGGCCGCCGTATTCCTGCGGCCACGCGAAGCGGAAGTGGCCCGCGGCCTCCGCTCGCTCGCGCGCCGCCGCGAGCAAGGCTTCCCAGTCCTTGCGCGGCAGACCCTCATTGTCCCAGTCGGTGCGGGCGTGCTCCCGCCGGTGATCGAAAAATCGCTCGTTGTCGTCTTGGGCTTGCAGCGGCTTGATCTCGGCGTCGATGAACCGGTCGAGTTCGGCAAGATAATCGACGAGCGCGGTGGGTAACTCAAAGTCCATATGACGGGTCCTTTGGATTGGCATGTCCGCGGTCGGCGAGCGCCGCGCGGTATCCGGAGTAGGTGGGCTGATCGACGCTGAGTTTGGCCAAGGTCGTTGCCCACAGATGATCCCGGACTTCGGGAGACAGGATCGAGAGCGTGCCCCGATCGAGCGCCTCCGCGAGGGCCGTATTGAGCTCTTCCAAGGATCCGTCACGTCCTAGGATTGCGCGCAGCCGGCCGGCCTCGCGCACATTTTCCATCGGCGCGATGGCCAGTTCGCGGGTGACCAGGTCCAGTACATTCGCGGCGACACGCAGCTGATAGGCGATATGTGGCTGCGCATGCTCAGGTCCGGCGCTGCGCAGGAATGCCGCGACTGCCTTGAGCATCTCGCCGGGTGTGGGTTGATCTTGCAAGTTCCTAACCTGCCAGAAGCCGGAGTAGGTCGATCTCGGTTTCCGATGCGCGCCGCGCAATCGCGGCGCGCTCCACGGTGGGATCGGTGCTGCGAAATGCCCGGGTCATGGTGGCGCACATGACGCCCCATCGCAGGGTTCCGAATACCTCCCACCACTTGCATGATTCGACTCGGATCGGCGCACCGCCGGCTTGGTGGTATCCGGCAATCAGGTCCGCAAGATCGCCAAAACCGCCGACGACTTTGTCCATTCGGCCAAAGCGCCAGGAATTGACGCAGAGCCAGCCGATGTCTTCCAGGGGATCGCCAATGTGGGCAAGTTCCCAGTCCAGCACGGCGCGAATGCCGTCGGCGCCGACGATCAAATTGCCGTTGCGAAAGTCACCGTGAACCAGGCAGGGCCGCACGGACGGCGCCGGGCATGCTTGCTCGAGCCAGCGAAAGGCGGAGGCGAATACCGGCCTCGGCCACTGGGTGGAACGATATTGATCTTTCCAATGTTGCACCAGCTCGCTTGGCGTGGACGAGCGCAGCGACGGGAATTGAGCCGGATCGATGGCATGCACTCTGGCCAAGATCTCCCCACATCGGCGGCTCAGCGTCGCCCGCGCCGCGGCCAACGCCTCGGATTTGACGATCCGTCCACCCAGTGTTTCTCCCTCGATGAAATCCATGATGAATCCCGGTCCCAGGCCATCGGCGGATGTGAGCACGTGTCTTACGAGGGGCACGGGCACACCGCAATCACGGGCCGCGGAAAGGAGGCGCGCCTCGATGTCGCCGCTGGGCGCGCGGCGGAGGATCATCGTGGTCCTCCCCTCGGGAGAGACGGCCTCGAAGCGCCAGGTCTCCTGGGTCGCACCGCCCGAGAGTCGCTGCAGGCCCAGAACCGCGGCGCCCGGGACGATTCTCGCGGCCAGCTTGCTCAAGCCGCCGGCAATTCCCACCTCATTGCTCGTTAAAGTGTTCATCGAAGCCTTGAGCTTGTAACTAGGTGATTATAAAGGCCCTGAGTACAAAGAAGCGCCTTACTCTGGTAGGCTTGCGGCATGGGTGCAAACTCAGGCGGGGTGAGCGAGCTGCAGGCGTTCCTGAACGTCCATCCCCGTCGCCTTTATCGACAAGGTGCGGCGGGCTCCATCCCGATCAGGGCGATTCGCGCCGCTCTCAAGCCGTCGCGCAGCGAGCCGCGACCCGAGCTGCTCGAGGAACTCGTCGCGTCGATCAAGGCCACCGGCGTCATCCAGCCCCTCATCGTGCGGCCGGTGCCCGGTTTCCCGCATCAGTTCGAGGTCGTGGCCGGCGAGCGCCGCTTGCGGGCTGCGCAGATCGCAGGACTCGCCGACGTCCCCGCGATCATCCGCGAGTTCAACGATCAGGAAGCGCTCGCAATTTCGCTGATCGAGAATATCCAGCGCGAGGAGCTGAGCCCCGCGGACGAGGCGCGTGCGCTCCAGAGGCTGATCGAGGAATTTGCCCTGACGCATGAGCAGGTGGCGCAGGCGATCGGCCGCTCGCGGGCGGCGGTCACCAATCTGCTGCGGCTCCTCGACCTGCCCGCCGAGGTCACCACGATGATTGAATCCCGCGCGATCAGCATGGGACACGCCCGCGCCTTGCTCGGTCTCGAGGACGACGTGGAGCGCGTGCGCCTCGCGCAGATGATCGCGACGCGTCAGTGGAGCGTGCGTGAGACCGAGTCCCAGGTCCGCAAGGCGACAAAGGTGCCGGGCGGCCGTGCGCATGCGGCCCCTCCTCTGCTCGAAGTCATCAGCGAGGTGATGCGCGCTCCCGGGATGCGCATCGAACTTCACCAGCGTGCGAACGGCACGGGCAAGATCGTGATCGAGTTCGACGATGCGCCGACTCGCGACGCACTGCTCGAGCGGCTTGGGCCGCTCGAGCGCTGATCAGCCCGCCCAAGAGCATGGTCAAGGTACTTCGCGGCGTCGGTCCGAGTCATCCCCAAGTTCTGACCCTCATGGGCGCGACCGGCGATTTGTCGCGGCGCAAGCTGTTGCCAGGACTGTTTCACTTGTCGAGCGCGGGATTCATTCCCGACTGCCGGATTATCGGCGTCTCTCTCGAGAATTTGGATTCGGCCGCTTTTCGCGAGCTGGCGCGGCTCGCCGTCGCCGAATTCTCGACCCGAAAGGTGATCGACGCGGATTGGAATGCGTTTGCACAAAAGCTGAGCTACGTGCCGCTGACGGCGGGTCCCGCGGTGCTCAAGGCGGCAGTCGAGGAAGCAGAGCGGTCGTTGGGTCAAGAGAGCCATCGGCTGCATTACCTGAGCATTCCGCCGAGCGCAGCCCTCGCAGCGGTTCGACTGCTGGGCGAGGCCGAGATTGTCGATCGATCGCGCGTCATCATGGAGAAGCCCTTCGGCACGGACCTCGCCAGCGCGGTGGTGCTCAACGCGAAGCTGCATGAGGTGTTTCGCGAGGATCAGATATTCCGGATCGATCACTTTCTCGGCAAGGAGCCGGCGCAGAATATCCTGGCCTTCCGTTTCGCCAACGGCTTGTTCGAGCCGATCTGGAATCGGAATTTCGTCTCCCACGTGCAGATCGACGTGCCCGAAACCTTGGGGCTCGGGAAGCGCTCCGGTTTCTACGAAGCGACCGGCGCCTATCGGGACATGATCGTCACGCACTTGTTCCAGATTCTCGGCTTCATGGCCATGGAACCGCCGACCGCGTTGGAACCGGCGGCCATCAGCGAAGAGAAGAACAAAGTGTTTCGCAGCATGCTGCCGATCAAACCGGAAGACGTGGTTCGCGGGCAGTACACCGGCTACAAGTCGGAGGAAGGCGTCGCCGCGGACTCGGATACCGAGACCTTCATCGCGCTGAAATGCACCATCGACAACTGGCGCTGGGCCGGCGTGCCGTTTTTTCTGCGCACCGGCAAACGGCTCGCGGAAGGGCAGCGAATCATTTCGATCGCCTTTCGCGAACCGCCCAAGAGCATGTTCCCCGCCGGCTCGGGGATCGGCGAGCAGGGCCCCGACCACCTGACCTTCGATCTGGCGGATGCCGCGAAATTGTCGCTGTCGTTCTACGGCAAGCGTCCCGGCCCCGGCATGCGGTTGGACAAACTCAGCCTGCAATTCGCCATGCACGACACCACCCACATCGGCGATGTGCTGGAAGCCTATGAACGCTTGGTCCTCGATGCCATGCGCGGCGATCGGACCCTCTTCACGACAGCCGACGGCATCGAACGGCTCTGGGAAGTCTCTTCCGCGTTGCTCGAGGCGCCTCCGCCGGTGCGCAGTTATGCCCCGGGATCATGGGGACCGAATGCGATTCATCAGCTCATCGCCCCATTTGCATGGAGGCTGCCCTTCGAGCGGGCCTGGCGGGCTCCCGATGCGACGAGCAGCTAAGGCCGCGTGCATCCTGCCGTCAATGGAACTTTAGGCCCGAACCAGCGGTCCTTCTCCTGCCCGGATGCGCCCGCCGGCCGTTGCCACGTTTGATCCCCGCCCATGGAGACTTGAATGGCTCATTCTGCTTCCCGGCTGTCGCCGGTGCGTACCCTGATCTTGAGTCTCTTGGGGTTGGCGGGCGCAGCCGCCTTCGCAGCCGCGCCCACGACCCCGGTAAGACCCAAGACCCCGGTCGGCGCGGCGCAAATCCGCAGCATCGAAGGCGTCACGGAGTACCGCCTGCCGAACGGCCTGCAGGTTCTGCTGTATCCCGACGAGGCCGGCAGCACCGTCAGCGTCAACGTCACTTACAAAGTGGGTTCCCGGCACGAAAGCTACGGCGAGACGGGTATGGCGCACCTGCTGGAGCATATGAATTTCAAGGGCACGCCAACGCACCCAAAGATAGACGACGAATTGAGCAGCCGCGGCGGCCATGCCAATGCGACGACCTCCTACGATCGGACCAACTATTTCGAAACGTTTCCGGCAAGCGCCGCGAATCTCGAATGGGCATTGGGCATGGAGGCGGATCGCATGACCCATTCCTTCATCGCGAAAAAAGACCTCGACACCGAAATGACGGTGGTGCGCAATGAGTTTGAAAGCGGCGAGAACAGTCCGGCGCGGGTGTTGCGCGAGCGGGTGCTGGAAACGGCCTACCTGTGGCACAACTACGGTCATCCGACCATCGGCGCGCGCGCCGACATCGAGGGCGTACCGATCGACCGGCTGCAGAAGTTCTACCACACCTACTATCAGCCGGATAACGCGACGTTGATCGTTACCGGCAAATTCGAGGAGAAGCCGACGCTGGCGTACATCGAGAAAGTGTTCGGCGCCATTCCGAAGCCGACGCGCATCCTGCCGAACCTCTACACCGCGGAGCCGGCACAGGATGGCCTGCGAGAAGTGACGCTGCGCCGCGCGGGCAGCGAGCAAGTGCTCGACGAGGCCTTTCACGTGCCCGCGGATGCGCACCCGGACAGCGTGAGCTTGAGCCTGCTGGGGACACTCTTGAATGAAAAGCCCGCGGGGCTCCTGTACAAGCGCCTGGTGGAGACCAAGCTCGCCGTGGCGGCGGGCGTTGAGCTCGAATCCCTGCACGACCCGGGGTTTTTGATGGTGACGGCGCTCGTGCCGAAGGAGGGCGATCTGAAGGCGGTCCGCCGCGAGCTGGACGCCGTCCTGCAAACCGTCCGTACCCAAGACTTCTCGCAAGCCGAACTGGATCGGGCGCGCAGCGATCAACTCAACAACTACGAGCGGCTCATGAATTCTTCGGCCGATATGGCGGCCAACTTGAGCGAGAATGTCGCCGTGGGCGATTGGCGCCTGCTGTTTTGGGACCGCGACCTACTCAAGAACGTGACGGTGGCGGACATCAGGCGCGTCGCCAACTCCTATCTCATTGATTCCAACCTCACCGTCGGTACCTTCGTTCCGGACGAGCAGCCGCTGCGGGCGGTGATTACACCCGCGGCAAAACTGGACACGCTGCTCGCGGGCTATACGGGGCAAGCCGCCGTGGCGGAAGGGGAGCACTTCATCGCGACGCCCAAGAATATCGAGGCGCGCGTCAAACGCGGCGTGGCGGGGTCCATTAAAACCGCCTATCTGGTGAAGAAGTCGAAGGGCGACCGCATCGCCGGCGTCCTCGATCTGCACTTCGGCAGTGTCGAATCGCTGCAGAACAAGGCGGAGGCCGGCCAGTTCACCGCGAGCCTCTTGATGCGCGGCACGCAACTGCACGGCCGGCAACAAATCCAAGATGAGCTGACCCGGCTGAAGGCCGTTCTCAGGATCAACGGCGGCGCGCCCGGAGTAAGCGTGTCCTTCGAGACGCCGAAATCCAATCTCAAGGAAACATTGAGTCTCATTTCCGAGGTGCTGAGGAAACCAGCCTTTCCGCCCGAGGATCTCGACGAACTCAAGCGCGATGCCTTGTCCCGCATCGACGCGGCGCGCACCGATCCCCAGCCCATTGCCAGTCTGGCGCTGCGCCGCTCCATCTCGCCGTACGCCGCGGGAGACTTCCGCTACGTGCCGACGCTCGATGAGCGCGCCGCCGCAGTCAAGGCGGTTTCAATCAACGATATCCAATCCTTTTACAAGCAATTCTACGGCGCGAGCGACGCCGTATTCGCGCTGGTCGGCCAGTTCGACGGCGCCGCCGTGACCGAGCAGCTGACCGAGCAGTTGGGCGGCTGGAAGAGTCCGAGCCGGTACGAGCGGCCCGTGGCGATCTATAAACCGACATCGGGCGATTCCAAGACCTTCGCAACCCCCGACAAAGCCAGTGCGGTGTATTCCGCCGCCAGTCTTCTGCACATTCGCGACGACGATGCGCAATACCCAGCTCTGAGCGTGGGCAATGAAATTCTTGGCGGCGGCGGCTTGAATTCCCGGCTCGCCACGCGTATCCGGCAGAAGGATGGCTTGAGCTATGGCGTCGGGTCGCAGCTGCATGCGGATGCTCTCGACCCGGTCGGTTCCTTTTCCGTCTTCGCCATCAGCGCTCCGCAAAATGCCGCCAAGGTGGAGAGCGATGCCAAGGAAGAAATCGCCAAAGCCCTCGCGGAGGGCTTCACGGCCGAGGAGATCACCACGGCCAAATCCGGCATCCTGTCCGCAATGACCCTCAATCGCTCCACCGATGGCGCGCTCGCGCGGGAGCTGGCGGAGCATTTGTACGTGAACCGCGACTTCAGCTGGGACGCGAACTTCGAGCAGGCCATCGGCTCCGCCACCCCCGAAGCCATCCATCAGGCCATGCAACACTTCATCGTGGCCGACCAGTTTGTGACCGTCAAAGCCGGCGACTTCAAGTAGCTTGATTCAATCAGGTGTAACCGATGCGCTGTACTCGATGCGAATAGAACACGTCGCGATTTGGACCACCGATCTCGCGCGCTGCAAGCAGTTCTACACCTCGTACTTTGGCGCAACCGCGGGAGCGCATTACTTGAATCCGGCGAAGGGATTCGAGTCATGCTTCCTCAGTTTCGCCGACGGCGCCCGCCTCGAAGCGATGACGACGACGCTGCCGCTGGTGGAATTGGCCCCCGGAGCTCAGCGCCTCGGGCTGACCCATCTCGCGATCTCGGTGGGTTCGGAGCGCGTTGTCGATGCACTCACGCAGCGTCTTCGCAATGACGGAATCGTGGTCGTCGATGGCCCGCGACGCACCGGTGATGGCTACTATGAGAGCGTGGTACTCGATCCGGACGGCAATCGGATCGAGATCTGTTCTTAGTGGAGGCCGCTCGCGTCGCGACAATTGCCGCGGCATTTCACCTCTTTTTCTCAGCTTCGAATTTTCGCGGCCAGCGCTTGACGCTCATCTTCCTTTAGGTCCCAGTGCCAGTCATGGCATTCGGCGTAGGCGCGTATGGGTGTGCCCTTGTCGAGGGATTCCTTGATCTGTGTGACGCTCAAGGCGCTGGTCCATTCGGTTGCGCAGATTGGACACTTGACGGGGAATTTGAGCAGGCGTTCGGTCATGCTGGGACTCTCTTCACGGGGTTGCGGTGCACGCCAAGCCAGCCTCAGTCATCCGTGATTTCGAATTCAAGCGTGATTCCCAGCTCGCCGAACATCCGGCTGACCTGCGGCGGGACGCTAAAGGTGCTCATGGCGGCGGGGGAAAGGGTCACGAGCAGACTGATCTCACCGCCTTCCGAGTGAATTCTGTGCAGCAATGCGGCGTGCGCCTTGTTGAATCGCATTGCGCACAAGCCGAGCGCCCCGGTTAGATTGCGCGCGATGGCCGCATCGATGTGTTCGTCGATGGGCTGTTGCGTGATTGCGCGGTTGAGCGGTTCTGCAAATGATGGTTTGCCGAACCACGACGCGGGATTCAAGGGGGCCAACCAGTAGGATTCGGTGTGAATCGCCGGCGTCCGGCCGCTTTTCGAATGGCGTGGTTGGCCGGATCGGAAGGTGTGCTCCGCTTCGATACCAAGTTCTTTTGAGATGTCCGCGGGGTCCAGGGACGGATGCCTGATCCGCAGGGACAATTGGAAAGGGAGTGGCTGGAGCGTCGCGAGTTTGGTGGCTGCCATGATCGACTTCCGTGGGTGGTAATCCAATGGGGGTGCCGGGCAATACACTACCCGTTAGTGCGCCGGCCTGCCAAGTTTACAGTCATTGCGCGCCCCTCAGAAGCCGGATGTATTCGGGGCTCTCGGATAGGGTGTTGTGGCCGACAGCGGGGATCACGGTCAGACTCGCCAGCGATGGAGGGAAGTGTTTATAAAGTGCCTCGGTGCTCGAAAGGGGAATGACTTCGTCGTTCTGTGCTGCGATGAGCCGGGTGGGGATCGTTATCTTTGCTGCGTAGCGCCACGATTCGAATTTATCGAGCATCAGCCGTCGCAGAGGAAAGAAACCAAACTGGCCGGCGGCGATGGTGATCAAGCTGTCGTAGGGTGTGATGAGAACGAGGCGCTCGGCCGGGCGCTCACTCGCGACGTGAACAGCGACGCCGCTGCCGAGGCTGCGTCCGATGACAATGATCTGGGAATGCTCGGCGTGCACGCGATCAAACAACGCCAGGGCATCGCCGATGAGAGTGGCTTCGGAGGGCTTGCCGGTGCTGCCGCCGTAACCGCGGTAGTTCATAGCAAAGACGGAGCGGTCGGGAAAGGCCTCTGCCAACGTGGGGAGGCTGTATGAAACGGCCTCGGCGTTGCCGCCAAAATAGATGACGGCTTGCGTACCGGGGCGCTGGCGTACGTTCACGAGGATTCTTTCACCCTCGACGCTCAGCACGAGCGCGGGGCTGTTGTCGGAGGCCGCTTTGGGTTGCGGAAAATAAATGAAGGAGCGCTGAGCCAGGAAAAGCGCGAGGCATAGCGCCACGTAGATGAGGGCTGCAAAACCAGCGAGCATGAGGATGGTGCGCGGCACGTTGGCGATCTCGCCGCGATCATTCTGCGGCATTTAAAGCCAACACTGGCTGCGATCGTTCCGCGGCGCAAGCGAGGCACGATCCAGCTGCCTTGACAATTGTTGCCCAGGCAGCTATATTACGCTTCGCCGGGGGTCATTGATGAACGACATTTACGATCCGAAGTCTCTGGATGGCCAGACCAGCTTGGCGCCCTTGGTGGGCCAGGTGCGCATGGCTGTTCTCAAAGGCGTCGATCAAGAGTTTCTGCTCGACAAGGACTTGGCGGCGCTCGAAGTCACTGGGGCGCAGTTCGTCATCCTGGCGAATCTGCTGAAAGGACACGCGAAGTCAGCCTGCGAATTGTGCCGGCACCTGGACTACGATCGCGGCGCCATGAGCCGCATGATCGATCGGCTCGAGAGCAAGAAGCTGCTGCGCCGGGTTGCCCTGGCGCATACGCGGCGCGAACAGTCGCTCGAGGTGACGGCGGAGGGAAAGGCGGCGTTTCCCAAGATGCAGGCCTGTCTGGCGAAAGTGCTCAATAAAATGTTGAGCGGCGTCACCAAGGCCCAGGTCCGCGAGGTGGAACGGACCTTGAAACAGATGCTGGCCAATAGCTAGCGTTTTTTTGGATTGATAGTTGCCCAGGCATGTGTTGCAGAGGCATATGTTGCTGAGGCAGCTGAAGCGAGGAGACGGGAAATGAAAGGCATATTGGAATCCGTAGCCGCCAAGGCAGCCACCGGCTGGCAGCGCGCCGGCTCAAAGTTCGACTTCGAGGTATTTGCCTTGCCGGGCGGCAGCGTGCTGGCGCCTGCACTGTGGGCTTATTCCGTGGCGGTGAGCCTGCTGCGAGGCTCCCAGCAGCACACTCATAGGCCATGACAATCAGCGATTCGCTCATGTTCTTGGTGATCTTGGCCGGCTTCGGCCTGTGCCTGGCAATTGGGGTCAGTGCCGTTCGTGACGCCAGGCGCCAGCGCCGATCCTAAGCGCTCAGCTCTTTAATTAAGGGCAAAGCGGCCGCCAGGCCGTGTCCCCTTTTAATACCTCCCGGGAATGGACTAATACCTTTTTGGTCTTGAGGCCTTGCAGTTCCGCAGGCCTGTTTCTATATAAGTATTTGATTGTCATAGCAATCACGTGATTTGACAGCTCGACAATTTAGCGGATAATAGCTGCCAAAGCAGTAATTGCCGAGGCACTAAATGTCCAAGCAGCATTATGACGTGTCGACTTATAAGGCACAGATCGGCGTCGGGTACCTGGTGAAACGGGCGCATTCCCTGATGCTCGACATCCTCGAGCCGCTGATCGAGCAGCGCGGCTTCAGTTTCATCCAGTACGTCGTGCTGACATCCCTGCGCGATGGCATTGCGGTGAATCCGAAGGCGATCTGCGTCCAATATCGTCACGACAGCGGGGCGCTCACGCGCGTCATCGACCAGTTGGCCGAGCGCGGCCTGTTGGAACGAGTGCGCCGCGATCGGGATCGGCGCAAGGTGGAATTGCAGCTGACGCCGGCCGGCCGCGAGACGATTGAGTCTCTCGTTCCGCTCGTCGTCGACAAGCTCAACGAAGTCTTGGGCGAAGACTTCACCAAGGCTGAGTTTCAGGAATTGCTGCGCTTGTTGATGAAGCTCAATACCACGCTGCTCGCGCATGTCGATCCCAACGTCGCGGTCGATCCCAACGTCGTGCCCGCGGAGGCTTGAGACAGCCATGTCCTTCAAAAGCGCACTACTGCTTCTCAGCGTCCTTCTGGTGGGATGCGTGACCCCGCCGAAGGAGTCGGTGCACCCTGACAAGCTGCCGGGCAGCCGAGTGGGCCTGACCGGCACGGCCGTGGAACCCATCCCCGATGGCTGGTGGAAATCCTTCGACGATCCGCAGCTGGACGGATTGATTCGCGCCGGTCTCAAGGACAGTCCGACGCTCGCCGAAGCGCAGGCGCGCGTGGCGGACGCCTTGGCGCGTTCGCAAGTCGCCCAATCGAAGTTGCGACCTTCCGCGAACTTGGATGCCAGCGTGCTCTATCAGCGTGCACCGCAGAACTACATCGTTCCGCCGCCGCTCGCCGGGCACGCGTTCTGGGAAGGTCAGGCCGGCGCGTCCTTGAGCTGGGATCTGGATTTCTTCGGCAAGCAGGCCAACGCGGTGCGCCGCGCCCAGACGCTGACCCGGTCCGCGGCGTTGGACGTGGAGAACGCGAGGCTGATGCTGGGCACGGCCATCGCGCAAGCCTATGTGGAGCTGTACCGCGAAAATGCCTTGGCGGACATCGCGGAGCGCTCGGCCGCGCAGCGCGAGAATATCGTCGCCATCACGCGCCGCCGCGTCGCCGCGGGTGTCGACACGCAGTTGGAATTGCGGCAAGCCGAAGGCCAACTGCCGCAGGCCCACGTGGCGCGCGATCAAGCACAGGCCGCCGCGGACCTGGCCGTGCACGAGCTCGCCGCGCTCACGGGGCAGGGTGCGGATGCGTACGCGTCGATTCATCGACCCCTGTTGAACCTCGATGCGGCCCTGCCGGTACCGACGGCCCTGCCCATCAACTTGCTGGCGCGGCGGCCGGATGTGCTCTCGGCGCGTTTGATCATCGAGGCGGCCGACTCGCAGCGGCTCTCCGACCGTGCGGCGTTTTATCCCGACATCAATTTAAAGGCGCTCGCCGGCATCGGCGCGTTTGGCCTCAATAACCTGGTGCAATGGAGCGCCCGCGGCTACGGCGTGGGTCCGTTGATTTCGCTGCCCCTCTTCGATGGCGGGCGCCTGCGCGCCCAGTACCGGAGCAGCGAGGCACAGTTGGACTCAGCGATCGACGCCTACAACGACACGGTGCTGCGCGCCGTGCAGCAGACGGCCGATCAGCTCACGCGCATCGACGCACTGGCGCGTGAACGCGTGGAACAGCAGCAAACCCTGGAGGCCAACGAAGCGGCCTACAAGCTGGCCGAGGAGCGCTACCGCGCCGGCCTCGCCAGTTATCTCTCAGTCTTGAATGCCGAGACCCAAGTGCTCACCGCGCGCCAAACGATGGTCGACATCATCGCGGATCAAGCCATTGCGCGGGTGACGCTGCTCTCCGCCATCGGCGGCAGTTTCGATGCGCACGCCTTGGGTTTGGCCCCTGCACCTTCTTCCGATCAAGTTTTGACGCGAGTAACGCCATGAACACGAAAGACACGAACGAGACTTCTCCATCGACCGCCGTGCCGCCCGCGACCGCGGCTGTCGCTGCGCCGGCCGCTGCGCCGGCCGCTGCGCCGGCATCGCCCCCGGGCGCGGCTCCCGGGCGCGCGCGGCGTTTAGGACTGTTCGCCTTGGGGGCCGTGGTCCTGTTGGGCGGCCTGCTCTATGGCGGGTATTGGTTCCTCGATGGCCGGTATTTTGAAAGCACCGATGATGGCTACGTCAACGGCGATGTCGTGCAAGTGACCAGCGAAGTGCCCGGCACCGTGCTCTCGCTCAATGTCGACGACACGCAGCTCGTCGAGGCCGGCCAGCCGCTGCTGCGGCTCGATCCGGCGGATGCGACGATCGCCGAGGAGAACGCCGAGGCCGATCTCGCGCGCGCGGTGCGCCAGGTGCGCGGGCTGTTCGCTCAAGGGCAGGAATTGCGCGCGCAGATCGAACAGCGCGAGCAGGCCGCGCGCACGGCGGATGACGATTTGCAGCGCCGCGGCAGCTTGATCGCGGACGGCGCCATTTCGGCCGAAGAGCTCTCCCATGCACGCGACGCGGTCACGACGACGCGCGCCAATGTGGCGGCGGCGCGCGAGCAATTGGGCCAGACCGTGGCGCAGATCGACGGCACCACCATCACGAATCATCCGCAGGTCCTGGCGGCGGCGGCCGCCGTGCGCAACGCCGCGCTCGCCCTGCATCGCACCGACCTGGTCTCGCCCGTGAGCGGCGTCATCGCCAAGCGCTCCGTGCAGGTCGGCCAGAGGGTCGCGGCCGGCACCCCGTTGCTGGCCGTCGTGCCGCTCGAAAACGTCTGGGTGGATGCGAACTTCAAAGAGGTGCAGCTCGAGCGCATGCGCGCCGGCCAACCGGTCACGGTGCGCACCGATTTGTACGGGCATCAGGTCACCTATCACGGCCACGTCGCCGGCATCGCCGCCGGCAGCGGCAACGCGTTTGCGCTGCTGCCGTCGCAGAATGCCTCCGGCAACTGGATCAAGATCGTGCAGCGAGTGCCGGTGCGCATCCTCTTGGATCCCAATGAACTGAAAGCCCATCCGCTGCGCATCGGACTCTCGACCACTGTGCGCGTGGATCTGCACAATGCGTCGGGTCCGCTCATGTCGACCGCCGTGCGCAATGTGCCGCTGCCGAAGCAGACGAGCGCCGGCGATGATCCGGCCGTGAATACCTTGATCGCCTCCATCATCGCTGACAACGCCGGACCGCATGCGCAAGAACCGGCGAAGCTCAGCCGCAACAAAGCGCGCCCCCGAGAGGGCGTGACCATGTTGGCCGACCGGCCGTGAGTGCCAATGCCGCCACCATTGGCGCCGCGCCGGCGCTGATCGGCGGGCGCAAGGCCATCACCGCGGTGGCGCTCGCGTTGGGGACCTTTATGCAGGTCCTCGATACGTCCATCGCGAATGTGTCCATTCCCACCATCGCCGGCAACTTAGGCGTCAGTACCGATCAAGGCACCTGGGTGATCACCTCCTTTGCGGTGGCGAACGGGGTGTCCGTGCCGTTGACCGGATGGCTCATGCAGCGCTTTGGCGTGGTGCGCACCTTCGTGGTCTCGGTGGTGCTCTTTACCATTGCATCTTTGTTGTGCGGACTCGCCTGGAGCCTGCCCTCGCTGATCGCTTTTCGCGTGCTGCAGGGTGCGGTCTCCGGACCCATGATCCCCGGCAGTCAGGCGCTGCTCATCAATGTGTTCGGGCCCCATAAGCGCACCTTGGCCCTGACCATCTGGTCGATCACCACCTTGGTCGCCCCGATCGCCGGTCCCTTGCTCGGCGGCTATATTTCCGACAACTACGTCTGGCCGTGGATTTTCCTCATCAATGTGCCCGTCGGCGTGTTTTGCGCCTGGATGTGCTGGAACAATTTGCAGTCGCATGAGACCCCGACGCGGAAGATTCCCATCGACCGCATCGGCCTGGCGCTGCTCTTCGTGTGGGTGGGCGCGTTGCAGATCATGCTCGACAAGGGCAAGGATCTGGACTGGTTCAACTCGCCGCTCATCGTGGTGCTGCTCATCGTCACGGTGGTGGGGTTCGCAGCGTGGCTCATCTGGGAACTGACCGAGCACCATCCCATCGTCGACTTGAGCCTGTTCAAGTCGCGCAACTTCGCGCTCGGCACGCTCGCCCAGTGTTTGGGGTACGCCGTGTTTTTCGGCAACGTCGTGCTGATGCCGCTGTGGCTGCAAAGCAATTTGGGCTACACCGCTACCTGGGCCGGCCTGGTGTCCGCGCCCAGCGGCATCACCGCCATCCTCACCTCGATGTTGATGGGCCGGTTGATGCGCCGCTTCGATCCGCGCAAGATCGCGGCCAGCTCCTTCGCCTTCTTCGCGGTGTCCTACTTCATGCGCGCACAGCTGACGGCCGACTCGAGCTATCTGGTGTTCGTGGCGCCGCAACTGGTGCAGGGCCTGGCGATGGGCATGTTCTTCGTCGCCATGCTCGCCATATCGTTCGATGGTCTACCTCAGCACAAGGTGCCTTCCGCCTCCGGCCTGTCGAATTTTCTGCGCATCACCGCGGCCGGTTTCGCCACCTCGCTCATCACCACCTTCTGGGACCGGCGCGAAGCGCTGCATCAGTCGCAGT